>JAABUM010007143.1_pt1 | contig 10484 bp, 10 predicted proteins | sample 5559161 | NCBI WGS metagenome assembly JAABUM01 (sample SAMN10711868, study PRJNA513369) | rock metagenome | isolation source: Antarctica rocks | place: Antarctica: Victoria Land, Siegfried Peak nord | reverse complement strand
GAAGCCGTTGCCGTGGGTGTAGACGGTGTGCTTGTTCACCCAGTTCGTCTGGTTGCCGGTGAGGGTGTTCGGTGCGAGCTCGCGGGCCGCGACCACGTAGTCCCTCAGCTGCCCGTCGACGGTGTATCGGTCGACCGAGAGCGTGTCGGGGAAGCCGTAGAAGTTCTTCAGCTGCTGCTGTTGGGTGAAGGTTCGGGAGAGCACCGTCGGGTCGAGCAGGCGCACGTTCGAGATGGTGGCCGTGTCGGTGGCGACGTCGGCGGGCGCGACGGTGGCGGTACCCGGATAGTCGATGTACTTCACCGTGTTGTCCGTGATGCCGTACGCCTGCCGGGTGGAGTCGATGTTGCGCTGAATGGACAACGCCTCGCGCTCCGGGCCGTTGGGGTTCACCGAGAACTGCTGCAAGATCGCCGGCCACGCCGCCCCGACCAGGATGGACGACAGCACCAGCAGCGCCGTGGCCAAGGCAGGCACCCTTAGGTCATGCAGCACCACCCCGGCGAAGAAGGCCGCGGCGCAGATCACCGCGATGCACAACAGGATCAGCTTGGCGGGCAGCACGGCGTGCAGGTCGGTGTAGGAGGCGCCGGTGAACTGCGGGTTGCGGTCGCTGGAGAGCAGCGAGTAGCGGTCGAACCAGTAGGCCACCGCCTTGATCAGCACGAAGGTGCCCGCCAGCACGGCCAGCTGGACCCGCGCCGCCTTGGTCAGCCGCCCACCGCGGCCGGCCAGTCGCAGGCCACCGAAGAGGTAGTGCGTCACCAGACTCGCCACAAAGGCCAGCAGCACACCGACGAAGGCCCAGTCGATGAGAAAGCGGTAGAACGGCAGGTCGAACGCGTAGAAGCTGAGGTCGAGCCCGAACTCGGGGTCGCTCCGCCCGAAGCTGGTGCCGTGCAGGAACATCTGCACGAGTGCCCAGCTGGACTGTCCCACGAGGCCGGCGATGGTGCCGACGAGCAGGGGGATGCCGATGCCGAACAGCCGGATGCGGCCCATCACCGCCGTGCGGTACCGGGCCACCGGGTCGTCCGGGCCGGACACCGGCACGAACACCGGCCGGGACCGGTAGGCCAGCACCAACGCACCAGCCACAATCAGTCCCAGGACGGCGCCGACGAGGAAGAACAGCACCACCTTGGTGATCAGCACCGTGGTGAACACCCCGCGGAATCCCAAGGAGCCGAACCACTCCCAGTCGACGTAGGTGCTGACGAAACGCGAACCGCCGAAGATGAGTACCAACAGGAGCGCGCCGGCGATCAACAACCAGCGCGTCCTGCGGGACAAACCGGCGAACCCGGTGGGTGGGCGCACGGCCACGAGCCACACTCCAAGCAGTCGTACGGCGCCGCGGCGCCGTGATTCGTTGCACCGGCGGCACACACTCGTCACCGGTAAAGCCACTCTACGGATATCCGGGCAGCAACCGGCCACGCTCCGATGGCCGTCCCCGCCCCTCGGGCTGGGAGGATGCAGCCATGAGCCTGCTCTCCCCCAGCGCCTTGTCCACCTGCGTCCGTGAAGTGGTGGAGTTCGTCGACTCCGCCGGCTGGGACCAGCCGCCGCAGATGTTCGCCCTGGTGCCCACTGCTGAGCTCGCCGAGCGGGAGCCTGAGCTCGCCCTCTCCGGCGAGTCAGAGCTCACTCCCGTCGCCCAGGAGGCGCTTCCCGGGGTGACCGAAGGGGGGTCACCGGAGCTGGATGCGGCCCTGGCGGGCATCAGCTGGCCCGAGGCGGTGGTGGGGTGCGCGCTGGTTCAGGAGATCCTCATCCTGCCGCCCGATGCCGAGGCCGAACTGAACGACGTGGTCGACGCTCTCTCCGCGGACCCGCAGACGGCAGAACAGGCCGCGCTGGAACACGCCGCGGCACACCCGCACCGTCAGGAGGCACGGCTGGTCGCCGCGGTGTTGCGCGGCGGGGAAGCGCTGTGCCTGCTGCAGCTGCGCCCCGACGCCACCGATCTGGCGACCGACCCGGACTCTCCGCCGGAGCTCTTGGAGCACCCCGAGCTGGCACCCAACCTGGTCGCTGCGCTGCTGGCCACCCTCGAATAGCCAGAGACGGCCCCGCTCAGCAGTGCGGGGCGTCACCGCCTGCGCTGATCGACTTCAGTGCGTCGACGGCGGTGGTCAGTTTGTCCACCTTGACCAGCTGCAGGCCTTGCGGTGCTCGCTGCTTTGCCTCGGCGCAGTTGTCGGCGGGCACCAGGAACACCGTCGCGCCCGCTTCCCGGGCCGCCGTCATCTTGAACGGGATACCGCCGATGGGCCCGACGGCACCGGCCGGGTCGATGGTGCCGGTACCGGCCACGAACTTGCCGTCGTTGAGCTTGCCGGTGGTCAATTTGTCGATCACCGCAAGGGAAAACATCAGCCCGGCCGAGGGACCACCGATGTCGGCCAGGTTGAAGTTGATGGTGAAGGTCACGTCCGGCGCGTTGGTCGGCGTGACTCCGAGAAAGCCGCGCGGGTCCTTGTCCGGTCGGGTGCCCAGGGTGATGGTGGCGGTGCTCTCCTGACCGCCACCGCGCACGAAGGTGACCAGGACGCGGTCTCCGGGTTTGCGTGCGGCGAGCGCCTGGAGCAGCTCCTCGGCCGTGCTCACCTTCTTGCCGTCGACGGCGACCAGTCGGTCACCTGGCTGCAGCACGCCGTCGGCCGGTGATCCCTTGCTCAGCGCGCCGACCTTGACCTGCGTCGGGTAGTGCAGGTAGCTCAGCGCCGCGGTCTCCGCGCTGTTCTCCGACTGCGTGAAGGCCTTGGTGTTCTCCTCGACCACCTGTTCGGCTGTCTTCTGCGGGGGGTAGACCTCCGAACGGGGCACCAGGGCGTAACGCCCGCTGACCCACAGTCCCACCGCCCCGAACAGGGTGATGCCGTCGTTCACGGACACGGTGGTCATGTTGAGGTTGCCTTCGGTGGGAAAGGTCTGGGTACCTTCCACGTCGACGACCTGCTTACCCTTCACGTCGCCGAGGGTGTTGAAGGTGGGCCCGGGGCCCAGTGCGACGTAGGGCACGGTGACCACACCACCCAGCGCGCCCAGCACGACGACGAGCACGACTCCGGTGAGCAGGGTGAGGTTGCGACGGGTCACGGCGCTCAGCGTAGAGGCGACGCGGGTGGACACGTGTTCAGCGTTCGCCCAGAGCACGCGTTCGGCTCTGTCGGCCCCGAGAACGCGCCGAGTACCGTTGAGCCATGAGCAATGTTCCCTTCGGCTTCTCCGGCCCCGGTGACGATTCCGGCGACGATCCGGAACGCGGCAAGCGCGAAGGTGGTGATCCCGCGGAGGGTGGCGCCTTCGGCTTCGGTGGCGCCGGCGGCTTCAACGCGGCGGGCTTCAATCCCGCCTCCCTGGGCCAGATGCTGACCCAGCTCGGCCAGATGCTCAGCAACGCGGGCACCTCGAGCGGGCCGGTGAACTACGACGTCGCTCGACAGCTCGCCGAACAACACCTGGGCGCCGTCGCGCCGGTGCGTTCGGGCGACGCCGACGCCGTGCTCGACGCCTTGCGGCTCGCCGAGATCTGGCTGGACGACGTCACCACCCTGCCCGCGGGGGTGCGCAAGCCTACCGCGTGGACCGCCAAAGACTGGCTGCAGCACACGATGCCGACCTGGAAGCGCCTGTGCGACCCGGTCGCGGCGAAGATGGCCACCGCGTGGGTCGAGGGCATGCCCGAGGAAGCCAAGCAGATGCTCGGCCCGATGATGGGCATGATGAGCCAGATGGGCGGCATGGCCTTCGGCTCCCAGCTGGGCCAGGCGCTGGGCCAGCTGTCCGGAGAGGTGCTCACCTCCACCGATATCGGCCTGCCGCTGGGCCCCGAAGGCACGGCGGCCCTGCTGCCCGCGGCCATCGCCACCTTCACCGAAGGACTGGACCGCCCGCACAACGAGGTACTGGTCTACCTCGCCGCGCGAGAGGCCGCGCACCAACGGCTGTTCGGTCACGTCCCCTGGCTCAGACAACGCCTGCTGGCCACCGTCGAGGAGTACGCGAACGGCATCAGCGTCGATTTCTCTGCGCTGGAGGAGATGGCGCGCAACCTGGATCCGGCCGCGCTGTCCGACCCCGGTGCGCTGGAGAAGATGCTGGGACAGGGAACTTTCGGTCCGACCACCTCCCCCGCGCAGAAGGCTGCACTGGAGCGGCTGGAGACGATGCTCGCCCTGGTGGAGGGCTGGGTCGACCACGTGGTGTCCCGGGCGGTGCACGACCGGTTGCCAGGGGCGGACGCCCTGCACGAGACGCTGCGGCGACGGCGGGCCAGCGGTGGTCCGGCGGAGCAGACCTTCGCGACCTTGGTCGGTCTGGAGCTGCGGCCCCGCCGGTTGCGTGAAGCCGCCGAGCTGTGGCGCCTGCTGGCCGAACGCGGCGACGCGGAGACCCGGGACGCCGTCTGGGCGCACCCCGACCTGCTGCCGAGCTCGGCAGACCTGGACGATCCTGCCGCCTTCGCCGAACGGTTCCTGATGAACCACGCCGGCGACTCGGCGGACGACGACCCGATGGCCGAGCTGGAACGCACCATGGCCGAGGAGCGGGCGGAAAAGGATCGCACAGAGAAAGAAAAGGACGACAACGACTCTGGCTAGAGCTCCGGCTCTCCGCCCGGCACGCACTCGCCGTCGGTGGTGATGCCGAGGTGCGTCGCAGCGGACAGTCCTTCGAGGTAGCCGATCGCCCGTTCCGCCCGCGGGTAGCGGTGCACCAGGGTCCAGAACCGCGGCGTGTGCCCGGACTCGAGCAGGTGCGCCAGCTCGTGCACCAGCACGTAGTCCAGGACCCAGCCGGGACTGCCCCGCAGCCGCTCACTGATCCGGATCGACCCGTCGGTGGGGGTGCAGGAGGCCCAGCGGGAGCGCATGGCCGGCACCCACCGAACCACCTCCGGGCTGGCCGCACCGCCCAGCCACTGGGCCGAGAGCTGATCGGCGCGACGGGCAAGTTCGAGGTCCGAACGGTTCGCGACGCCGGCACGGCGGGTCTCCGAGCGGGCGAGCTTGTCCAGCATCTTCGCGACCCACTGCGACTCCTCCGCCTTGCTCAGCCGCGCAGGCAACAGCACCACCACGGTGTCCCCCTCCCTGCGGGCGCTGACCGTCTTGCGTCGCTTGCTGCTGCGCCGGACCTCGACGTTGGGTTGCTGGGCGGACTCCACCCGCTCACCGTAGCCAGCGACACCGACGCGGCCGGGCCGCCCGGTGATGCGTGCGTACGCCTGGTGATGTGGGTTACGGTCGGTATCCGCAGCTCGGCACCGCCGGAGAAGGAGCACCGTGATGGCTGACACCTACAACGGATACTGTGTGAAGTGCCGCGAGAAGCGCGATTTCGAAGGCGAAGTCACCGAAACCAACGGTCGCCGAATGGCCAAGGGCACCTGCCCGGTGTGCGGTACCAAGATGAATCGCATCCTCGGCAAGGCCTGATCCGTTCGACGCCGGTGGTGCAGGGTGGAATGACGGCTGCCCCAAGGTTTTTGGCTCCGCTCCTCAGCCCGCCGGGGCAGCCCGGTCTGCCCCCGCTGACCTGTGGACAACTGGCCTCCAGCCAGCTCGTCGCCCGCCGCACGCTGCCACAGTGGCTAGCCATGACCACCGTTTCGCCTACCGGCCCGGCCGCCCTGAGCGGCAACCGCGACCGGCCGCTGCTCGATCTCGCGCTCGCCATCCTCATCCGCTCCAGTGGTGAGGTGCAGCTGGGTTGGGACCCAGACCGCGCCGTGCTCATCCGTCCGCCCCTCGGCGTGTCGGCTCGCAGCCTGGGTGGGCTGCTCAACCAGATGGACGGGACGAGCAGCCACCCAGAGCTCGCCGCCTCGGCGATCGCCGCCGGCATCGACGAGGCCGCGCTGGACGGGCTCCTAAAGGAGCTGGCCGACGCAGGAATGCTCCGTTGGGAGCCGCAGCCGGGGAGCGGGGTGACGTCCGCGGTGCACGTGCACGGCCGCGGCCCGCTCACCGACGCAATCTGTGAATCCCTGGCCATGAGCGGCGCCCGGCTGACCCGCTCCACCACCGGTGCCACCGCGCCCTGCGAGTGGGCGAGCGCACCCTCCGTGGTGGTGTTGGCCGACCAGCTCGTTGCCGACCCCTGCCTGTCGGCCGAGCTGGTGAGCTCCCGCATCGCCCATCTGCAGGTGCGGGTCCGTGACGGAGTGGGCATGGTGGGTCCCCTCGTCCTGCCGGGGCGAACGAGCTGCCTGCGGTGCACGGATCTGCACCGCGCCGACCATGACCCGGAATGGCCGACCATCGCCGCCCAGCTACTCGGTCAGGTCGGCCATGCCAGCGCGGCGGCCGTCCGTGCTACGGCGGGCATCGCCCTGGGTCAGGTCGAACACCTGCTGCGTGGCCACGTCCCCGGCGAGCCGCCGCCCCGCTCGCTGGATGCCACCATCGAGGTGGACCCACGGCGCGCTGAGCTGCGCAGACGGGTGTGGACGCCGCATCCGCGGTGCGGCTGTGGGGCACGTCGTTGACGACCCGCCGCGTCAAACGTCAGCGCCCAGACCCAAAATCAGTGACAATGGGACACGTGTCCGACATACCCCGCAGCGGAGCAGCCCGCACGGCCAAGCTGGCCAGCCTGCCGATTGGATTTGCCGGACGAACCGCAGCGGGTTGGGGCAAGCGCCTTGCGGGCCGCAGCAGCGAACAGGTCGGGGCCGAGCTCAGTGCCAAGACCGCGGAGCAACTGTTCTCCGTACTCGGGGAGCTCAAGGGCGGGGCGATGAAGTTCGGCCAGGCGCTGAGCGTCTTCGAGGCCGCCATCCCCGAGGAGATGGCCGGCCCGTACCGCGAGGCGCTGACCAAGTTGCAGGCGAGCGCACCGCCCATGCCCGCTTCGACGGTGCACCGCGTGCTGGCCGAGCAGCTCGGTACCGGCTGGCGCGAGCGGTTCAGCTCATTCGACGACGAGCACGCGGCAGCCGCCAGCATCGGACAGGTGCACAAGGCGCTCTGGCAGGACGGTCGGGAGGTGGCGGTCAAGATCCAGTACCCCGGGGCCGACGAAGCTCTGCGTTCGGACCTGCGCCAGCTGCAGCGCCTCGGGCGGATGTTTCAGGCCGTGATTCCCGGTCTGCAGGTGCGGCCGCTCATCGCCGAGCTGCGCGACCGGATGGAGGAGGAGCTGGACTACCGCGCCGAGGCCGACAATCAGCGCGCATTTGCCGCCGCTTTCGACGGCGATGCGGAGTTCGTGGTCCCCAAGGTGGTGGGCAGCGCGCCCAAGGTCATCATCTCGGAGTGGGTGGACGGCGTAGGGCTGTCCACCATCATCGCCAACGGCAGCCCCGCGCAACGCAACGCGATGGGCCGCTTGCTGGCGCTGTTCCACTTCTCCTCGCCGGCCCGCGCCGGGCTGCTGCACTCCGACCCGCACCCCGGCAACTACCTGCTGCAGCCGGACGGCCGGATGGTGGTCATCGACTTCGGGGCGGTGGCCCGGCTGCCCGACGGTCTGCCGGAGACCTTCGGGCGGATGACCAGGCTCGCGCTGGACGACCGGCCGAAGGAACTCATGGAGCTGCTGCGCTTCGAGCACTTCGTCGAGCCGGACACCGAGTTGGACCCCGCCGAAGTCCTGGATTACCTACGGCCCTTCGTCGAGCCGATGCGTTCGGAAACCTTCCACTTCACCCGGCGATGGATGCAGCAGCAGGCCGAGCGGCTCAGCGACGTGCGCAGCCCCGACTTCCAGCTCACCCGCTCACTGAACCTGCCCGCCCAATACCTGCTGATCCACCGGGTGACCCTGGGTTCCATCGGCATCCTGTGCCAGCTCGACGCGGAGGCTCCGTTCAAGTCCATCGTGGAGCGGTGGCAGCCGGGCATGGCGGAATCCTGACGGTGGTCAGCGGCGGTACCTGGCCGCCCGGCGTTGGGCGTACTGCGCCACCCACCGCCACCGCCGCTCCGCGCGCATCCTGTTCACCTCCCTACGGTGCACGGCGTGGGGTTGCCGCTCAGGCCGGTCCTGCGATACCTCGGGGAACATCGTCTCTCCTCGTCTCGTATTCGGTGTAGTGGTGGCTCAGGCGGCCGAACCGGTGAGCGCGGTCTTCTTGCGGGGACGGCCCCGGGGACGCTTGCGTGCGACGACAGCACCTGGGTCGAAGATCTCGCCGCCCCACACCCCCCAGGGTTCGGCGCGTTGCAGCGCCGCGGTCAGGCAGCGCAGCCGCACGGGGCACTGCGCGCAGAGCTGCTTGGCCTGCTCGAGTTCGTCGGGCGACTCGGCAAACCACAGGTCGGCGTCCGCCCGCCGGCAGGGCAGCTCGGTCGGCGCGAGCGAACGGGTGGAACAGCTAGCGGTAGACACCTGACATTCCTTGTCTTCTGCGGCCCCTGGTCGTCTGGGGCGCAGAGCTCGGTTCTCGACAAATGGGAGGGCGGAGGCCATGCCTTTGCCGAGCGAGCTGATCGCACGAAAAAGGCCACGGATTCCGCGTGGTGGGCGGTCCGTGGCCTGGATGCGAGTGAGTCCTAGCTGAGGGTCACTCCAGACCACGGATGCGCACGGCTCGGGGGGACGAATGCCCCCTTGACGGTCTTGCCTGCTGCTGCGGAGGGCGCCAGGCCGACGGCTGCCGCATTACGGGGAAACGCTGCCCAGGTGGCAACCGGACGCGTCTCGACACGGTTCGCCGCACCGCGGGTGTGGGAAATCGAGGTCATCTTCATGGTTATCACCTCCTTGTCTCCTTGGTCGTGCTTGCTCGGGTAGAGGCTACGTCGGCCGCAGCAATGTGCACAACCCATTTTTGACCTGCGTGTTTGTGCGGCACTTCAGCTTTCGGTGCCGACGGGAACCGGGCGTTCCCCGCGCACCAGGGCGAGTACCTCGGCGCCGAAGCGTTCCAGCTTGGCTGCACCGATACCGGCGATGGCCACCAGCGCCGCGTCGTCGGCCGGCTGCTGTTCGGCGATGGCCGTGAGCGTTGCGTCGGTGAACACCACGTAGGCGGGCACCTTCAGCTGCTGCGCGCGCTCGCGCCGCCACTCCCGCAACGCCTCGAGCAACGCGTCGTCGAGGTCGGATGGGCAGGTTTCACAGCGGCCGAGCTTGACGGCCATGGTGCCGGTGAGCGCCGCCCCACAGATCCGGCACCTCGGGCGTTTGCGGCCGTTGCGGGACCTCGCGTCCGGGTGCGCCGAGGCCGGGGTGGCGGCAGGTGAGTCGGCGGGGACCAGACCGTGCAGGAATCGCGAGCGGCGCCGGCTCTTGCGCCCCCCGGGGTTGCGGGCCAGCGCCCACGAGAGGTGCAGCACCTCCCTGGCCCTGGTCACCCCCACGTAGAGCAGGCGCCGTTCTTCCTCCACCGCCGCCTCTTCCACGGCGCCCCCTTCACCGAGGGCGTGTTGGATCGGCAACGTGCCCTCCACCAGCCCCACCAGGAACACCGCGTCCCACTCCAGTCCCTTCGCGGCGTGCAAGGACGACAGCGTCACCCCCTGCACCACGGGGGGATGACGGGAATCGGCCCGGGCGGCCAGCTCGGACAGCAGGCGGCCGAGGTCGGCGGACGGCTCGTGGACCAGCAGCTCGTCGACCACCTGGGTGAGCGCACGCAGCGATTCCCAACGGTCCCGTGCCGCACCCCCCGAGGGGGCGGCAGCGCTCAACCCCACCGGTTCCAGCACCGCGCGGACCAACACCGGCAGGTCTGTGCCCTCGCCCTCGCCCTGCCGGTCCTGCTCGGCCTTGCGCAGCGCCTGCATGGCCTGGCGCACCTCGGGCCGCTCGAAGAAGCGGTCGCCGCCCCGCACCTGGTAGGGGATGCCGAGCTCGGTGAGTGCCTGCTCGTGCACCTCCGACTGCGCGTTGATGCGATAGAGCACCGCGATCTCGGCGGCCGGAGTGCCGGCGTCCACCAGCTTCTTGATCCGGGCGGCGACGGCGACGGCCTCGGCGGACTCGTCGTCGTGCTCGGAGAACTGCGGCACCCCGCCGGCGGTGCGCTGGCCGATGAGCTGCAGCTTGCTCCCGGCGATGCGACCCCGCGCGGCACCAATCACCTTGTTGGCCAAGGTGACCACCTGCGGGGTCGATCGGTAGTCCCGCTCCAGGCGCACCACCGTCGCCTCGGGGAACCGACGAGAAAAGTCCAGCAGATACTGGGGGGTGGCGCCGGTGAAGGAGTAGATGGTCTGGTTGGCGTCGCCGACCACCGTGAGGTCGTCGCGCTCCCCCAGCCACGCGTCGAGCACCCGCTGCTGCAGTGGCGTCACGTCCTGGTACTCGTCCACCACGAAGCACCGGTAGCGCTCGCGGAACACCCTGGCGACCTCGGAGTGTTCCTCCAGCGCCGCCGCGGTGTGCAGCAACAGGTCGTCGAAGTCCAGCAGGCCGGCGCGGCCCTTCAACGCCTCGTAGCCGGCGTAGACCCCGGCTACCTGCTCCGCCGAACCGGGCGGGTCTCGGTGGGCACGCACCGCCGCCGCCGGATAGTCCTCCGGGGC
>JAABUM010007142.1_pt1 | contig 10485 bp, 17 predicted proteins | sample 5559161 | NCBI WGS metagenome assembly JAABUM01 (sample SAMN10711868, study PRJNA513369) | rock metagenome | isolation source: Antarctica rocks | place: Antarctica: Victoria Land, Siegfried Peak nord | reverse complement strand
GCGGCTGCTGTATGAAACCGCGGCCCGCGCCACCGAGGTCCTCGGCCTCGACGCCAGTGACCTGGACCTGGCGAACAAGCGGGCCCAGGGTGCGCACCAAAGGCGGCGCGACCGAGTGGGTGTTCTGCCAGACCGGCTCCGCCCAGCTGCTCCCTCGCCTGCTCGCCGGGCGCACCGCAGGCCCGGTCTTCCTCGCCGACCGCCGACCGGGGCGTGTTGGTGCCGCAGTTCTCGCCCGGCTCGACTTCGTCCTCGAGCAGCTCTGCGCCGATGTCGACGCACAGTTCGTCGAGGTGGTGCTGCTCAGCAACGCTCAGGACGCGGTCGAGCGGTTCCTGCGCCGCTCAGTAGCCTCACAGAGTGCCGCAAGGGCCCCTTGACCCGGATGGCTGTCCTCGTGGGGCCAACCTGTTCGACTACCAGGTGACGGTGGCATGGTGCCGCCGGAGGAGGTGGGTCGTGAAGTACCTGTTGCTGTTGCAGACCGCGGATGACGGGCCGCCGCCGGCGGGCTCGCCGGAGGCCGCTCAGCTGTACGCGGACTACCAGGTGGCGTTGCAGGAGATGGCCCGGGCGGGGGTGCTGCTGGAGTGCGCGCCGCTGCAGGGCGCGTCGGTGGCGACCACGGTGCGGGTCCGCGACGGCCGCACCTTGCTGACCGACGGGCCGGCCGCCGAGCTCAAGGAGCAGGTCGGGGGTTACACGCTGGTCGACTGCGCCGATCTGGACCAGGCGCTGCACTTCGCGGCGATGCTGCCGGCTGCCAGCGCCGGGTCGGTGGAGGTCCGGGCGGTCGTCGACACCGGCGGCAGCGCGCAGGCAACCGCCCTCTCGTCTGCGGGAGCCGCGTCCTGAGCGACGGCGACACCGGCACCGGTACCGGCGCGCTGCTGGAGCAGCAGGTGCGGGCGCAGTGGTGGGCCGCGGTCGCCAGCGTCACCCGGACCACCGGGGATCTGGCGGCCGCGGAGGACGCGGTGCAGGAGGCCTGCCTGGCCGCGCTGTCGGCCTGGCCTGTCACCGGGCTGCCCGATGACCCGCGGGCATGGCTGGTCGGGACCGCCCGGCACAAGGCGCTGGACGTGCTGCGCCGGGAGGCCCGCCGCGGCGGCAAGGAGGAGGCGGCGATGCGGGAGCTGTCGGTGCCCGGTGGCGGGTGGGCCGGTGAGGACGTCGCGGTGGCTGCGGAGGACCAGCTCGCGCTGATTTTCCTGTGCTGTCATCCGGCGCTGGACGACTCGGTCCGCGTGCCGTTGACGCTGCGCGCGGTCTGCGGTCTGAGCACCGCGCAGATCGCCGCGGCGCTGCTGCTTCCTGAGCCGACCCTGACCAAACGGCTGGTCCGCGCCCGGCGCAAGATCCGTGACACCGGCATGCGGCTGGCGCTGCCCGGCGCGCAGGCGCTGCCCGACCGGCTCGACGCCGTGCTGCGCGTGATCTACCTGGTGTTCACCGAGGGCCACCGCGCCAGCACCGGCCCGGCGCTGGTGCGCGGCGAGCTGTGCGACACCGCGATCGCGCTTGCCCGCGCGGTGTCAGTGCTGCTGCCGGCCGAGCCCGAGGTGACCGGGCTGCTGGCACTGCTGCTGCTCACCGACGCCCGCCGGCCCGCCCGCACCGACGCCGCCGGCCAGCTCGTCCTGCTCGCCGAGCAGGACCGCAGCCGCTACGACCCTGTTCTGCTCGCCGAAGGCGAAGCGCTGCTCGAACGCGCGCTGCGCACCAGCCGCCCCGGCCCCTACCAGGTGCAGGCCGCGATCGCCGCCTGCCATAGCACCGCACGGCACGCCGGCGACACCGACTGGCGGGAGATCGCCGCGCTGTACGGGGAGCTGCTGCGCTACGACCCGAACCCGGTGCACGAGGCCAACCGCGCCGTCGCCGTCGCGATTGCCGAGGGCCCGGCCGCGGGCCTGGTCATCCTCGACGCGGTCGCCCATCACCCGCAGCTCGCCCGCTGGCCGACTCTGCACGTCGCCCGCGCCGACCTGCTCCACCGTCTGGGCCGTACCGCCGACACCGTCACCACCTACCAGACTGCGCTGCAGCTCGACCCCGGACCGGCCGAGCGCGGGTTCATCCAGCGACGGCTGCACGATCTACAGGTAGGACCGCTGCGCCAGTAGGCGGCCCCGAACCGGCACATGACCCGGGGGCGGTGCCGTCCGCCGGGCTACCGGCGGCGGCGGGCGTTGTCCGCGTCGCTGCCGAGGGGGTCGCCGGTGCCGGTGGTGACGTATTGACGCAGGCTGGGCAGGAAGTGGTCCCATCCCTGACGGCAGGTGTCGTAGCAGTCGAGCTGCGGCGTCAGGCCGTGGTGGCGGAAGAACAGCTCGCAGTGCCCGTCCCCGGTGTGGCCGAGGTCGAAGGTGATCGTGGTGCCGTCCCAGTCCGGCAGGAAGGGGCAGGCCAGGACGTCCCAGACAACGACCGTGGCCGGCTGGGCGGTGTGCACGCCGATGACCAGCGGCCCCTCGCCGGCACCCATGTCGAAGCGGAGCTCGCCGCCCTCGGCGCCGGAGCCCGAGACGGGGGCCCACCAGGCGGCCAGTCCGCGGACGGTCACGAGGGCGTCGAACACCCTCTCGGGGCTGCTGTCGATGGTGATCGTGGCGGTGTAGTCGGCGGCGTGGACAGAAGTGGTGGTGGCGCTCATCTGGGGACTCCTCGGGGTGTGAGTCAACGGTCAGTCGAGGCTGTCGAGATACGCGCGGAGGCGGTCGGCGATGTAGGTCCGCCAGCCGCCGCTCATGAGGTCGTGCGCGCTCTGGTGCACCGGGTCGTCGGGGCGGAAGCCGCGATGCTCGAGCAACAGCCGGGTCCCGCGCCCCTCGAGGCGCAGCGTCCAGGTGACGACCGAGTCGAGGTCGCTGGCGTAGGTACCGCCGTCGGTCCAGCTGTAGGAGAGCAACTCGGGCTCGCGCACCTCGAGCACTTGGCAGGCGATGGTGTCGCTAAACCGGAGCTCGCAATTAGCCCTGCGCTGAAGGGTGAAGCGGTGTCCGACGACGGGGGCGAAGTCGCTCGCCATGAACCAGGCGGCGAGCTTGACTGGGTCGACCAACGCCTGCCAGACCACGGCGGGCGGATGCGGCAAGAACTGGTCGACAACGATCACGCCACCGTCGGGGTCGGTGTCGTCGCGCTGTCCGGTGTGAATCATGTCGCCTCCGGGTCGAGGTCCTCGGACGGGGTCGCCATCGGGTTGGCGGCGTCCTGCTCGAGGGACTCCGCCAGGTCGGACAGCGAGGAGCGCCAGAACCGCTCGTAAGGGGTTAGCCAGTCCCGAAGCTCCGCGAGCGGCTGCGCGGCGACCCCGTACAGCCGCTCGCGCCCAGCGCGGGTCTCGGTCACCAGGCCGGCGTCCCGCAACACCTTCAGATGCTCACTGACGCTCGGCCGGGCCATGTCGAAGCGCGCGGCGATCCTGTTGACCGGCTGCGGACCGGTCAGCAGCAGATCGAGCACGTCGCGTCGCGTCGGGTTGGCCAGCGCCGCGAAGACCTCGTCACTCGTCGACGATCTCGGCTGCCGCGGCATGAGCCACACTTTAGGTAGGCAGTCTCCTACCCGTCAAGCCCGCGAGCCGCCACCCGCCTACATGTCAAAGCCGTCGACCAGGCGGTCCCGCGGAGGAACCTCTTGCGGCAATGCAGGGGGACCACCGGGCAGGTCAATGCACGGCTCGCGCGAACCGACGACCGCGCCGCGGGTCCTTCGGCAACATTGAGACAACTCCACGGGGCGCCGTAGCGGAGAGGTCAACCCGTTCGCGGCGAGGGCGATGGTGTGTCAGGTCCGGACGTAGGCGAGAGCTTCCAGCGCGAGTTCGGGCCAGTCCTGCTCTTCAGTGTCGCTGATCACGATCCACTCTGTGAGGGGGTGGCCTTGGCCGCGGTCGAACGGCTGGCCGATGTGTGCGGCGACAAGCTCGGTGCAGCGGCGGGCGGGAAGCTTCACGACGAGGCCGCCGGGTGCGAGCATCGCGAAGATCCTGCCTCCCACCCGCAGTCCTGGGGAGGACCCGAAGCCGGTGCCTTCGGCGACGCCGGCCTCGGGGAGCAGCCGGTTCGCGATCGCCTCGAACGCGGCCTCACGGTTCACGCGACACCGAGCAGGGCTGCGGTGTCGTGCACGTGCCGGATGCATCGGATCAGGCCAGCGCGGACGGTGAAGTGTTCGGCGACCCGGAGGCGGCCGAACGGACGGGTGTGCATGTCATAGAGCAGCAGGGCTTGTTCGCCGGAGCCGAACTCGGCGAGCAGGTCGACGTGCTCGGCGAGTGCGCCGAAGCCGGCAACCGCCGCGGCGAAGTCGTCCCCACCGGTGTAGGTGTTGATGGGGACGTCTGTCTCGAGATCGGCGGCGAGCAAGCGCCGGGCAGCGGCGAAGTCGCACGCCGTCCATGCGTGGTGGTAGGCACGGGCGACGTCGAGTGCCGTCTCGCCGGCGCGAAAGGGGCGGCCCTGGCCGGTTTCAACCAGGCGGACAAGGCTCGCCAGGAAGTGCTCCCAGCCGGCCGCTACCTGCTCGGCGGCCACGCCCAGGTGCCGGAAGGTCAGCACGCATCCCTCGGGTCCTTCGTCGCGGAGCTCGAACTGGATTGTGGTGGCCGACCACTCCGGGGCGCTGCTGTGCTCCAGACAGGTCCACTGCACACGGGATGGGCTGGTCACCTCGTCCACGCCCATGATGATCGCCTCGTCCATGTCCTCGAAGCCGAAGGCCAGCTGCCCACCCGGCCGCGTCGTTCCGGCGACGATCGGTGTCCACCAGCCGCGAAGACCGACAACCGTGGCCACGGCGGAGAAGACACGGTCCCGCGCCGCGTGACATGCCACCTCGTGCACATAGCCGTCGCCACCGACACCTTGGGTTGACTCGCTCATCTCACTCCTCATTCCGCAGCCTCGCACAAGCTTAGGCTTACACAAGCCTAACCTTGAAGCAACTGCCGATGGGACCTACGCTTACCTGGTGTCCGCGCAAGCAGCTCTGGCGGCGTTGGCCGAACCGCGTCGCCGGGCGATGCTGCTGCTGGTGCGGGATCAGCCGCTGTCGGTGGGTGAGATCGCCGAGCATTTCCAGATCACGCAGCAGGCGGTGTCCCAGCACCTGAAGATCCTGCGTGACGCGGGCCTCGTCGACGTCCGCGCCGAACGCCAGCGACGTCTATATCTGGTGCGCCCGGAGGGTCTGCAGTCGGTCGAGGCTTTCCTCGCCGAGCTGTGGCCAGCCGGTCTGCAGCGGCTGAAGACAGCTGTCGAGTCCGGCAATGCCGACTGAACCTGTAACTGCCACGGTCTACATCGAGGCCTCGCCCGAGCGAGTCTTCGAGCACTTCACCCGCCCTGAGGCGCTGCTGAGTTGGATGGGCGAATACGCCGTTCTCGATCCCACGCCGGGCGGGGAGTTCACGGTGGACATCCGCGGGGTGCCCGTCCGCGGCCGCTACCTCCAGGTCGAGCCTCCTCGCCGGCTGCTCATCAGCTGGGGTCATGCCGGCTCCGGCCGGCTGCCACCCGGCGCGAGTCTGCTCGAAGTCCGCCTGCACCCCGCAGCCGGCGGCACGACCGTGACGATCTCGCACAGCGGACTACCCCAACCAGAAGCCACCGGACACCGCCAGGGATGGCGGCAGTTCCTCGACCAGCTAGCCACAGCGGCACGCGGCTGAGCCATCAGCGCACTTTCCCGCAGAGGATTCGGCTTACGGCGTGCCCTCCGTCGCCTGATACCGGCTATGAGCGTGCCGCCGGTTGCCCCGTCAACTCGCGCACCACGGCCTCGGTCGACAACGCACGAACCCCAAGCGCGACCACATCAGCCAGACGCTCCGAGGTGACTCCGGACGTCGCGTCCTCGACGACAACCACGCGATAGTCTCGTTCGCTCGCATCGAAGATCGTAGCCCGTGGGCAGTTCGGGAAGTTGCAGCCGGCCACGACCACGGTCTCGACGGCGAGCTGCTTCAGGTAGTCGTCCAGCGGGGTGCGGAAGAAAGCGCTCCACCGCGGCTTCCAGATCACAACCTCGTTCTCGCCGACCCTCTGCACCGTGCCAGCCAGGAGAATGTCGCTGTCGAGCTCGGTGTCGACACCCGTCAGAAGTGACGGGGCGATCTGCGCACCCTTCGTCCCGGGCCGCACGATCGGCGCGCCGTCTCGGACAGCGGCACGTCGAACCAGGTCGACGTCGTCACCGTCATACAACCGGATCACATGCACGACCGGCCGACCCACGCGTCGGTACGCTTGGAGAAGCTCAGCGATCTCGGGCAGCACGTCCGACGTGCCCGCGATCGGACTGGCACCCCCGTCCAGAAAGTCGACCTGTGTGTCGATCACAAGCAGTGCTGACGATGCGACATGTGGAGCGGTGAATTCATCGCTTGAGGTGCTCGGGGCGAGCCCGGGAGGACACCCGGGGGCGACACTTGCATCCAGCGCGGCCGACTCACACCCCGACATCGACACTTCGGATCAGTCACTTCCCGGACTCGCCACAACCATCCTAGAACCAGCCGCCTCTTGACACAGAGGGGAGCCATGTCCGGTCGTTGGCTCAGCTCGGCGCCGAGCGCGTAAGCGGCAAACTCGCGGGCACTTTCCTCGACCCTGTCGCATCGCAACCTCCAAATGCGCCTCAGCCACACCCGGCCCTTCTGGGCGCGCCCCTCATCGTCGCAAGAGGATCGTCTGCTGGCTACATTCCGGGCGCGGACCGCGCTAGCCCGGTTGTTGCAGTAGCGACTTGATGTTGGCGGCTGACACGGGCTGTAGATGCGCGAAAGTGATGCTCCTACTGTCAAGCGAGAGCTGGTGCGGGCAGCGCGTTGTAGACCTCGCGGGCGATGTAGCGCTTGAGGCAGCGGATGGCTTCGACTTTGGTCTTGCCTTCGGCGACGCGCCTGGCGAGGTAGGCCTTGGTGGTGGGGTCGACGGCTAGCCGGACCATGGCTACCCGCCAGAGAGCAGCGTTGGCTTGGCGGTCACCGCCGCGGTTGAGGCGGTGGCGGTTGGTCTTGCCGCTGCTGGCTGGGATGGGGCTGGAGCCACAGAGCGCGGCGAAGGACCGCTCGGAGTGCAGCCGGTCCGGGTTGTCACCGGCGGTGAGCAGCAGCGTGCTGGCGACATCGGGTCCGACGCCGGTGATTGCCAGGAGTCGCGGCGCAGCGGCGGCGGTGATCCTGCTTAGCCGCGTCTTCGCTCGGGCGAGTTGGTCGTCGAGCTGGTCCACGCGCTGGGCGAGCTCGCGCAGCGCCAGCCGAGTGACACCGGGCAGACTGTCGTCGTCCTCCCGGACCCTGAACGCCGCGCAGGTGGCGAGCAGCTCAGTCGGGGTAGGCCGCGCAGGCGCTCACGGAGGTCCTCCGGCGCGGTGACGAGCAGCTGGTTGATCTGGTTCAGCGCCTGGGTGCGCGCTTTGGTGGCGCTGCGTGTCACCACGCGTAGAGCGCGCAGGCACTCGACTGCTCCGTCGTGGGTCTTCGGTGTGGCTCTGGCCTCCCCAGACAGCACGGCTCGCGCGGCGGCGATGGCGTCGATGACGTCGGTCTTGCCCTGGCGATGGCGCAGCTGCCGGTTGGGTCGCCCGACCTCGATGACGCTGATCCCTTGCTCGGTGAGGTGCCTGGCTAGTGCCGCTCCGTAGCTGCCGGTGCCCTCGATACCGACCCGGTCGAGGTCACCGAGAGTGCGCAGCCAGGCCAGCAGCCGCCGGTAGCCGGCGATAGTGGTCGGGAAGCTCTGGGTGCCGAGGACTCCGCCCGTGCTGGACAGGGCGGCCGCGACGTGCGCGTCGGCATGGGTGTCGACGCCGCCGGTGATTCCGGCCTTGCTGTTGGTCACGATGTCCGTCCTGGTGGTTTGAGCGGTCAGGGCGGCGCGGTGCTGACGTTCGGACAAGACAGGGACGGGGCCAAAGCGAACAGGCTCCTACGAGGTCACTCACGTCAGCAGACCGTGCCGGTGTCCCACCCGGTCGACGGATCACTTTGAGGGCGACCTTGCGGTGCCGGCCTGTCCTGGGGTCAGACCGGGTGGGACGCCCTGATCCAACATCCCTGCCTGTCCTGCTTGGGATCTTGGACTGCTGAAAGACGCAAGATCTCCGAGCTGGAAGGCACTCCGCAGATGCACGGTAGCGCGCGACGTCCCATGATCGTGATCTCTGGCGGCGGGTCGGGGGTGGTGTCGCATGCCGGGTCGCGGTTGCTGGCCGAGTTGGCCGACCGGTCCGGCGTCACGGGCGGGTTCGCCGACGTGCTCGCGGGGCTGCGCCGGCGCCTGCCGCCCCTGACACCCGGCCGCTGCCGTCGGTCGCCGCCTACGACAGCTTCCTTCGTCAACCGGGCTCGCTCAACTACCCGCCAACTCATCCGAAAGGTCGGATAGTCAGTGCGCCAGCCACGCCGGCCTGGTGACCATCAGCAGCCCCGGGACGAGCAGAAGCAGGCCGAACACGACAGCGAGGACCTCGACAGCCTGCCGCGTCATTGACCGGCCTCCCCGCTGACGGGCGACGTCCTCGCCGTACGGGTGGAGGCCATCAGCTGTGGGCCCCGGGCGAGACGGCGGTGACCTGCGGGGGGCCGCACGCGTAGGCGTAGATCGCGTTCATCAGCGGGCCGCGCTCCCCGGGCGGGAAGACGCGCACCGTCACCCCAGGGTCGCTGCCGGCCGTTCCGCCGGTGCACGCGGCCGGGATCGTCCGCAGCGTCGCGTGCGCGACCTGACCCGGCGCGAGCATGTCCGGCACACCCGCGGACCCGCTGTGCTGGGCGTCCTTGCCGACCTGGTGACCGGTGATGTCGAACAGGCTCACGCCGGGGAAGCCGGACAGCCGGCAGACGCTGGTACCGGCGTTGCGCAGGACGAGCTCGGTGTAGGAGCTGCCGGCCGCCCCCTGCGGCACCGAGACGGCCAGTGCCAGGTGCGTCGAGCTGCAGGTGCCGGCACCGACCGGGCTCGACGCTGGCGCAGGCGGACCGGACGAGCCGCCCCCCGCGCCTGCGGTCAGTGCCGTGATGGTCGTCGGTGCCCCGCACAGGGTCAGCGGCAGGAACGTCTGCAGCCGGCCGACATCGCCCGGGGCGAAGACCCGCACCAACGCCGAGTCGTGCCGGTTGGACATGGTGCAGGTGCCGTGGACAGTGTCCAGCACGGCGCTCGCGACCTGGGTGGGTGCGAGGGTGACGACGTGCCCGACCGGTCCCTGGCGGGTGGCCGGCCGGCCGACCGGGCTGCCGGTCTCGTCGGCGAGCGAGACCCCGGGGAAGCCCGTCACTGTGCATGTTGTGGTCCCGGCGTTGCGCAGGATCAGGTGCGTGATCTGGTGGCCTCCGCCGGGGGAGTTCCCGCCGATCTGCAGCGCCAGATGTGCCGCAGTGCAGCGGGTGACCGAGGTCGCGGCGGGCGCGGCGGATGCCCCTGGGCTGGTCGTCGTACTGCGACTCGGGGACGGGCTGGCCGATGTTGACGGTTGGCCGCCCGCGGCTGCTGGAGGTGGCGAGCCGGGCGGCGGCTGGCTCGACGAGGGTGACGACGAGCAGCCCGCGGCGGCGAGCAACGCGACGAACGCGAGCGGCAGCGCGGTCAAGGCCCGGGACACGTCAGGTCAGTTCCCTGCCAACAGAGACGTGAAGCAGGCCCTGCGGGTGATCGGATGTCAGCGCTTCTTCTCGTGCGTGGCAGCCTGTTCGGTGACCACAGCCGCGCCGGCGGCGTCCTACCGACCGCTGGCCGGCTACAGGACGTACGTGACCGTCTTCCTGGTCATGTCCTTCGCGGCTCTGGCCGTCGGCATTGGGTTCGCCGTGGTAGCCCTGGCCGGCTCCCACGACCCCGTGACGGTCGAGCCGCGACCGTGATCATCGTGCTGTGGCTCGCCGCGGCCTACATGTACTTGGTCCGCTTCGCCGACAGACTCGACCTCGACGGGCAGACGCTGCGCCTCCGATGCGTCCTGCGCCGCGGTGAGCTGAACGTGCAGGACGTCACCGCGATCACGGGCACCTACCGGTTCACCATCGTGAAGGTGCACGACCGGCGACGGCTCACCGTCTGGGCGGGCCTGGGCTCCGCGAGTTCGTCGCCGCCGTTCGAGAGCAGGCGCCGCACGTCACCGGACCGGAGCGGTCTACCGCACGGTGACCACCGTGGGCACTGAGGACGTGGCTGACCGACGACCATGAGCTCGGGCGTCACCCCACAGGCCTTCACCGGGCCCGACAGGGGCAAGCCGGCGTTCAGCGAGGGGAAGGTTCCGACCAGTCAGCGGGCCGATCGCCGGCCACAGAAGGCGGGGTCGAGGCCCCGGCCCGCTCATTGTGTGCCGGTTGGAATCCGCCGCCGGCCGGGGCGAGTTCTACTGACCGACGCAACACCCGAATACCAGGGGTGTCGCCCATGCGTTTGGACAAGAGTTCTCCCACGGGGCTTCGTTTGTTCTCCTCCTTGAGGTCGGGACGGAGTCTCACTAGAT
>JAABUM010007139.1_pt1 | contig 10495 bp, 10 predicted proteins | sample 5559161 | NCBI WGS metagenome assembly JAABUM01 (sample SAMN10711868, study PRJNA513369) | rock metagenome | isolation source: Antarctica rocks | place: Antarctica: Victoria Land, Siegfried Peak nord | reverse complement strand
CAAACCGCCAGCTGGGCTATGACGACGGTCGAACCGTCCACCCGGCAGGCGTGTCGCTTCGTACGGGTGTTCGGTCGTTGGTTTACGATTTGCACAGATGCCCTTCCGGGGAGTTGCTTGTCCACACGTGCTGGACCGAGTACGGCGGCTGTCGGTAGGGGCACCTAGCGTCTGACCAGATCTCACGTCACCGCACGGGGCGTAGAGGAAAGGTCGACGGGAGACGCGACCACTTCGAGCAGAAAGAAGCACCCAGATGGCTTCAGCACCGGCCGGCCCCAAGCCCGGCGAAAAAGTCAAGGCTCTCGACGCCGTTATGGCGCAGATCGAGAAGGCGCACGGCAAGGGCGCGGTCATGCGGTTAGGTGACGATGTCCGCCCGCCGATCGACGTCATCCCGACGGGTTCGATTGCGCTCGATGTCGCTCTGGGAATTGGTGGTCTCCCGCGTGGTCGGGTGGTTGAGATCTACGGTCCTGAGAGCAGTGGTAAGACCACGGTCGCGCTGCACGCGGTCGCCAGTGCGCAGCGTGCAGGCGGCATTGCCGCGTTCATCGACGCCGAGCATGCGCTCGATCCCGAGTACGCCAAGAAGTTGGGCGTCGACATCGATTCGTTGCTGGTCAGCCAGCCGGATACCGGCGAGCAGGCGCTCGAAATAACCGACATGCTGATCCGGTCAGGGTCGATCGACATCATCGTCATCGACTCGGTCGCCGCGCTCGTGCCGCGCGCCGAGATCGAGGGGGAGATGGGCGACAGTCACGTCGGACTGCAGGCCCGGCTGATGTCGCAGGCCCTGCGAAAGATCACCGGTGCCCTGAGCAACACGGGCACGACGGCGATTTTCATCAACCAGTTGCGCGAGAAGATCGGTGTGATGTTCGGGTCGCCGGAGACCACGACGGGTGGAAAGGCGTTGAAGTTCTACGCCTCAGTGCGCCTTGACGTGCGCCGTATCGAAACCCTGAAGGACGGCACCGACGCGGTCGGGAACCGCACCCGCTGCAAGGTCGTCAAGAACAAGGTGGCACCGCCCTTCAAGCAAGCTGAGTTCGACATCCTCTACGGCCTCGGCATTTCTCGCGAGGGCGGCTTGATCGACATGGGTGTGGAGCAGGGTTTTGTGCGCAAGTCCGGAGCTTGGTACACCTATGAGGGCGATCAACTCGGACAGGGTAAGGAGAACGTCCGTAAATTCTTGATCGACAACCCCGATCTCTCCGACGAGATCGAGAAGAAGATCAAAGAGAAGCTCGGAATCGGACCACAGGTCGACAAGCCAGCCGAGGTGCCTGCGGTGGCCGAGGTCAAGGTCGACTTCTGAGGTGACTGCGCGGGGAGCAGCCTCGCCGGAGAAACCCTCCGAGTCCGACCCGCATGACGTTGCTCGGGCCATCGTGTTGCGTCACCTCACGATGGCCCCGCGCAGTCGGCACCAGCTGTTGGAGAAGCTGCGGGCCAAGGGGTGTGACGACGATGTTTCCCGGGTGGTGCTGGACCGGATGCAGGAGGTAGGTCTTGTCGATGATGAGGCGTATGCGGGCATGGTTGTCCGTTCCGGGCAGGCGAGCCGAGGCTTGGCGCGTCGCGCTCTGTCGCAGGAGCTTCGCCGCAAAGGGGTCGACGACGACATCGCGCAGGGTGCACTCGAGCAGATAGATGACGAGTGCGAACGAGATCGAGCTGAGGCGCTCGTGGTCAAGAAGATGAGGTCCCTCCACGGTCTCGACGCAACGGTGCAGACCCGTCGTCTCGCGGGGATGTTGGAACGGAAGGGGTACTCGTCATCGATGTCCTGGTCGGTGATCAAGCAGGTCGTTGCCAACGCGCCGGAGCATCGACGGGATTGACGGTGTCACTTCGACTGGGCGGCGTAACGTCGAGGACGTGACCGAATCTGTCGATGTCGTGGGCTCCCTGCAGAGCGCGCTGGGTGGGGCGATCGTGCTCACCGACCCGGATGTGATGGCTGGCTACTCTCACGACGAAGCGGAGTGGGCGCCCTACGGGATGCCGGCAGCCGTGGTCCGGGCGCGGAATGCCGCCGAGGTGCAGACCGTCGTCCGCTGGGCCATCGAGCACGGCATATCGGTGGTTGCCCGCGGTGCCGGCACCGGCCTGTCGGGAGGGGCCAATTCGTTGGCAGGGTGCGTGATCGTGTCGTTGGACCGGATGAATGCCGTCCGCGAGATCGACGCGCTGGAGCGTCTCGCGATCGTGGAACCGGGGGTCATCAATGACGAACTACGCGCAGCAGTTGCGCAGCACGGCCTCTGGTATCCGCCCGATCCGGCCAGCTCGCCCTGGTCGACGATGGGCGGAAACGTCGGGACGAATGCTGGTGGCATGTGCTGCGTGAAGTACGGGGTCACCCGCGATTACGTCCGCGAGCTCGAGGTGGTGACCGGCACCGGGGAGATCGTCCGGGTGGGTCGGCGGACTGCCAAGGGGGTGTCGGGGCTGGACCTGATGAGTTTGTTCGTCGGGTCGGAGGGAACGCTCGGCATCGTGACTGAGATCGTCGTCCGGTTGCTGCCACTCCCAGATCCGGGGCACACCGTGATCGGCTACTTCGAGGATCTTGTCGGGGCGGGCGGGGCGGTCCGAGCGGTCGCGCTGCGGGGTCTTACCCCAGCTGCGCTGGAATTGATCGACAGGACGACCCTGGAAGCAGTCGATGGCTACGCGCATCTGGGCATCGGAGCCGAGGCAAACGTAGTTCTCATCGGCCGGATGGATGACGGCGGGGAAGCGGGGTCTGCGGGTGCAACGGCGATGCGCGAGGTGTTCGCAGCAGCGGGAGCGACCTTCACCGCTGAAGCGGCCGACGCGGAGGAAGCCGAGGCGATGATGGCGGCGCGCCGGTTGGCCTACCCGGCGCTGGAGCGGCTGGGCGAGGTTCTCACCGAGGACGTGTGCGTGCCGAAAGCGGCCGTCCCGCAGATGCTGCAGACCATCGCCGAGATCGGAACCCGGCATGAGATCACTATCGCGAACATCGCCCATGCGGGCGACGGCAATCTGCACCCCTTGATGCTGATCGAGCGTGGTGATGTCGCTGGCAAAGCGCGTGCCCAGTCGGCGTTCACCGCGATCATCGACGCAGCGTTGGCGGCAGGTGGGACTGTCACCGGCGAGCACGGGGTCGGGGTGCTGAAGCGGGCCGGTATGGAGCGCGAACTGGGTCCGGAAGTCGTTGCCATGCAGCGGGCCGTCAAGGCGGCACTCGACCCACACGGTGTCTTCAATCCCGGCAAGGCAATTTGAGGCAGACGCCGTACCCTGGTGGGCGCGATGCGTACGTATGAGGTTCGCACCCACGGGTGCCAGATGAATGTCCATGACTCCGAGCGGATCAGCGGTCTGCTCGAGCACGCCGGCTACGTCGACCGGATGACGCTCTCGGTCGCGGAGCAACCGGACGCGGCCGACCTGGTCGTTTACAACACGTGTGCGGTGCGCGAGAATGCCGCCGACAAGCTGTACGGCAACCTCGGCGCACTCAAAGCGGTCAAAGACACCCACCCAGGCATGCAGATCGCCGTTGGCGGCTGCCTGGCCCAGAAGGACCGGAGCACCATCGTCGATCGTGCTCCCTGGGTTGATGTCGTGTTCGGTACGCACAACGTCGGCTCACTGCCAGTGCTGCTCGAACGGGCGCGGCACAACGTCGAAGCCCAGGTTGAGATCCTCGAAGCGCTCGACACCTTTCCTTCTACTCTTCCGACCCGGCGCGACTCTGCCTACAGCGGTTGGGTTTCCATCTCCGTCGGATGCAACAACACCTGCACGTTCTGCATCGTTCCTGCGTTGCGCGGTAAAGAGAAGGACCGCCGCCCAGGAGATGTGCTTGCCGAGGTGCACGCGCTGGTCGATCAGGGTGTCGTGGAAGTGACTCTGCTGGGGCAGAACGTGAACACCTACGGCGTGGAATTCGGCGACCGGTTCGCGTTCGGGAAGTTGCTGCGCGCCTGCGGCGATATCCAGGGTTTGGAGCGGGTTCGTTTCACCTCGCCCCACCCAGCCGCGTTCACCGACGATGTGATCGACGCGATGGCGCAAACTCCGAACGTGATGCCCTCGCTGCACATGCCGTTGCAGTCCGGTTCGGACAAGGTGCTGAAGGACATGCACCGGTCCTACCGTTCTGCCAAATTCCTCGGAATTATCGAGCGCGTTCGTGAATCGATGCCTCGTGCAGCTATCACGACAGACATCATCGTCGGTTTCCCTGGCGAAACCGAGGAAGATTTTGCCGAGACACTGCGGGTGACCCGCGACGCCCGCTTCTCTTCCGCTTTCACGTTCCAGTACTCGATCCGGCCGGGAACGCCCGCTGCTGAACTCCCGGGCCAGCTCCCCAAGGCCGTCGTCCAGGAGCGCTTCGAGCGTTTGGTCGCATTGCAGGAAGAAGTCTCGTGGGCGCAGAACACGGGACTCGTAGGCCGTGAGGTCGAGGTTCTGGTGTCGCCGAGCGAGGGTCGCAAAGATGCTGCCAGTGGGCGGATGTCCGGCCGGGCCCAGGACAACCGGCTCGTCCACTTCGCCGTGCCCGAAGGCGCTGAACGTGCCCGGCCCGGAGACATGGTGGCCGTCCAGATCACGTATGCCGCGCCCTATCACCTGGTGGCTGACTCGGGCATCGAGGGTGGCACGTACGCGGTGCGGCGGACTGCCGGAGGGGCTGCGTGGGCTGCGCTGCAGGACGGCGGCACTCCAGGAGCGATCAACAAACCGGCGGTATCGCTTGGCATGCCGTCCATTGGTGTCCCTGCTGCGAGTGGTCTCGTCGTGGGTCCTGCCTGTGCCAGCTGATCTACCCGAGGAGGAACCGGTGCGGACGTTGCGCGCGGTGCCCCCCATGCAGCGTCCGTTGCGGCATCGCAGCACAGCGAGAGTTCTACTCATCGACCCGGATCAACGCGTGTTGCTCTTCTCCGATCGTGATCCGGCCATCGAGAGCCTGACCTGGTGGATGACCCCCGGTGGGGGTGTCGATGCGGGGGAAAGCGATCTGCAGGCTGCCGTGCGTGAGGTCCAGGAAGAGACCGGACTGGTGCTGGATTCTGCGTCACTCATCGGACCGATCGCGACTCGACAGGTGTGGCATGGGTACTCCGATGTGGTGATCGATCAACGGGACGCCTTCTTCGCGGCGCACGTCGACGCCTTCACCGTCGACGTCTCCGGTCATACAGAACAGGAGAAGATCACCATGGCGTCCAGTAAATGGTGGTTACGCAGAGAGCTGGACGTCACGGGTGAGATGGTCTGGCCGGCGAACCTTGCTCAGCTCTGGGACTCGGTTGCGAGGTTCGAAGCGGGTAGGCCGGCGCCTGTTCAGCTACCGGACGCCGATGAGTCCACCGTGTCCCCGAGCCTTGGTTGGGCTCGCTGATCACGCAGCCGATGCCGGCTGGCTATCGATGCACGACCCTGGGTACCGACGGATCACGCTGGCGCTTTTCGCTGCGGGGATGGCGACTTTCGTCGCGATGTACGGCGCGCAGGCCGTGCTGCCCGCGCTGTCCGATGCGTTCGGCGTCTCTCCGGCAGGTTCGGCGCTGGCGGTTTCGGCAACGACCGGTGCCTTGGCTCTGGCGATCATTCCTGCGAGTGCGTTGTCCGAACGTTTTGGTCGAGTCCGGGTGATGACCGCCTCCGCACTGCTCAGTGTCGTTATCGGGGTGGTGTTGCCCTGGGTGGGTTCGTTCGATCTGCTCATCGGGTTGCGGGCGGTGCAAGGGGTGGCGCTCGCCGGGGTACCTGCGACTGCGATGGCCTACCTCGCGGAAGAGGTGCACGCGCAGGATCTGGGCGCCGCAATGGGCCGCTACATCGCCGGTACGACGATCGGTGGACTCACCGGTCGTATCGTCGCCGCTTTGACCCTCGACGTCTCGACGTGGCAGTGGGCGCTGGAAGCAGCCGCCTTGATCAGCCTGCTCTTCACGGTGTTGTTCTTGCGATTCGCCCCGGCATCGATCTATTTCGAGCCTCAACCGGTCGGGCTACGGACCACGACCCGTTCAGTACTGGGCCACGTGCGAAACCTCCGGTTGCTGGGTCTTTTTGCGACGGCGTTCTTGTTGATGGGCGGATTCGTCTCGCTCTACAACCTGCTCGGGTACCGACTGCTCGCAAGCCCGTTCAACCTGTCGCAGACGGTGGTCGGTCTGGTTTTTTTGATGTACCTGTCCGGCACGGTGTCGGCCGGTGCCGCGGGCCGTTGGGCGGACCGGTTCGGACAGGCATTGGTGTTGATGTACTCGGAACTGATCGCGTTGGCGGGGTTGCTGCTGACCTTTACGACTGCGCTTGCGGTCGTCCTGGTCGGCGTACTTCTCTTCACGGCAGGCTTCTTCGCAGCACATGCCGTCGCGAGCGGGTGGGTGAGTCGAATTGCGACCGAGCACCGGGCCGAGGCCAGCTCGCTGTACCTGTTGGCCTATTACGCGGGCAGTTCGGTGCTCGGGGCCGTTGCGGGCTTCGCCTACTCGGGGGGCGGTTGGAACGGTGTGATCGCCTACGTTGGGATTGCGTTTGCGCTCGCGATTCTCATCGCTGCAGCGCTCCAGCGTCACCCCACCTCGTGAGTGGACCACGTTTCGGACATGCACAGGAACGCTCATCAGTTCCGGGTGAACACTCTGAGTTTATTAAACTCGGGTGACACGGTCGCTGCCCAGGAACGGGTTACCTCAGCGCACTCACATTCCGCCCACGGGCACGCTGATCCCGTCGTGGGCCAGCGCAGCGAGAACGTCATCGGGTTCGTCCGGAGTGACGACCGGGTTGACTCGGCGTCCGACATCGATGATCAGGCCGGTGTCCTTGCGGGCACGTTTCGTATCGAGATTGCGCCAATGGACGAAGTCCCCGGACATTTGTTCAGAATGTAACTCTAGGAAGTTCTGCCATGAGCGCAATGGAATGTGCCGGGCCGATATCAGACCCCCGGATCGCTCCAGCTCGCCGGACGTACCGCTGGTAAGGAACTCATTCCACTGCGTCGACACACAGCAGTGATCTGATCGACACCCATCCGGCCGTCCTGGAACGCCAACAGGCCGCCGGCGAGATAGAGCTCCCACACCCGTACGACCTCTTCACCGACCAGGTTGGTGAGCTGATCCTTGGACGCCTCGAAGCGTCGTAGCCATGCGCGAACGGTCCAGACGTAGTGCTCGCGCATCGCGTGCACATCACGCACTTCCAGACCGGCGCGTTCCAGGAACGCGACGGTCTGGCCGACCGGACGCATGGTCATGTCGGGCGCGATGAATGCCTCGATGAACGGGCCACCGCCGGGGTGGCCGTCATGGCGCGACATCTGCTGAATGACGATCTGCGCGTCGCCAGACGCGCACCGAGCCAGAGTGGCGGCATACGTTGCGTAGTTGCGCTCGCCCACGTGCTCACCCATCTCGAGTGAGGCAACGGCATCGAAGGGTGGGTCGTCGATCTCGCGGTAGTCCTGCAGGCGGATCTCGACCTTGTCGCCGAGACCGCGCTCGGCAATGCGGGCGTCGATGAACGCCTTCTGCTCCTTGGAGATGGTGACGCCAGTGACCTGCGCGTCGAACGCCGACGCTGCGTGCAGCGAGAGCGAGCCCCAGCCGCAGCCGATGTCCAGGAAGCGCATACCGGGGCGGGCATCGAGACCTGCCTTACGGCAGACCATGTCGAGCTTGTCGCGTTGTGCATCTTCCAGTGTGTACGCCTCCGATTCCTCACCGTTCAGATCGGACCCGGTGACGTAACCGCTGGAGTAGGCCATCTGGTCATCCAGGATCAGGGAGTAGAACTCGTTCGACAGGTCGTAGTGGTTGTGGATGACATCGCGGTCGCGGCGCACCGAGTGCAAACGCCCGCGCACCGCGATCTGAGTCTTCGGCGCAGGCAACGGCGCACCGAGGGCGCCGAGTTCACGGGCCAGTTTGGTGGCTTCGACGAACGTGCGTGCAGGCGGACGTCCGCCCGTCACACCGCGCTGTGCGAGGGCCGCTCGAACCTGTGACAGTCCCTCGACGAGGTCACCCTCGACATCGAGTTCGCCAGTGACGTACGCCTGCGCGGCGCCAAGCTCACCGGGATGCCAGAGCAACCGCCGCAGTGCGTCAGGACTCGCAAGTCGCACATGCGGCGCATCCCTCGGGCCAGCTGTGCTGCCGTCCCACGCGGTGAGGTGCACGGGCAGCTCTCCACCGGCGAGGGGTTCGATCAGAGCAGCAATGCGATCGGCGACAGCAGTCGTCTCTGCGGTCATGCGCATGCCCCTTTGTTGAACGTAAGTTGATGCACGTCCAGGTAGTCGGCGCGGAATCCGCCTTCGCTGTAGCGCAGATAAAAGCTCCACATCCGGCGGAAGGTCTCATCGAAGCCGAGCTCTTCCAGGCGCTCGTCCTGGGTCTGGAACGTCTCGGCCCAGACCCGCAGCGTCTCGGCGTAGCTCTGACCCATCGCCAGGTCGTCGCTCAATGAGAGTCCTTGGCGGGCACCGGTTTCGCGCAACATCTGGACGGAGGCGAGCGCGCCGCCGGGGAAGATGTACTTGTGGATCCACGTGTAGGTGTTCTTGGTCTCCAGCACTCGGTGGTGCGGCATGGTGATCGCCTGGATGACGGCCTTCCCGCCCGGCGCGAGCACGCTGGAGATCTTCGCGAAGTAGGTGTCGAGGTACTCCAGGCCAACTGCCTCGATCATCTCCACCGACAACACCGCGTCGTAGCTTCCGGCGGTGTCGCGATAGTCGCGCAGCGCGATGTCGACGTTGTTGGTGAGCCCTGCATCGTCGATCGCGTTCTGTGCCCAGGCCAGTTGCTCCTTGGACAGGGTCACGGAGTCGACGCGTGCTCCACGAGCGGCCGCCCGCAGAGCCAATGCGCCCCAGCCGGTGCCGATCTCGAGCACTCGACTGCCAGGTACGACCCCGGCCTGGTCGAGCATCCGGTCGATCTTTCGGTGCTGCGCAGCCTCGAGTGTGGCTGCGTCGACCGGTCCGTCGATCAGCGCCGAGGAGTAGGTCATCGACGGATCGAGGAAGGTCGCGAACATGTCGTTGGACAGGTCGTAGTGCCGCTCGACGTTGCTGCGGGAGTTCTTCGTCGATGGCTTGTCCGAGTGCGGCTTGCGCTCCAGGTACGCCGATCGGAGCGTTTTCAATGACGCGGGGATCAAGTGGTCGACACCGCCGGCGAAGGCCGCGATGAGGCCGGCGAGGTCGTCGCTGTCCCACTCGCGGGCCAGATAGGACTCGCCGAAGCCGATCAAGCCGCCGGTGCCCATCCGCCGCATCAAGGCCGGCGGGTTGTGCACGGTCATCGTCGGCGCACCGGCCAGATCCGCGCCGCCGCCGAGGGTCACACCGTCGGGCATCACGACCTGGATCGGCAACCCTGCAACTGCTCGTCGGAAGAGTCCACGCATGACCCGCTGAGCCGCTGTCGCCTTCAGGCTGTGCGGGATCCGGACGACGTCGGGCCAGCGAATCGGATCGATTCCGCTCACCGAGGGGTCGGAGAGGGTGGTCATACTGCCTCCTGAGGCGAGTGTTGCGGGCGTGGTTGCACGGGTAGTCGCCGCGACCACAACCGCACTCCATGCAGATGGATGAGCGCGGTGACGAGGTACGAGGACAGGGGGGTGGCGAGGGCCGCTTTGACGGTCGCCGCGCGACCGAGTACCCGGTGGCCGGTCCAGGCGGTCGCGAACGGCCGTTGGTCGGGCCGGCGCAGGGTGATGGCAAGGTTGAGAGCGCTACCGGGCTCCGGCAGCGACATCGTGTATTCGCCGCTGGTGTCGTTGAACGGCGAGACGTAGAACGCCTTCTCCACCTGTGCCCGATCGCGGTCGTTGGTCTTGACCAGGTAGGCGTGCCGCTCGCCGTAGGTGTTGTGCACCTCGGCAATGACGCACGCGAGGGTGTCGTCGCGATCGCGGCACCAGTAGACGCTCACGGGGTTGAAGACGTATCCGAGCGAACGCGCGCTGGTGAGCACCCGAACCGATCCACCCTGGAGATCTACGCCGCGCGTTGCGGCGAACGTCGTCACATTGTCGCGCCAAACACCTGCCGGATCACCCAGGTGATCCGAGGCTTTGAAGGAAGTGAAAAGGCTGGCCCACCAGGCCATCTCGGCCGGCCGCTCCGAGGCACCAAGCTTGTCGAGATCGACCAACCAGCTGACACCGGGGTAGCGGAACCTGTATGACAGGGGCGAGGTGCGTTGATGACTGACCGCGGTCAGGTAGGCGGTAGCGGTCGGCGATGGAGTCAGTCCCATGAGCCGCCCAGACTTTCTGCGGCCCGTAACCCCGACAGCGCGCCGTCCTCGTGAAACCCCCACCCGTGATACGCGCCTGCGAACGCCACTCGATCACCGGAGAGGGTGGGAAGTTCGCGCTGGGCGCTTAGCGACTCCAGCGTGTAGAGCGGGTGTTCGTAGGTCATCTGCGCGAGGACCGTGCGTGTGTCGACGTGGTCCTCGCC
>JAABUM010007137.1_pt1 | contig 10497 bp, 7 predicted proteins | sample 5559161 | NCBI WGS metagenome assembly JAABUM01 (sample SAMN10711868, study PRJNA513369) | rock metagenome | isolation source: Antarctica rocks | place: Antarctica: Victoria Land, Siegfried Peak nord | reverse complement strand
AGGTCAGCGAAGTAGTCATCGGCGAACAGCACATGACCCTCATCGGCGAGCAGCCGACACAACGTCCCAGCCGCCAGCCGTTCGCCCAGCACCAGCGCCGCATCATCCAGATGACCCTGCCCGCCCAACCTGCCACTCCCCATAAAGGATCTTCTCAACCAGTGTCAGGCCCGGCACGCAGGCGCGCCGGGCCCAGCCGAAAGATCAGCAGCGTCCTAGGGACGGCCAGCCAGACAGCACCGACACCCTTTCTCACCGCGACGAGTTGTGCATTAAGGTATCTCTTGTTGGAGATACGGGTCGGGAAGGAAGCGCCGGGGGTGGGCTGGGTGGCGTATGTGACGCCGATCGGGTCTGCTGCGGCACAGGTGGAGTACCGGCTGACGCAGGCGCACGGCTGCGACCGGGCCGAGGCAGTGGAGACCCGGTTCAGCTATCACGCGGACGGTTCGGAGCGGCCGTTGGTGTGGACGGGGCGGGGGCTGGCCGACGTTGGCATCACGCCTGGGTCGGTGCTGGACGAGGGCCAGTTTGACGTGGCGCGGGCGTTGATGGCCGGGTTGGATCCTCGTTCGGGTGAGCGGCTGATGGAGCCCAAGCTGGCGGTGTACGCCGACGCGAAGGTGGCGCTCGCACCGCTGGTGCACGCGGTGGAGGCGGCGGCGATGGCGCGGGGGGTGGCTCCGGAGGCGCTGTTCGCCTCGGTGAAGGTGGGCCGGGCGTACGGCCGTGCGGTGCGGGCGGTGGTGGCCGACGGCGACGCGGCAATGTTGCGCGCCGACGACGCCGGGCGGGTCGCGGATGCTGCCGGTCTGGACGTCGAAGTGGTGTGGGGCGCCGGGGTGTACGCGGCGGCGGTCGGCAACCTGACCGAGACCCGGACGGTGACCGGCCCGGACGGCAAGACCGTTGAGCAGCTGGTGCCGCGCCGGCGGGTGGTCGGGAACATGGGCTATGACGTGTCGTTCACGCTGCCCAAGTCGCACAGCCTGCTGCTGGCGTTCGCCGACGAAACCACCGCCGCCGCCATCGAGGCTGTCTACACCGCGGGGGTGGGGGCGACGTTCGACTGGCTGGAGGGCCAGACGGCGTACGGGATGCGCGGCCACCACGGCGAGGGCAAGACCGCCCAAACCGTACGGGGGTCCGGGTTTCTGGGCTGGTCAATGGTGCACCGCGCCGCCCGCCCAGTGGGGGACCGGGTGGTCGGCGACCCGCACTGGCATGTGCACGTCACCATCGCGAACATGACCCGCGGGAGCGACGGCGGCTGGTCGACGGTCGCGGCCGGCGGCCGGGACCTGATGCGCCACGCCCCCGCGGCGGACCATGTCCTCAAAGCGCTGGTCCGCCGCCGGCTCAGTGTCGAGTTCGGGGTGACCTTCGCCCGCTCGGAGCGGACCGGGGCGTGGGAGGTCTCTGCCATCCCCGACGCCACGCTGCGGGCGTTCTCCAAACGGGGCGCGTCGATCGAGGCGATGCTGCGCGACCTGGGGTTCGACCCCGCGCTGGCGACCCGGCGGGCCGAAGACCTGGCGGCGGCGCAGACCCGGCACGACAAGACCGAGCACACCGCCGCCCCCGACGCGACGCTGCGGTCGATCTGGCAGGCCGAGGCCCGCACCCTGGGCGTCGACCCCGACCGGCTCGCCGCCGCACTGCCTGGAGCCGGCGTGCTGCCAGGAGCCGGCGCGGCGAGCAGCAGGCCGGCGGGTGATGACGAGCCGGCTGAGCGGCAGTCCGAGCTGCTCGCCGACGTGGTCGGCAGGTTGACCGACCCCGAGCACGGCCTGACGTCCGGACGCCGGCGGTTCACCCGCGTCGACGCCCTCGCCGCGGTCGCGGACGCCCTGCCGGCCGGCGCCACCGACGTGGCGGAGATCGAGAGTCTCTGCGACCGGGCGCTGGCGGCGGCGGGGATCGTGGCGCTGCCCGACCCACCCGGCGCCAGCCGGACGATGGCGCCGGCTGCCGGCCCCGAGCAGACGACCGCACCGGCGACCGGACAGCAGCAGGACCAGGACGGGCCCACGCTGGCGGCGGCGGGGAACGCGGCGCGGCGGCAGATCGGCGCCGGGCACATGGCCAACGCGGCCCGGTTCACCACCGCCGACGTCGTCGCCGCCGAACGGGTCATCCTCACCGCCGCTGCCGCCTCCCGGCCCGGGCAGGGCGCTGCGCACGTCACCGCCGGGACGGCGGCGCTGGCCCGGCAGGCGGTCGAGGCCGGGCAGGGGTTCGCCCTGTCAGCCGAGCAGGCAGCCGTGGCCCTGCGGCTGGTCACCAGCGACCGGATGCTCGATGCGGTGCTCGGGTCGCCGGGGACCGGCAAGACCACGCTGATGCGGGCTGCCCGCACCGCCTGGGAAGCCCAGGGCTACACCGTGGCGGGGGCGGCGACGGCGGCGGTGGCGGCGCAGAACCTACACGTCGAGTCCGGGATGGAATCGCGGACCGTGGCGCAGTGGGTGTACCGGATCCGGACCGGTGAGGGCCTTTCCGGGGTGGATGTGTTGGTGCTGGACGAGGCGAACCTGACCGACGACCGGGACCGCGCCGCTCTCTACCAGGCTGCCGGCCGGTCGGGGACCAAGCTGGTGGAGGTCGGGGATCCCCAGCAGCTGCGGGGGGTGGGCTGCGGGTCGCTGTTCGCCCGGGTGCATCAGCTGGTCGGCGGGATGGAGCTGACTGAGAACCGGCGGCAGGCTGAGCAGGACGAGCGGGCGGCGATCGCCGCGTGGCGCGACGGCAGCTACACCCAGGCGCTGTCCAGCTGGGCGGGGCGGGGCCGGCTGGTCGCGACCGAGACCGGCGAGCAGGCGGTCACCGCGATGGTCGCGAGCTGGATGGCCCAGCGGGCCGGCGCCCCCGATGCTCATGCGGAGATGAGAGGGGTGGTGATGCTCGCCGCCGCCAACGACACCGTGGAGAGGTTGAACGACGCGGCGCAGGCGGTCCGCGCCGCCGCTGGCGAGCTCGGCCCCGAACACACCTACGAGGTCAAAGGCGGGCGCAGCCTGCGGCTGCGCCAAAGCGATCATGTGCTGGTCCGGCTCAACGACCGGGCGCAGCGGATGCACGAAGGCCCTGATGTGCTCAACGGCTACCGCGGCATCGTCGAACACATCGACACCCGTCCAGCGGGCGACGGAAGCGACGGCGGCGGTGCGGTGCGGGTCGCGTGGCAGCAGCAGGGCCCCGACGGGCTGGTCACCCACCGGGCGACGCTGTCCCCGGAGTTCGTCGCCGGCGGCGGGCTGTCGCTGGGGTATGCGATGACCGGGCACAAGGCCGAGGGGCTGACCGTCACCGCGGACTGGGGCCTGCCCGGCGGGACGCGGCAGGGCGGGACGGTGCTGGTGCACGCCGCCGGGATGGACGAACCCGGACTGCACGTGGCGACCAGCCGGCACCGCGACAAGGTGATCCTGTTCGCCGGCCGCGACCAGCTCGAAACCCCGGCCGACACCCACGAGCTCGGCATCCCCATCACCGGTGAGCAGCTCGAGCGGCGGGTCGTCGCCGCCCTGGCCGAGCAGGCCCGGACCCGCTCGCCCACCGCCAACGACCGGCCCGTGCACGACGACCTCGGTGGTGGTGTCGGTGGTGAGCCTGCCCGCGCAGGAAGGGCGGCGCCGGACCCGGACCTGGCCGAGCTGCGAAAGGCACTGTTCGGTCTGCCGGACGACAAGCCGGCGGATTCGTTGGACGCGTGGGCCAGGCTGAAGGCGCAGGCGGCGGAGGAGGACCGGCAGGTCGCCGGGCTGCGGGAGGCGTGGACCGAGCAGACCCGCGCCGCCGAGCAGCTCGCCGCCCTCGAACCGCGGCTGGCGCTGGCCCGTGCCGACGCGGCGCGGGCAGCAAAGGCCGAGGCGGTGCTTGCTCCGCTGCGCAGCCAGCTGCAGACCGCTCGCGACACGCAGACGGCAGCTGAGCGGGCCGCGGCCGCCGCCGAGCAGACCCTGGCCGGTCGGGCTGAGCAGCTACGCGCCGAGCTGGCCCGGGCCTGGGACGCCGAACGGGCGGGGGCTGGTGACGCCGCCCGCACGGTGCGGGCCGGCGCAGGTCGGCTGGGGCTGCGGCGCGGTCAGGTCCGCGCCGCCCGCGAGCAGCTGCAGGACTGGGCCGGCCGGTGGCGGCCGGTGGTCGGTGAGCTGGAACGCGGCGGCGGGGGTGTGGTGGGCTACGCCGCCGCCCATCCGGCCAACGACCACGTCGGCGGGTCGATCGCCCGTTACGCCGCCGACCGGGCCCGGGCCGAGGCACCCGAACACGCCAAGGTGTTGGGCGCAGCACAGCAGGCCCGGCGGGTCGCCGGCGACGCGCAGGCGGTGTTCACCCGGACAGCCGAAACCGCCCAGCGTCCCCATCCCGCCCGGCTAGCCGCCGGCGAACCTGACCTGTCCGGACAGGTCGGCGCCCTAGATGAGCAGACCCAGGCCGCCCGGACGCGGCTGGCCGCGGCGACCGAACGCGTCGCAGCGCTGTCCGCCGCCCCGGCGATCACCAGCCGGCCGGACCCGGCGGCGTTCCTGGCCGCCGAGCACACCGCGTGGAGCTGGCGCGACCAAGCCCTCCAACAGCAGACCGCCGCCCGCGCCCGGCAAATCGCCCAGCAGCAAGCCGAACAGTCCGCGCTCCCGGCACGCACCCGCAACCACGAGATCAACCAGCAGCCCGGCCGGCGCCAAGGCCCGCGGCTCGGCCGCTGAGTACCGTTATCTGCTCAGTTCGGCACGCCAGTCTGGGCCCACTGCCGCAGCGCCCCAGGTCGGCCGCGTTCCAGCCCGAGTGCCAGAAAGCGGCTGTCGGGCTGCGCGGCGGCGAAGCCGGTCACGTCGGCGAGCACGTCGCGGTCGAACCCGGCGTCCTTGGCAGCCGCGAGGGAGAGTAACTCGTCGGTGCCAAGGCCGGCGGCCAGGGCGGCGACGTCGACCAGGTCGCGTGGCTCGGCCCTGCCGAACAGCGCCAGCGTCTTGTCGGCGGCGAGTCTCCTCGACGATCAGGACCGGTCCGACGGTGAGCATGGCGGATGGCCACAGCCGGGCGTCGTGCGCGAGCTCGACCAGGACAGTCTCGCCGCCGTCGACCACCATCAGCTGCTGGTATGCGGTGGCGACGCGACCTCGGGTGACGCTCAGGCCGGCTGCGGCCAGGGCCAGCTCCAGCGCGGCGGCGAACGGCGCGAGGGCTGCAGGGTCGGTAGTGAACAGGTCCAAGTCGCGGGTGGGACGGTCGACGAGGCCGTAGGCGAGCATGGCACCGCCGCCGGTAAGGACGAAGCCCGCCGCCTCCGGCAGGGCAAGCGCCAGGCGGGCGATGCGGGTCTGGGCGGTGGTCAGCGCCATCGGCTTAGCCGGCGGCTGCCGCTTGGGGTAGCCGACCTGCCAGGTGAGGTTCCCAGGCCTGGCGGACGTGAGCAGGAAGCCACATGGAGGGCCACAGTCGCAGTAGCTCGCGTGCGTCCAGGAGCCGGGCGGCGTCGTCCGCGTCGCCGCTGGTCGGCACGATCTGGTAGGCGGCCCGTCGGTCGTTAGGGTCGGCGAAGTCGAACTGTTCGGCCGGGCCGACGCCCGAGCTGTGGACGGTCAGCGGAAGATGCACCAGTCCCGACAGCGGCCCGTGCATCTGCTCGAGGTCGACGATCGAGAACACCGGCCGGGATCAGCCACCCACCCGGCCGCTGCTCGCTGTACCCACTCCTCTACTTTCCCACTCGAGCTGTACTCGGTCGAATTGAACCGGCACGGGCTTGCTTCTCCTCGACAAGTGACAAGTCTCCCGACACGCCGAGGAGATCTCCACCCGCTTGTCGCTTGCGCGAGCTTGAATGGCGCCCATGCCGCACCCGCGCTGGAAGGGCGTACGGGAACCCGTACAGCTCAAGTTGCCGAAGCCTGCGAAGGACCTGCTTGCTACGCGCGCAGCCTTGGCTGGCGTCAGCTACAGCGAGTACGTCATGGCTTTGCTGAACCAAGAGCCGGTTGACGCAGAAGGCCACCCGGTCTGGGTGCGCCCCATGCAGGACGACGAGGCATTACCGCTAGCCATCTAACGGGCCGACCGGTCTGGCATCCGTCAGTCCGGACACGACGAAGCCCCACACCCCAAGTCGTTTGGCAGCTTCTACGGGTGCAGGGCTTCGATCGATCTCGCAGGAGGAACCATACCCCCCGCCGTCTGGCGGGTCATGCATGTCCGGAGCCAACGGGCTTTGGCGTGTCGTGACCTGCAGCTGAGTCCTGCGCTTTGCCGGCGCCGCCTGAGGCGGTGAGCGGCCCGGCGGCCCGTGCCGGCCGCCCGCTGTCCCGCTCTCAGGCGTGGGCGCTGACCCGTGCGGTCAGCCCCCGTCCGCTGGTCCGGGTGGCCGATGTCGACGCCTACGGCAAGGCGGTGAACACCTACACCCGCCGGGCCCGCACCGCCGGCGCCCAGCCGGACGGGCCGTGGGCGGTGTACCTGACCGACCAAGCCGGCGCCTTTCGGCTGCTGGCGTTCGACTTCGACGCCGCCAAGGGCGACCCCGCAGCAGACGCCGCCACCTTCTGCGGCTGGCTCGAGCACGCGGGGCTGCCGCATGTGCTGACCTGCTCGGGGCCGTCCGGGGGCCGGCACGTCTGGCTCGCCCTCGCCGACGCCGTCCCTGCCGGGACGGTGGACACCCTGGCCCGCCTCGTCCGGGCCCGGTTGCCGAGCTTGGACATCGCACCGCTTTCCAACCCGGTCACCGGCTGCGTACGCCCACCGGGGGCGCCGCACCGGGCCGGCGGCAGCTCCACGGTCCTGGCCGGTGACCTGAGCGCACTGACTGCCCCGACGGTGACCACCGCCGACGTGGCCCGCCTAGTGGACACTCTGGCCGCGGGTCACCGCCTCGAGCCGCTCGACCGGTCTGCCCCGGGCGACCCGGCTGCTGCGCTACGAGTCGACCGGGCGGGCCGGCTCTACCTGCCGGGGGTTCGCCGGCAGCTGCCCGCCGGCAGCGCGCAAGCCCTCGAGGTGGACGCCACCTCCCTGGACGCCAACCGGGTGCTGTGCCGGGTGCTCAACGGCGCGGCGGCTGGCCGGTGGCGCTGCGCCGACATCGCCGTCCTGGTGGCCCACTCCCCTGGGCTGGAGCATGTCCGCTCCCAGGGCCAGGGACCGGGTGTGCCACGCCGGGTCCGCAGCCCGGGCGAGTCGAGGGCGGTGCTGGCCCGCCAGTGGGACCGGGCGGTGCGCTGGGTCGCCGCCCACCCCCGCGCCAGCAACCTCGAGGATCCGACGTTCGAGCCCCGTGCCGCCGCCCTCGCCGCCGCGGTCGAGGCCACCCAGACCCGCGCCGACGCCGCAGCGGGCAGGTGGGCCGGCCCAGGTGGGCCGGCGGACCGCCGGGTGCTGGACGCGTTGTGCGTGCTGTCCCTGCACGCGATGAGCGCCGTGGTGGAGGCAGACATCCGCCGCCTGGGGCTGATCTGCGGGATCGGCCGGGAAACGGCCCGCACCGCCCTGCTGCGGCTGGCTAGGGACGGTTGGGTCACCCGGCATGCCCCGGCTGACGGTCCTCGCGCCGCCTCGTGGATCTTGAACGAGGCGTTGTCCACAGTCGCAGACGTACCAGGCCGGTCACAAGCGGCCCCGCGCCCCCCTGGCGCCGGTAGCGCCGAACGAACCCGCTGGCTCACGCTGCTGTGCACCAGGCTGGACGCAGCAGCACACGACACCTTCACTCCCGCCGGCGGACTGGGTCATGCCACCGGCCAGCTCTACGCCACCCTCATCAGCCAGCCTGGCCCCACCAGCCAGCTCGCTCACCAACTAGGCACCTCCCTCGAGGACACGGGCATTCGACTCGGAGCACTTCGAGCCGCCCGCCTAGCGCGACGCACCTGCAAAGGGTGGTCTGTGGTTCGAGCCGACCGGCGCGACGCAGCCGCCCTCCGGCTCGGGGTCGCCGGCCGCCTGGCTGACCGGGCCCGGCGCTACACCTTGGAGCGTGAGGCGTTCGCCTGGTGGAACGACGAGCTCACCTGGATGCACGCTCCCCGCCGAACCGCGCCCAGCCGCCGACCTGGGTGGGGCCAACTGGTCGTGCTCGCCCCGACCAACACTGCCCCGGCATGGCCGGCGCACCCTAGACGCGGTGACGGCCGCGCCGACTTCGCCGCCGCCCGCCGGGTGCTGGCTACCGGCAGCGCAGACCAAACCCATCAGCTCGGAACCGCCCCGCGCCACAGGGCCGCAGCCTGACCACGTCTCCGGCTTCGAGCTTGGGAGGTCGGACCGCATACCGAGACCCGGATGCAGCACACCGTGCCCGCGGGTAGCCGGCCCAAGGCTATAGGCGACGGCGGCCAGGTCGACGCAGTGCGCTGTCACCGGCGAGCATGGCTCGGGCAACGTCTTCTGGACTGCTGGATGCAGCCAACTGACCGAGAGCAAAGCGGATCACTCCACTCATGGTTACGTCTCGGCTCCCCTGAAGCAGGCCGGCAGCCCCGCAGCGGCGCAAGAAGTCTTGACTCGAAGAATCGAGATGAACCTGAGTCGGACGCAGAGGATCGGGCTCGGTTCTAGGCGCCGCCGCCTCCGCCTCTGGGCGGAGGTCGAGGACCTCAGCGGGGACTGGTTCGGACTGAGATGACGGCTGCTCAACTGCAGACGGCGGTGGCGGCACCTCGACGCTTCGCTTCGCGTGGCGCGGCGGCGGCTGTCGCCGCGGACGGCCACCGGCCTGGGTCTCAAGAGTAAGAAGCCCGTTCTCAATCGTCATTTGTGTAGGTCCTCACGGCCTCAGCAACCTTCTGCAGAGCGCTCCCGAAGTCCCTGACGTTCGCCGGTGCCGGCACCTCGGCCGTCACCGCACCATGGCGCTTGCGAGTCTCCAGAGCCCTGCAATAAGGGACCACGGGGCCTACTTGTGTCTGCGAGGCCTCAACGAGTTCGCGCAGCCTGCGCAGCTCGGGCCGCGGGACGCTGCGCCCCACGCGGTTGGGAATCAACAGCAGTGGATAGTCCGGCACCTCCTTCAAAGTGCCTTCCAGCGCGTTGAGTTCGTTCGTGGCAAGAATCGTCGGGACCACCACGACGGCTGCAGCCAGCATGGCTCCGTGGCCAGCGTGGGCCGCGCCAGGGTGTGTGTCGACGACGACGTAGGGGCGGCTCCACTCCCCTGCCCACTTCTCCAGCAGCCGAGCCATCTCGTCTGCCTCGGGCTGGCGGTATGCGAGGTCCGGGTGGCTTGGCACGAGGTCAGGCTTCCGGCCCTTGCCGCCTAGCGGCTTTGGCGTACCGCCGCTGTGCAGCGCATCCAGCAGCGGTGCTCGGATTCGGTCCTCATGACGGAACCCCCATCGACGCGTCGCTCCCCCGTCGTCCCAGTCCAAGTCGATCAGTGGAGCATCGAGGACCTGCGCAAGCTCGTAAGCAAGGGTCGTCTTACCGACTCCCCCCTTCGCGGCCGCGACGGTGACGATCTTGGGCATGGCTGATTGTGCTGTCTTGTAGCGCGTAATCAACGCATTACGAGATGTTGGCGTGTCACGCAGATTCACCATGGTCTGCCCAATACGATATCGCACTACTATCAGATACCATATTGCGGTATTGGGTTGTGGTCGAAGAGGTCGGCCTTCAGCGACACACCGTCACCAGATGATCTCGGCAGTTCTGGTGGCGGTAATGCGCGAGTCGGCGGTTACCAACGGCAGGCTGAGGGCCATCGCTGTGGCCGTAATCAGACGGTCCCATGGGTCTCGGAGCGATGACAGCGGGATGCCGGCGAAGGCCGTGATGATGTCGACGTCGATGGGCACCTGGTCGAGCGTGGAGGTCGGGTCCTTCAGCAGCTCTATGATCGCGGCGAGCTGCTCTGCACTAACCGCCCGTGTGGTCTGCGTGACGTACCAGAGGTCTACCAGGGATGCGCTAGAAACTGCGATGCCTTCGTCTGCCTCGGCTGCGGCAAGGGCGGCGAGAGCGGTGGGGGACAGGCGGCCTGCTTGGTCGCCACAGACGTACCAGACCAGCGCATGGGAGTCGGCGACAACCCTCACTGTGCCGGCGGGCCCCAACGGCCTCCTGGGGCGTAGCGAGCCTCGTGGTCCTTGATGGCGGCCTCGCTGGCTGCCTCAAAGTCCGCCCATGTGGGGTTGCCCTGCCCAGGGTGGGCCAGCACACCTCGCACACTGCGACGCTCGCCGGCGGATGCTGGGGCTAGGACAGGGACGACGGACAGATGGGCGCCTGGAGTGACTCGCAGGTGAGCTAGCTGGCTGGCGTCGATGACGCCGGAGCCGTCGGCAGTGACCACCACGTCCAGTAGTTCAGCGTGCTGCTCCGAACTCATGATCAAAAGTGTATGAGCGGATGCCGGGTCGGCGCTAGCAGGTCTGACGCTGGACCAGCAGCTGCAGGCGTTCCTTGCGGCGCTCGTCGAGGCGCAGGACAGGCAGGCCAGCATTGTGCCGATGCCGACCGTGTGCGTCGGGGCCTCGCGGCGGTGGGGTCAGGCGGGTC
>JAABUM010007136.1_pt1 | contig 10498 bp, 18 predicted proteins | sample 5559161 | NCBI WGS metagenome assembly JAABUM01 (sample SAMN10711868, study PRJNA513369) | rock metagenome | isolation source: Antarctica rocks | place: Antarctica: Victoria Land, Siegfried Peak nord | reverse complement strand
ATCTGGAGGCAGGAGGCCGTGAGATTCTTGCGTGTCTGTCTCTGCAAAGGTTGGACGCAGCCAAATGCGCCGCCCGGCGAACCTGTCTGGCGTTCATTGATGCAGGAAACAAGGCCAGCCATGAACCGGCACACAAACATCGGCAAGCCAGCGGCAAGCCAGAGGAGTTCCGCGGGGACCGGCAAGCCAGAAGGTGAGCTGCCAGAGTCCCTACCTGCCTCCCCGGGGAACTGCCCCGGCGGTGTGCGCCCGCCGACCGGCTCCGGTATGGAGACGACCGCCTCCGGCGGCGTGCGGGAGCCCAGCGGCTCCTGCGGCAGCGCGCCGGGCGGCAGACTGGACAGCCCCGCCAGCTTCTCCGACGTCGAAGCGTCGAAAGGCAGGTCGTACAGGGACGCTGACGGCAGCGATGCCGATCGCCAACTGCACGAGCGGGCACGTCCAGTCTGTCGTCGGCAAGCAGCAAGCGACGCTCTGCTGCTGGATGCTGGCACAACAAAAAACATGATCCATCCCCAGGCTGGCTCTGCAGCATGAATGCCAAGCTATAAAATTTCGCATCATGGTCTGGCGTGGCGGAGTGACTGCAGCTACATGCAGCACCAACAGCACTGCAGCCGATAACACACCTGGACTGAATGTCATAGCTCTTCGTGACGACGCCGCCGCGCCTGCCCTCCGTCACCCTGTCATGCGGCCAGCTGCCGCTGCGCCCCGGGCGGGCGCCTGGTGCTGCAGAATCCAGGCTGCCCCGACCTGCAAAGGCACGCAAACGAGTTTGCAAACATCACACAAGAAGCCCCCTCGGATTGCTGTGCTGACCAAAGGAACCAATGCGACGCAGCCCCAAAGGCTGCTCGTCCTGCAACGCCGGAGATCCGCATCGCATTGCGAGTTCTATGCATGAGAGCAGCTCATGGCCATGAAGTGGATCAATTACACCTCTCAGATCGCACCCCGCCGCACCTGCTGTCGGTCTGGATTCTGCTGCAAAGTCCTGCGCTCGCTGCTGGCCGCTGCGCGTTGGCAGCCCTGCGACCTTGTCTGCGGTCGTGGGGCTGGGGCTGGGCCGTGCCAGTCGCACGCGCTGCTCCTCCTGCAGTGGCGCAATCCTTTCGCCGCTGTCTGCCGGGTCCGCCGGCGGCCGTACAGTAGGCTCTGCTGTGGCCGGCTTCGGGTGTGCCGGCTGCTGCGGCCCCAGTGTAGCGGCGGGCACCGTGGCTACGGCTTCGGGGCTGGCACCATCAGTACCGATCGAGTTTGCGATGCCGTTCTGTCCTGGCGCGGCTCCTGTGCCGGAAGCAGGCGCCTGAGGCGACGGGAGGGCATCCGAGAACGCTGTCTCCAGCTGCGGCGGCTTCACAGGGGGCGGTTCGTCCTTTGTTGCACTGGCGCCGTGGCAGCAGCCACCATTTGCCTGCAGGCGCGTGGAGGAATGGGTCAGTCGCAACCATGAAGGGTGGCCGGCCGGGCTGCCAGCAGCCAAACGTTCCGCCTCCAAGTCGAGCGGCACACCACGCAAGTGCCGTTTGTCGCTTGACATGAAATTCGCACCCGTACTTGGGTACCACGCAAAGCAACTCGTCGCTACGAGACATCAAATGCTATCGGAATAGCGCAGCAGCGCTTTTGATAAGGCTAGCTGGCTCGCTGGTGCATCAGCAAACTTGTCGACCCCAGCCGGCAGGTGCAACAGACATAGCTAGCTCGTGTGCTAGCACATCTAGTCACCATGAGACCATCTCCCCGCATGCGCAGGCTGACAGTCCTGCTCAAATAAGGACCCGAGCTGTGCCCCCCCGTGCGCTGGGGTGGCGGAAGTCGGTCGAAGGCACTGACAGTTCGCTCTTGCGAACTGTCAGTGCCGCCCCGATGCGTGCTGTCCGTGTGCGGCTAGCCTTGCTCACCTCCTTGGAAGCGGTCGCGCCCATCCAGGCAGTCTGCACCACCTGTCCTGCGCACGGATCGGTCACTCCATATACGACATGTTAGCCGGCATGCTCCGCAAGCCTGACCAGCGCAGCTTCACGCCTCCCGCTGATGGAACGCAAGCCGAGATCTCGGCGGACAACGTCGCACAACTAGTTGCCCTACAGCAATTCGCGTGGGATGTAGTCAGCAGCGCCTTGCACGACAACAGCTGCTGTTCTGACAGCAGGGAAGACCCACACACCCCCAGACCACCTCTGATCAGACATAACATTGCAAGCGACTGAGGATCAGAAAGCTGCTGACGTCCTGTCCCTTCGCCGCTCGCAGCGTCAGATATCTCGCCGCGCACGTGCATGTATCTGCATGCAGCATCCGGCTTCCATCCGGCAACCTGGCATCCTCGTCGTCGGCTGACTGAAGACCGAATCCGTGCACAACCTAGAGGCAGGCTCAAAAGCACAGCCTCAGCTTGCGACACGGCACAAACAGCTGAGCCACATCGAGCTGATCGTGCAGGCGCCTGGCGCGGCCCTTCTCATCGAAGCACCACGAGAGGAACGCCGAAAGCTCTGTCGTGCTTACTACACAAAGGTCGCAACGCTGGACGTGCCCCTGCTGGGGCCCGATCCGTGACAGTCGCTCTGTGGTAACCGGAGCGGCTGCACATCATGGTCGCCGAGGTGGAGAGCGCCGCGGGGTGAGAGCTCTCACATGGATTGCCTGCGATCGCAGCAGCTTTACACTTTCACCTGCTGACATATGAGACGCTTTCTTGCTAGCATATTATTTGTGGATAGACATGCGTCATTCAAGAGATCGAAGCGGGTGCAGTGCTGCCTGGAGGCTTTCCCAACCCTGTACCTATCCCCTGCAAACGTGGGCTGCTCTGTAGCTCTCCGAGCTGGGTACATCGCAAGCAAGACTCATTGCCTTGCAGCAATGTAGATCAAATATCATCGCAAACCTTCAGCTCGGCTACCAGCCTGTCCAAGACGCATGGCATGCGGTGCATCGAACGCAGCGCTCAGAGCTTCGCGCATCATGCCCCGCAGGCGCATCCGCAAGGTGTCGGGGCCCGTGGTAGTGGCGGAGAACATGGCGGGCTCGGCCATGTACGAGCTGATCCGTGTGGGCGCAGAGCGACTCATTGGCGAGATCATTCGACTGGAGGCTGACACCGCCACCATTCAGGTGGGTGGAATGTATGATCTACCCATCACCCATACCATGCGTGAGGGCGACGAACAGAGGCATCTGCGAGGACGCATGCTCAGGTGGTCGTGTCTGCCTTCTCGATGTCGGCAAATAATTGACATGCTGACAAACTGCTGCAACCTGAGATGCGGCCTGCACCGCCAATGCCAGCCTGGTTTCCTAAATGGCTAGGGTCACACTGTTGCATCAAAACGCTGCTAGACCCTTTGAGCGAAGCACTCGTAGATCCTGAACCACACCCGCCTCAATGCTGCCCGCAAAGTGCTACGAGGACACCAGCGGCCTGACCGTCGGCGACCTGGTGTACCGCACCGGCAAGCCGCTGTCGGTGGAGTTGGGCCCGGGCGTCATGGAGCAGATCTTTGACGGCATCCAGCGCCCGCTGAAGACCATTGCCAAGATGTCCGGCGATGTCTTCATCCCGCGCGGCGTCGATGTGCACGCGCTCGACCACGACAAGCAGTGGGAGTTCAACCCCACCAAGTACAAGGTGAGCATGCTTGATGAAACTGTGGGCATGTTGAAAGAAACTTGACACAGTCTACAGAAACTTGACACAGTCAACCCCATCTGCTTCATGGAGGTGAAGCGACATCTACAGGGATGACACAAGTATTGAGCTGTGGCGGTACTCACGTCATGAACCACGTAATTCAGGGCTGAGTGTTCCACCATGGCCAGGTGGGCGACCGCGTGACGGCAGGCGACATCTACGCCATCGTGCCAGAGAACACATTGATGGAGCACAAGGTGCTGGTGCCGCCGGGCGCGCGCGGTAACATCACGTGGATCGCGCCCCAGGGCGACTACACCATTGCGGACGAGGTCATCGAGATCGAGTTTGCCGGCCAGAAGAAGGTGCATCCCTACATGCGGTCGCCTGGTTCCTGCCGCCAGACGCAGCTGCAGCGCTCGCTGCCTGCTGTCTGTGCCATGGCGGCTCGAGCTGCACACCGGCCGATGCGCTGGCTTGGCCCCCACTCTTCATGTTGCGGTGGAATACTTGCACACTCCAGAGTTTGCGTCGCTGAAGTCTCAGCGACAGCGGTGTTCAGACAAGTCGTGCAGCTGAAGCTCAGCCGTCGACTCACACGTCGCTGCAGAGGTACACCATGAAGCAGACGTGGCCGGTGCGGTCGCCGCGGCCGGTGGCGGAGAAGCTGCTCGCCAACACGCCGCTGCTCACAGGGCAGCGTGTGCTGGACGCCTTGTTCCCCTCCGTCCTGGGCGGTGGGTTTCAACTCCAAAATCTCAGAGCTGCCTGTTCCAGGACCCCTTGCCAGCCCGGTGCTATTTGTTGGCCATCTCCACACGGCACACGCCATTTTGTCCGGCCCTCTGCGCCTGTGGCTTAGACACTTCGGCTGCACGGGTCATCATGGAAAGGCGGTCGGCAATTGCTGGCATTGGGACGCGCTCGTCTTGGCTTATCTTGGCCGGACTCCCTGCTCAGCTGGTCACGTGGCTGGCTTGAACGTTCTGCTGCGCATCGAGTTGTCAAGAAGCCACTGGCCCGCGAGCATGCAGCTGTCCCGCCCTGCGTCTTGTGTTTGCAATGTTGCTGGGGTGTGCTGCGCAGGCACGTGCGCCATTCCCGGCGCCTTCGGCTGCGGCAAGACTGTCATCTCGCAGGCGCTGTCAAAGTACTCCAACAGCGACGGCATCATCTACGTCGGCTGCGGCGAGCGCGGCAACGAGATGGCAGAGGTGCGCTTGCTGGACGCGGGCAGCTCACCTCACCATCTGTGCACAGATGAAGACCATGCCGCACAGGGGTGAGGTCGTCAGGCTGCATTGTGGATAGCTGAAAGACGGCGTTTCTGCTCTCCCTCTTATCCTGGACCATGTGCTGAAACATGAACTTCAACCTCCAGGTGCTCATGGACTTCCCGGCGCTGTCGATGACGCTGCCGGACGGGCGGGAGGAGTCCATTATGAAGCGCACCACGCTGGTGAGTTGACTCCTGGGCCACCAGCCTGCTGAAGGAAATAGAGGGCTGCAGTCTGCAGGCGCTCAGCTGATGCTGCTCATCTGGCTTCCCATTGACACACTGCACCAGCCATGCTGGCCTGACCCAGGGTGAATTAAAGCTTACTTTGCATTGACGGATCAGCTCTGATCTGACTGGGAGTCTGGGGGGTTTCGGCGCAGGTGGCCAACACCAGCAACATGCCGGTGGCGGCGCGTGAGGCGTCCATCTACACTGGCATCACGCTCGCGGAGTACTACCGGGACATGGGGTACCACTTCTCCATGATGGCGGACTCCACCTCCCGCTGGGCCGAGGCGCTGCGGGAGATCTCGGGGCGCCTCGCCGAGATGCCCGCCGACTCCGGTGAGTGCTGCAGATGGCGGGACGCCTCCCCCTCAGCTCCTCTCCCAGAGCGCAGGCCGAGTGCGGCTAGTTATCCTTCTTCCAGAGGCATTCGGACACAGCAGACTCGTCCCGCGTGCTTGGACGACTTGACAGCAGCCATGATTGTGCGGCCTGACGCCAAAGGCTGACTGTGCTGCCGGCGTCTGCCGCATCTTGTGTGACAACATCTGCACAGTCCTCGCGCAGGCTAGGCAGCGTGCACAGGAGTAGGTGTGGGTGGCAAGTTCCACAAGCCAGGCAGCGCGTACAGGAGTGGGTGTGGGTGGCAGGCTCCGGCACAGGGGAAAATGGAGACAGCCAAAAATTGGAGACAGCCAAAAACCCGAACGTGGCGCTTGTCCAGTGCTGGGTTGGAGATCCTTCGCATTCCTCATGCTTTGTCACATATTTGCCTACAGGCCACCCAGGGAAGACCTGGACGCACGGCTGGCGCCCTTCTGAATTGCTGAATTCAACCAATCTGAACCCATCAACTAAACGCTGAACTGCAGGCTATCCCGCGTACCTGGGCGCGCGGCTGGCGTCGTTCTACGAGCGCGCGGGGCGCGTTACCTGCCTGGGCTCCCCCAAGCGCGAGGGCAGCGTCACCATCGTTGGCGCCGTCTCTCCGCCCGGCGGCGACTTCAGCGACCCCGTCACCATGGCCACGCTCGGCATCGTGCAGGTGCGCCCTCCCTCCACTGTGCCGGGGGCGCCACCGCCGCCCTGCACAGCCTGTGTCACTGCCCATTGATGCACATGCTCAAGCGGCTCTGGGCACCGGCTGCTGCGGCCCCGCCGCAGCCCCGCACAGCCTGTGGCGCTGCCAATTGCCTCATCCGGGCGTTGGACTGGAACTGGCTCTGGAGTGACGCTCTGCGGCACCCCGGCACCGTGCGGCAGACCAATGCAGAGCAGAGCAGCCGTTCAGCTGCCTCTCCAGGACACGCTGACATCGGCATATCCTGCGCCCCGCGCACCTGATCCCACCGCGCCCGCGGCCGTGCAGGTGTTCTGGGGCCTGGATAAGAAGCTGGCGCAGCGCAAGCACTTCCCCTCCGTCAACTGGCTCATCAGCTACTCCAAGTACACCAAGGCGCTGGAGCCCTTCTACGACAACATGGACCCCGCCTTCCTCGGAGTTCGCAAGGTCGTGCGCGAGGTGCTGCAGAAGGAGGAGGACCTCAACGAAATCGTGCAGCTGGTCGGCAAGGTGCGCGCCGCTTTCCATTGGATTGGCTTCCCTCGAGGATCTCTTTCCTCTTGTGGAACCGCCTGCTGTCCAGTCTTTGCGAGTGACAACATGCCGCACTCCCTGGCGGCAGCAGCGCGCATCGGACACAGTGCGGCTCCAGTGGTGATTGCGCACGACACCTGTAGCACACTCATGGATGCTGTGCAGGATTCGCTGGCGGAGGCGGACAAGATCACGCTGGAGACAGCGCGCTTCCTCAGCATGCTCACAATATATTCTGACGCTTTATAAACGGCAACGCTCAGGACTCGCTGGCGGAGGCGGACAAGATCACGCTGGAGACGGCGCGCTTCCTGAAGGACGACTTCCTGCAGCAGAACAGCTTCACGCCATACGACAAGTACTGTGAGTCCCTTGCAGCTGCTGCTGCTCTTTCCTGTGCATATCCTGGCGATGCTGCCTGGAACACTACAAACCCTGCCTGGAATGCCTGCGCAAGCTGAAAACAAATCTTATCGACACATGCTGTGCCTCCCTCGGCGAGCGCAGAAACGCCCTGCCGCATGCTGTCGCCATGCCTGCACACCCCCTAGACGGAGTAGGGGTGATGCACTTCTACTTATCATGCGGCCCAGTGACTGCCCACTGTGGCAGCTGGCGAACACAGCCGTTCACCTTGAGCTCTGTGGCTGTGCAGGCCCCTTCTACAAGTCTGTGGCCATGCTGAAGAACATCGTCACCTTTCACGAGCTGGCCAACCAGGTGCGCTGCAGCAGCGCATGGTTCCATGCTTCATCCGGGGCCCTGATGATGTGTATGCTCCTCGATGTTCCCTGCATGTACTCATCGGCAAGTGCATCGCCATGCATCCCGTGGTCGTGCAGCAGCGCGCACACAGCAATTGCGGCTGCAGCCACGATGTCGAACGACATGCAGAGAGCGCATTCACGCTTTCATCGAAGACTGTCCCTCCCCAACCCACCGACAGGTGCAAAACATCAGGCGCCATGTTGATGGTTGACATCCTGGTGGATGCGCAGGCCGTGGAGCGGACGGCAGGCGCGGGCCCCGACCACCGGATCACGTACAACGCGATCAAGGCGCGGCTGTCGGACCTCATGTACAAGATCACGGCGCAGAAGTTCGAGGATCCGGCGGACGGCGAGGAGGCAGTCACCAAGAAGCTGTGTGACCTCAACGACCAGATCAAGGAGGCGTTCCGGACGCTGGAGGAGGACTACCGGTGATGAAGCAGCCCTGCAGGGCCAGGGAGCGGAGGCAGAATCCAGAGGGGGGCTTGCAGAGGTGCCAGATGTATTCTAGCGGCATATACCTCGCTCGGCGCTGGCTCCCTATGCGGCGCCTGTCCAAACTCGCGCCGTGCGACGCATTGACACACCACAGGCTCATGCGGGTCTTTAGTTGCTGGACCCGGACAACGCTCTGCCTGCAACTGCTTGGTCGGTCTGGACACTGATGATTTGCCTGTGTACAAGCTCTACCTACTCTGTAACATGCAATGTGGCGGCAAGCAATCAGAGACTCGTGGCGGAACCGCCGCCATCTCGGCCTCTGTATTATAGAGCCCTGCCGATTTGCCTTCCATTCGTTGTATCGTCACACGAACTGCCTGCAATGGGAGTCAAAGCTCAATCACCCCGGATTGTCGCTCACGATCTGTAGTACTGCGATCGATGATTAACCTGGTGTATCAGCTACTGACTGCGGGCAACCTCTGCGCCCCCGGCTGCGTTCAGATGGTATGGGGCGCCACCATTCCTTTGTCCATTCCCTCAGTCCGTGCCGTGTACGCCTGCGAGCGAAATTTCTCTGCTTCTAAAACAGGAACATTGTGTACGGGTACCCGCACCTGTATTGTTTTGGACTTCGCGGACGACGAGCCAGATTCAGACGGCAGCTCTACGTGCTTGGATGTCTCAGACGGCGCACAGCCGCTCAACAAGCCTCTACGCTTGTTGAGGGAACTGCTCGTGGCAGTGGTTACAGCTGGCTGTCTGACCTACTTCATGGACTGGCATCATTGTCTACGAGCTGGATCACAGGGACGGAGCTCGTTGCGCTTGGCTGCATCACATTTATGCTAGAAGCCGGCACGCCCTTGTACGGTAACACGTGACTCGCAGTGCTTGACAAGAGGAGTTTGGATACAGGTACAGCCGCGGCTCAGCCAACGTAAGCGAGCGCCTGTACCCTTTCGCATCTATATGACTTCCTGTTTCAGCCGCTGGAAGCTCGGGGAGCACGGCCGCACACATGCAGGTTATGCGATGCAGGTTGCCAGACCATGAACTAGTGCGTACATAGAAGCGAAAACAGGGGTCGGCGAGCGTCCCCGCCTGTACCCTTTCGCATCGAAGGAAGACAGCAGATATATGCGAAATGGGATTGTGCCGTGACTTCTATACCATTTCGCATCTATCTGCTGTTTCAATATCGGAAAACGAGCCGATATCTGCGATCAAACACGAAACTGCCATGACGACACTCTGTCCGTCGCCGCAGCACCCACCCCCTTGACAGCGACTCATCTGCAAACGGGTGTTCGTGTCTCGATTTTGCACTTATATCAACCTGATAACACCGCCGTACTACTGTTCGGCGGAAACTCCACTTCGAACTGGCAGGGCTGCAGCCCAGTGACGGATTAACAGCTGGCTTTGCGACAGTAGACGCGGCTGTGCATCGCGCGTGCATATGCGCTCTCCACGAACTCCTAGCTGCTTGTTTGTGTGTTTTGCCTGGACTACGCCAAATTTCGCTGCCGCGACTCGATTCCGGGGCTGAAACAGGAAGTCATATAGATGCGAAAGGGTACAGGCAGGGACGCTCGCCGACCCCTGTTATCGCTTCTATGTACGAGCTGGTTCATGGTCTGGCCCCGAGCTCAAACAGGAAGTCATATAGATGCGAAAAGGTACAGGCAGGGACGCTCGCCGACCCCTGTTTTCGCTTTTATGTACGAGCTGGTTCATGGTCTGGCCCCGAGCTCAAACAGGAAGTCGTATAGATGCGAAAAGGTACAGGCAGGGACGCTCGCCGACCCCTGTTTTCGCTTCTATGTACGCGCTGGTTCGTGGTCTGGTAACCTGCTTCGCATAACCTGCATGTGTGCGGCCGTTTTGACGCTGCCCAACAGTGGATATCAGCGACTGATCATCAGAGGGTTGCTCCGGTGGACTTTGCAACGGCCGAATCGTTTGGAATGCCGCAGGCAGTCGCGCTTCTCTAGCCGGCGCCTTGCCGCGAATCACAATAGTGTGATGTTATTGCATGTTGACGACAGCGTAGCCGCAAACCGGTATTGTTGCTGTGGCAAGATCTGCGGTCTGATGTCGCAAATTCCGGAAGTGTTTTACTGGAGCGAGGCTATCCTGCGTCATCGCGCTCAATCCCCGAATTCGCAGCACAGATGATTGTGTGTCGCCGCGCAGCAAGCGGCCGTAGCGTTAGGTCATCTATAGCTCCTTAGTGTGCCTATTTGGCAGTTCCCAGTTACCACTTAGGGTTAATAGAGGGAATCTATGTTTTACCTACTTTGAAGCTAGGCGTTCAGCCTAGAATATATAGACGGAAAGTTGCGGCTAAATTCCTTGATTGCAGGAAGAAGCTGAAAAGTAGCGCCCGTCTAATACACTAGGCAGAGAGAGAGAGAGAGAGAGAGATATTACACTGTCCCAGCCTCACTCAGGCTGATTAGCGTTCATAGAGGTCAAAATTGAGCATCCCGAATCGGTCAAACCCTGTTGAAAAGGAGTTGCTGCGTTAACTCTGCCGCTGC
>JAABUM010007135.1_pt1 | contig 10499 bp, 10 predicted proteins | sample 5559161 | NCBI WGS metagenome assembly JAABUM01 (sample SAMN10711868, study PRJNA513369) | rock metagenome | isolation source: Antarctica rocks | place: Antarctica: Victoria Land, Siegfried Peak nord | reverse complement strand
GCTGCCCTGGCCTTGCTGGCCTATCAGCAGCGCCGCAAAGCCACGGCCTACCGCTCCCACCGCAAACGGCGGCTGCGCCAGCTTGAAGCCTTGCTCTATCCCCCATGATGTCTCGCTGTAATACTAGGCGAGAAGGCCACTGATCGCATCCTGGCGCGCCGGCAGAAACGGCGCGGCATGCAGTGGGGGGAGCAGACCAGCGACGCGCTGGCCGCCCTGCGCACGCTGCAGCTCAACGCGGGCTGGGACCCCTATTGGCAGGAGCGCCGCCTTCTACGCCTGGCTGTGGCCTAGCCTCATCCCAGCGCTTCCGCGCCCTTATCGGCTTGCTGAAGCAGGACCGGAACGCCGCGACGAACTGGCGCAGACGCGGATCGAGGCATACAATCGGGACAGGCATGGCGCACCTCCACGGCACAACGAGAGACGCAGAACACCTCCCTTGTACCCCATAGGTCGCCATGCCTCAACCCCTCCCAAAAACTGCAAAGATGTTCATGGCCCGGTGGGCCACCACCGAGGATGAAAACAGCCGTAGGCGACCCGTTATCGTTGTTGACCTGTTTACACATCAGATAGTGCCGGGTAACAATCGTCACATGAGGGATAGAAATGCATAAGCGCTAGACCGGCCGCAATCCCTCAAAGAAGCGTTGCCAGCCGACCTGTCCAGGTCGGCTGGCGTAATCGGCGGTATGCCCGCCCTTTATGGGCTCCCGCTGCTGACCATAGGCCGCAATGTTTTGACACACCAGTGACCCTGCTAGGCTCAACGACGAGCACCCTGATTGGCCAAATCGGCGGCGTCAACGGTCTGAGCGAGGCAGCAGGCCTCAGCACACCTGCCGGAGATCCGGTTTTTCATCGCCGATCACGGTGGCACGCATATTGCCTGATTGCACGATCGGTCACGCTATCGTGTGATTAGACGTGGGGCCAGTGATCGCGCCCGGCGCGGCAGCCCCCCATGGTACAGCGAACGAAGGATAGAGCACTTGGCACACAATCACACAAGCACAAGCAGAGCAACGGGTACGGGGGCAGACGGAAGCGTCAGGTTTCAGTCCACACAGGTGCGGTAGCCGGCGGTAGGCAGGGGGAGACGACCCGTGCTTGCGGCTAGGCCACCAGGAGCAGCGCGCACACCTCACCCCAGCGGTTCTGGAAGAGGCGGCGTTGCTCGGCAAGGGAGACGGGTTCGTTGAAGTGGGTGCGGGGGCGGAGATGATCGCGGAGTTCGTCGTGCGCCGTACAGAAGCGGGCGGCGGAGTCGAACGAGCCGAACCCCCGTATGGGGTAATAGCGCTGTTTGATGCCCCGATGGTCCTGTTCAATGCGGTTATTCATGTACCGGCTGGTGCGGTGATAGACGTCGGGGCCCAGCGTCTCGCGCACCGCACGAGGATACGAGTCGTGACCGTCGGTGGTCACCTTCTCTGGCGCCTGTCCCACTGTCTTCAGCGCACAGGCGAAGAAGCGCTTGGCGGCATCCATATCCCGCGTCTTGCTCAGCATGGTCTCCACCAGATTGCCGTCGGAATCGATGGCTCTATAGAGGTAGCACCAGCGCCCCTCCACCTTCACATACGTCTCATCCACGTGCCACTTTCGGCCCGCTTTGCCCCGCCTCCTGGCTTTCAACTGAGCAGTGAGCAGGGGCGCGAGGCGCTCCTCCCACGCCCGCACTGTCTCATGCGTGAACGTGAAGCCCCGCGTGAGGAACATCTCGGCCACGTTGCGCAGGCTGAGCTTGTACTGCAGGCGCCACAGCACCACCAGCACGGCGATATCGGTGGGCACCTGCAAATAGTTGAAGGGCGTGTTCGTGCGCTCGTTGTAGGTCCGCCGGCAGGCGCGGCAGCGGAACATCCGGTAGCCCAAGGTGGTGCGGCGGCGCAGTTCGGTGGTTCTCGTGGCGGCACAGTGCGGGCACGACATCGTTCTTCTCCTCTCGCTTCAGGAACAGGATACCCTACCTGCCGCCTGCTCCGCATGCTGGGTACTGAAACCTGACGCTTCCGTTCAGTGGGCGGACGGTGCCGTTTGGCGGCGATTACCTGTGGATCAGTTCGCTCGGCACGTTCTCCTACGCCACCTGGACCGATTGGCGGAACACGGTGGCTGGCACGGACGCCCGCGAGAGCACGGCGGACGATGCCGATGCTGGGGCAGACGTACACCAGTGCAGAACGTTAACCAGCAGCGGCGCCTACACCGGTGATACCTGCCCGCGCGATGGCGGTCTCGACCAGAACATCTACGGTGATCAAACACCGTAACCTTGCATTTTAACCAGGAGCAGACGCAGCACCAGACATTGGTGCAGTGGAGTGGTGACGGAGACACCAACGGAGGCAGCCACACTCACCCCGACGAGCGCCTCGGCACACACGCCTGGCGTGACGGAGATGTCTACGTCGACTCAGACGCCGACGGCCACGCCTGGCCCAACGGGCACACGCACGTCGAGCGCCACGGACACGGAGACGCCAACGGAGGTGGCCACACTCACCCCGAGGCGTTGTCACATTAACGTCTACTGGGACAGATGTTCGCGATCTACTCCCCTGTGTTGGCCGCTTGGCTCATCCGGCCCGGTTCGTGCCCTCGCGATGTTAGCTATGCGCTCGTGGTGCGCCGCATCACCCGGCGCTAGATCCCCGTCACAGACGGGAGAGGTTCGGAAGGAGGGCCTCTGGGTCACCGGCTGACCCGGCGGCGAAAGCCAAACGGAACCGGAGCATGCCGCGAAAGCAGGAGGGGTCAGAAGGCGTTGATGGTCTCGTCCTGCAAGACCCGTGCGATAGGGCGAGGGCCGCAGTGTTCGAAGCCCAGTCTCCAGGGATGCACGCATCCCTCCTCCGCCACAACGTCTAACGGCGGAGCCTCTGTGCTAGGCCGGCTGATGGGAGTCCGTCCGAACCTTCCGCACAGGGGACAGTGGGGAATGACCCCACTCAAGGGGACGGACGGGCCTGTGCTGGCCGCTTGGCTCATCCGCGTTGTCATAGGGCTGCTGAGAGCGTGTGCGTGTGCCGCAGGCCCCGCGCTCGAGGGAGGAGTCAGTGCAGCTTCTGGGGCGGATGAGCCAAGCGGCCAGCACAACGGGGATGCTGCTGTCGCCATGGGTCAGACCTCTCCTTCTGCTGTGCTGCCTCGTCTCCTCACTTTACCCTGACAACGCCGCTGGTGGATCTCACCCTCATGTGCCAGGTCTTCACCCTCAGGCCAGGCCGCCGAAGATGTGGGTAAGGATCAGAGCACAGGGAGCTTTTGGTGACCTTGAACATAGGGTTGCACTCACCCTGTGCTGGCCGTTTCGTTCATCCGCGCCCGTTTACGCCTGCGCCATACCAGATAGGCGCTGACACGTCGCGACTTTGTCTCTGATGACGCGACAGTGTCTAGCGTGAAGCCAGGGTGAAACCCGCGGCAGGGGCCCGAGACGCCATGGAAATTCCATCGTGGTCGTACGGTAGCTCGGCCGCCGTTGCCCCATCATATGCTGACATGTGAGGTGACGAGCACAAGGTTACACGGGCGGATGAGCCGCGCGGCCAGCACAGCGCTGACTGAGGCTACGCGATCACCTCATGGATGCACAGCATGTTCCCATCGGGATCCTTGAACCATGCGGCCTTCTCAGCACCCAGGACGCACACCTGATCAACAGTTTGCAGGCCAGGAAGGTCGTAGTCCTCAAAGATGACACCCTGGCCCTTGAGGCTGGAGATCTGGGTCACGATGTCGTCCACCTCAAAGCTGATCGCCGTGTTCGCGCTGCGTGCGCTGCTGACTGTCTCCAGGAGCGCCAGTGTCGTCCCACCCCCACAGCAAAACAGTTGCTTGCCGTCTGGTGCGCGTCCTCTGGACTCCAGCCCGAGTTGCTTCTCGTAGAATGCGCTAGCCCGTTCGAGATTGGTGACCGGCAGGATCGTGGTGACCGGTGCGTCTTTCAACATGCCATGTCCTCCGTCACTGCGTGGAGGAGCGCATGCCACACGTCCGCCTCGCTTTCCGCGGTGGCGGTGTCGGAGGACACGGCCCGGTACATCAGCAAGGCGCTGGCCAGATGGTCAGAAAGCTGCTGGACGTCAGCAGCGCTTAGCTGCACCATGCTGGCGTTTCCTAGCATGTCGTTCTTTCTCCCCCTGAGCTCTCTAATCGGAAGCGTCAGGTTTCAGTACACAGCGATTATCGCTACCCCCCATGGGGGAATGACTACGTATGCGCCGCCATTTTTAGGCCTATTTGTGGGGCCTGAGTCGCAAATCAGCAGCTATCTTGCGGGCCGTGTGGGGATTGGATGTGCGGTCAGTGGGTCGTGTACTGAAACTGGACGCTTCCCGCAGAACCCCTGCGCCTGAGGCCAGGCTCACCCGCCTTTGACAATAACGCCGCCGCTGCCTGCGGCGTAACATGTTCCGGCATCGGGGCAGCTGACGGCATTGAGCTGCGTGTCCAGGGGAGTTGCCTGACTGCGCCAGGAGCGGCCACCATTGGTTGTCAGCAGCAGCGTTCCTCCCTGGCCCACAGCGTGGCAGAGCAGCACACTGGAGCAGGACACACTGTCCACCCACAGATGGCTACCCGCGAGCGGATTGTTCTGGCGCTCCCATGTTGTCCCCCCATCCGCCGTCTTGAGGATGGCGCCCTGTTGCCCCGTCGCATAGCAGATGCGCGCGGCCGGACAGGTCACGCTGAACAGGTAGGGGGCGCCGACGGTGCGGCGCTGCCACGTCGCTCCTGCGTTGCTCGTGTGCAGGATCGTCCCGTCCAAACCGACCGCAAAGCACGTCGTCTCGGTGGGGCAGGTGACGTCCGCCAGGTCTTTGCCCGAGGCGAACTTCGCCTGGAGATTCCAGTGTGCGCCGCCGTCTGTGGTCGCGGCGATAATCCCACCTGTTCCGACAGCATAGCAGTGGCGGGTGGTGGGGCACTCCACGCCGATGAAACTCTGCCCATAGCTGGTGTAGCTCTGATCGCCTGACTGCTGGCTCCAGGTCTGACCGCCATCCGCACTCTTCACGATAGCGTACTGATCGCCGACGGCGTAGCAGATCTGGGCGGTGGGGCAGGTGGCGTCGTCCAGGTCGATGGCGCCACTGGAGCCCAAGGGGGTGCTCCGGCGGGTCCAGGTGCGGCCATCCGTGGTGGCCAGGACGGTGGCCCCCTTGCCCGCCGCGATACACGTGTGGCGCGTGGGGCAGGCCACATGGTTGAGGTTGGTGGCCGTCCCGCTGTGCTGCAGCGCCCACGTGCCCGGCCCGAGGTCCTGTAGCGTGTAGGGCAGGGATGTCGTGAAGGTCCGGCCCCCCAGGGTGACGCGATAGCGCGCGGTGTACGCGCCCGGCCGATCGTGCTGGCCCGGCGGGAACATCAGCGGGGTGCTGAAGGCGGTCTGGCCATAGGCCCCCGCCGTGTTTGTGAGCGGGACGGTGGACAGGGCATGGCCGCCCTGCAGCAGAGTCAGGCTGGCGGTGGGCATGGCGAACCCAGCGCCCCAGGCGTTGTAGGCGACGCTGAAGGCATAGGGCTTGCCGGTCGTCTCCACGATGGTCGTCTTCTCGGTCTTCCCGGCCAGCTGATGGTAGATCCCGACATCGCTGAACCCGACGAAAGGATGGCCTGTGCCGCCTCCTCCAATGCTCACACTCCACGTGCAGTCGGTCAGCGCGGAGACATCCAGGATGTAGTGTCCCTGGGGCAGGTTGAGCGTGGGGATGTAGTGGTAGGGGAACAGCGCGCCGACCTGCAGGGAGCCCAGCAGCGACTGGCCCCCGGTGAGGGGATGCTCGATGCCGGTGAGCACGGCGGTGAAGGCGCAGGCGGAGGTAGTGGTGGGGGGCAGCCCGTTGTAGGCGGCGTACACGCTGAGGACGTAGCGTCCCCCTTGCAGGCCAAACGTGCGCCGCTGGCCGGTGATCCCGTGAAAGGAGAGGGCGTCTTCGTGCCCTGTGCTCCACCTCACCACCGGGACCGTTGGCGCCGCTGCAGCGGCGCGCTCGAAGCTCCCGGAGGTCATAAATGGCAGCCCCAGCTGCGCGGGCTGGTCTGCCGCGCGGGAGACCGGGGCACGCACGAGGAGGGTCAGGAGGCTGACACCGACCACTCCGCATATTCTGAGCCTGCTCGTTCTCATTGTCGTCCTCTCCTTTCGCGCCAGGGGAGGCCTGCAGAGCGTGAGAGCTGCACCTGCGTGAGCCTCGACTGCACCGAGACTGCCCCTCAGAGAATAATCACCGTGTCCTCACACGCTGCTCTCATTGTAGCCGTACCCGCCTCCCTGCAGGCTACCCGCTGTGGACGACCTCTCCCTGGCGCGAGATGCCGGCCCGGTTCGGCACGTGGGACACGGCCTATGCCCGCCGACGCCGTCAGGTCCCGCGCAGGTCCCGCCCGTCTGGATAAGCGCGCAGAAGGTCTGGGGTAGCCTGGTCACGGGACAGAGCACATGGTGTACAGGGGGCATCGTTCCAGAGCAGGGGCACGCCGGGCCAGATGGCGGGTCGCCTCTCAGGGCCACGTACCCCAGCGCTTGTGCATGCTTACCCGGCCCGCGGGCGTCCTGTCCGCCCCGTCCAGGCCGCCATGACCGCCAGACGTCAGGGTCCGATCAGGCGCACTCCACAGGCAGGAACGGGACGGAGAGCAGCCGCGGACCGAGCAATGTTCGATTCCAGCACTCTGGCGCGGTTGCCTGGACCTAACGTGTCACGCCGGGCGGCCCCCGACGCGATCTGGGCGCGCTCGCAGGAGTGCCCCGGCGTAGTCCATGACATACAGCGCGCCCAGATCGCTGTCTCCAAAGCAGCAGTTGGTGGGGTTTGCCGGCACAGGGTGCTCCTCCTGGATCTCACCAGTTGGGGCGAAGACGATGATGCGCGGGCCGGGGCCACTCTCCGTCCACCCCGCCGTGGCCACGATAGACCCCAGGACATCCACCCGCATGCCATCGATGCCTCGATGCGGGCCAAAGTCGTGGAGCGCCACCCCCGAGCCGAGCTGCCCATCGGGGGCCACGGGGTAGGCCCGCAGCTGGCGGTGGCCGGATGGCGCGGGCGGCGCTTCAGCGACATAGAGCGTGCGCTCGTCGGGGGAGAGCGCCAAGCCATTGGGCCGGGTCGTATCGAAGGTCACTCGGGTGATGCTGTAGCCTCCAGCGGCACGTGGATCAAGACGGTAGACAGACTCGTGGGTGAGTTCCATCTTGGCGCGCTCTGCGTAGCAGGGATCGGTAAACCAGAGGCGGCCCCTGCTGTCCACGATCAGATCGTTCGGCTCGTTGAGGCGCCGGCCCTCGAAGCTCTCGGCGAGCGCCTCATGGGCGCCGTGCTCAGCGTAGCGCACGATGCGCCGCCCCGTGCCGCTGTGCAGACCGCCCTCGCAGGCATAGAGCCGTCCCGCGGCGTCCTGGGCGAGGCCGTTCGTGTTGTTCGTCTGCTCCGCGTACACGGCGCAGGTTTCCGTCCCCGGATCGTAGCGCAGGATGCGGCTGGTGGGGATATCACTAAATAGGTTAGATGCGGTATTGAAAGTCAAGCCCCTGCGCCCTGTGCTGGCCATTTGGCTCATCCGTGCACATGATGAGCATGCGAGGATCGCCAGCGCGTCGGCCCGCGCTGCGCGGGCCGCGGCAGGGAACCCATGCCGCGAGCGCCTGATCACCCCTGTCCCGTGGTGCGGCACGGATAGCAGATGAGGGGCGGATGACCGAAGCGGCCAGCACAGGGGTGGAGTGCGCGCTCGTCCGCATTGGCGATGACTATCGTGATCAACTGGAACGGAGCGGCCGCGCGGGGCGGGTGGAGGACATAGAGCCGTTCGTCGCTCTCGGCGTGCGGGCAATGCGCTCCCACAAGATGGGTAGCGCATCGCCCCGCAGAGGCTGGAGCAGGCCGAGTGATCGTGGGCCGACGAGCGGCTGGGCCGGCTCCGCGAACTGGGCATCCGGCCGATCGTGGGGTTGGCCCATCATGGCAACGGCCCGCACAACACCAGCCTGGTCGACCCCTGTGCTGGCTGGTTAGGTCATCGGCTCGCTCAGAGGCGCCACGACCACCCTAAAGAGGCCGCCTGATCACAGCGCGCAGAGGGCCTGTGTCCAGGGGTTGTGTCCCAGGCTCCGTCCACAGCGTGTGAGCGCGGATGAGGGAACCAGCCAGCACAGCAGGTCTATTTAGCTGGGGCCGCTGTAGTCGAACTCGCCCCAGGCGGCGTCTTTGCCCGGGTAGTCCATGGTCACAGCCCCGTGCACGTTGTAGGCAGTGGTCGTGGCCTTATTCAGCTCGCGGGAGATAAACCCGGTAGGCAACACAACGCGGGCCTGGTGCACCTCACCTGTGACGGGATTCTTCATGGGGGTGAGATTCATGGTCAGCGCATCGCCGGCCGTGATGGTTGTGCTCTCGCCGTCAAAATGCACGTCCCAGTCCACCACCGTCGGCTCATGGACCTTTGTGAGGGTCGTGGCCACGATCGCCCAGGGGCCGCCGGCGTTGCCACTCAACAGGATGCCGATAGCCTCCATCTGTGCGGGACTTGCCTTTGCATCGATGATCGGCATTGCTTCCCCGTTGCCCTCGTGAAGCTGGCCCGGCCACTTACAGGAGGCGCCGAAGCGCACTCCGTCCAACGTGACGTCCCCAAAGGCGCCCCGCTCGATGTGCCAGGTCCAGGTGCCATGGCAAAAGCCCCTGCTCGGGGGCGCGTTGAAGTCGCAGGGACAACCCCAGTCACAGCTACATGCCTGCACGACCTTGCCTGTCACGTGCCACTTCGGGATCGTCGTGGTTGTCATGTCACACCTCCTGAAACTAGACCCCATCTACCCATGCGTTCGTCTACGCGGACCACGCAAAGCGCGAGTCGTGCGCGTTCTTGCCTGTGGTGTCCCACGAGAGGGGATTATCGTTACATGTGCCCTTTGTCGCCGTGCCCGACGCAGAGCACGGTCAAGGAGCGTCACAGGCGCACGTCTCAAAATAGTCCCCTGTCATCGTCCAGGCCATCATTCACTTCTCCTCGCTCGCGCGCGCCCATCAGTGTCCCGCCGTATCCCGTCCCCACGATCCCCATGACGCGTGCTCTCACCGCAAGCGAAGGCGCCACGCCGCCGTGTGCCCGTTCACGCTTGCTGCTGCCATGTAGAGGCCCGGCTCCAGATCGATCGTGGCACTGTAGGCGGTGTCCTTTGCTCCCCCCCGTCCGTTGGACAGTGCCACGGAACGCGACCCGCCCGTGGAGACCCCCGCCCTGGCCAGCCTGATCCTGACACGTGCTCCCACAAGAGCCATGCCCATGGCGTCCGTCACGTGCAGCTCGAGGCGACGCGGAACGCCCTGCACGGCCCTACCGTGCCCTCCCCCGGTGGCAGGGCCGATCGTCAGCGTGACGCTATAGGACCCGGCCTTTGCCCTGTATGTGGTTTGGCTGGCCGGCTGTCCTTGCTGGGACGACATGCTGGGCATCGCTCCAGCCGGTACGAGCCCGGCCGCCGGGAACACGCGGGGCTGCAGGGCCATGAGCACGCCCAGGGCGAGGAACAGCGCGCCCACGACCCGCCCGATTGCCACGCCCCGTGGCGCCACCTTCTCGGCCAGGATCAGCAAACTCAACGCGAGCATCCAGCCCAGGTTCATCAGGCCGACCACGAAGAGCACCGCCATGATTGCCCAGCAGCAACCCAGGCAGAAGAGCCCATGGGTGGCGCCCATGCGCACAGCCCCCCATCGCCCCTCGCGCCAGCCGTGCATGACAAGGTGCAGGGGAGAACGGCAGTGGGCGAGACAGGCATTCTTGAGCGGGGTTAGCTGGTAGATGCCGGCCAGGACCACAATAGTCCCGCCCAGGTACGGGACAAGGCTGGGCCCGGCGGTGACGCGTGTCCCCAGAGCCTGCGCCCCGACATACACCAGATCGGCGCCCACGCCCGCGGCCGTCCAGACAGCCAGGTAGCCACCCACGAACAGTCCGGTGGGCACTGCCTGCGCTCCCTGCGCTCCCCGCCGCCGTTGCACGGTGCGGAACAGCAGCGCCACAGGCGTGATGGCGGGGAACATCATCGCCACCATCATGGTGAGCCACAGGGCCGCGAAGAGGGCCGCTGCCCCCGGAGAGGTCTGACCGGGCAGCATCGTCATGGCAGCGGGTGATGTCGCCAGCACAACCGTTGCCGCCCAGGCAAGCCCGGCCAGGGCCAGCAGTGCCGCGGGAAGTGCGTACCTGCCCCGGTCGACCTCGCCCGTGACCTCGACAGATCCAGAGGTGTGCATGGGTGTGACTCTCACGCGCGCGCACTGACGTCGACGGTGCGCTGCGTGCCCGGCTGCGCACGCAGCGCCCCATGTGCGCAGCCTCATTGTTCCACAGCTTCACCAGTGGTGTCAATCCCCCTATTGAGGATCCGACTGACAGGACGCGCGAGCGCGAAAAAGCCTCGTCATAGCGATGCATCTTTCCTGTTCCCGTGGCTGATCGGGAGGGGGCCGGGGGGCATG
>JAABUM010007130.1_pt1 | contig 10506 bp, 16 predicted proteins | sample 5559161 | NCBI WGS metagenome assembly JAABUM01 (sample SAMN10711868, study PRJNA513369) | rock metagenome | isolation source: Antarctica rocks | place: Antarctica: Victoria Land, Siegfried Peak nord | reverse complement strand
CAGCCTCAGCAGCCTCAGGTCGGGTGGCGACGAGGCGCCGAGTGTGATCATGCCGCCGCAGTGGGCGGCGCACGGCCGCCGCGGCGGCGCCGTGCCGCGGGGGTCGCCGGCGCCCGCGCCAGCATGGCTTGGCGGCGACATCGAGGCATGCCGGCTGGCGGCCGCCGTCGCCGCCGCAGGCGCGCCTGCGGCGCTGCTGCCTGGCCAGTTCGCGCACCCCAGCCTGCTGGTGGCGGCGCGAAACTTCAATTGCGTGGAGGGCGCGGCAGTCCCGCACGCAGCCGGCGGCGCCGGTGCCTTTGGCGGCGCTCTGCTGCCGCAGGGCGCTCCAGGGTGGGGCCTGCCAGGCGCGGCGGGCGTGGGCGCTGGGGCGGCCGCCTCCGACGCCGCCATCCTGCAGGTTGGTGGCTGGTGCATGTTGGACTGCGCTTGCTGTGACACTGGGAAAGGGTGCTGACAGCAGTAGGCCATGGGTGGGGCCATCAGTTGCATGCTGCTGCAGCGGCGTGCTGTGCTCAAGTTCAGCTGTGTTTTATGTGCATTCCGCAATTCAACATGGGCATGCCGCAGCGCAGACTGCCTGCGGAACTCGTTGATGTGCTGCACCATGCTTCCGCCTTTTACTCTAGCCACGTGGCGATGCATGTTCCCAGAGTATCTTCTCCCTGCCACGCAGGCTCAGCTGCAACTGGCAGCTCAGATGCAGGCCAATGAGGTGGCGCAGGCGGCCGCAGCTCAGGATCCGGCGGCGGCGCAGGCGGCGGCCATGACGCATCTGCGCACCCTTCCCCAGCAGCAGCGCATGCAGGTATGAGGGACATTGCGAACAGTGTCCACAAGATACAAGCTTACCTACCAAGACGATGGTGCTGGTCTAGGACAGAGGCCACATCCTCACCCAGGATGCAGCTGCGTGAGTGCAGCCAAAGTGCTTGTAGTGCGGAGTTCTTTCGTGCATGCCGGTGGCGCAATTAAGTTCAACATGAACAGTGCCCCAGAACCCTGAATCCTGTGATGCCTTGTGTCACAGGACCCGCGCGCGGCGATGTCGCTGATCAACGTCGTGCGCGCGGCGTTTGAGAAGAAGCAGGCGGCCGCCGCCGCCGAGGCGGCGGCGGGGGCCCATGACTATTCGTCAGCCAGGTGCACGCAGCCACCAGCTCGGCCTTCGGATGGCGTTGTCTGCGGCGCAGGCGGCTGCGCATGCTTAGGCCGGCCAGCCGGCAATCCACCACTAGACTGGACAGGAATGCTGCCACGGCTGGGCCTTGCGAAGAGCTTACGCTTCTCAGTGCGACGCTGGGTCAGGCAATGTGAAGTCTCAGGGGTGCAGCCTCTGACTCAAGCTAACAAGGAATTGCTCATGTTTAATCCTGCTGACGATCTGCGTGCAGGTCCTCGGCGTTCCAGCCGTACCGGCCAAAGGCAATGCGCCCGACGAGCGGCGATCTGTCAGGATACACCGCCAAGCTGGGCGGCGCTCCTGCCACCGCTGGCACCTCACCGCCGGGCGGCGACGGCGTCGCGGACTGGAAGGCGCGGCTGCTGCAGCGCTTCCGCACCACTGGGCAGGGCAAGGGACCCGGCTCCGGGTCTCCGTAGCGAGCAGGATGGCAGTTTGGTGCCCGCGGTGGCGGCGCCTCTGGGCGGGGTGGTGTCGCCGATGAGGTGGTGCGACAAGGAATGCCAGGGGCCATTGTTCAGCAGGGCGGCAGGTTCACCACGTCTTGGTAAAGGCGGCAGCGCGGTATGTAGTGCGCCAGACTGCTTTGGCGTCCAGCTGGAGACTCTGATGAAAGTCTTGTGGGGATTTCGCGCCGCTAGCGCTTGGGGAGGTTGGTCTAGGAAGCAGACTTCTGATGTGTTCACCGATGCTCCGTGCCGTTTGGCTGTCTGCTCGGTTTTGGGTAGCTGTGAGTATTGTCCCTTGAGTATCTGTTCATGCTTGTCTTGTGTGGCAGCTGTTGCGCTAATTGTGTTTCCAGTCAGAATAAACTAGAAACCTCTCCAGTTTCCGCATCCAGTGGCTGCTATCCAGCCTCCACAGTCCAGCTGTCAGAGCCTGCTGATCGAGCTGCATCAAGTGCTTTTCAAATTCGAACGGCGACGGTGTGGCACCGCGCGCGCGTCCTCTCGCATAACGCCAGCAGACACCCCAGCTTCATTGCAAACTGCGAAGGCTTTGCAGAGGATCTGACACGCACCACCGGCCGGCCGGCATCAGTGTTCGCGCAGCCCCACGAGGAAAAGTCAACGGGCTGTAGTGTCGCGGATCTGCCGCCCTGGCGATGGCGTAAGGTTTCATGGCAGCGTACCGAGAGAATCAGCAGCACTACGGGGCTGCCTCCGCGTGCGGCAGCCCCTGCAAAGGCTGTGCACACACTGCCAATCCCACATGTGCGTCTTCGCAAGCTCGTCGCGTGCGTCCAGCAGCGCACAATCGACTGAATGGACACGGAAAATATATACTTCGGATCCGCCTGCAGCGCTTCGGTTGTACATGTGCAGACTTGACCTGAGTACAATCCAGCTGAGTGGCTAAACGGCTCCGCACTGCCAAGTTGCAGTTGCAAGATCTTGCGGTAATACAACCAGTGCGTCGGTGTTCTGACCACTCGTCAGAATTTCTGAACCAAAGGCAGACCACCGCTCCACACACTTGAAAACCATGGCCGCCGACGCTGACCAAAATGCAGCCAGCGCTCTGGCCTGCTTGCTTGGCGGTCAGCTCCCATGCTGACCATGCTGCAGGCAGCTGGCAGGAAGACAATCCAGTGTGTGCGTATTTCGTATTGCAGGCGCGAAGCGAGCTCCGTTGACGGTGGCGCCAACATCCTGTCAGAACCTGGCGCGGCCGCACGCCGGCGGCCGCGCGGCTGAGGCGCGGGAACCTCCACACCGCCAACTGACGCCCAGCACCATGCAGGTCTGGGGGACCACCGATTAAGAGCTTCGTGATCTGCGCCAGGGTCATATAACACGAACCTGTTAGCAGACCAGCAGCGGCTTCCTGCTCCCGCAGACACCAGGCTCACGCATGTCGCGCTCTGCGGCCTCTAGCGAAGCACATGGGGCCAGCGACTTGCGCTGGGCTACGCATGCGACTGTTGTGCAGCGCTTCCGCCACAATTGACGCCCGTAACCCCAGGCTTTGTGACCCTTTCCAATCCAAAGACACGCACAGGACCTGCGCTGGACGAACGCCGCGCTGAGCGCCGAGCTGGGCGCGCTGTGTCAGTGGGCAGACAACACGCAGTTTGCCACCTTTTCTAAACCATATTCATATAGGACCTGCGGTCGGCGAACGCCGCGCTGACCGCCGAGCTGGCGGCGCTGCATCAGCGGGCGGACGACGCTCAGTGCGCCGCCGGCGACGCGGCGGCGGAGGCGCAGCGGAGGCTGGGCGAGGAACGGAACGGCGCCGCCGCGGCGCGTGGGCAGGCCGCCGAGACGGCGCGGGCGCGCGAGGCGGCGGACGCCGCACATCATGCGCGGATAAAGGAGCTGCAGAAACGGTGCTTGCTCATACCCGCAGCTGGCATGCATGTTGGTGGTCTGCCGGCGCCAGCAGCAACAATGGACGATCCAGCCGAAGATAGTTCATGACAGCAGGCAGATGCCTCAGGCAGAAGGAGGAGCAGGCGGGACGGGCGGCGTTGGATGCAGCGCTGGCGCGGTAATGCAGGCGATGACTTGAACCTCCTTCACACAACTGACTTGGAACACAGCTTGACGCAACACCGAGTGCCGTATGACAGGGTGAAAGAGGCGCAGGCGGGGCGGGTGGCGGCGGACGCGATGTTGGCATGGCACCGCGCGTCCACGGCAGCAATGGTATATATTTATATTCTGACACTTCACCATCTGGCACAGGCTGCAGGAGGAGCAGGCGGGGCGATGCTGGCGCGGCAGCGCAGCAAATTCGTTCAGCCGTGGTCCAGCTCACTACATGAGATTGCCATAAATACCATCGAATTGTCTGCACTCAGGCTCAAAGAGGAGCAGGCGGGGCGCGCGGCCGCGGATGCGATGCTGGCGCGGCACCGCGCGTCTGCCGCTGAGGTGGCGCCACACATGGCGGGTGCGGCGACGGCGCTGAATGCGCTGCGGGCGGCGCGGGCGCAGCTGGAGGCGGGGCTTGCGGCAGAGAAGGAGGCGGCGGCGGAGCTGAGCCAGCGGGCCGAGGCGCTGGGCCAGAGGTGTGATTTGCACCTTCGAATCGCCTTGCGTGTCTTCATTATGTGCCTTCCTTGCGGAGGAGGAGGCGGCGCCGGAGCCGCAGCAGCGGGCCGAGGCGCTGGGCCAGAGGTCTGATTCCTGCCTTCCTTCGTCCTGCACTGGGCCAAGAGCATGTTATGATTTCGAATGTCGTGCTCGTTTCGATCATGGAGCTTCATGCATCCGCGCTCTGCATCCAGCAGCAGGAATGTCGAAGACGGTCTCCCGAAGGTGATGTGGGAGTCACAGCGTCATCACACGAAGGCGCCGCCACCTTCTTTACCTGACTCGGATGTGTGTGCATGCAGCTGGTGCGGGAGAGCGCAGCGGTGCAGAGGCTGGCGCAGCAGGCAGCGTCCAAATTTCATTTCATTGGTCAGATTCTAGTGCCAGCTTTTCACCTGGGTGTGCGTTCACGCAGGCTGGCGCGGGAAAGCGCAGCGGTGCAGCGGCTGGAGGCGCAGCAGGCGGAGGCGCTGACGGCGCTGGCGCCCGCGCTCGGCGGCAGCCAGCCGCCCGACGGTGCCGAGCAGCAGCAGCTGCCAGGTGCGAGGCGGCAGGTTTTGTTTCGGTTTCGATATGGCAGCCCACAAACGGAAACAGTTGCAGGCATGCGTGCGCTCTGCGGCAGTCAATCATCTGACGATGCCGAGGAGCAGCAGCTTCCAGGCGCAGGACTGCAGACTGAACCAATCGCCCGGCAGGCCCCCGGGTGTAGGACTGCACTTCGGGCTGGCAGGTGTGCAGGGCGTCTGTCAGCAATGTGTGGGCAAGATGGCGAGCATTCCATGTGACATTCTGGTCGTTAGGCTGCCACTGTGCATCGCGATGGAACTATGAAATACAAGGCGGTCGTCAATTTCCGTTCTGGAAGGCCTGTCTGAGCTGCGGCACTGGCAGCGCAGGCGTCGCAAAGCGCATGGCGCGGCTGCTGAAGCAGGCGCAGGCTGCCGCAGCGCGGGAGCACGCCGCGGCGGAGGCTGCTGCCGCGGAGGCGGCATCCGCGCAGCGCCATGCGCACCGGGAGCACAAGGTACGGGTGCTGACACCGTTATAGGAGGTTCAACACTCGTGCTGTTGCGAGCCAAGCAGCGGCCGGGTCAAAATCCAGTCTGCTGACCGACGCACCGTTGCGGGGGCTAGTGTGCCGTTTTGGGAAACATCTTCTATGCTGTGCGGCCTCTCGAGTCGCTCTCTGGCTGCCAGATGAGCCGGCGGCCATCTTGGCATGAACCAGGGTCTGGGCAACATGGTTCTAGACCCATAACCTTGATCGGAAAACTCCGCTCTGGACAGGCGGGCGAGGAGCGGCTGGCGGAGGAGTTGGCGGCGGCGCAGGACGGTGCGCAGGCTGCGGCGGAGCAGGCCGCCCGCCTGCACAAGGCGCTGCACGCTGCCAAGCAGCACGCAAAGGAAGCTGACCGTCGGGCGGAGGAGCGGGGACGGGAGCTGGAGCGCCTGGCTGTCCACCTGGAGGCAGCCCGCATCGATGCGCAGGTGAAGCAGTTTGTGAGATTGCCAAGCGTTCCCGGCATCAGATTTTTGGTAAAATTAACGGCGAGTTGTCAGTAACACAGCATGTGGCTGGACATCTGCTCAGTTGCATTTCGGCGATTCCGTCTCGTCATTCACAGCCTTCATGGGTGCATGCTCTGATGCCGTGATGACGAGATGCGTCGATGGTCCAGAATGCATCTACAGTGCCGCAAGGCCCGGGCATGACGCAACGGAATGTTGCATTGCACAGGAGCAGACGGCAGCGGTTGCGGGGCTGGAGGCGGCCCTGAAGCGTTCCGATGCCGCCACTTCCATGCGAGCGGCGGAAGCCGCACAGGCGACCGCCGAGGCGGCCAAAGAGCGCGAGCACGCTGCGTGAGTGACTGCACATGGACAGCTTCTGCTGTGCCAGCTGTCAAGGCCGAGAACCAATCGGAGTCTTCATGAATTGATTGCCTGCAAGCAATGGAGAACTGCAGATCTTGGTTGAGCCAGCACACCAAGATGTTTTGAGACCTGCAGAACATCTTCTGCAGAGCCTTGTTATATCCCCTAAGTATCCCATGTATTTGGTTCCTGCAGGAAGGCGGAGCGCGCACGAGAAGAGGCGAAAGCCGCCGCCAAGCAGGCGGGCCGCGGCGAGGAGGTGGCGCGGAAGCGGGCCGCCGACGCAGACGCGGCGACGAGCGCTGCCCGGCAGGAGCTGGACGCCTGGCGCGCCAAGGCGTACGGCCTGCAGACTAAGGTGGAATCCATGTGATGGACCATTTCATCTGTACCTAATGTGACGAGATGAAAGCGAACAGGAGCTGGACGCTTGGGGCGCCAAGGTTGTGGCAGGTACAGACAATGTCGTACACGAAACGGTGAGGAAGTCAGAAGGGAACAGCAGCCAAGTCCTACGGCGTGCACACCAAGGCGCAAAGCCTTAGATGTTTAAGGCTTGTCGACGAGCGATTGTTCAAAGTTTTTCGTGGCGGCTTCTGTGCCCGGGAGCTGCGGGCTGTGACAAGTGTTTCAGCATCTCCAGCTTGTGTCCCAACCGGGCGTTGTTGTTGGGGGCTTTGTGTCACTTGTGCATGACACACTGTGTGGATGGGAAAGGCTTCCGTCGTAATGCAACCGAACTTGCTCTGACACTGAGACATTTCCGCGGCTGCAGCTGGACACTTCGGAGCTGGAGCTGTCTCAGGCGAACAACAAGGTCAAGGTGCGGCCCCGCCTCATGACTTACGGCGGCTTTCAATTGCCCGCTTCTCACCCCTGTGGGCTGCTGCAGCTTTCCCACAGGATGCGAGGTAGGTGGCACACACACTTGGCCACAAACGATCGACAGATGCTTCGAAACCACTGAACTGACGTCAACACCTGCAGGGGCTGTCGGAAGCGCTCAAGGCGGCCGGGCGCGACCTCAGCGGTGCGCACTCGGCAGCCGCATCGGAGCGATCGTCCCTGCAGCAGGACCTGGACGCCGCCAACGCAGCTGTCATCAGCCTGAAGGCAAGATCCTTCAGTGAAATACATGTATGCCAGAATTTGTCGTTCTGGATGGTCGGAACTGCAGCCTTTGGCTGCCGCGGAGCAATCGTCCCTGCAGCAGGACCTGGACGCCGCCAACGCAGCTGTTACCATTCTGAAGGCGGGGCCCTTAAAATCTCAGTCTTCCTGAGGGTTCGTTGATCATTCTGGATTTATGAGAACTGCATGCTGCGGCCGCCGTCAAGCGGGCGTCTCTGCGGCAGGACTTGGACATGCAAGTCAGAAAGCTCCGCAAATATCCTTCAGACTGGTGAAGGCAGAATCTGCAGCGTCCAGGTGCTGCTGCAGGGGCGAAGATGCACGCGAGGTATCTGGGCATACATCGCTGCTGTGGTGTGCTCTGCCCTGCTGGACGTTCGTTGACGCCGATTCCGCCGTTGACAGCCTGAAAGCAGAGACAAGTTGTGCACCCTGCCAGGATGTTTGCTGTCGAACATTAGAAGTGAGTCTGGTTGAGCTGCTCATTCAGTCTCTTAACGCTGCGCATTTGGGCATCTGCTGCAGGCCCAGGTGGCGGACCTCACGGCGGGGCAGGCAGGCGCTGAAAAGGAAGAATCGTGTCCCTCGAGAAGGGGCACAGGCTGCAGCTGCCACATCCTCTGGCCTATCCCTTGACGGGTGGCATTGCCCCTGCGCCGCAGGCTCAAGTGGCAGACCTGACTGCGGAGCAGGCGGGTGCCGGAAAGAGGGCGACAAAGGAAGCGGAAGCAGCTCAGGAGGAGGCGCGGCAGGCGCGGGAGGCGGCAGCAGGGGCGCACCGCCACCTGGCGCAGCTGCAGGAGGAGCACTGCGCGGCGACGACCGCCCACGCTCGGGTGAGGAATATTTTGTTTCCCTGACAAGGATGTAGTCTTTCTCCGAATGCTGAAAACGCAGCACAGCCACCTGGCGCAGCTGCAAGAGGATCACTGCGCGGCGCGGGCCGCCCACACACGGGCGAATTCTTTTTTCCAGGTTCCGAGATGTTGTGATGTGGGCTGCATGAGAGGTCAGCCAGAGGGTACCTTTTACGTTGGACTTGGCATCCGCTGGTCAAAATCGCGTCGCCCGGGCCATATGCCTGTTGAGGCCCTGGCATGGTTTCACAGGAGCTGGAGCAGAAGGAACACGTGGTTGGCGCGCGCCGGCAGCAATGCAACAGCAGGAAGCTCCGATCCTCCTTCGAGTATGCAACACAGGTTTCCACATCGTTCGCAGGAGCTGGAGCAGGCACAAGTTGTCGGCGGCGCGCCGGCAGCGACGCAGGCGAAGGGGGGCTCGGTCTCCAGGTGGGCGTGTGACTGACTGGGCGCTCCTGGTTTGCCACTACAGGAGCTGGAGCATAAGGCACATGTGGTGGGCGACGCCCTGGCGGCGATGCAGGCAGAGGAGGAGGCAAAGTCCGACGCGCTCTCGGAGGTCCGCCGCTTGCACGCTGCCCTCGACCGGGCCCAGGCACGTTTGCGGGCACCCCTCGTCTGAGCTCTCGGTTATTTCGACAGCAAACTTCTTGCCAGGCTTGCGAGCCAAACACTCTTCGTAACCTCTAACCTTGCCAGTGAGTCATTCTGCAGCTGCTTGATGGCTAGATGCTCAATGGTGATGAGTCCTCTCTTCCACTGCAGGAGGCGGTGCGGGAGGCGGAGGAGGCGCGGCGGGCGGCGGTGGACGCGGCGGCGGGGCAGGCGGCGGCGCTGGCGGCCACGAAACGTCGCGCCGACACCTACCGCGAGGAGAACCGCGCGCTGCTGGCCAACTACGACGATTGGCTGCGCACACTGGTGTCGGCAAAGCACGGGCAGCCTGGGGGACTGGCGCCGCCGCAACTGTGCGGTAGCGGCGGCCACCTGACGGCCTAGCGAGGATCCGAACTACGGCAAATCGAGATGCTGGCGTGTCAGCTGCACCGATCGGGAGCTCCACGAACGAATCATATCATGCTCTGACATTTGCGGACGGATTACTAATGGACGGATTTTTCCGGCTTCTCTTTTTCCGGATTTTTCCGGATTTTCCGGCTTCTCTTTTTCCGGCTTTTCTTCTGATCTGGCATTACGAGAGAGGCCTGTTCCGGTTGTCCAGGGTTCATGTGGCATGGGTATACGGTTCAGAAGCGTGCAAGCTCGTCTGGATGTTCTGCCCTGTTTCACCAGCTAGAGAGACTCGGCGAGGCTGTGGCGAATCATGCACAGTTGGCGTCTTTGCAGCAAAGCCCCTGGCCCGCAGCCGCCGCACCAACATCATGCACGCAGTCTGCACTGTGCGGCAGTCGCCTTCTATGCGGTATCACAGCCACTGCGGCGCGGCGAGGGACTCCGCGACGACCAGCCGCCCGCTTTCGTGCGCGGCAACGTACACGGCGCCAAAGCCGGCGCCGCAGCGGATCGACGCCTCGCCGGCAGCAACCGCCTCGGCGGCGCGCCCCGTCAGGTTGCGCGACGACCGCGCGACGGCCGGCTCCGGCGGGCCCCAGGGCGCGCCCAGCTGCGGTGGCGAGGTTTGGGAGGTTAGATTAGGGTGTACGGGTTGTTTCTAGAGAGGAATCTCCAAGCCTACGACCACGCGACGGCCGGCTCCAGCGGGCCCCAGGGCGCGCCCAGCTGCGGGGGCAGGGTTTTGTTATTTGATTTAAGAAGGCGACTCTGATGATGCAGCGCCTGTTGCTTGGCAGACCAGGTTCAGCGGCAGGAACTGCGCATCGCGATCTGCAGGCTCGGGGCAATAGATGCACGTCCGCGCAATATGCAAATGGGCGTCCAGCAGTCAGTCCTGGAGGAAGGTGCCCGACTCCTGGGCTGTGCGTGCCGCAATTCTTTTGCCATTGCTGAGCAGGCGGCACCACACCCTGCACAGCTGCCAGGATCCGCAAAAAGGGGTGAAACACGCGCACCCTGTTGGCGGCGGCGCGGGCCAGGGCGTCCGGCACACGGCGGGCGGCGTCAGGCGCCGCGAGCACGGCTGTCACGCTGCCGCGGCCGGCGAAGAATGCCTCCCAGCAGGTGTTCTTGTCTGGCGGCGCTGCATACGACAGCAGCTGATGTGCGCTGGTGTCAATGGGACATTGTACTGCAAATGCTCAAGAAATGTTTGGGTGATTGTGAGGCAACAGGGGGCCTGCTCTGCAGGCGGTCGAGCGGCAGCCCCGTTGGAAGTTGCACAATGCAGGAGGCTCAGTCTGAACACCCAACATACGATGGTGGGCCAGAGTTGAGAGAGGAGAAATGCAAGGCGCACCTGCGGAATGCAGGCCGCCTGGGATGGTGTCCCAGACGC
>JAABUM010007127.1_pt1 | contig 10508 bp, 7 predicted proteins | sample 5559161 | NCBI WGS metagenome assembly JAABUM01 (sample SAMN10711868, study PRJNA513369) | rock metagenome | isolation source: Antarctica rocks | place: Antarctica: Victoria Land, Siegfried Peak nord | reverse complement strand
ACCACCCGGTGCGACAGGCGCCGCCGAGGGGCCGCTCGCGGGCGTCGAGGTCGTGCTGGGCGCGGACGGGTCGGCCGTGGCCGAGCTGAGTGCAGCGGTGCTGGCGACCGGCGGGAGGGCCGGGGCCGGCGCACTGCCGGAGTCGCAACCGACGAGCAGGAAGAGGGAGAGCACGGCAGTTCCGCCAGCCATGGTGGTCCGGTTCATGGTTTCTATACTGCCTGCCCGCGGCCGCCGACGTCCGGCTGGCATCATCGCGGGAATGACCTGCCCCGAGAGAAGCGCTCACCCCACGGCGCCTGTGCCCGAGACACTCTTCGCCGACCCGGACGCCGAGTCGCGCTGGCGGGCGCGCTTCACGGCCCCGCGGGTCAGCCTGCCCGATTGGGCGCTGCACGCTCCCGACCGCACCGTGTTCAGCTCCAATTCCTCTGGTACCTGGGAGATCTACACGTGGGACCGGTCGACCGGCATCCGCAGGCAAGTGACCGAGCGGCCCTCAGGCACCCACGGCGGCACCATCAGTCCCGACGGGGAGCAGGTGTGGTGGTTCAACGACACCGACGGTGACGAGTTCGGCCACTGGGTGGCTGAGCCCTTCGGTGGGCGCCCCGACGGCTGGGCGCCAACCCCCGCCGTCGCCGGTACCGCTGCCGGCTACCCCGCCGGTTTGGAGCTGGGCACGCGCATCATCGCAATCGCCGGATCGACCGACGACGGCACCACCATCTGGACCCGGGCCGAGGACACCCACGAGGTGTACTCGCACCCGCAGGACGCCGGGGTGGGGGCGCTCTCCCGGAACGAGACGCTGCTTGCCATCCACCACTCCGAGCACGGCGACTCCCGCCACCCGGCGCTGCGGGTGTTCCGGCTCGCCGCGGACGGGACCGTGGCGGAGACAATCGGCGAGCTGCATGATGGGGAGGGCAAAGGCGTCGATGCGTTGGAGTTTGCCCCCGTCGACGGTGACCAGCGGCTGCTGGTCAACCACGAGCGCCGCGGCCGCGACGAGCTGCTCCTTTGGGACCTCGCGACCGGGGAACAGACGGAGCTGCACCTCGACCTGCCCGGCGATGTGAGTGCCGACTTCTACCCGGACGCCACCGCCTTGCTGGTGGTGCACACCCACGCCGGGCGCAATACCCTGTACCGCTACGACCTCACCACCGCGGCACTGTCCGAGCTGGACACCCCAGCGGGCACCGTTGGCGCCGCCGGCGTGCGGTTGGACTCCACTGTGGAATACTCCTGGTCCAGTGCTCAGCATCCGTCGGTGGTGCGCGCGCGCTACTCGGACGGAACCGACGCAGTGCTGCTCACTCCGCCGGATGCCGAGCCTGCACCCGCGTCGCAACCCCTGACCGACGCCTGGGTGGGGGCGGTGCACGCACTGGTTGCCCGGCCCGCTGATGCCCCCGAGGGGCCGCTGCCCACAGTGTTCAGCCTGCACGGCGGCCCGCATGCCGCGGACGAGGACCGCTACTCCGCCATGCGCGCCACCTGGCTGGACGCCGGGTTCGCGGTGGTGCACGTCAACTACCGCGGCTCCACCGGCTACGGCAGCGCCTGGCGCGACGCAATCGAGGGCCGTCCGGGGCTCACCGAGCTGGAAGACGTTGCTGCCGTCCAGGCGTGGGCGGTTGACTCCGGGCTGGCGGACCCTGCGGGCTGCGTGGTGGAGGGCTGGTCGTGGGGCGGTTACCTGGCGCTACTGGCCGTGGGTACCCAGCCCGAGCGCTGGGCCGCAGCCATCGGCGGCGTGCCCGTCGCCGACTACGTCGCGGCCTTCGACGACGAAATGGAGCCGCTGCGCGCCTACGACCGGGCGTTGTTCGGCGGCTCCCCGGCTGAGCTGCCCGAGCTGTACCGGGAGTGCTCACCGCTGACCTATGTGGACGCGGTGACCGCACCGGTGCTCATTCTGGCCGGGGAGAACGATCCGCGCTGTCCGATCCGGCAGGTGGACAACTACCTCGATGCCCTCGCCGGCGCCGGGAAACAATACGAGATGGTCCGTTACGACGCGGGGCACGGCTCCCTGGTGGTCGCCGAGTTGGTCGGCCATGTCGCCACCGAGGTCGACTTCGCCCGGCGCGTCCTCGGGCTGGAAGGCTGACGCCGTGGGGTTCACCGTGGTCGGGATCGGTGGGTCCACTCGTACGGGTTCGCAGAGTGAGCGGGCACTGCAGATGGCGTTGGCCGCGGCGCGCGCGGCGGGTGCCGAAACCGTGGCCGTCTCCGGTGCAGACCTGGTGCTGCCGTTCTACGATCCGGCCATCACCGAGCGCACCGAAGCGGCGCGCAGGCTGGTTGACGCCGTCCGTGACGCTGATGGCGTCATCCTGTCCAGTCCCGGCTACCACGGCACGGTGTCCGGTCTGGTCAAGAACGCGTTGGACTACATCGAGGACCTCCGCGCAGCTGAGCGGCCCTACCTCGATGGTCGCGCGGTCGGATGCATCGCCACCGCCTACGGCTGGCAGGCCTCGGTGACCACGCTGACCGCGCTGCGCTCCATCGTGCACGCTCTGCGCGGATGGCCGACTCCGCTGGGCGTCGCGGTCAACTCCGCCGTTGCGCACTTCGACGACAGCGGAGCGGTCAGCGAGGAAACGGTGGTGACCAACTTGAACATCCTCGGGCGCCAGGTGGTGGAGTTTGCGCGCCGCTGACCAGGACACCGCCTTCCGTCCTAGCGGGGTGTTCGGGATTCCTGGCAGTCGGGGCAGTCCCGTACGGACCTCGACCGCAATGAGGTCCACCGTAGAATGCGGATGCTCCTGTAACGCGCGGAGTACCGCAATCCGTGGCGCCGTCACTCGTAGACCCGCCTCGCGCAGCGACGGGTGCGCCTCGGTGGCCCAGTCGGCGTGTGCATCGCCACCAACCTGCTGACGAATCTGGAACTGATCAAGAACGGCGCCCCGCTCAGCCAGCGGCGGCGAGCAGCTACGCGCTCTGCACGGTGCCGCGTTCCTGACTGTTCGGCGAGGGCATTCAGGTCACGGAACGCCCATTCTTGGGCACCGGACGGGCATTCAGGTCACTCAATGCCTCTCCGTCGTGTCACGGAAGGAATACCAGGACGGCCACTGCGGTCAGAGCGGTGGGTACCGGCAGCGGCGTACGGTCCGGCGTGCAGGCCGCTCGACTGATCATCCGCGGCTTGCGCTGCGGTTAGTTAGCGGCGAGCAGCTCCGCGATCTGCACGGTATTCAGCGCGGCGCCCTTGCGCAGGTTGTCGTTGCTGACGAACAGTGCCAGCCCACGGCCGTCCGGTACGCCCTCGTCCTGGCGCACCCGCCCGACCAGGCTCGGGTCGATGCCCGCCGCCTGCAGGGGCGTCGGCACGTCGGTCAGCTGCACTCCGGGTGCCTCGGCCAGCAGCTCCAACGCCCGTGCCACTGACAGCGGCCGCGCGAACTCCGCGTTGATCGACAGCGAGTGCCCCGTGAATACCGGCACCCGCACGCAGGTACCGGAGACCAGCAGCTCGGGGATGCCGAGGATCTTGCGACTCTCGTGGCGCAGCTTCTGCTCTTCGTCGGTCTCGAACGAGCCGTCGTCCACCAGGGAGCCCGCCATCGGCAGCACGTTGAAGGCGATGGGCGCCACGTACTTCTTCGGCGCCGGAAAGTCGACCGCCCGGCCGTCGTGGGTCAGCCGCGCGGCGTCGGCGGCGACGGCCTGCACCTGGTTGTCGAGCTCTTCCACCCCGGACAATCCGCTGCCGGAGACCGCTTGGTAGGTGCTGACGATCAGCCGCTGCAGCCCTGCCTCGTCGTGCAACACCTTCAGCATCGGCATTGCGGCCATGGTGGTGCAGTTCGGGTTGGCGATGATGCCCTTGGGTAGGTTCGCGATGTCCTGTGGGTTGACCTCGCTGACCACCAGCGGCACCTCGGGGTCACGCCGCCAGGCCGATGAGTTGTCGACGACGGTGACCCCGGCGGCAGCAAACCGCGGAGCCTGCACGCGGGAGGTCGACGCGCCGGCAGAGAACAGCGCAATGTCCAGGCCGGTGGGATCGGCGGTCGCCGCGTTCTCCACCGTGATTTCGCCGTCGCCCCAGGGCAGCGTCGTGCCGGCGGAGCGCTCGGAGGCGAAGAACCGCAGCTCTTCGATCGGAAGGTTGCGTTCCGCCAACAGCGTGCGCATCACCGCGCCCACCTGCCCGGTCGCGCCGACAATCCCAACTCTTAGACCGCTCATCGCCCTGTACCTCCGTACACCACAGCTTCGTCCGCGCCGCCGAGCTCGAAGGCGCCGTGAATGGCCCGTACCGCGGCGTCCAGCTCGGTGTCCTTGCACAACACCGAGATCCGGATCTCCGAGGTGGAGATGATGTCAATGTTCACCCCGGCCGTGGCCAGCGCCTCGCAGAAGGTGGCGGTGACGCCGGGGTGGCTGCGCATGCCGGCGCCGATGAGGGACACCTTGCCCACCAGGTCGTCGTAGAGCACCTGCGTGAAGCCGATCTCCCCCTGCAGCTTGGTGAGCATCTCCACCGCGGCGGGGCCGTCAGCGCGCGGGCAGGTGAAGGTGATATCTGTACGTCCCGTTGCGGCTTCCGATACGTTCTGCAGAATCATGTCGATGTCGATCTCCGCGTCGGCTACCGCGCGGAAGATCTTGGCCGCCATGCCCGGGCTGTCCGGCAGCCCCACCACAGTCACCTTGGCTTCGGACCGGTCGTGCGAGACGCCGGTGAGGATGGCCTGCTCCATGGGGATGTCCTTAATCGATCCGGACACCACGGTGCCCGGATTGGTCGAGTACGACGAGCGCACATGCACGGGAACGTTGTAGCGGCGGGCATATTCCACGCAGCGCAGCATCAGCACCTTGGTGCCGCACGCGGCCATCTCCAGCATCTCCTCGTAGGAGACGTTTTCCAGCCGTCGAGCGTCGGGCACGATGCGCGGATCCGCGGAGAACACCCCGTCCACGTCGGTATAGATCTCGCAGACGTCGGCGTGCAAGGCAGCAGCCAGCGCGACGGCGGTGGTGTCCGAGCCGCCCCGGCCGAGCGTGGTGATGTCCTTGCTGTCCTGGCTGACCCCCTGGAAACCGGCGACCAGCACGATGGCGCCCTCGTCCAGCGCGCTGCGCACCCGGCCGGGAGTGACGTCGATGATGCGGGCCTTGCCGTGCGAGGAGTCGGTGATCACGCCGGCTTGCGAGCCCGTGAAGCTCCGCGCCTCGGCGCCCAGGGTGTGGATGGCCATGGCCACCAGCGCATTCGAGATGCGTTCACCCGAGGTGAGCAGCATGTCCATCTCCCGCGCGGGCGGCACGGGCGCCACCTGCTTGGCGAGGTCGAGCAGTTCGTCGGTGGTGTCCCCCATCGCCGAGACGACCACCACGACGTCGTCGCCGGCCTTCTTGCGGTCGACGATGCGCTCGGCGACGCGGCGGATGCGTTCGGCGTCGCCCACCGATGATCCGCCGTACTTCTGCACGACGAGCGCCACGCCGTCATCCTCCTAGAATGGTCGAGCCCTGGGCTGATGTCCGGGCCGACTCTACCGACCGCACTAGCCTGGCCCGGTGCCGACCATCGCCAGACCTGCGGGAATTGCCGGCTCCCGTTGGTTCCTGCCGCTGGCCGCAGCGGCTGTCTACCTGCTGATTCGGGCGGTGGGCTTCGCTGTCCTGTATTGGTACGTCGCCGCCCATGACAGCTCGGTGTCCGCGGCCCTCACCAAGTGGGACGGGCACTGGTTTCTTGGCATCGCCGACCACGGCTACCACGGGGTGCCCCTCGACCTGGTGGACGCGTTCGGACGCCGAAGCGACGCCACCGCGTTCGCCTTCTTTCCCGGCTACCCGTCCCTGGTGGCGGGCGTCGCCTGGCTGCCCTGGATCAGCGTGTTCGGCGCCGCACTGGGCGTGAACGTGGTCAGCGGGACGGTGGCAGCCGTCGGTCTGGCCCGGCTTGGTAGCACCATCACCGGCTCTGCCCGGGTGGGGCTGCTGCTGGTCGTGTTGTTCGCCGCGGCACCGATGAGCGTGGTGCTGTCCATGACGTACTCCGAGGCGTTGTTCTGCGCGTTGGGGGTCTGGGCGCTGAACGGGGTGCTCGAACAGCGATGGATGCTGGCCGGGGTGTGCACAGCGTTCGCCGGGCTGGTCCGTCCGACCGCCGCGGCGCTGGTGCTTGCCGTCGTGCTGGCCGCGGTGGTGGCACTGGTGCGGCGTCGCGGGGGAATCAGGCCTTGGGTTGCGGTGCTGCTGGCCCCGCTGGGGTTGCTGGGCTACCTCGGCTGGGTCGGGTGGCAGACGCACAGCCTTTTCGGGTGGTTCACCTTGCAGTCCACCGGCTGGAACTCGGGCTTTGACGGCGGCGTCGCCAGTTGGCGCTACCTGGTGCGCGAGATCGGCGCGCCTGGGCAGCTCATGGAAGCGGCCAGCGTGCTCATCGTCCTGGCGGCGCTGGCGCTGGCCGTGCTGAGTCTTGTGGTGCGGGGCGCGACGGTGAGGTTGCCCTGGCCGGTGCTGGTCTACGGGATCGCCGTGCTGGTGATGGCGGTGGCATCCAACGGACTGATGCCCTCCAAACCGCGACTGCTGCTACCCGCAATCGTGCTGGCGTTGCCGCTCGCCATCGGGCTGGCCAAGCGGCGGGCGGGAACCCAGGTGGCGGTCGCGCTGGTCCTGCTCGTCGCGAGCGCCTGGTTCGGCGCTTACGCCGTCGTGGTCTATCCGTACGCCATATGAGTGCTGACTGCCGACCTGCCCCGCCGATGAAGGAGGGGGGCAACGCATACAAGACCTCTCATCCACTCCACGAAACACCCTTAGAGCAAACTTTCTCTGCCTCAGCGGGTTTCAGATGCACTGGCACCCAGAGTGACAGAAGCGTCCGACGATCCGAGGCGCCAACGCGTGTCGCACACGGGATGCCCGAGCCGATCCCCGTCATCCTGCTTGCAAGGCTGGCCGTGGACCGCAGGGAACTGCCTCTGGCTGGAGATCGCCGAACAGCCCGACTTCACAATCCGCCATCGCCCGCGTCGGTCGCTGATACCGTTCTTGCGAGAGCGCGAGCCGTCGGTAGCGTTCGCCCGGAGAGTGGGGGCTGCCGGTGATCGTGACCGAAGGCCTGACCAAGCGCTACCCGAGGGTTGTCGCTCTCGACAGCCTGTACCTGGCCATTGGGGACGGTGTCACCGGGTTGGTCGGCGCCAACGGCGCCGGCAAGTCGACGTTCATCAAGATCCTGCTCGGATTGTTGCCGGCGACCAGCGGGCGAGCACACGTCCTCGGCTACGACGTGGCGAGCCAAGGCGCGGAGATCCGGGCCCTGGTCGGGTACATGCCCGAGCATGACTGCCTGCCCGCGGACGTGTCTGCCAGCGATTTTGTCGTGCACATGGCGCAGATGTCCGGACTGCCCCACACCGCCGCCCGTGAACGGGCCGCCGACGTCTTGCGTCACGTCGGTCTCGCCGAGGAGCGTTACCGAGTCATGGGCGGATACTCCACTGGGATGAAGCAACGCGCCAAGCTCGCGCAGGCTCTGGTCCACGACCCGCGCCTCGTCCTGCTCGACGAGCCGACCAACGGCCTTGACCCGGCCGGCCGGGAGGACATGCTGGAGCTGGTTCAGAAGATCGGCCACGACTTCGGGATCTCGGTACTGGTCACCTCGCACCTGCTCGGCGAGCTCGAGCGGGTCAGCGACCACGTCGTGGTCCTCGACGCCGGCCGAATGCTGCGGTCCGCGGCGACGGCGGACTTCACCCAGACCACCGGGATCCTGCTCGTCGAGGTCGTCGGCGGGTGGGCGGAGCAGTACCGGATGGGTCAGGCGCTCGTCGACGCAGGATTCGCGGCGAGACCGCACGGCGACGTCATCGAGGTCGCGGTCTCCGACCCACAGCGCCACGACGTGATCCGCGACCTGGCCTGTGATCTCGATCTCGGCCTGGTGCGCATGCAGCAGCATCACCGCCAAATCGGGGATGTGTTCCGGGAAGGAGGGGCTGGCAGTGTCCCACCCGTCTGATCCGAGGGGAATCGCCTCCCGCAGTGTGATTCACGACATCGGATACCGCCCGTATACCGGTCTGCGTGTCGGCGACTGGGCGGTTGCCTGGTCGTTGTTCGTCACCGGGTTGCGCAACTGCTATGGCCTGGGGCGCTCGGGCAAGTCGAAGGTGCTGCCGCTGCTGCTGCTGGTCTTCATGGTGCTGCCGGCGTTGGTCCTGGTGGCGGTCATGGTGCAGACCAAGGTGGACGAGCAGCTGCTGCCCTACGCGCGCTACGCGATGGTCACCCAGCTCCTCGTCTCGGTGTTCGTCGCCGCGCAGGCCCCGGCGCTGATCTCGCGTGACCTGCGGTTTCGCACGATCACCCTCTACTTCGCCCGGCCGTTGCGCCGCAGCACCTACGCGCTCGTCCGGCTCGCCTCGCTGACGGTGGCCGTCTTCGTCCTGCTGGTCGCGCCGTTGTTGTTGCTGCTGGCCGGCGGCCTCCTGGCCGACCTCACGGTGTGGGGTCAGGTCCGCGACTTCCTGGCGGCCGCAGCGGCTGTGCTCGTCCTCGCCGCAATCCTCGCCGGGCTGTCCGGCCTGGTCGCTGCGGTCACCACCAAGCGGGGCCTCGGGGTGGCCGCAGTCATCGTCGTCTTGCTCGTCAGCTACACCGTGGTGTCCTCGATCCAGGGGATTGCGGTCGACCAACACGAGGACACCCTCGGCCAGGCGGCCGGCCTGTTCTCGCCGTTCACCCTCGTCGACGGCCTACAGCACTGGGCCTTTGGCGCGCCCGGTTCGACCGCTGCGCCGCCCGAAGGCGCCGGGATGGGCGTCGCGTTCCTCCTCGTGACCCTGCTGGCGATGGCGGGCTCGGTCGGCGGCCTGCTGCTGCGCTACCGGAAGGCGGGATCGGTGTGAGCGTGATCGTGCTGGAGAACGTTTCCCGGTGGTATCACAACGTCGTGGCGGTCAACGACATCTCGATGACCATCGGCCCGGGTGTGACCGGCCTGCTCGGTCCCAACGGCGCCGGCAAGTCCACCCTCATCTCTCTGATGTCGGGTTTTCTCGCGCCCTCGGCCGGCTCGGTGACTCTCGACGGTCAGCGGTTGTGGCGCAACTCCGACATCTACCGGACGGTCGGACTGGTGCCGGAACGAGAGACGCTGTTCGACTACCTCACGGGGCGGCAGTTCGTCACCGCCAACGCCGAGCTGCACCGGCTCGCACACCCGCGCGCCGCCGCCGAGCACGCGCTTGCGGTCGTCGAAATGAGCGACGCCCAGGATCGGGGAATTTCCACCTACTCCAAGGGCATGCGTCAGCGGGTGAAGATGGCCTCGGCCCTCGTGCACGACCCTGCTGTGCTCTTGCTCGACGAGCCCTTCAACGGGATGGACCCGCGTCAGCGGATACACCTGATGGAGTTGCTGCGGCGAATGGGGGCCGAGGGGCGCACCGTGCTGTTCAGCTCGCACATCCTCGAAGAGGTCGAGCAGGTCGCGCGGCAGATCGAGGTCGTCGTCGCGGGTCGCCACGCGGCCTCGGGCGACTTCGGGGCGATACGTCGGCTGATGACCGACCGTCCCAACCGCTACGTGCTGCGCACCAGCGACGACCGTCTGCTGGCCTCGGCCCTGATCCGCGACCCCTGCGTCCGCGCGGCGTCGTTGCGCAGTCGCGGTGGACTGGATGTCGAGGCCAGTGACTTCGGCCGGTTCGCCCGAATACTGCCGCGCCTTGCCCGCGAACACTCCGTCCGGCTGCTCGAGGTAGCGCCGACCGATGAGTCGCTGGAGAGCGTCTTCGCCTACCTGGTCTCGTCATGAATCCCACCATCGTCCGGCTCGGCGTGCGGTCCCTGCTGGGGCGACGACGCGGGATTCTGCTTTTCGTTTTCCCGGTGGTGCTCCTCCTGCTGGCCGTGGTGGTTCGTGGCCTCGTCGGGACGGGAACCGACTCGGCCGGCGCTGTGCTGGCGTCCCTCGGACTGCAGGTGCTCCTGCCTCTAGTCGCGCTCATCGCGGCCTCCAGCCTGCTCGCACCGGAAATCGACAACGGGTCGATCGTCTACCTGCTGGCCAAGCCGATCTCGCGGCTCACCATCGTGGCGAGCAAGTTGCTGGTCGCGCTCGGCTGCATGCTCGTGTTCGTGGCGTTGCCGATGCTCATCGCTGGTTTCGTGCTTGCGCCCGGCGACCCGGGTCTCGCACTCGCCTACACCGTCGGTGCGCTCGCGGGCGGCGCGGCATACTGCGCTCTGTTCCTCTGGCTGTCCACGCTCACCCGAAACGCTGTGGTGATCGGCTTGATCTACGTGCTGCTGTGGGAAGGCCTGGTCGGCGGCCTCGTCGCCGGGGTGCGCTGGGTAAGTATCAGCTGGTGGACCGGGGCGATCGTCGAGGCCGTGAGCAACAAGGCCAACGTCGTCTCGCCCAACCTGAGCACGGTCTACGCCGTGATCGCGACGCTGACCGTGCTCATCGGGACGGCGTTGCTCGCCGCCCGCCGACTGAAGGGTTT
>JAABUM010007125.1_pt1 | contig 10512 bp, 8 predicted proteins | sample 5559161 | NCBI WGS metagenome assembly JAABUM01 (sample SAMN10711868, study PRJNA513369) | rock metagenome | isolation source: Antarctica rocks | place: Antarctica: Victoria Land, Siegfried Peak nord | reverse complement strand
CATGCTGCCAGGTCTTGCGGTTGCCATGGTCATCGGCCCCGTCGATGTACGAGGTAATCTTGGTCTTGGTGTTGCCTGACCCGGCAATGGTCACCTGCAGCTGGTTGTGGTATTTGGTGTCGTGCCCATCGGCATAATAGACAAACTGCTCCTTGTCCCACAGGGGGTCGTCGGCAGGGATCACCGCGCTGACCACGCTAGTGCCCACCGGCCCGTGCAGCGCGTAGGCGACTTGCTGAACCTGGGACGCATCGGTGGCTATGTCGGCATACAGGCGCAGGGTGACACCATTGGAGAGGGTGACCAGGGGATCAGAGCGGCAGGCGCCGAACGCGGCGTGGGCGCGGGGGGCCAGCGGCGTGGCCAGCACGCTGGCGGCCAGCAGGGCAGCGGCCCAGACACGGCGGGTGGGGCGGCGGGTGAGGATAGCGACCATCGGTCTAGCTCCTTTTCTTGGTGATCGGCCAGCCCGAGAGCGGGCTGACCCGGTCCTGCGTGGCGACTCTTCATGTCCGCCTTATCCAGAGTAGCAGGGTTGGGCCGTTTTGCCCCCCCCTGAACGGGGTAGTGGACCCTGCCAGTAGTACCAGTGGGGCATAGGAAACTTTGGCTACTCCTGGGCGCGAGGTCATGGCGTCGTAGCTATCAGCCACGGCCAGCACGCGCGCCCAGCAGGTACTGTGCGGCTAGCACAGCGGGGAAGAGGCGGCAGCGCCAACCTCCTGGTGTCACTATGAACGACAGGCATGGGCAAGCCCGAGGACTAGACGAGGATGGCAGCCGCAACCGCATTGTGCCAGCGCGCCCGAAAGCGCTCGAGACCGCCGCGACCCGCGTCTGGGTGAATCCGGTTTGTTAACAAAATGAGCAGCAGGTCATGCTCAGGATCAATTGTCAGAGAGACGCCGGTGAACCCGGTGTGCCCGAAAGTGCGTGGCGAGAGAATATCACCACACCAGGGCAGCGCCGGTAACGCCAGCGGATCATCGGGAAAGATGGCCCGCGTCAGCGCCGAGCGCACTGGCTTCTTGGACGGGGGGGCACAACGCTGATTGAGCCGCCAGCCCAGCCCATAAGCATCGTTCAACCCGCCCGTCTGGAGCCGTGTCGCCTCAGCGAGCGCGGCGCGGCTGAGCAAGGATCGCCCCTGCCACACTCCCTGCTGGAGATAGAGTTGGCCGAAGCGCGCTAGGTCCCCCGCCGTGCTGAACAACCCGGCGTGCGTGCTGACACCGCCCAACGCATAATGGGTATTGCCGTCGTTAACTTCCCCGACCAGAAGGCGCTCACGCCAATGATCGAAGCGCAGCCCGGCCCGCGCCACCATAGCTTGCTCGAAACGGTTCCCCTGCTCGGTTGCGGCGATCCGGCCGCGTTTTGCCGCTGGGGGGGAATAGCTGGTCTCGTCCATGCCGAGTGGCCCAAACAGCGTCCGATCAAGCAGCGTGCTCAGGTCTTCGCCAGCAACTCTGTCTACGACCATGCGGATCAGGGCCATACCCAGATCGCTATACTGCACCTGGGTTCCGGGCGCGGCGTCTAACTCCAGGCCACTGATATAGGAAAACACCTCTTCTGGCGAACGCGCCACTGTATAACAGGGCAGCCACGGCGGCAGCCCGGATGTATGGGTCAACAGGTGGCGAATGGTGATGGGCCGTTTGCCATTCCCGCCAAACTGAGGCATAAACCGCGCAACGGCATCATCCAGGCACACTATCCCCGCGTCCAGCAAGACGAGGACGGCGGTCACACCGGCCACGACTTTGGTGATTGACGCCAGATCAAAGATCGTATCGAGGGCCATCGGGCGAGCCGCCTGCCCCTGCTCGGCTACCCCCACGGCGCGCGACGCCACCACCGCGCCTCGGCGCGCGACAAGCCCCACCGCGCCTGGATAGACGCCCTCATCGCGCCCACGCTCCAGAAGGGCCATGGCATGGCGCAGACGCTCGGCATCGCAACCACAGTCCGCCGGTGGCCGCCTTGGTAAGCCTACTGGGGTGCGGCCAGCATCGTCAGTCATGTACACACTCTGAGGCTATTCTTGCGAGGACCATAGTGGGGCCAGCACATCGTAGCCCAGGCGACCGGGCGTAATACTGCCCAGAGGGACAGGGCCAGCTGCTCCGGTGACGGAGGGGAGATTGCCGGCGCGCCCGCGCAGAGTCAGATAGCCCAGCACGGCGAACGCGACGGCCTCTTTGGCGTCACTCCGGCCACCCACCTCGTCCACCGTGCGCAGAGGAATGGGCGCCAGCGCGCCGGCCAGCGCGCGCATCAGCGTGCGATTGTGCGTGCCGCCGCCGCTGGCAATCACGTCCTCGGGCGTCTCCCCATGCGGGAACCAGCGGCGCAGACCATCCGCCACGGACTCGGCGGTAAAGTGGACCAACGTCGCCAGCAGGTCCTCGCGGCGTATGTAGGGGTACTCCGCCAGTAGTGTCGCGACAAAGGCCTCGCCAAACTCCTCGCTGCCGGTTGCCCTGGGCGGGGGCGACTGCAGGAAGGGGTGCGCCAACAGGCGCTGGAGCACCTCACGGTCCACCGTGCCCGCCGCCGCGTTTCGGCCATCGCGATCGAAGGTCTCGACACCTCCACTGGTGACAGCCATCAAGGCGTCCAGTGGCATGTTGGCTGGACCGGTGTCGAAGCCAATCACCAGCCTGGGATCGTTCGACGCGGGAATAAGGGTCAGGTTGGCGATTCCGCCGAGGTTGAGGAGGGCGCGCGCATGCCCAGGACGGGCATAGAGCAGCAGGTCCACCAGAGGAACTAACGGGGCGCCGCGGCCGCCGCTGGCGATGTCACGCGCCCGGAAGTCGGCCACCACGGTGATGCCGGTGCGCTCGGCGATCACGGCGGGATTGGCCAGTTGGAGGGTCGAATAGGCGCGGAATCCTGCCAGCCGGCTCTCTGTCATATCGCTGACTGTCGTCTGGCCATGTGAGCCGATCAGGCTAACCTGCCGTGCCGACCAGCCAGCCTGGCTGATCACCTCCTGGGCAGCCTGGGCAAACACCTCTCCCAGCACCATCGTCAAGCGGCAGGCCGCGAGTGCGCTTCCGGCGCCGGTGCGGCAGAGATCAATCAGGGCGGCGCGGATCTCCGGCGGATAGGGCAGGGTCAGCGCTGCCCGCACGGTGACTGCCAGCGTTGATCCCACGGTATCGCCGGCGACCTGCTCATTGATCTCCACGGCAGCCGCGTCAATGCCGTCCATCGACGTGCCGGAGATCAAGCCCACGGCGCGCACGCCCACTCCACGCGGCTCCACCGCCAAGGTTGATTCCGTCATCATGACTCTTCTCAGCCTCCCCCTGGACGCAGCCGCTTACGATAGATCAACTCAGCAATGTCAGGATGAACATAGCCAGCAAGGGCACCGACGTTCGTATACCCGTGCCTGCGATAGAACCCTTGCGCGGCCTCGTTGAAATCGGACACGAGCAGAAAGAGATCACCGTGCCCGCCGGCGCACGCCTGCTGTTCAGTATGGGTCAGGAGCGCTGTGCCTACACCCTGGCCTCGTACCTCGTGGCTCACGCCTAGCAGCTTGAGATAGCCGCTGAGGCCAAAGGCCCCCCTGCTGATATACCAGGCAAAGCCACAGGTCAGAGGGCCGCGCCGCGCGACCGAGACCGCCGCCCCGTCGGCCAGGGCCGCCCTCCACACGCTCAAGGCTCCCGCGCCATCGATGCCATAGCGCGTCCACGGTTCGCTACTGGCCATGATGGCTGCACATGCGCGGATATCCTGCTCGGCTAGCGCCGCGATCTGGAGAAGGGCAGACGCCATGATCTCTACTAGCCCTTGCCTGTGCGCGGATCCAGCACGTCACGCAGGCTGTCGCCCACAAGATTGAAGCCAAAGACGCCCAGGGTCAGGGCCAGGCCAGGAAAGATGACCATCCAGGGCTGCGTGGTCAAGAACCCCTGCCCTTCGGTCAGCAGGGCGCCCAACGATGGCGTCGGCGGCGTGACACCCAGGCCCAGGTAGCTCAACGCGGCCTCAATCAGGATCGCATCTGAAATGGCCAGCGAGGTTTGGACGATCACGGCGGAGAGGCTGTTTGGAACAACGTGGCGCACGATGGTGCGCGCGTGACCCGCCCCAGACGCGCGCACTGCTTCCACGTACTGTTCGCCACAGACGGCTAGCACCGAGCCACGCATAACCCGAGCAAAAATGGGCACGTAGATAATAGCAATGGCCAGGGCCACATTGACAGGGCTGCCCCCCAACATGGTCATCAGGGCAATCGCCAGCAGCAGCGCGGGAAACGCCACCAGCACGTCCATCACCCGCATTATCAGCGTATCGAAGACCCCCCGGAAGTAGCCTCCCAGCAGACCGAGGGTTCCACCGACCACCAGAGCCGTGGCGACGGAACTCAGGCCGACGGCCAGAGAGACACGCACCCCGGACAGGATGCGGCTCAGCAGATCACGGCCAATGTCGTCCGTGCCCAGGGGGAAATCACCACCGGGGGCCTGCAAGATGCTGAGAGGATAAATTGTCTCAGGGGGATGTGGTTCAAGCAGAGGGCCACATGCGCCCGCCAGCACAAACACGGCGAGCAGGGCGATGCCGGCGATGGTGACGAGGTTCGCGCGCAACAGGACCACCGGCTGACGACGATCAGGCAGCGTCGCCTCAGCGCCCGAGCTCTCCTCGTCAAGAATAGCGGATTCGCGGGTCAACCCATGCATAACAGAGATCCACCATCAAATTCACAACGATGACCAGCGCGGCCACGGCAAAGACGACGCTCTGCACAAGCGGATAATCGCGCTGCTCAATGGCCTGGACGACCAGACGACCGACGCCGGGCAACGTGAAGACGTTTTCGATGATCACAGCCCCCCCCAGAAGGTAGCCGATCTGCAAGCCCACGATAGTGATCACGGGCAGCAAAGCGTTGCGCAACGCATGCTTAACCAGAATATGGGAGCGTCCCAGGCCCTTGGCGCGCGCCGTACGCAGATAATCCCTTGGCAGCACCTCCAGCATCGCCGCGCGCGTCATGCGCAGGAGGATTGCGGCGAGCCCCAGCGCCAGCGTACCCGCGGGCAAGATCATTGCCTCCAGGTTGTGCGCTGGATTCTGCCAGAAGGGCACAAAGGCGAAAGAGAGCAGCCAGGGCAGATACAGCGAGGCAAACAGGATCAGCAGCGTGCCCAACCAAAAGCCGGGGAGAGAGAGGCCCAGCAGGCTGAGCAAACGTCCGGCCACGTCACCGGCGCTGTTACGGTGAACGGCTGTCCAAATACCTGCGGGCAGCGCAATCAGCAGCGCAATGACCACCGCAAGGGTGGTCAGTTCGGCGGTGACGCCCAGGGCAGAGCCGAGCAGGGCCGTCACCGGCAAGCCGGTACGCAAGGAGAAGCCCAGGTCGGCGTGCAGCACACGGGTGGCCCAGATCAGGTACTGCTGCCACAACGGCGTATTGATGCCGTAGAGCGAATTGAGCTCAGCGATCTGCTGTGGTGTCACATCGGTGCGTGTGCCCAGCATGACCTCGACGACGTTACCGGGGATCAGGTGAATGGTCAGGAACGCCACCACTGATATGCCAAACAGCGTGGGTAGCGCCAATAAAAGCCGTCCTAGGATATAGGCGTGCATGCTGTCTTCTCTTGCGCCCTTCCAGATGTATGAGGGCGTGTGGGAGACCAGAGCGCTCTGGTCTCCCACACCGTGATAACGAGCGCCGGGGGCGCAGCCACGCTAGCCGCCACGCCTCTCCCCTGCCGGGGCGCCCCACGGGAGAGGGACGTGGCCTATCATCCGGCAACCGTGGGCGCTCTGCCCTGCCCCGCGCGTCCTCCTATTGTAGCCAGGCGCTGGTGAGGCCCTGATAACTCGCGCGTGGAATATAGGTGTAGCCATGCAGCTTGGGGCTCATGGCGTAGTCCCAGTAGCTGGCATAGGTGTACACCATCGGTCCCCCTTTGTCGACCAGCGTCATCTGGATCCGATTGTACAGCGCCTTGCGCTGCGCTGTCCCCACGGCGGCGCGGGCCGCTTCGAGCAGGTGATCAATCGTCGGATCACTGTATTGGAAGGCGTTGGTCGAGCCGCCGGTGTGCAGCGCCGCATACATGGCCAGATCCGGATCGGTCCAGTCGCCGTTCTCACCGGTGAACGAATCGAAGTCGCGGGCCACCCACTTGTGGACGTACACGCCCCATTCCGTGGGCAGTACCTTGGCCGTGATACCGAGTGGCTTGAGCTGCTGCTGAATAATCTCGGCAGCTGTAAAGTCGGACGGCAGGAAGTGGGAGGCCATAATGCTGAAGGTAAAGCCATGCGCATAGCCTGCCCTGGCGAGCAGCGCTCTGGCCTTGGCCAGATTGGGCGTGTAGGACTGATAGGTGCTGACCGGCAGGGCCCAGCTCTGTAGCGCCGGCGTCAGCAGTCCGCTGACCACGCCCTGACCACGTCCCGCCGCGGCCAGGATCTGGTTCCGATCAATGGCATAGCTGAGCGCCTCACGCACCAGCGGATTGTTGAAGGGCTTGCGCTTCGTGTTGAAGCCAAGCATGTGATAGTTGATATCCAGCACGTGCAGCACATTGGCCTGGCTTGATCTCTGGAGCTGCTGCACGGACGGGAAGTAGATGGGATCTAGGAAAGCCGCAAACTGGATCTGGCCCGTGCGCAGCGCCGCGACGCGGCTGGCATCGGCGGGGATAATCTGATACACCACCGACGCGATATGCGGCAGCCCCGCTACGAAATAGTGGGGGTTGCGCACAAGCGTAATCGTGGTGTTGGGCACCCACGACTTCAACATGAAGGGGCCGGTGCCATCTTCGACCCGCGTCAGGTTGCCCTTGTGCGCGACGATAAACTTTGCCGAGCTGACGGTGAGGAAACTAGCGATCACGGCCAGGAACGGGGCATAAGGCCTGTCCAGAGTCATCACGATTGTCAAGGGGGTCGGCGTTGCCACCGAGACCACATTGGTAAAGAACGATGCCCAGGGTGAGGCCGTCTTGGCATTGCGCAGGCGGGCCAGGCTGGCCGCCACATCAGCCGAGGTCATCGCGCTGCCATCGTGGAACAGCACACCCGAACGTAAGGTAAAGGTATAGGTCTTCCCATCGCGACTGATCGTCCAGCGCTTTGCCAGGTCAGGCACGATCTGAACCTTGTCATTAAGCGCGACGAGGCTATTGAACAGGAGGTTCTCAACCGGACCAGACGCCTCGTCCGTTGTCAACGTAGGATCCAGGGTCAGCGCGTCGCTGGTCATGCCAATTGTCAGCGTGCCCCCATTAGTGACGGGCAACGCGCGTGCCTGCACGGGTAGCGCGCCGGCCAGCAGAATGGTGGAGAGAGCAAGCGCGATCATCCTACCGCGCCGAGGGCCAGACAAGATGCGTATCATCATGTTTCTCCTTACGTATACGACATGGCCAGGGGGCCAGCCTGAGTGCCCAGCGTGCGCCCGAGAACTCAGGGTATCCCGGCGCTGTGATCAATGACAGTATAGCGACCCACGGTAGGAGTCATCGTCCTCCACCTACCTACATAGCTGTCCTCTCCTCTCATACCTGCGCCACGCTCATGCTGTGTGGGTAGGATACCAACTCAACGACCCCGCCCGAAAGGGCGAGGCTTGTCCCTCCACCGAGGCGGGAGACAGTAGGGTGGTTGACGCCACCCCTGTGCTGGCTGGTTAGCTCATCCGCTGGCTCACAGGCGCCCCTACCACCCCCAAGAGGCAGCGTGATCAGAGCGCGCGGAGACCCGGTGTCCCGGGGTGTGTCCCAGGCTCTCTCCACAGCGTGTGCGCGCGGATGAGGTGATCAGCCAGCACAGGCGCCTGCCACCTTGTATAGTGGAGGCAGACATAGGGTGGTCTCACGGAGCAGGACAGGCTAGAGAGGAACACGGCATGGCCACAGTGCTGACATGGCGGACACCGCCCCTGACGCAAGAGCAGCAGGACACCTTGTTTCTGCTCACCTGGGAGGATGACACGGAGGAGTCCCCCTGGATGGTCATGGGTGACCGGCAGTTCTGGTCGGCCAGTGGCTTTGCCCATAGCCTGCGCATTTACGTCCAGCAGCAGAGGCTGCCCTGGTATGTCGCCGGCATGCTGCCCATCCTGTTTCCGCGTCCGGGCCTGGCCCGTCAAGGGAGCGTGGCCCCCGACACACTGGTTGCCTTGGTGCCCCAACGGGAGCGCACCTCCTATGACCTGCGGGACGAAGGGGTGTTCCCCGCCTTTGTGCTGGAGGTGGTCTCCCCCAGCAGCGTGGATCGCGATCTGCAGGATAAGTACCGGCTCTACGATTTGCTGGGCGCCCAGGAATACGCCATCTTCACGCCCCAGGCCGGGCAAACGTCTGTGCTGGCTGGTTACCTCATCCGCTGGCTCAGAGGCGCCACGACGACCCTACAGAGGCCGCCTGATCACAGCGCGCAGAGACCCTGTGTCCCGGGGTTTTGTCCACGGCCCTGTCCATAGCTTTCAAGTACGGATGAGCTAACCAGCCAGGACAATGGGGGCAACGGACGCCTCCGTACAGCGCTCTACCTGGCCACCCTGAGTGCTGCCCAGCATAACCCGCACATCAAGCCCTTCTCTGCGCGTCTCCGGGCAGCAGGCAAGCCCAAGAAGGTGGCACGCTGTGCCGCGGCTCGGAAGCTGTTGCACCTGGCGTGGGCTGTTGCGACTAAAGGCGTGGCCTTCGCTCCTCTCTACCAGACACATCACCCCTGCTCAGGCAGCTCCACCTGAGGCTCCCGCGCTCTGTCCGGCCCGCGTGACGACCGCTGTGCCTGCCGCGCTGTCGCGTGAGCGGGAGGATGCCGTCTGCCCCTGTGCCCTCGTTCTCTCGCTGGTGAGGCCGAGCGGCCCAGCAGGCCAGCGTGCCGGCCTGCCATGGGGGGGCCGCTCGCCCGAACCAGCTGCCGTCCCCCTGGCGTCCGTCTCGTCTCCCGGCGCTCCTTGAGATTGGCACAGGGGCTTGACTTTCAATACCGCAGTGCGATCCGTTCCCCCGAAACCAGCATGTGCTGGGGGATGGGGGGCACCACCCGTGGTGACAACTGATGACTTGCCGGCAGGTGCAACGCCTGCCCCTCATAGTGAATGGAGGAACAGCACGGCCCCCTGGGTAGCGACGCGTCCTCAATCCCAGACGCGGGGCCGAACGGAGAGCAGCGCCAACCTTGCTGGCGTGATCCTCCTAGCACAGCTGCCATGGTTAGGCGACGAACGCACGTTAGCAACTGTCGTCATGATTGACAGGCCGACGCAAGGTAGTGGCCTGGTCCAAAAGGGACACGGATCGGGGCTGGCCCTTTACGGTGGTCCAGCCATTCACTCAGAGCGATCCCGGCAGAAAGTGCGGACCTACAGCAGCACAGCGCGCGTCATCGGAACGGAGTAACTGGGCGGGAGGCTCTCCTCTGCGGTCGATCGGGGGAGCAGGCGGCGAGGCCGGACGCCCCCCGCCCAGCAGGATTGCCGCAGAAGCCAAGGCCTGAGGTAATGCTCAGGATATGCTGACGGCGGCACGGTCATGTGGAAGGAAGAGGCATGAGTAGCCAGGTTGTAACGGATGCGACGCCGGCTCCGCCGTCGATCGAAGACTGGACGACGCTGCCTTGGGGCAAGCTTGAGGCACACGTCTTCCGCCTGCAAAAGCGCATCTTCCGAGCCCAGAGCCGTGGCAATGTCCAGGCAGTCCACAGTCTGCAACGTTTGTTGATGAAGTCCTGGGCGGCACGCGCGCTGGCGGTCCGTCGGGTGACACAGGATAACCGCGGCAAGAAGACGGCTGGCGTTGACGGCGTCAAAGCCGTCGGTCCGCTGGTCCGGCTCCTGTACGTGGACCGCCTGCGGCACCCCGACGCGATCACAGCGCGCCCGGTGCGCCGTGTGCTGATCCCCAAACCCGGTAAACCCAACGAGTTCCGCCCTCTGGGGATTCCTGTCCTGCTCGACCGTGCCCATCAGGCACTGGTCACACTGGCGCTGGAACCACAATGGGAGAACCGGTGTGAGGCCCACAGCTACGGCTTCCGTCCCGGACGGTCCTGTCATGATGCGCTCGCAGCGATCTACCTGGGGATTCAGCAGAGGCCCAAATACGTGCTCGACGCCGACATCCGCGGGTGCTTCGACAACATCGCCTTTCAGCCACTGCTCGCCAAGCTCGACACCGTCCCCCGCCTGAGACAGACCATCAAAGCCTGGCTCAAAGCGGGTGTGCTCTATGACGGGGTCCTGAGCGCCACCACCACGGGCGTGCCCCAAGGTGGGACGATCAGCCCCCTGTTGTGTCACGTCGCCCTGCATGGGAGGGAGCAGGTCGCGGCGGCTGCCGTCCCGCCCGGACGAGGTCGCCCTCGGCTCATTCGGTACGCAGATTTATGCCGACGTCGGCATAAGTCGGCTTATGCCGAGTGTCGGGTTATGCCGACTGCGCCCCGCCGGCCAGAGGGACAGCCAGGGCGCAGTCGGCATAATCCAGCGTCCTTTGGATGGTT
>JAABUM010007124.1_pt1 | contig 10514 bp, 12 predicted proteins | sample 5559161 | NCBI WGS metagenome assembly JAABUM01 (sample SAMN10711868, study PRJNA513369) | rock metagenome | isolation source: Antarctica rocks | place: Antarctica: Victoria Land, Siegfried Peak nord | reverse complement strand
CATTCGGGGCGGCCGCCTCAGCGTTGATCGGGGTCGGGATCATGGGCATGAGCAAGATCATCCTTCAGCACCCTCAAGGCTAAACTTCCGGGGGGACGATGTCTCATCGTCATTGGCACGGAGGGTGATCTATGCCGACGCGCAAACCAAGCTGCGGAAGCCTGCCACCCTTCGCACGCTGGTGAAGGCAATTGACGACCTGGACTGGTTCGACACTGAGCGGGAGCGCCTGGGCGACCTGTACGAGGCGCTGCTGGAGCGCAACGCGGCCGAGCGCAAGTCGGGCGCCGGGCAGTACTTCACGCCTCGGCCGCTGATTAACTGCCTCGTGCGTGTGATGAAGCCGCAGGCGGGGGAAGTTGTGCAGGACCCGGCGGCAGGCGGCGGCGGCTTTTCGGTGGCGTCGGACCGCTACGTTAAGCACCGCACGGATGACCTGCACGACCTTTCGCCGGAGCAGGTGGAATTCCAGCGCCGCCGGGCCTTCACGGGGATGGAGCTGGTGCAGGACACGCATCGGCTGCTGCTGATGAACCTGCTGCTGCACGGCATCGAGCCGGACGGGGTGGACTTCGGCGACACACTCGGCCCGGCGGGCGAGCGGCTGGGCCGGGCCAACCTGATCCTGACCAACCCGCCCTTCGGCACCAAGACCGGCGGCGCGCGGCCGAGCCGGACGGACTTCTCCGTTACGGCGGGCACCAGTAACAAGCAGCTTGCTTTCATGGAACACATCGTGCGCGCGCTGCTGCCCGGCGGGCGCGCAGCAGTGGTGGTGCCGGACAACGTGCTGTTCGCCGACGGCGTGGGTACCGCGCTACGGCGCTGGATGATGGAGCTATGCGACCTGCACACCATCCTGCGCCTGCCGACCGGCATCTTCTATGCCCAGGGTGTGAAGACCAACGTGCTGTTCCTGCGCCGGGGTGACCGGGACCGGGGCAACACAAAGGCGGTGTGGGTGTACGACATGCGTGCAGGCCAGCCGGCCTACGGCAAGACGCGCCCACTGCGGGTGGAGGACTTTGCAGCGTTCGAGGCAGCCTACGGCGTGGACCCGAACGGCCGGGTGCCACGCAAAGACGAGGGGGAGACGGGCCGCTTTCGCCGCTTCACGCGCGAGGAGGTGGCGGCACGAGGCGACACCCTGGACATAAGCTGGCTGCGTGAGGAGGATGAGGCGGCCGAGGACGCACTGGAAGAGCCAGAGGACATTGCTGCGTCCATCACGGTGCATTTGGAGCGGGCATTGGCGGAGATGGCTGCGTTGGTAAGCGGGTTGAACGGCGCGGGTGAGACAGACGAGGCAAAAACCGTTATAGAGGCAACAGGGTGAGCTTTACTGGGAATATTGCCGATCTCGTTCAAGCTAGCGACAACGCACTTCACGCGATTGCGCCGTGGTGGCATAGGGTAAAACTTGGCCAGGTCGCCCGCGTCATCAACGGATATCCTTTCGAGTCCTCGCAATTCACCGATGAGGATGGAGTGCCCCTCATCCGTATCCGGGACGTGACCTCTGGCAGTTCGAACACCTTTTACCGAGGTGCTATACCAGAAGGATACTGGGTCGAACCTGGAGATATGATTGTAGGAATGGACGGCGACTTTAATCTTAGGATTTGGGAGGGCGCGCGCGGCTTGCTGAACCAGCGCGTTTGCAAAATTGTTCCAAATCCGCGCGTTTACAACGCGGCATTTCTGTCTATTGTTCTACCTGGATATCTCAAACTCATTAATGAGAATACGCCATCAATTACCGTCAAACACCTCTCATCACGAACGCTTCAGGAGGTGCCGCTTCCTTTTCCTCCCTTGACCGAACAGTGCCGCATCATGGCGCGGGTCGAGACGATGCTTGCCCGCACGCACCGGGCACGGGCGGAGTTGGGGCGGGTTGCAGCGCTGGCCAAGCAGCTCTGGGAAGCCACCATCAAACGGGCGTATGAGCCTGACGCTTCAAATGGATGGAGTACGGCCACAGCCGTTGAGCTTGCCGAGATCAAATCTGGCACTGCCTTGGGCAAGCGCCATCCTTACGGCACGCGCCTAGTCGAGCGGCCCTATCTCCGCGTTGCCAACGTCCAGCGTGGTCATCTAAACCTCAAAGAAGTGAAAAGCGTTCAGGTGTCCGAAGCGGAAGCCGAGCGCCTCGCACTTCGCCCCGGCGACGTTCTAATGAACGAGGGCGGCGACCGTGACAAGCTTGGCCGTGGCTGGATTTGGGGCGGCGAGGTGCCCGGCTGCATCCACCAAAACCACGTTTTCCGCCTGCGACTAAAAACCGATGCCATAACGCCCATCTTTCTGTCGCGCTATGCCAACTATTTCGGCCAACGCTACTTTCTAGATGAAGGCAAGCAGACCACGAACCTCGCCAGCATAAGCATGGCAAAGGTGGCAGCGCTTCCCGTTCCTGTCCCGCCACCGGGCAGGGCTGCTGAGATCGACCGGCACCTCGACGCTGCCGAGCGGAGAGCGAACGCCCTGGCGTACGAAGCCGCCCGCGCCCTCGCCCTTCTCGACCACCTTGACGCCACCATCCTCGCCCGCGCCGTTCACGGTGATTTGGTGCCGCAGGACCTGGCAGACGAGTCGGCCGTCGCCCTGCTTGCCCGCCTTGACATCGCGCAGCCCCCCGCATCCCCCAAGCGCCGCCAGGCCGCATAGGCCCGCACCGAAGGACACGTCATGCAGCCCGAGCACATCCCGGTTGGCGACCTGTTCGCCAGGGAATGCACCTACATCGTCCCGCTGTTCCAGCGCCCCTATGTCTGGGACAAGGAGCGGTGGGCGCCATTGTGGGACGACGTGGCCCGCGTCGCCGGGGATGCCTGCCGCGGCCTGCCCAAGGTGCGCCCGCACTTCCTCGGCTCCGTCGTCCTGCAGCAGCGGCAGAACGGCATCACCGAAGGCCCGCGCCGCGAGGTGATTGACGGCCAGCAGCGGCTGACGACGCTGCAACTGCTGTTCAAGGCGGTTGCCGACGCGCTCGCGGCCGGGGAGGACACGGAGGATTTTGCCCGGCCCCTGCGGAAACTGCTGCGAAATGAGGACGCCCCGAAGGCCGACACACCCGCCGGGTTCAAAGTCTGGCCCACCAACGTGGACCGCGACCGCTATAGCGCAATCATGCAGGGCGACGGTACGGCCAAGCCGGCGGAGGGGGACCGCATCGCCGCAGGCTACGCCTACTTCCACCAGGAGGCGAAAGCGTGGCTGGACGAGGACTCGACGGCCCGCGCCGCCCGCGGCCAAGCGCTTGCCGCCACCTTGCGCCAGCGCCTGTGGCTGATCGCGCTGAACCTGACCACGGACGACCAGGCCCAGATGAGCTTCGAGACGCTGAACGCCCGCGGCACCCCGCTGCTGCCGGCGGACTTGGTGAAGAACCTGCTGCTGCGCCGTGCGGAGCAGGAGGGCACGGACCCGGCAGCCCTGTACGAGGCGTACTGGCGGCCCTTCGACACCGAGGAGGTCTACTGGCGCAAGAAGGTCGGTCGCGGCCACGCCGAACGTCCGCGCGTGGACCTGTTCCTAGTACAGTTCCTGACCGCCAAGGTCCAGGACACCGTGCCGCCCAGCCAGCTTTACGAGCACTTCGCCGACTACCTGGCGGCGGACGGCAAGCGCCCGGTCGCGGAGCACATGGGCGAGGTCGCGCGCTGGGCCGCGATCTACCGCGAGTTGGAGGGTGCCGACGAGGCCAGCCCTGTCGGGCGACACCGGGGAACCAGCCGCAGGCGACATCTGGCACCCATCCACTTTGGGTCACGTTTCACCCAAATTGGGTAAACACCACAAAGGTTTAAATAAAAAAGGGGGCGGTCGGGTGGATGGGTTCTCGTGTCGTTACCGGCCTGCTCCCCAGATGTCGCCTGACAAGCCCCGACCGCCTCCACACTTGCGCCGCCCGGCTGCGGGCCATGGACTTCGCCACGGCCATGCCCGTGCTGCACCACCTGCGTGCCGAGGTTGGCCGCGACCCGGCCGACGTGGCGCAGGCTGCCACCTGGATCGAGAGTTTCCTGGTCCGCCGCATGGTGTGCGGCATGGGTACGCGCGCCTACGGCACGTTCTTTGTGGAGCTGCTGAAAGCGGTGGCCGGTGCGGGCAGCGCGCCTGTGGCGCCTGCCGTGGCCAGCTTCCTGCTGCGCTCGCAAGCAGACAACGGCCTTTGGCCGGACGACGAGCGGTTCGGGGAGGCGTGGACGCATGAGCCGCTGTACCGCAGCTTGCGCCGCGACCGCCTGACCATGCTGCTGCGCGCCCTGGAGCGCGCGATGCGGGGCTCCAAGCACGACCCGGTGCCGATCCCAAAGACGCTGCACATCGAACACGTCATGCCGCAGAACTGGCGCGCGCATTGGCCCCTTTCCTCCAGCGCCGAGCCGGGCACTGCCGTCGAGGCGTCGCGGGATGGCCGGCTGGACACTATCGGCAACCTGACCCTGCTGACGGCCAAGCTGAACCAGAGCCTGTCCGACGCCGCCTGGACCGTGAAGCGGCCCGAGCTGCAATGGCACGGCCTGATGGCGCTGAATGCGTGGCTGGCCGGGCACGAGACCTGGGACGAAGATGCCATCACTAACCGTGGCGGCTCGCTCTTGACCAAGGCGCTCGCGGTCTGGCCGAGGGTAGCGTGATGGTGAGCCAGGCCAAGGAGCCAGGGTTCGGCGCGCCTCATGTCGCCACCCCGGACACGGATAGCCCCGGACCGGCCGCCGGGCTTCCGAGCTGGGACCGCCTCTCACAAGGCGTTGCCTTCGCCCTCCACATCCACGCCGCGCAGACCCGGAAGGGTACGGACACGCCCTATATTTCCCACCTGCTTGCCGTTGCAGGAATCGTGCTGGAGCACGGCGGCGACGAGGACCAGGCGATTGCGGCCATGCTGCATGACGCCGTCGAGGACCAGGGCGCGCACCAAGAGCCGGTGATCGCTGCGCGCTTCGGCCCGCGGGTCGCGCGGATCGTGCGCGGCTGCACTGACGCCGACACCCTGCCGAAGCCTCCCTGGTTTGAGCGAAAGCGGGCTTACCTCGATCATCTGGCCGAGGCGGGCCATGACGTACTGCTCGTGTCCGCGGCCGACAAACTGCACAACGCCCGGGCAATTTGCACCGACCTGAAGCAGCATGGGGCCGCGGTTTTCAAGCGCTTCAAGGGCGGGCAGGATGGCACGCTCTGGTACTACACCGAGCTTGTGCAACGCTTCCGCTGGCTGATGCCGGGTCCGCTGACGTCTGAACTGGCGGCGGCCGTTGGCGCGATGTGCCTATTGGCCGATAAGCCAGCAGCACTGGAGGCTGCGCCCGAGTTGCTCGGTCGTACCACGCCCGCGCCGCGGCGCGAACTGTTCGCTGCACGGCTTGGCCAGGTTTGCGCCGAGATGGCGCCTGATCGGCAAAGCGGGATTGTTGAACAAGTCATCGTTTCGGCTCGCCAGCGCAAGCCGTTCGGTTTTGTAGATAAGGCAGGCACCCTTTGGGACGAGTATGCGTCAATGCTGGCCGCAGATGCGGGGTTTGGAATGGGGGAGATGGAGGACGCCATGCAGGACGTCTGCAACGCGACCTTGGATGGCCTACCCCTGTTCGAGCAGCGGCTGCTAGTGCGGACAACTGAGGAGTACTGGAACTACTGGGACGCAGATGCCCCGGAACCGGGCGACGCCGATGCCCGGCGCTGGCTCGTCCAGGAGCTGCTGACAGCAATTTCGAGAAAGGGGTTTGACCGCGGTTACGAGCTGGCTGAGACAGAGGCTGCGGGGGAAGTTGAGAGCGGCTGAACACCCGCATTCGTTCTCACAGACTCCTCTGAATAATTTCACCCCAACCTTCATTCCCAGTGCAAGAGAAGAAGCTTCCCATCTTCCTTGAAAAGAGCAGGCAAGCTCAATCGAAGAGCACCAACGTCAACACGGCCACAACATAAGAATATCGTCTGATTTTCACCCTGTGGAACGGACGATTGGGTTTGTAAAAGGGCCGTGGTAGGCTGCCTGGAGCCAGGGTGAACGGGTCAAGGGACGATGCAGGAACAGTTGCCGGCGCTGCTCAGTGCCGTCGTGGGTGATGTGTTCGCGGTGAAGGATTGGGTCGCGGGCAACCTGGCCGGGGCTGGGTTTGCGCTGGTTGCCGGTCAGCTATCGCGTCGGCGGGCCGTGCATGCGCGTGACATCTTGCTCGACGAGCTACGACGGGGTGAGCGGACGCTGAGTGCTCCCGAGGTGGACGAGACTGTCGCCGTGCTGCTGCGCTACGGTCGTGCTGCCCAGGAGGGCACGGCTCGCTTAAACCTACGCTTAATGGCCAAGGTCATCGCCGGGCAGGTCCAACAGAAGGTTCTCTACGCCGACGAGTTTCTTAGGCACGCCGACATCATCGCCAGTCTGCGCCGCGAGGAGGTAATCTTGCTCGGTGCCTTGCAGCGGCACTGGGCTGCACCTGCTGTTCAGGCGATGGCCAACGACCACGACCGCATGAACGAGGCAAAGCGCTTGATGCTTGCCGAGCTGACCCCGGTGCCCTTCATAGACATTGTGGAGCTTGCCGCAACAGAAGACGCCATAGTGCGGACAGGCTTCCTCGCCGGGACAGAAGTTTTCGGTGGAACAATCTACAAGCCTACTCGGACCTTCCAGCGGGTCTGCGCCCTTATATCTCTTGAGGCAGCGCTGGAAGCCGAACCGGCGTGATTGCCCACTTCGTTGCCTACTACCGCGTCAGCACGACAAGCAGGGTCGCAGTGGCTTGGGCTTGGAGGCGCAGTGTGCCGCCGTTGCGGCCCATGTCGCCGGCACCTACGGGACGGTCGCGGCCGAATTCGTCGAGGTGGAGAGCGGGCGCAAGAAGGACCGCCCGCAGCTCGCCGCGGCGCTGGCCGCCGCCCGCGCCCACCGCGCGGTGCTGGTGATCGCCAAGCTCGACCGCCTGGCCCGCAACGCCCACTTCGTGTCCGGGCTGATGGAAAGCGGCGTCGAGTTCGTGGCCGCCGACATGCCAACCGTGAACCGGCTGACCGTTCACATCCTCGCCGCCGTTGCCGAGGAGGAGGCGCGCATGATCTCGGGGCGCACCAAAGCCGCGCTCGCCGCCGCCAAGGCGCGCGGCGTCCGGCTCGGCCACCCCAACCTGGCCGCCGGCTCGCCGGCGCAGGCGCGCGCCGCAAACGCCGTGAAGACCGGGCGGGCGCTGGTGCGGGCGGCCGACGTGCTGCCCTTCATCGAGCAGGCCCGGCGCGCTGGCGCCACCACCTTGCAGCAGCTCGCCGACGCGCTGGCCGCGCGGCGTGCCGACCCCGTCCGGCCGTGGCAGGCGCTGGCACCCGGTGCAGGTGGCCCGTATTGTTGAACGGTATCAGGACGCGGCTGGCGCACCGGCCGCAGCGCCAGTGGAGGCCGCGACGTGAGCCTGCCCAGCTCGCGGTCAACCTGGGTCTCGTGGCAGAGTTCAGCGAGACACACAGGGCGGCAGGAGATCAGGGCTTCTTGACGAGTTGACTGAGCGACGGCTTGCCAGCGCGGTCCAAGACGGTTTGAAGGTGAGCATCGCCCCGGATGCCAGAAGCGAAGTTGTCCCCGTAGGTCTGGCGAAGGGTATTCACCCGCGTGTTGCCGTGCTTCCCGCTGATCCGTCCGTCAGCATCGCGATGCCGACCGTCGAGGCCCGGCTGAGGAGTTTTGTTCGCCATCGTATGATCCTTGTTAGGTTTTTGCTTATGCGGCTTTTAAAAAACCGATGCTGTGCCGGATGGTGGCGCTACCGCTGCCGAGATCCAGTGTGACGTTCCAGTAGCCGCTCTCTGGCACCACAATGCGGGCAGGCAGTCTGTCGTAGTGACCGCCTAAATAGTGATGTGCCCCGCCGCGCCGGAAGCTTTGAAAATCGCCATCGCTCATCACGCGGACATTGCAGCGATGGCTGCAATCGACCACGACAATATCGCCTTCACTCAGGTACTCACGCTTGTGCATGAACTGCATGGCACAGCCCTTTCGTTATCTGACCGTCCCGCATCCCAAAGCCGGCGGCAGGGGTGGCGACATGCTCCCCCTGCCCGGCTTTGGTTACACAGCCACGCATTCAGGCAAGGCGAGCAGATTATCGTTCCACTTGCCGTCCGCGTGAGTGTGGACGTACTTGCCATTGGGACCATCCACCACGCCGACGTTGGCCCGGGTGCCCCCTACCATCGTGTAGAAGGTGTTGGTCTTAGCCTCAATTGACGCGACGACTTGCGCCCTCGTCCAGTTCCACCCTTCGCCCCCCAGGTGGGTGATCCCGCGATGAGGGTCCAGGCGGGGCTGCTTACTCACGCACTGAACACGCACGTCAGCCACTGGACCATCTCCTACCAAGCGCACGTCCCGAAGCGAATCCACGGGCACGCACATAGCACCAGCTTTCCTTCTTTGTGTCAATCACCACGCGCAAGCATGTTTGTGAAAATATCACTACGCATGGCTGTAGCAGCCCTGTGTTTGGCTGATTGACATTGCCAGGGTCGGAGTCCAGTGTCCGGCCATGGCCGGCGTCGAAGCAGCACACCGAATCTACGAGGCGTTCGGCGCACAGGTGCGCGAACGGCGTACGGCGTTGCAGTTGACACAGCTTGAGCTTGCCAGCCGCATCGAGTTGACGCGCGGGTCCGTTGCCAACATCGAGGCAGGCCGTCAATCGGTGCTGCTACACCAGTTCCTTTCCATCGCCGCCGCTCTTCAATTGAAGCCGGCAGAACTCCTTCCGTCGCAAAGAGAGGAGCCGCCCGGCGGTGAGGCAACCGACATGCCCGACTCCGTTCTCGACGCCGTAAAGGCCATCCGCAAGTCCGTGGGCACTCGCTCGCCCTCCCGGCCATGACACCGGTTCGACCGCGGTACTCCCGTATCGAAAAGCTTGCCGATACATTGCTGCGTGAAGCCCGCGTTGCCGACGCGCCCGTCCCGATTGATGATATTGTACGAGGGCAAGGGATCATTGTCCGGCCCATGGACCTCAAGGACATCTCGGGCCTAGTCGTGCGCGATGGCACTGTAACCGTCATCGGCGTGAACAAGGAACATGCGATCACACGCCGGCGATTTACAGTGGCGCACGAGCTGGCCCATGCTTTGCTACACGAGGGCAAAGAAGTCCGTTACGACAGGGACTTCCGAGTCGATTTTCGTTCGGGTGTGTCGTCACTAGGTGTCGATGTCGAGGAAATGGAGGCAAATTTTTTTGCCGCTTCTATCCTGATGCCCTGGCGATTTCTGGAAGCTGATCCGCTTGTGGCCGATCTCGATCTAGAAGAAGCGGCTCCTGCTGTCAAAGTTCTCGCAGCGCGCTACAAGGTAAGCCAGCACGCCATGAGCATCAGACTTGGCAACCTTGGGGCACGCTCTACAGCATCTAGAGCAGCGCAGCGTGGCATGTGACTTGCTCTAGCCGGATGCAGGGACGGAAGCCGGCAGATTCTGCCAGAGCTGGCTGACGCCATGTGCGACGTGGGCAGGCAATGCTCCGCTTCCTGGGGGCGATCTGCATCCTGACTGATAATTTGAGCTGAGGTAGGGAAAATGCCACCCTAACCCGTGGGGAAAACGGCTGGGCTACGTGGGGGCGGCGATGGACCACTGAAGCAGCGTAACCCAATACCGATATGTCACCAGACCAATCATACGTAGTCGGGTGACCCCTTCGTTTACCCCACCCCCATCTCCACAGGGCATTGCTGCCACCCTGATGCGTCCATACGTTGGCGTCACGGAGATGCACCATGACCGAGCCAGCCGCTGACAATATCGTCGAGTTCCCCACTGCCAAGCCAGCCCGTAAGCCCTCCTCGACCGAGGCAATCTGGGGCAAGCCGGTTGCCGCGCACGGCTACGCCGGCGTGCCCTCCGTGCTCATCCGTGCCCAGGGCCGGTTGGGGCTGAGCCCGATGCAGTTCAGCATCGTGGTCCAGCTACTCGAGTACTGGCACGAGCCGGGCCGTCGTCCCTTCCCGAGCAAGCGAGACCTGGCCGAGCGCATGGGCGTCACCGAGAAGGCCATCCAACTCAACATGGCAGCGATGGAGAAGGCCCAGCTTGTCCGTCGTGAAGGGCGACGCACCGCGGCAGGTGACTGGGACAGCAACATCTACCACCTGGACGGCCTCGTGCAGCGTGTGCAGGCATTGGAGCCGGACTTCGCCAAGGAACGCGAAGCCAAGAAAGCTTGGAGGGACGCCCGAAAGGACGCGGAACTATCGCCACACCGGAGGCGGGGCAAGCCGAAAACCCAGCCCTGATAGAATTTACCCCGGCCGCATGCCGATAGCCTGGCAGAGACGGTACCGGGGTTTACAGAGACAGATGTAGGCCAATTGGTGCCCCGCTGCAAGGCAGGCGGCGAGGAGACAGCGATTCTAAGTGGCTGCTGACGGTTGTGGGTTTCGTTGTCTCTGGCAGTGTGGTCCACGTCCTGGATGGAGCTTCTGGACACCCTTGTGGCTGGCGTGCGCTCGGCGTGCGCGGCCTTCCCTGA
>JAABUM010007121.1_pt1 | contig 10516 bp, 11 predicted proteins | sample 5559161 | NCBI WGS metagenome assembly JAABUM01 (sample SAMN10711868, study PRJNA513369) | rock metagenome | isolation source: Antarctica rocks | place: Antarctica: Victoria Land, Siegfried Peak nord | reverse complement strand
CGACTTTCCGACAAGCAGGTTAATTTTAGTATATAATAACATACTTAATAACTTCTGTTATTAACTTAATAGTTTTGAACATGGCCCAAGTACTTAATCTCGCCACCCTGGTTCATTTGGTCGAGCAAGGGGCAGCCTGTTAAAACGGGGAACTGGCCGATGCCAATTGTGCATCGTCGCGACAGCTTCGGCACACTCGTTAAGTGTTCGGCAAAACTTTCTCGTAAACGTGCATGTCGTCACTGAAATAATCGATTCAGGTCCTTCCGAGGGTCCCGCTAGGACCGATCCCGCACTGGCGAGGTGAAGGGTTTGAGGTGACTGCTTGTGCAGCGCACCGAAGTGTTGCCGCTTGCAGTGTTTTAAAGATGCTTGATGTTCTGATGCTTCAACATATATGCATGTGATATCGGGCTGTGTGCAAAGCACCAACGGCGGTGCACTTGCCACATGCGGATGCAGCATGGTAACGTGCATGAGCACAACGGCATGGTGCAGCCTACGTCGCCATTGCTTGGCTATTGAATCAGGAATCTTGGGACACCACAAGCTACCTGCAGCTTGACATGCGTGAACTCCGCAGGCTGACAGCGCTCCGGACGCGGCTCTTACCGTTGCCACGCAGCCGCTGGAGCTTCCTCAGCCAACATCGCAGCGGGAACGGACCGCTGCGCCGCGGCCTGCTGCGAGCGAGTTACATCGGAGCCATGCCACAGCTACCGCAGCCGAAGGCAGTCCTGTTTGATGTCAATCAGACATTGTTCAGCCTCGCGCCCGTCGGCGAGCGCATGCGCGAGGCGGGGCTGACGAAGGAGCAGGACCTGCAGGTGTGCCCGACACTGCCTCTAGACGAACCAATGAGTCATATCCGCCTCCGGCTTCAGTCGGACGCTGTTCAGCCTCGGTCCCGTCGGTGAGCGCATGCGCGCCGCAGGCCTCACAACCGAGCAGGACCTGTGGGTGGGCATGTCACAGCCTCCGCAGTGTCAACTAGTCCATCCTGCTCTGGCTATCAATCAGACGTCGCTTTTGGGTCGCCCTGGTTGGCAACGCATGCAGGCCGCACGCTTCAAACAGGAGCACGACCTATTGGTGGAATCAGCATCCGCTCTGCGAAGTTCGAGTGCATGTGCAAGTGCAGCTTCCAGGCCCTGATGCAGCTGCAGGCCCTGTTCCAGCTGTCGCCAGCGTCCCCTCTTCTCCTTTCCTCACTCCTGGCATCATACCTTTCGTGCTGAACCTGCTGACACGTGTCGACGCCAACATCGCAACGATGCTGAGCGCACTCGATGTGGCTGCTGCAGGTGTGGTTCGCGCAGGTGCTGCGCGACGGTTTTGCCGCGACTGCCGCCGGCAGCTTCGTCCCCTTCAAAGAAGTGAGAAGTTGAAAATACCGCCATCGCTTCCGTCCAGAACATCGCGTCGATGCCTGTCTGTATGCGCTGCGCCCGCATGCAGGAGTAGCCTCAGTGTCCCCATTGCCATCGCCGCTGCTATGGCCAGAATCTGCTTAATCCCATTGCCGTCGCCGCTGCTGTAGACAAGGTGTGTTTGATCGACCGCGCCACGCCGCCACCTGGCAGTCCCACGGCAGGACAGCGACAGGGGTTGTTGGAGATTTTGCAACCTTGCAGGTCATTTCATTACCAATAAAATAAACTTGATCTGGCTGTAGGCATGCTTCACAGGAGCTGCAGACAGTGCGCATCACATCTGCACACAACCTGTTCGCGGTTCGACAATGAGTGGCCGTTCTGAATTAAGGGTTAATCCTATTACGTTTCCCGCAGATCGGCGTTTTCCACCTGCGGCAGATGCTGGCGGCGGCGGGCGTGGATGCGGAGGAAGCTGGAAGCAGGGCGGAGCACATCCTGGGCGCCTTTCTCGAGGCGCCGCCGGCGGAGGACGCCGGGTCGGCGCTGCGGCAGCTGCATGGAAGCGGCATTCAGGTGCTGATCAACTGAATTCGGTCCCAACGCCCGTTGAACTCTTGTCCCATTGACTCCCTGTTTCATTGAATCACAACCCCAAGCGCAGCTCGGGGACGCAAAACCCGCGGTTTGAGCTCCGCCCACTGATGGCCGGGCACACTTGATCTCCGGGTCCCATCAACTCCTGGTGTCTGCTGCATCCTGCATCTCCTGCATCCTGCATCCCTACAGGATCACTGCTGCCAGCATCAAGGCGCAGCATCAAGGCGCAGCCAAACCCTAAACCCTAAACCCTACCATCACACCGTTGCCGGCATTGACATGCAACTCATCAAGCGCAATGGCGAAGTCCACTGACGCTGTGCGCAACAGCCGTCATGAGTCCCACATAAAGAGACCACGGCGCTCCCAGGCTGCATCCGAGTGCGCTGTCCCAGGTGCTAAACCCTAAACCCTAAACCCATGGCGCAGTGGCCGTGTACAAACTCAAAGACACCTCAACAGCTGCATCTGCTGCAGGTGTCGACATGGTCAATGGTGCGGCGCGCATCGGCAGTGGGCTGCCTGGTGACGTGACTTCATGTCGGCGGCCGCGGATCCACAGACGTGCGAATCTACACACCTAAACTTGCCATGAATCCCCATGAACGAGGCGAGCAGACGCTGATGTCAGTGCGTGCCGTCGCAGGTGTCAGCCATGACCAACGGTTCTGTGGAAATCGCCAACGCTCTGCTGGAAAAAGCCGGGGTGCGCAGCATCATGGCGGCGGTGCTGGACGTGCCAGGGCCGAGGGCGTGGAAGCCGGCGCCGGCAGCGTACCGCTACGCCATAGACAAACTGGGCCTGCGGCCAGAGGAGGTGCGACCTGGTGTTGGGCGTCACAAAGCTGGGTTTCACAAGGACCCCCTACGATGATTCGCAAGAAATCGTGGGAGCCGGCGCTGACGGCGCGTCTGCACTCTGTGGGAAAGCTGGGCCTGCGGGCAGAAGGGGTACGCCGCGGCGGCATTATCCTTTACAATTTTTATTACACTTTGATTATTCAAATCTATGAGATATCACAAATAACAATGATGATAGATTGAAACTAACGAGAAAAAGTACACAATAGTTTTTATGAATAATAAAATACAAATAATGCCATTTCCATGTTTTTAGCGACTGGAATGTTTATAAACATTATTCGGAATCGCAACTAACAGAATTCTAAAGGATAAAAATAATGGGGTAATCATCTAATCTGACCGCCATGCACATGGGCATACATCCTCGGCAGGTGGCTGCTGTCTCAGCGAGTGCTGCAGATCGCAGGTGATGCTAGCGGCAGTGCAGACCACCCTAAACCCTAAACCTAAATCCGCGGGGCTGCAGGCGGCCTGCATCTTGTTGATTCAATTGCAACAGCCGCAGAACTTGACTTCCAGTGGGTTGCAGGTCATGCTGGCGGCAAAAAACCGTGGGACGCCAACGGCGCGAAATCGGCGGTCCTATTTGCAACGTGACTCCTCACAACAGCTGCAAATATCGATACCCTCTAGACTGTGTATTGGCCACAGGTCATGCTGGCGGTTAAAAACCGTGTGACACGAAAGGCGCAAAATCGGCTGGCCTATTTGAAACGTGACTCCTCACAACAGCTGCGGAACATCGATACCCTCTAGACTGTGTATTGGCCACAGGTCATGCTGGCGGCAGTTCACCCATGGGACACCAATGGCGCAAAGGCGGCGGGGCTGCAGACGGCGTTCATCGCGCGCGACGGCGAACCTTACCCGCCCTTCTTCGCGACGCCGGACCTGACGGTGGCCAGCCTTGCGGAGCTGGCGCAACGCCTGGCGTCGGAATGACAGCAGGTGCTGTGGCAGACCGTGGAGACTACAAGCACTGCCGTGCGCACAGCGCGGACAAGATGTGCGCGTGGCCAAGGGTTTAGTGTTTGGGGTTTGAAGCATCATGACTGAACTAACGTGGACACGAAGAGTCGATGCTACCGTGACACAAATTGACAAGAAAAGGTTCGTGGCGCCCAATCATCAGTTCATGCACGGGCGCTGAATTTCCTGTACGGACTTGGGCGGAAAGGGAAGATCCTCGTACATGTTCTCGTACTTTCGACCTTCATGCATATGTGGAAATTTGCGAGTGCAAATGTAACCTGCCGCTGCCGTGCACACGGTATTCGCCAGCAGCCTGCTGGTCGCCAAAGTTCCCGTCGAAGCCAGAGGCGGTGGCGCAGCCAAAAGCTGGCGGTCAGCAGCACCTGACGACTGTGAGCACCGTGACAGCCTGGCCGACCTACTTCGCAGCCCCGGCAGCGCCCGACGCGGCGCCTAAACAGACGCTGCATCTTAAGATGCAGCGTAAGAAGCTTCTTGGCATTCCACGGCGGTGCGGAGGTTGAAGCGCTGCTCGGCTACATGCACATCCGCTGGTGCCGCAGCTACACAGCAGTGGCAAGTCTGGTGCTGCCGCTTTCATACGCCCTTCAGCTTGATTCCGGCATGCCCTGTGCTTGCGACATTCTAATTGTTGTACCGCCAGTCATATATGTATATGCGCATGCATCCAGGCTGAAGCAGGCGCTGACCAGAGCACGACAGGACGGCACGCTCGGCAGCGGTAACGGTTTTGCTTCAGCATGCTGCCGGAGGTAATGGACGGGATGAGGCGGTGGCAAAATGTTTCGGCATGGACCAGGAGTGCATGGACATGCTGGCGAAGTGGAAGGCTGAACAGATGCGGGAGGCTCGACAGCTGGCGACTTGATGTTATGCGGCGGCCTCGTCGATTGTGAGTGCGCCGCCGCTGCCACCATCGCCGGCGCCGCAGACGCCAAATTGGTCATTGCTGAAGCTCATCATATGCCTTGTGTACATTGAGTAACCAACATCATGACATCATTGCCCGCGATGATGAGTTTGTCACAGAGTTTCTTCAAGGCCATACTTGCTGTGCGACCGCCCAAAATCTTCTGATGAATGTGGCGGCCATAGATTTCTACTCACACTTGCTCATCAACTAAATAATATCCATCCGAGCTATCAGCATTGGAAGCGACACGAAGACAATCGTCCAGAGTGCGCGGTAATACGCCACGAACCTCATGAAATGGTTTCGTTGCTTGGGGAAGGGGTCCAGACGCGACTGCTGTAGAGCACGGCGGCAGGGCGGCGGTGCCGACAGTTCGACTGCGAGCAGTATCTTGAGCTGGATCGTGGCTGGTCCATTTTGAGTTTGCAACTTGGTGGCTAAAAAGGTCGGCTGGTCGCACGTCTCCCACTTGTCAGTTTGTTGTACGGCCTGCAGGCCTTAGCTGCCTGCACCTCTGCCATTCCCCCACACATCGCAGTTCCCAGTCGAGCTCCAGGCGTGATCGCTTCAAGCAGCACCGCGGCGCATCTGTAAGTCTGTCTGAGCCACTGCACCCGGCACGGAGCTGTTCTGCCATCGCGTCGCTACTCTGTTCATCGATGGTGAGTTGTGCGTGCTCCTCTCATATCGTCCGTCTTCAGGTGCCAACGCAGCCAAAGAGTCGTGCGCACGCGTGCTTGCATGCATCATCGCTTTTGTTGAGACACACACACTGCCTTTTTGGCCAGCGAAAGGCTGCTGCAGCGCAGGCAAGCATGAGCGACAACCAGGCGCTGGCTGCACTGCCGGCATCGTCCGCATTTGCCACGTCCGCAGCCCAGCAGGCGGATCCATCCGCGACACCGTCCGCGACGCCCCCGCCCCAGCCGCTGCAGCAATCGCAACAGCAGCCGCCGCAGCATCTGCCGCAGCACCAGCCGCAGGCGCCGCAGCAGGTCGCACCACAGCCTGGAAACACAGGCCAGCTGGCGGCTGGCGCCCCGTTTCAAGTTGCGCCGGCAGGTGTGGGCGCACAGCATCCGGCCCCAGCGCCGCCGCCGGCGCCAAAGACTGCCGGCGTGCATGCAGCCCAGACGGCTGCAGGCGCAGGGGTGCAATATAGCGCAGCGGCAGCCTCAACGCCACAGCAGCAGCCGGCGATGCAGCAGCAACAGCAGCCGACAGCCTGGCAGCATCCGGCGCAGCAGCAGCAGCATCCGGCAGCCTGGCAGCAGCCGGCGGCACAGCAGCAGCAGGTGGCGGCACAGCAGCAGCAGCCGGTGACGCAGCAGCAACAGCAGCCGATTGCCTGGCAGCATGCGGCGCAGCAGCAGCCGCAGCAGCCGGCAGCCTGGCAGCAGCTGGCGACACAGCAGCAGGAGGTGGCTCAGCAGCAGCAGCAGCAGCAGCTGGTAGCCTGGCAGCAGCAAGCGATGCAGCAGCTGCAGCAACAGGCAGCCTGGCAGCAGCAGGTGATGCAGCAGCCGCAGCAACCAGGGCAGCAGCCCGACATGCAGCCGCCGCTGCAGCCCTGGTCCGGCACGCAGCAATTGCAGCAGCCGGCGCCACCGGCGTATTTCGCCGCCGCAGTGCAGCCGGAGGGCGCGCTGACGCCACCGCCGCCACTGGCGCTGGTGCCGCCGGGGGCGACAGTCGTGGCGATGGCGCCGGCCGGCCTTGGCTGGCCGGGCTTCGAGGCAACGGGCAACGTGCAGAACATCCTCGACCAGAACAAGTGAGCGTGGGAGAGGTTCTGGCTCGTGATGGTGTGCCCGACGGCAGCCCACTTGTGCATGTGCCTGCCGAGGCCGCACGAGGTTTCGCACGGACGCTGAGCAGCAGCACGGCACGAGGCTCCAGGATGATGTTTGCAGCCATTCCGGCCGCGTATACCGATATTGCCGAGAAATGGACTGACTCTGTTTGGCAGCCGCCGGCATAGGCCTCTCTGCTGCACGGCACAGGCTGCTGATCAGCGCAGCGGCCGCAGTCGGTAGAATGGGATTCTGGACGTTTCCCGAATCCCAGGTTGCAGAGTGCTTTCCGTCTGTGGCGCAGGCTGCTGATCAACGAGATCGCCGCGAACCACGAGGCGCGCGCGCCGGAAGGCCTGGCGCGCAATCAGCTGCTCATCCGGGAACTCAATGACAACGTCGCCAAGGTGATGAATGTTGCAAATTCTCTGAGTCTGACACGAAATCCACTTGAAGCAGCTCGGCTGCTCGTCCGGAAAGCCTTGTCAACGCGTTGACAATGTCGCGATGGTTGTGACTCTGGTTCTACACTTTCGGTCTCAATTTGAGATTCAAAGCAAACCCTAAACCCTAAATCCACGAGCTCATGACAAAGGTGCGGTCCTCAGTGTCCCCCTTAGGTCGCCAAGGCAGGCGAGCCGGCGCGCGATTTGACCTTTTGAAACATATTTGACCTTTTGAAACATATTTGCAGGCAAGATGCTGGTCACTTGTGCCGCAAGAGCGCTATGTGTGCCGCAGGTGGTCGATATGATTAACGCGGAGGCGTCATCGAAGGCGTCTAGCCTGATTCATCTCAAGTTGTGAAAACCCTAAACACAGCTTCGACTTTGCCGCGCTGCAGGTGGTGGACATATATAAGGACATGGGTTCGTCCTTCGAGGCGTTCGCGGCGACCGCGGGCGGCGGCGGAGGCGCTGGCGGCGCAGAGGGCTTCCAGAACGGAACGATCTGACGCCTCACAGGGCGGTGTATCAGTCACGCTCCGGCCAGGCTGCTCAAACGGAAAGGCCTGGGCGCCAGGCGATGGCTGCGGTGGAGGCGGCATTCCAGGCCGCGGGGGTGGCGGCGCCGCCGACGGCAATGTGCGGCGGCTGGCAGGCGGCTGCAGCGCCGATCAGCGCTTCCACTCGAAGAGAATGGCAAGGGACTGGAGTTTGCGTCATGAGGCTATCGCGGCGGCGGCGGCGGCGGTCCAGAAACCCTGCACCTAACAGCGAGGTCCTCCCAAGCGTCCAAATACGGGTCAGGTGGATCTTCTGGCAGCGGCGCGGCGGGGCGGGAACCTAACTTTCTGCTGAGGGCCGCCGTGTGGTGCCAATGTGAAAAACCGCGCCGCCAGCCTTTCACTTCCTGCGACAAGACGGCGCCAATTTAGAGTGATGCATGTGTTGCCGCCTGGGCCCTCTCGTTGCGGATGCATCACGCGTGACTGGGGAGACCACGGCGAAAGTGCACTGGAGTCACCACGTGCAAGCGCCAGAGTGGGTAGCACAGACATGCTCGGTCGCAAGTTGTTGCATCGCTGACCCTCCGACTTCGATTGTGTTTCGGTGCTTTAATTATGGGTGACGGATTCTGAGGGGTGTGATGAAGCCCTTAAATTGTATGACAAATTTGTAAAGAGGTGCAGGCATCAAATGCGAGTCAGCGTGAAACACTGCAGTAGGTACCTAGGCAGAGTGCAACAGCTGGTCTTCAAGTGTATCCCCAGGACCAAGTTGCAGCAGCAATTCAGCTTGCCACGAACAACCAGTGGATCATGCTTGCCAGCTTGCATCGAGGCACAGCATGCAGAGGGCAAATCATGCGGTGGCAGCACACCAGCAGTCCTTTGGCCCAGCTGGAACCTCATCCCAGCTGTGGTGTGACTACATTTGGACTGCTGATCGTATAGGTGGGCGAATGTCCACCCCCGGGACAAGCTCCGGCTTTGCAGACTGTCAATCAAGGAGACCCGAATCGAGATGAGTGCCTGTTTTGGCTGACAAGTCAAGGCACCACAGGCTTGTGCACCTGTATCCTGGTCTTGTCCGGACACCCAGCTACAAAGCAAACGCCCTTGGTGAGGGCTCACCTTTGCCTCGCGCGACTTCCTCTCCGGCTGGGCGTTTCTTCAGTGCTCGAAACAGGTCTTCAGAATGGTGGCGAGGCGCGGTCAGGCCGACGCCCGTTGACTGACGAGACTTTCATGGCCGCTGCTTTTCCCTGCGACGGTGGCCGCCAATCTCGACCCTGGGCGGCTTGTTTCCTTTCCTGGCTAGAAGATCGAGAGGCGGGGCACACCAGGAGAATATGGCTCGCCTTTGCTTCGATCCATAGGGGCATTTTGTGTGGGAAAAACCAGATTCGGGGGTTGCATGTTCCGAGGCAGACGTGGTGCCCTGGAGTGTTTACAAACACAGAACTGTGCGATTCAGACTGGTAATAGTACAGAGCAAGGTTGCAGCGGTCATACATTGGTACCTACACTGTTTGAGTTCACACACTAGAACCTACAAACTCCATCAGATAACGTCATTTGCGGCACGTGGTAAAGAGGCAAGGAGACGTGCATCTGCGCTGCATCGGCTAAACCCTAACGGCACAATGCCAGGTCGGATAGCGATCTGCAACAGAGATGACCTTCCGAGTCTGTGAAGCGCCGCCGGCGACGTGTCGCAGCAAAACCGAGAAAACCAGCTGCAACGAGATAGTCCCGCCGCGCCGAATTTGTCATGCCCCTGGGTTCTGCATGCCACTCTGTAGCACCAGCAGCTCACTGGCGCACGCAAAAACGCATATCAAGTCCGTTGTACAGCCGCACCGCCACCCGCCAGCCCCAGCGCGGGCGACACTGCATGCCCTTCCAGTCCACAGGTGCCCGACCAGCACAGTCTCAGCGGCGCAGCCGCGACTCGCTGGAGAGGCCAAACAGCGAGAGTCCAGGTACAGAGGTGGCTGGACGTCCTCTGTTGATTGCCGAGAGCTTTGCACCGACCGCGCCTCCAGCAGCGGCCGACCCGCTAGCGACTGTCAGTCCTGCATCGACGAGAGCGGGAGAGGTCAGCCCCCAGCCGGCGAGAGTGACGCCCCAAACGAAATGAGTATGCCAAATTTTAAGTGTATTAAATTTGTAATTTGTAAAAATACAATAAAAGAATTTAAAAATTCAAGTTCGACTGTGACCCAGACGCAGTGGCAGAGCTCACGAATAGCACACGGACCGTGCAGCAGCACTGTGCCGGACGCCAGCAAGCCGCCGCCTTTGCGTCAAGCGTTGCTCTGGGAGTCACAGCTGTGACACATGGAAGAAAAGCCGCGCGGCAGCAAGGTGGTGCGGTACCACTCCACTGCAGCAGTGACCCACCCGGAGAAGATCGCACGGCCGCTCTCAGGCTCAGGCGCCATTGCAGACCTTGTGTTCATCGGATCCAAGGAAGGCACTCATTCGAGGGCGGATTCCGCACCACCGCTGCAGCAGCGCGGCGTAGGAGCTCAGCATGCGGCCGCCCTCGCGCCAGGTGCCATACCAGGCCCGTGATGGATTGGAAGGGCTCCTCAAGCATCCGGGACAAGACGCGACGAAGGGCGCACCACTGCTGCAGCAGCGCGGCACAGGAACGCAGCATGCGGCTACCCTCGCGCCAGGCGCCGTACACCACAAGCGCCAGCGAGCCCAGCAGCAGGACGTTGCCCAGCACCTGCGGGCCAGGGAACCTAGATGTCAGTCGAAAGTAGATCAGGAATAGGACATGGACACCAAATCCGTGAGCGGTGATGGGCAGCGCGAGTGGACTCTCCGATTATGGATCATGTGGCTCGAGCGAGCGCTGTCAGCAGCGGCGGGGCCACTGCGGGATGCAGGTGGCAGCATGCAGCTGCCACGGCCGCGACAGATGCCGTGTGATGCTTCTTCTTCAAGGGGGATAGCGCACGCGGGCTAGCTACCCCCAAAGCCAGGCAAGCGATGCGCACCGGCAGTGTGCCACTGCAGGGTG
>JAABUM010007120.1_pt1 | contig 10518 bp, 6 predicted proteins | sample 5559161 | NCBI WGS metagenome assembly JAABUM01 (sample SAMN10711868, study PRJNA513369) | rock metagenome | isolation source: Antarctica rocks | place: Antarctica: Victoria Land, Siegfried Peak nord | reverse complement strand
ACGCCGATGTACTCCAGCGGCGCCGCGGTCACCGGACCGACACAGGCCGCAAGCACCGGACCGCGCAACGAGAGCCGCAACGGCTCGAACGATCCGGTGGCCTTGGCCCGACTCAGCACACTGGCCACCGCCGGCGCGCTGGTGAAGGTCAGCGAGTCGAGCGTTCCGGACACACACGCATCGATCAGCCGGTCCAGTGGCGCCAGGTCCGCGGGCGGCACCCACCGGTACACCGGCACAGCCACCACCTCCGCCCCGGCCTCGCGCAACGCGGCGCAGATGTCGTATTGCACCTCCCACTCGGTACTCGTTCCGTGCAACTGCACCGCAATGCGCAGGCCCGCAACGCCTTCGGCCAGCAGGTGCTCGGCCACCTCCACGGAGGACTCCCCCGCCGGCGACCACTCCTCGCGCAGCCCGGCCGCCCGAATGGCACCGGTGGTCTTGGGACCGCGAGCCAGTACCCGGCTGCGCTGCAGTGCCCGCAGCAGCCGGGTACTGGTGCCCCAACTCTCGGCGGCATCCACCCAGCCGCGAAACCCGATGCCGGTGGTGGCCACCACGACGTCCGGCGGCTGCTGCACCACCGCCTGCGTGGCCCGCTGCAGCTCGGCGTCATCGGCCAGCGGGATGATCTTGATGGCCGGAGCGTGCAGCACCACGGCGCCCTTGCGGGTGAGCAAGGCGGCGAAGTCCTCGGCGCGGCGCGCGGCCGTCACCCCGACGGTGAAGCCCGCCAGGGGCAGCGGCGCCGCCCCTTGTGCCATGCCAACCTCCGCCATCAGGCCCATCGTGACAGTGCCGGACCGATCTGCACCATCGCCTCGTGTACACCAGTGTCCACGACGCGGACGTCGTACACCGTCACCCCCAGCGCGTCGTCGTCCAGGCACCGGCCGGTGCGCAGCGAGAACACCTGCTTGAGCAGCGGCGAGGCCACCGTCGGCTCGCCCAGCCGGTCACCGACCAGGCCACGGGAGAGCACGGCCGCCCCGCAGCAGGGGTCGATGTTGCAGACGGCGTGCAGGCTGCCGTCGGCGAGCAGGAACACCGCCGCCTGGGTGCCGGTGGGCAGCAGCACGGCGACGCCGCGGCCGGGGATGAGCTGGCCCAGCGGGCAGGCATCGGTCCAGGTGTCCGGACGGGTTTCGGTAGCGGTATCGAGAATGGTCATCGCACGGCCTCCAATGTGGACGGGTTTGCGGGAGAGGGCATTCCGAGCAGGACGGGAACCTTGCGGCCCTTGTCCTCCGCGAAGTTGATGGTGGGGTCGGCTACCTCGGGCGCGTTGACGAAGGACACGAAGCGGGACAGCTTTTCCGGGTCGTTGAGCACCCCGGCCCATTCGTCGGAGTAGCTGTCCACGTGGGCGGTCATGGCCGCCTCGAGCTCCTCGGCGATGCCCAGGCTGTCCTCGCAGACCACCTGCCTGAGGTACTCCAAACCGGTCATCCCGTCCCGGCCCAGGGACTCGATCCACGGCGCGGTCCGCTGCAGACGGTCGGCAGTGCGGACGTAGAACATCAGGTAGCGGTCGATGTAGCGGACCAGCGTCTCGTCGTCGATGTCCCCGGCGAGCAGCTCCGCGTGCTTCGGGGTAAAGCCGCCGTTGCCGCCCACGTAGAGGTTCCACCCGTGCTCGGTGGCAATGACGCCGACGTCCTTGCCCCTGGCCTCGGCGCATTCCCTGGCGCAGCCGGACACGCCCAGCTTGATCTTGTGTGGGGACCGCAGGCCCCGGTAGCGGTTCTCCAGGTCCACCGCCATCGCCACCGAGTCCTGCACGCCGTAGCGGCACCAGCTGGAGCCGACGCAGGACTTCACCGTGCGCAACGACTTCCCGTAGGCCTGCCCGGACTCCATGCCCGCATCGATCAGGCGCTTCCAGATGGCGGGCAGCTGTTCGACGCGCGCGCCGAACATGTCGATGCGCTGGCCGCCGGTGATCTTCGTGTACAGCCCGAAGTCCCTGGCCACCTCGCCGATGACGATCAGCTTGTCGGGGGTGATCTCGCCGCCGGGAACCCGAGGCACCACGGAGTAGGTGCCGTTGCGCTGGATGTTGGCCAGGAAGTGGTCGTTGCTGTCCTGCAGCGCCGCCTGCTCACCGTCCAGCACGTGCCCGGTGCCCAGCGAGGCGAGGATCGAGGCGACGACGGGCTTGCAGATGTCGCAGCCGGTCCCCTTGCCGTGCTTGGCGATGAGCTCGGAGAAGGTACGGATACCGGTGGCCTGGACGATCTCGAACAGCTCGGCGCGGCTCTGGCTGAAGTGCTCGCACAACGCCGTCGACAGCTCCACCCCGGAGGAGGCCAGCAGCGTCTTGAGCATCGGCACGCAGCTGCCGCAGGTGGTGCCGGCACTGGTGCACGCCTTCAGCGCGGGCACGTCGCAGCAGCCGCCCGCGATGGCCTCGGTGATCGTGCCCTTGGTGACGGCGTTGCAGGAGCACACCTGCGCCTCGTCCGGCAGCGACCCCACACCCACCGGCGCTCCGGCCGGGGAGATCAGCGTCGCCGGGTCGGCAGGCAGCGGATGCCCGACCAGGGGCCGCAGCGTGGCGTAGGCACTGGTGTCGCCCACCAGCACGCCGCCGAGCAGGGTCTTGGCGTCGTCGGAGATCACCAGCTTGGCGTAGGTGTTCGCGACGGCGTCGTTGAGCACCACCTCCAGCGCACCGGGAGCCGCGGCGTGCGCGTCGCCGAAGCTGGCGACGTCCACCCCCATCAGCTTCAGCTTGGTGGAGAGGTCGGCGCCGGGGAACTGCGCGTCACCCTGCAGCAGCCGCTCGGCCGCCACCTCAGCCGAGGCGTACCCGGGACCCACCAACCCGTAGCAGCGACCGTCGATGGCTGCGCACTCCCCGATGGCCAACATCGCCGGATCGCTGGTGGCGCAGCCGAGGTCCACCAGGACCCCGCCGCGCTCGCCGATCGCCAAACCGGCATCGCGGGCCAGCTGATCGCGCGGGCGCACCCCGGCGGAGAACACCACCAGCGAGGTGTCCAGCGTGGCACCGTCCGACAGCCCGACCTGCAGGCCGCCGTCGACCTCGGTGATCGAGGCGGTACCCACCCCGGTGTGCACCGTCAGCCCCAGATCCTCCACCAGCTTGCGCAGCAACGCGCCACCGCCGGCATCGACCTGCAGGGGCATCAGCCGGGGTGCGAACTCCACAACGTGCGCCTTCACCCCCAACAAGGTCAGCGCGTTCGCCGCCTCCAGCCCGAGCAGTCCGCCACCGACGACGACGCCGGTCGCCGTGCCGCCGGCAGCCGTGGCTGCCTCCGCCGCGGAACGGATCCCGTCCAGGTCGGCCAGCGTGCGGTAGACGAAGCAGCCGGGCGCGTCGTGGCCGGGCACCGGCGGGACGAAGGCCGACGAGCCGGTGGCGAGCACCAGCGCGTCGTAGCTCAGCACGGTGCCCGAGGCGGTGGCGATGGTGCGGGCGTCGCGGTCCAGGGTGACGGCTGCTTCGCCGAGTCGCAGCTGCACCGCGTCGTCACCGGCGTAGTCGTTGCCCGTCAACGCCAGCGCCGCTGGATCCCAGCTGCCCACATAGGACGACAGCGCCACCCGGTCGTAGGCGGCGGTGGGCTCCTCGCTGAGGATGATCACCCGCCACTGGTTGTCCGTGTCCCGCTCGCGCAGGGCCTGCACGAAGCGGTGCCCGACCATGCCGTGGCCGACGACGATCACTGTCTTGGCCAACCCGGTCTTGGTGCTCATCCGTACAACCCCCACGTCGCTTCGCTCGCTCATGCGGCTCCCTCTTCCTGCGTAACCTCGGGTGCTTCTTGGATGGGGGCGGGTTCGGTGCTGCGCAGCCAGGTGCAGATGCCCTCGACGAGGTCCCCGCACCCACCGCAGCCGGTGGTGGCTCGCGTCGCCGCGGCCAGCGCCGGAACGGAGTCCGCTCCCGAACGCCACGCGGAGGTGAGCTGGTTCTTGGTCACCGAGTTGCATCGGCACACCACCGCGCGGCCGGGCAGGTGCGCGGGACTGGCCACCTCCTGCGCACCGCTTTCCGGCCTGCCGAGCAGCAGACCCAGCCGGTCGCTCGGCGCCTGGGCCGAGTGGTCGTAGAGCTGGGTGACGGCCGCGGCGGCTTCGGGGCTGCCCAGCAACACGGCCCCGATGATGCGGTCCTCGCGCAACACCAGCTTGGAGTAGCGGCCCCGGCTGGCGTCGACGAGGCTGAGCACCTCGATATCGGGATCGCCACCCTCGGCGCTCACGTCGCCCATGGCGGCGAGGTCCACGTCGCGGGCCTTGAGCTTGGTCACCTCCCGCGAGCCGGTGTACCGCGCCGTCGGGTCCGATCCGGTGAGCAGGTCGGCCACCACCGCGGCCTGGTCCCACGCGGGTTGCACCAGGCCGTACACCGACCCGCGGTGCTCGGCGCACTCGCCGATCGCGCGGATGCGCCGGTCGCTGGTGCGCAGCTGGTCGTCCACCACGATCGCGTTATTGACGACCAGACCGGCCCGCTGCGCCAGTTCCACCTGTGGCCGCACGCCCGTCGCCACCACCACCAGATCGGCGGCGAGGAAGGATCCGTCGTCGAGCACTACGCCACGACCGGCGGTGACGCCCTGCCCGACCAGTCCCGGCCGGTACTGCACCGCGGTGCTGGACAGGCGCAGCGCAACGCCGAGTTCGGTGAGCACCCTGGCGAGCACCGCACCCCCGCCGGCGTCGAGCTGGCGGTCCATCGGATGCGCGGCCGGGTGCACCACGGTCACCTCGGCGCCGCGACCGGACAGGCCCCGCGCCGCCTCCAGTCCGAGCAGCCCGCCGCCGAGCACGACGACCCGGCTGCCGGGGCGCACCGCACCCAGGATCTGCTCGCAGTCGGTGACGGTACGGAAAGCCACCACTCCCTCGGCGGGCACTCCTTCGGCGGTGCGCAGCCCGGGCACCGGAGGGACGAAGGGACGGCTGCCGGTCGCCAGCACCAGCACGTCGTAGTCCACGACGGATTCGGCACCTTGAGCGTCTCTGCATCGCACCTGACGGTGCACCCGGTCGATGTCCAGCACGGTGATCCCGGTGCGCGCATCGATGCCCTGGCGCTCGGCCCAGCCCTCCGGCTGCAGACGCACGGCCTCCGCGGTCAGCCCACCGGCCAGCACCGTGGACAGCAGCACCCGGTTGTAGGCGGCGTGCGGCTCGGCACCGATCACCACGGAGCTGACCTGGGTGCCGCCGGGGTCACGCCGGTGCAGCTCGTCCACCAGTCGGGCGCCAGCCATCCCGTTGCCCACCACCACTACTCGACGCGTCATGCGGGGATCTCCTGAACTAGGGGTTGCAGGCGAACGGCGCACACCTTGAACTCCGGCATCCGGCTGCTCGGATCCAGCGCGGGGTTGGTGAGCAGATTGGCGCGGGCCGCGCCGGGGAAGTGGAACGGCAGGAACACGGTGTCCAGCCGCAGGCTCGGCTCGCACACCACCCGCGCCTGGGTGCTACCCCGCCGGCTCACCACCTCGGCCAGCTGGCCGCCGGCCAGGCCGGAGCGCTCGGCGGTGTCCGGGTGCACCTGTACGAAGGCGTCGCCGGCGGCCTCCACCAGCTCGGTGACCCGTCGGGTCTGGGCGCCGGACTGGTAGTGCGCCAGCACCCGTCCGGTGGTCGCCCACAGGGGGTAGGTCTCGTCCGGGATTTCGGCGGCGTCGCGGTACTCGACCGGGATGAAGCGCGCCCGGCCCTCGGGTTGCGCGAACCCGTCCAGGAACAGCCGGGGTGTGCCCGGGTGCTCGTCGGTCGGGCAGGGCCAGAACAGCGCTTCCCCGGCGTCCAGCCGCTGATAGCTGATGCCGGCGTAGTCGGCCGCACCCCCGGCCGAGGCGGCGCGCAGCTCGTCGTAGACCGTGGCGGCGGTGGTAGGGAACCGCTCGGCCGGCTGGCCCAGGCGCTGGGCCAGCTCCGAGAGCACGTCCAGCTCGCCGCGGGCACCTTCGGGGGGCGCCACCGCCCGCCGCCGGCGCAGCACGCGCCCCTCCAGGCTGGTCATGGTCCCCTCCTCCTCCGCCCACTGCAGTACCGGCAGCACCACGTCGGCCATGGCCGCGGTCTCCGACAGCAGGAAGTCGCAGACCACCAACATGTCCAGGGCGGCGAGGCGATCCGCCACGTGCCCGGCACGTGGCGCGGAGACGGTGAGATTGGCACCGTGCACCATCAGCGCCGTGGGGCCGCCGGGCTGGCCGAGGGCCTCCAGCAGCTCGTAGGCGCTGCGCCCTCGTCCCGGCAGCTCCTCCGGGGCGATGCCCCACACCGCTGCCACATGGGCCCGCGCCGCCGGGTCCTCGATCGAGCGGTAGCCCGGCAGCTGATCCGCCTTCTGCCCGTGCTCGCGGCCACCCTGGCCGTTGCCCTGGCCGGTGATGGCGCCGTAGCCCGAACCGAGGCGCCCCGGCAGCCCCAGGGCGAGGGCCAGACCGATGACGGCGGAGACCGTGTCGGTGCCCTTGCTGTGCTGCTCCGCGCCGCGCGCGGTGAGGATGTAGCTGCCCCGGTCGTCCCGCCGGGCGGCACCGAGCAGGGCCACCGTCTGGCGCAGCTGCTGCACCCCGACGCCCGTCACCCGTTCGGTGCGCTCCGGCCACCACTGGGCAGCCGCGGCCCAGGCCTGCTCGAATCCGCTGGTGCGACTGTCCACATAGTCCTGGTCGAGCGAGCCGTCGACGACGGCGACGTGCAGCAGGCCGAGCGCGAGCGCCAGGTCGGTCCCCGGCGTCAGTTGCAGGTGCAGTCCGCCACCGGCCAACGCCCGCTGGACCGTGGGGGTCCGGCGGGGGTCGGCGACCACGAGTCCGCCGGCGTCGGCTGCGGTGGTGAGGTGCTGCACGAACGGCGGCATCGTCTCGGCGACGTTGCCGCCGAGCACCAGGATCGCCTCGGCGTCGGACAGGTCGCTCAGCGGAAACGGCAGTCCCCGGTCGAGGCCGAAGGAGCGCATGCCGGCCGCGGCCGCCGAGGACATGCAAAAGCGCCCGTTGTAGTCGATGTTGGACGTGCGCAACGCCACCCTGGCGAACTTGCCCAGCAGGTAGGCCTTCTCGTTGGTCAGGCCGCCGCCGCCGAAAATGGCCACCGCGTCGACACCACCCTCGGCCTGCGCCGCGCGGAACCCGGCGGCCACCCGATCGAGGGCCTCCTCCCAGCCGGCCTCGCGCAGCGCGCCTCCCCGCCGGTCACGTACAAGCGGGGTGGTGAGCCGGTCGGGGTGGTCCAACAGCGACGCCGCCGTCCAACCCTTCTGGCACAGGCCGCCGCGATTGGTCGGGAACTGCCGCGGCAGCACCGTCGCCCCGGAGGTGGGGGTCGGCGCGGTGACGGACATGGCGCACTGCAGGCCGCAGTAGGGACAGTGGGTGGCCGTCCCCTCCGATGTGGCAATCCCGGTCATGTCAGCCATCGTTGACTGCCTCTGTAACCGGACTACTGACGATGTGTTGCGTCGGTGTGACGGCGCGTGCGCTGGCCGGCTGCGCGAGGGGACGACGCAGGTACACCACCCAGGTGAGCGCCGCGCACACCACGTAGAAGGCCAGGAAGACGCCGAAGGCCATCGTCGCGGATTTGCTCGGCGAGCTGTAAGACGCCCGCAGCACCAGGTTGATCGCCACACCACCGAGCGCACCGATCGCGCCGGCGAGGCCGATCAGTGCCCCGGACATGGCGCGGGACCACTGCGCCGCCTGGGCTTCGCTGCCGCCGGCATCGACGATGCTGCGCGAGCGCGCCGCGAAGATGGCCGGGATCATCTTGTAGGTGGAGCCGTTACCGACACCGGACAGGATGAACAGTGCAATGAAGCCGGCAACGAGGGCGACCAGCGTGCCTCCGGAGGCCACCCCACGGGCGCCGTCGGCGACGGATCCGGCGCCCACCAGCACGCCGGCCGCGGCCATCATGGCCACGAAGGTGTAGAAGGTGATCTTGCCGCCACCGATCCGGTCGGCCAGCATCCCACCGAGCGGGCGGGCCAGCGAGCCCAGCAGCGGACCGAGGAAAGCGATCTGCGCGGCGTGCAGGGACGCGGAGGCCTGCATGGCCGCGGTCGCCTTCACCGCACCGGCCCCGGTCAGCCCGGCGAGGAAGTTGATCTGCAACACCTGGGCGAAGGCGAAGCTGAAGCCGATGAAGGAGCCGAAGGTGCCGATGTAGAGGAAGGACATCACCCAAGAGTCCTTGTACCGCAGCACTTCCACCATCGAGCGCATGCTGGCCCGTTGGTTGCCCAGGTTGTCCATGTACAACGCAGCACCGACCGCGGCCAGGGCGATGAGCACCAGGTATACCGCGCACACCAGCTCCGGGGAGCGGTTGCCCGCGGTGGCGATGACCAGCAGTCCGATGAGCTGGATGGCGGGAACCCCGATGTTGCCGCCGCCGGCGTTCAGACCGAGCGCCCACCCCTTCAGCCGCTGGGGGTAGAACGCGTTGATGTTCGTCATCGACGAGGCGAAGTTGCCGCCGCCGATCCCGGCGAAGGCAGCCACCACCAGGAAGGTCGTGTACGAGGTGCCCGGGTGGGCCATGTAGTAGAGCGTCAGCAGGGTGGGCACCAGCAGCACGAGCGCGGTGAAGATCGTCCAGTTGCGGCCCCCGAAATGCGCGGTGGCCACCGTGTAAGGGATTCGCAGCAGGGCGCCGACCAGGGTGGGCACCGCCACCAGGAAGAACTTGCCTGCCGGGTCGATCCCGTACACCGCGGTCGGCATGAACAGCACCATCACCGACCAGACCGACCAGATCGAGAAGCCGACGTGCTCGGCGAACACTGACCAGACCAGGTTGCGCCGGGCGATGTTCTTGTTCCCGGACTCCCAGGCGTCGACGTCCTCCGGATCCCAGTCCGCGATGTAGTGCCGGCGTGCTGCGGTCATGTCCAACCTCCCGATGATGAGGATGCGAACGTTAGGCAGCCCTTGTTGCGAACTGGTTCCAGCCTGTGAACCGGATGTCACATCGTGCGCACGACCCGCCGGGGTGGCGTGTGAGCAGAGCCCCCGGCCCGCTCAGAGCATGTATCGGAACAGTGGACTGTCCGGCGGAATGAGCTGCACGTCGGGCGGGCAGCGCTTCATCCGCTCCAGCAGCGCACCGAGGTCTTCCGGGCGACCGAGTTCGATGGCCACGAGCGCCGGTCCCTTTTCCCGGTTGTTGCGCTTGACGTACTCGAACAGCGTGATGTCGTCGTCCGGACCGAGCACCTCGTCCAGGAAGCCACGCAGCGCACCGGGCTCCTGCGGAAAGTCGACCAGGAAGTAGTGCTTGCGGCCCTCGTGCACCAACGCCCGTTCCACGACCTCGCCGTAACGGCTGACGTCGTTGTTGCCGCCGGAGACCACACACAACACGGTGGCGCCGGGCTGCACGGGCACCACCGTGCCGAGCGCGGCCGCGGCCAGCGCACCCGCCGGCTCGGCGATGATGCCGTCGCTCTGGTACATCGCCAGCATCTCGCAGCACACCTGGCCCTCGGCGACGCTCACCAGTTCGGCTCCGCTGTCCCGCACCAGGGGATAGGTCAACTCCCCCGCCCTGCGTACCGCGGCCCCGTCCACGAAGTTGTCGATCTCCTCCAGGGTGACCGGCGCACCCGCCGCCAGCGCCGCGGCCATGCAGGCAGCCCCGGCGGGCTCCACCCCGACGACCCGCACCTCCGGGTGCCGTTCACGCAGCCAGGCCAGGGATCCGGCGAGCAGCCCTCCGCCACCGACGGGCAGCACCACCACGTCGGGGACGCGTCCCAGCTGCTGCATCGCCTCCAGCAAGACGGTGCCCTGTCCGGCGATGGTGCGGGGGTGATCGAAGGCGGGAACGTGGATTGCGCCGGTGGCCAGCTCGTCCTGCGCGGCAGCGGCGGCCGCGTCGTCGTAGCTGTCGCCGAGCACCACCAGCTCGACCATGTCCCCGCCGAGGGCGGCGATCCGGTCGCGCTTCTGCCGGGGCGTGGTGCGGGGCACATAGATGCGTCCCCGGACACCCACCGTGCTGCAGGCGTACGCCAAGCCCTGGGCGTGGTTGCCGGCGCTGGCGCTCACCACGCCGGCGGCCCGCTCCGACTCCTCCATCTGGACCAGGAAGTTGTAGGCCCCGCGGACCTTGTAGGAGCGGACGACCTGCAGATCTTCCCGCTTGATCCACACCGCGGCGTCCACCCGCGCGGAGAGTCGGGAGCTGATTTCCACCGGTGTCGTCGGGATGCAGCCGTGCAGCCGCTGCGCAGCCGCCTCCACCATGGCCGCGTCGACGCGGGCGTTCATGACCGACCACTGCTCATAGCCGCGCGCGCACCAGGTCCGCGGTCTCCGCCAGACCGGCGAAGGCCTCCGCGGTCGACCGCGGGTGCAGGGCGTGCACGGCGAGCCGGAAGAGCAGCGCCCGCAGCAGCATCTGCGGCCATTCCGGCAGGTGCGCCCAGCGGGTGAGCAGCCCGTCGTCGGCCCCGCCCCACGCCAGGGCATCGATCACCGCCACCGCCGACGCCCAGGCGGCCGG
>JAABUM010007119.1_pt1 | contig 10518 bp, 8 predicted proteins | sample 5559161 | NCBI WGS metagenome assembly JAABUM01 (sample SAMN10711868, study PRJNA513369) | rock metagenome | isolation source: Antarctica rocks | place: Antarctica: Victoria Land, Siegfried Peak nord | reverse complement strand
ACCTGACCGAGCTCTCCGTTGGAGGGGGAACCGAGCGGGAGAGCGCTCGCCCTTGCCTCCACCCGAAGGTGAGGGAGGGGCGGACCGGGGTGGACGCGGCGGCACCGTGGTCGGTGCGACGACCTAGACTCGCTTGCGGAGCGAGGAGGGGTGCGTGGCGGGTCGGATCAGGGCGGAGGACGTGACTGCCGTCAAGGAGCGGTCGTCGCTCGAGGACGTCGTCCGCGAGCACGTGACGCTTCGCTCCGCCGGACCGGGCTCGCTCAAGGGGCTGTGCCCGTTCCACGACGAGAAGACGCCGTCCTTCACCATCCGGCCCTCTGTTGGCGCGTGGCACTGTTTCGGCTGTGACGAGGGGGGCGACGTCATCTCCTTCGTCCAGAAGGTCGAGCACCTGACGTTCGCCGAGAGCGTCGAGCGGCTCGCCCAGAAGCTGGGGATGGAGCTGCGCTACGAGGACGGCGGCGGGCGTCCGCGCGAGGAGGGGCTGGGCCGGCGCTCACGCCTCGTCGAGGCGCACCGGGTGGCCCAGGAGTTCTATGCCGACCAGCTCGTCGACGCCGGCAACACCGCGGCTCGGGCTGGGCGGGACTTCATGCGGCAGCGCGGTTTCGACGGCAACGCGGCGAAGCTCTTTGGTGTCGGGTTCGCCCCGCGCGGCGGCGAGGAGCTGACCCGACACCTGCGGGCCAAGGGCTTCACGGACGACGAGATCGTCGCCGCAGGGCTGGCCGGGCGCGGGAGCCGCGGGCTCTACGACCGCTTCCGTGGCCGCCTCGTCTGGCCGATCCGCGACATCACCGGCGACTGCGTGGGCTTCGGTGCGCGCAGGCTGTTCGACGACGACCGGATCGAGGCGAAGTACCTCAACACCTCGGAGACGGCGATCTACAAGAAGTCCACCGTGCTCTACGGGCTGGACGCGGCGAAGAAGGCCATCGCTCGCGACCGGACTGCCGTCGTCGTCGAGGGCTACACCGACGTCATGGCCTGCCAGCTCGCCGGGGTCGAGGGAGCGGTGGCGACCTGCGGCACCGCCTTCGGCGTCGACCACATCAAGATGCTGCGCCGGATCATGCGGGACGAGGCCGACCTGGCGCCGGCGAAGGTCATCTTCACCTTCGACGGGGACGTCGCCGGCCAGAAGGCGGCGATGCGGGCCTTCGGCGAGGACCAGCGCTGGGCCTCGCAGTCCTTCGTCGCCGTCGAGAGGTCGGGCAAGGACCCCTGCGAGCTGCGCCAGGCGGGGGGCGACCTCGCCGTCCGTGCCCTGGTCGAGGACGCGGTCCCGATGTTCGAGTTCGCGGTGCGCACGACGATCGGTCGCTTCGACCTGGACACCGGCGAGGGGCGCATCCAGGCGATGCGCGCCGCCGCGCCGATCGTCGCGACGATCCGGGACCAGTCGCTGCGGCCCGAATACGTCAGGATGCTCGCCGGCTGGCTCGGGGTCGAGGTCGAGCAGGTGGTCAGTGAGGTGAGGCGGCCCGGAAGGGCCGGTGCGAAGCCGGCATACGGGGGCTCCCGCGACCACACGGGGCATGCGGAGCCGGCGGAGTCCACCCTCGAGCCGACGGTCGCCGAGCTGGCCGGCGTCATGCCCCGCCCCGACCTGCGCGACCCCGTCGTCCTCCTCGAGCGGCAGCTGCTGCAGGTGGTCCTGCAGTTCCCGTCCCTCGTCGACCCGCAGGACCTCCATGCGCTCGACGCCTCCGCGTTCAGCGCGCCCGCCCACCGCGCCGTCTTCGACGGGATCGTCGGCGCGGGGGGGATCCAGCCCGGACTGACCACTGCTGCGTGGACCGACGCCGTCGTGCGGGCAGCGCCCAGCGCGGTGCACTCCCTCATCTCGGAGCTTGTCGTCGGCGCCCTGCCGGTCATGATGGACAAGCTGACCGGGCAACCGAGCCGCCGCTATGTCGCCTCGCTGTCGCTACGGCTGCTCGAGATGGCGCTGACCCGGCGGATCGCCGATGCGCTGAGCCAGCTGCGTCGGCTGGACACGGCAGGCACACCCGACCCGGTGCGGCAGCGCGAGCTCAGTGTCGAGCTCCAGGAGCTGCAGCGCGAGCTCGCTGCCATGCGAGCACGTGAGGAGGGCTGATGCGCCTCTCGCTGCAGGGGTTTCGGCGCAGCGACCCGCTGCCCCGCAGGATCGCGGACGCGGTCCCGTTGGGTCGCGGCGACCGCATCCTCAATGGCGCACCCGACCTCGACGGCACGGCATGGGTCGTTGCGACGAGCCACTCGCTGGCCCTGGTGGGTCCTGACGGCTCGCTCGTCTGGCAGCGTCCCTGGCACGAGGTCGACCACGGATCGTGGAACCGCGACAACGGTCTGCTCACGGTGACCTGGGTCGACCGGGGCCAGCCGGGTCAGTGGCGGTTCGGCGACGAGCGCCTCTTCCTGCAGACGCTGCGCGAGCGGGTCCAGGCGAGCGTCGTGCTCTCCGAGGAGCTGCGGCTCAGCGGGCGACGCACCGGCAGGGCGGTCATCCGGCAGGACCTCGCCACTCGCGAGCTCGTGGAACAAGTCGTCCTCGGCCGGGGCGTGCGGGAGGACGACGAGGTCCGGAGGGCCTCGGCACGCGCGCTCGGCTGGCTCCGCGAACAGGTCGGTATGCCGTCCTGACACCTCAGGCTCGCAGCCGCACCTTCGGGTGGCCCAAGGCTAGGCTGCGAGACCCCTGGCCCCCGCGCACTCCCGGGAAAGCCCCGTCGAGCGGTGTAGTTCACGCAGGCGCCGGGAGTCGCGACGATCACCAGTGACGTCAACACGAAGGTCGTGGTCCTGCGTCGGACTCCTCGGGCGACGGGCCAGCTCCGTTCGGACAGTGGCACGCAGGCGCGCGCCACTGCGGCACTCGCGGCGGTCAACGGCGGTCCGGGAAGGCCCGGGCCCTTTCACCCGGCGGATGAACCTTTGCTACTGTTTCCCGCGCACCATTCCCCTGTAGCTCAATTGGCAGAGCAGCCGACTGTTAATCGGCAGGTTGTTGGTTCGAGTCCAACCGGGGGAGCCTAACGACACGGCATAGAACGCGGCTGATCGCCAGGCGTCACGCTCCGTTCGCGGATGACACCGCTGTCTTTCCGCCGCTCACCGGCTCACCGGGCGACGTCACCGGTTGGTCACCTATCGATGACCATTGGACCGGATAGTGAGCCGAAGGCACCGGCCGGCCGCGTCGGCCGAGCCCACCGGCGCGGCGAGAGGGCGGTTGCATCCGCGGACAGCGCAGGGGCGGTTCCTTCCGGGATGACGCCGCTCGCGAATCCGCGCACCGACGTCAGGGGGCTCGAGTGCTGACCCGCTCGAGCTCCGGTGGCGCCGGAGGCACAGCAGCCAGCTCGCCTGCCGGTCCACCGCCGCCCTTGATCGTCGCCCGGCCCCTCGACCGCAGCCGTCCCTCAAGCCGACCCGCGAGGGTCGACAACGTGTAGTTGATGGCGATGAAGATCAGGGCGATCACGATCATCGCGGGCACGATGTTCGACCAGTTGGACCCGATCCGCTGGTAGTTGGTCAGCAGCTCGTCGTAGGTGATGATCTGCCCGAGGGCGGTGTCCTTGAGGACGACGACGAGCTGCCCGACGAGGGCCGGGAGCATCGCCGTGATCGCCTGGGGCAGCTGGATCGACCGGAGGGTCTGGCCCCCGGTCAGACCGATGGACAGGCCTGCCTCGGACTGCCCCTTCGGCAGGCTTCCGACGCCGGAGCGCAGCAGCTCGGCGACGACGGAGCCGTTGTAGAGCGTCAGGCCGGTGACCACGGCGGCCAGCGGGTTGATCTCGCTCTGGAAGACGTTGTTGAAGGAGTAGAAGCCGAACGCGCCGATCATCAGCACCAGCACCGGGACGGACCTGAAGAACTCCACGACGACCGTGCAGATCCACCGGATCGGCGCCAGGGGTGACATCCGGCCGATGCCGAAGAGGAGGCCGAACGCCGCTGCCAGAACGATGGAGATGGACGCGGCCTTCAAGGTGTTGATCAGGCCGGGGATGAGGTAGTCCACCCACATCGAGCCGGTGAGGAACGGCGTCCACTTGTCGGCGGCGAGGTTGCCCTTCTCGCCGAGCTTGGCCAGGGCGAACACGACCATGGCGAGGATGACGACCCCGCCGACCACAGCGGTGATCCGGTGCCGCGCGCGGGCCTTTGGACCCGGGGCGTCGAAGAGCACCGTCGCACTCATCGCTTCACCGCCAGGCGGCTCGAGAGGTGGGAGGTGAGGATCCCCATCGGCAGGGTGAGGATGACGAACCCGATGGCGACGATGAGCAGGATCGGGATGGCGAGGTCGGCTCTCGCCTCCTGCATCGACTTCATGACGCCGCTGACCTCCGCCACGCCGATGGCCGTGGCGACCGTGGTGTTCTTCGTCAGGGCGATGAGGGTGTTGCCCAGAGGGGTGATCGCGCCGCGGAAGGCCTGGGGGAGCAGGACCTCCTTGAGGCTCTGCCCGAAGGTCAGCCCGATCGAGCGGGCCGCCTCCGCCTGCCCCTGGGGCACGGTGTTGACCCCACTGCGCAGCGCCTCGCAGACGAACGCCGCGTGGTAGACGGACAGGCCGATGATCGACCAGATGATGTTGTTGCGCACGAAGTCGTCGCTGAAGCTGAAGCCGAGGTTGACGACCATGACGATGTTGCTGGCGATGATGATCAAGGTCAGCGGCGTGTTGCGCACGGTGTTGACGTAGAAGGCGCCGACCTTCTGGAACAGCGCCACGGGCGACACCCGCATGACGGCGATCAGGGTCCCGAGGACGAGCGACCCGATCGCGGCGAAGAAGGTCAACAGGATCGTCATCCCGAAGGCCGCGAAGATGTTGAACTCGGCGAACAGCTCACCCATGTGGTTCGCCTCTTCTCGAGTGGGCGGTCAGGCTGGGCTCAGCCGGACCGGGTGGTATGCCGGGTGCTCACCGTGAGCACCCGGCATACCTGCCGTTCTGACGGGTCAGGAGCAGGCCGCGGGAGCCGGCGGGTTGCCCTCGCCCGGCTTGAAGCCCGCTGGACCGAGGTTCTTGTCGACCGACTTCTGCCACTCACCGGAGCTGACGAACTTCTTCAGCGCCTCGGTGACCTGGTTGCAGAACGCCGTGTCGCCCTTCTTGAGGCCGACGCCGTAGTTCTCCGTGGAGAAGGTCTTGCCGACGACCTTGAGCTTGCCCTTGTTGGCCTCCTGCGCGGCGTAGCCGGCGAGGATCGTGTTGTCGGTCGTCAGCGCGTCGACGTTCTTGGCCTTGAGGGCGTCGACGCACAGCGTGTAGGTGCCGTACTCCTGCAGCTGGACGCCCGGGTACTTCTTCTGGATGTTGGCGGCAGGTGTGGATCCCTTCACGGAGCAGAGCTTCTTGCCGGTGAGGGTGTCTGGCCCGGTGATCGAGGTGTCGTCGGCGCGGACGAGGAGGTCCTGGCCGGCGATGAAGTACGGGCCGGCGAAGGAGACCTTCTGCTTGCGCTCGTCGGTGATCGAGTAGGTGCCGACGATGTACTTGACCTGCCCCGAGGAGATGAGCGTCTCGCGCTGCGATGAGATGGCCTCGACGAACTCAGGCTTGAAGTTGAGCTCCTTGGCGATGTAGTTGGCCACGTCGACGTCCATGCCGGTGTAGTCCGAGCCCTGCTTGAGCCCGAGCCCCGGCTGGTCGAACTTGATGCCGACCTTGACCGACTGTGCGGCGGCCGCGCTGCCGCCGCCGCCCGGAGCGCCCGAGGCACCGCCCCCCGCTCCCCCGGAGCCGCCTGAGGTGCCGCTGCCGCAGGCGCTCAGGCCTACTGCCGCAGCGGCCGCGATGGCGGCTGCCGTGATCCGACCAAGCTTCATCTGTGTTCCTCCTGGTTGTGCGATGGCACCCGTCCGGCTGCCGTCGTCGCGCTGGGTGGTCAGTGGGTGAGGATCTTGCCGAGGAAGTCCTTGGCGCGATCCGACGTCGGGTTGGTGAAGAACTCCTGCGGCGGCGCCGCATCGAGGATCTGTCCCTCGTCCATGAACACGACACGGTTCGCGGCCTTGCGGGCGAAGCCCATCTCGTGGGTGACGACGATCATCGTCATCCCCGACCTGGCCAGCTCGACCATGACGTCGAGGACCTCGTTGATCATCTCCGGGTCCAGCGCCGAGGTGGGCTCGTCGAACAGCATGACCTTGGGATCCATCGCCAGGGAGCGGGCGATGGCGACCCGCTGCTGCTGGCCGCCGGAGAGCTGGGCGGGGTACTTGGCGGACTGGTGGGCGACGCCGACCCGCTCGAGCAGCTGGGTGGCGCGCCTGTCGGCGTCGGCCTTCTTCTGCCCACGGACCTTGGTCGGGCCGAGGGTGACGTTCTCGAGGATCGTCTTGTGGGCGAAGAGGTTGAAGCTCTGGAACACCATGCCGACGTCGGCGCGCAGCTGGGCCAGCGGCTTGCCCTCCTCGGGCAGCGGCTGGCCGTCGATGGCGATCGAGCCGGTCTCGAAGGTCTCGAGCCGGTTGATCGTGCGGCACAGCGTCGACTTGCCCGACCCCGACGGTCCGAGGACCACGACGACCTCACCCTTGCCAACCGACAGGTTGATGTCCTGCAGGACGTGCAGGTCACCGAAGTGCTTGTTGACGCCGACCATCTCGACCATGGGCTCACCCTTGGCCGCCGGCTTCGGCCCCCGACTCGGTCCGTCCTGAGATGCTTGACTCATTGGGGCAACCTATCGGGCGCCTCGCGATACACACAGCGTTTGGCTGGACGGACACCGAATTGTGAGGACATCGAGCCGTATGCCTGGCCGCGCCGGCGAGCGCGGCTGTCGCCGAAGCGCCGGGCTGGGCGCTCAGGCCATGGCGGCCGGTCGCGCGTAGGCGATCTTGGGCAGCGTGTAGGCGAGGTCGACCGCGGTCTCCGTGGCCTCGGACTCGAGCAGCCGGTGCTCTGCCACGAGCCGCGCGAGGTGCCCGGCGTCGATCCGCCTCGAGAGGTCGTGCCGAGCGGGGATCGAGGCAAACGCCCGAGTGTCGTCGACGAAGCCGGACATGTTGTAGAAGCCGGCCGTCTCGGTGGCGAGCTCACGGAAACGCCGCATCCCGTCCGGGCTGTCGAGGAACCACCACGGTGCACCGAGCCGGACCGAGGGGTAGGCGCCGGCCATCGGGGCGAGCTCGCGGCTGTAGGTGCTCTCGTCGACCGTGAAGAGGATGAGCCGGAAGGTCGGCTCGTGGCCGAACGCGTCGAGGAGCGGGCGCAGGGCACGGGTGTACTCGGTGGCCACCGGGATGTCGAAGCCGGTGTCCGCACCGTGGGCCGCGAAGGTGCCGGAGTGGTGGTCCCGCAGGACCCCCGGGTGCAGCTGCATGACGAGGCCGTCGTCGCAGGACATCCCCGCCATGACGTGGAGCATGTGTCCGGCAAAAGCCCGGGCGGCACCGGCGTCGCCCTCCCCGCCCACGGCGTCGGCATAGATGCGTGCCGCGTTCTCGTTGCTGAGCGGTTCGGTGTCAGCCGTGAGGTGGCCGTGGTCCGTTGCCAGAGCGCCGGCCTCGCGGAACGCCAGGCGACGACGCCGGATGGCCGCGAGGAAACCGGCGTAGTCCGAGGTGTCGGTCTCCGCGAGCCGGGCGAGCTCCTTGACGTCCTGTGCCCACGTGGGTCGGTCCAGGTGCACGACCGCGTCCGGCCGGAAGGTCGGGACCACAGTGTCCCCTCTTCCTTGTTGTCGCAGCCGCTCGTGGTGCCGCAGGTCGGACGTGGCCGGGTCCGTCGTGGAGAGCAGCTCGATCCCGAAGGCATCGAGGAGGGGCTGCGGACGGTGGCTCGGCTCGTGGAGCCAGGCGTCGATCTGGTCGTAGATGGCGTCCGCGGACTCGGTGGAGGGATGGACCTGCACACCGAACACATCGGAGAGCTCGTGCTCGAGCCAGTATCGGGACGGGGTCCCCCGCAAGAGGTGCCAGTTGTCGCAGAACAGGCGCCAGATCGCGCGAGGGTCGGTCTCCACCGGCGTGCCGTCACGTCGGGCGACGCCGAGCCGTTCCGCCGGGATGCCTTGTGAGACGAGCATGCGGGTGACGTAGTGGTCCGGGGTGATGAGCAGGCGTGCGGGGTCCGCGAAGGCCTCGTTGTCGGCGAGCACCTGCGCCTCGACGTGGCCGTGCATACAGATGAGGGGGAGCGACCGGGTCTGCTCGTAGATCGCCCTGGCAACGGCTCGGACGGCCGGCTCGGTGGGCAGGGCGCGGTCCGGGTGCAGCGTGAGCGGTGTCGTCATCGACAGTGTTCTTTCCGGTCGACCCATGGCCGCCGGAGGCGGCAGATGGGGGTGCTTTCCTGCAAAGGGTTTCACACTGCGCCCGGCATTGGCAACGCCCGGCTCCCGGTCCGCCGTCGATGGTTCGGTTGTTATACCTGCGGATTCGGGTGTGCGGCGGCTGACGGAGGCACGATCACGGGACCTCTTGACAGGTTCTGCAAACGGTTGCAAAATCGGTCGCGACACGGGCCAACGGCGGTTCGTCGGAAGGAGGGGTCACCATGGCGGTGACCGTGCGAGACGTGGCCAAAGCGGCCGGTGTCTCGGCGTCGACCGTGTCCCGGTCCCTCTCCCTGCCCGACATGGTCGACCCGGCGACCCGGGAACGGGTCCAGCGGATGGCCGATCACCTCGGCTACCGGCCGAACCGCGCCGCCCGGGGGCTGATCACCGGACGCACCGGCAATATCGGCCTGATCCTTCCGGACCTCGCGAACCCGTTCTTTCCGTCCGTCGTCAAGGGCATCCAGAAGCAGGCGCACCAGTCCGACTACTCGGTGTTCGTCGCGGACACCGACGAGGACCCCGGCGCCGAGATCGGCCTGGTGCGAGCCCTCGCCAAGCAGGTGGACGGGATCATCCTCTGCTCCCCACGGATGAGCCCCCCCGAGCTTCGCGAGGCCGCCGCCGTGGCGCAGGTGGTCCTCGTCAACCGGCGCTCGGGCACCATCCCGGCAGTCCTGGTCGACAGCGCCGACGGGATGCGCCAGATCGTCGAGCACCTCGGCGGCCTCGGGCACCGGCGGATCGGCTACGTCGCCGGTCCGCGATCGAGCTGGTCCAACCGGCAGCGGGTGCGTGGCCTACGCGCCGCAGTCGGGCCCGCTCAGGTCGAGCTGGTCGAGCTCGGCAACTTCTCGCCGACCTTCGAGGGCGGTGTCTCAGCCGTCGAGGCCGCCCTCCTCGCCGACGTCACGGCAGTGGTCGGCTACAACGACCTCGTCGCTCTCGGGATCTGCAGCCGATTGGCAACCCGGGGGATCACCGTCCCCGATCAGCTCAGCGTGGTGGGCATCGACGACATCCCCACCGCGTCGATGGTCCAGCCGGCCCTCACCACGTTGTCGATCCCGAAGGACAGTGCCGGCCGCGCCGCCATCGACCTCCTGCTCCAGCTGCTGGGCGAGCCCGGCAGTCGCACCCCTCCACACCGCCAGCTGCCCACCCAGCTGCTCGTCCGGCATACCACCGCAGTAGTCAGCTCCAGCACCGCCACCCGGCCATCCGGCCGTCGCCGCACCGCGCGGCGTTGACGAAGGGAATCACATGCGCATCAACAAGCGCACAGCCGTCCTCGCATCGGCCGCGCTCGTCTCGGGCGTTCTCGCTGCCTGCAGCGCGCCCGCGCCCCCCAACCAGGGCGGAGCCCCGGGTACAGCCGGAGGGTCCACCGGCGGCGCCGTGCCGGACAAGCCAGCCCAGCCGGTGACCCTGAACATCCTCGACGTCGCCGGCAACCTGCAGCTGACCCAGGGGATGATCGACGACTTCGTCAAGGCCCACCCCGACATCATCTCCAAGGTGACCTACAGCAAGGGAACCGCCCCGGACCTGGTCGGCAAGATCAAGGCCCAGCAGGGAGCGGGCCGGGTCGACATCGGGCTCGTGCTGACCGGCACCGACGGCCTCGCGGCCGGCTCGTCCCAGGGTCTGTGGCAGCCCCTCCTGCCAACGTTCAATAGCCGGCTGTCCAACATGGACAACTACCAGGACGCCGCGGCGAAGATGCAGGGGCTCGCGGGCAACGAGGGGGTGACGGTCACCTACTACCCGTCCGGTCCGCTGATCGAGTACCTGCCCGACAAGCTGCCCAACCCGCCGAAGACCGCCGAGGAGCTGCTCGCCTACGCGAAGGCGAACCCCGGGAAGGTGGAGTACGCCCGTCCGGCCAACTCCGGGCCCGGCCGGACCTTCCTCATGGGCCTGCCCTACATCCTCGGCGACAGCGACCCCAAGGACCCGGTCAACGGGTGGGCGAAGACCTGGGCCTACCTCGGGGAGCTGAACAAGTACATCAACACCTACCCGGGCGGGACCACGCAGACGATGAAGGACCTGGCCAACGGCACGGCGAACATCGTCGTGTCCACCACCGGCTGGGACATCAACCCCCGCGCGCTCGGCACCGTCCCCGCGACGGCCAAGATCGGCACCCTCGCCGGCTTCCACTGGGTGACCGATGCGCACTACGCCGTCATCCCCAAGGGCGCGTCGGCCGACCAGCAGG
>JAABUM010007118.1_pt1 | contig 10520 bp, 12 predicted proteins | sample 5559161 | NCBI WGS metagenome assembly JAABUM01 (sample SAMN10711868, study PRJNA513369) | rock metagenome | isolation source: Antarctica rocks | place: Antarctica: Victoria Land, Siegfried Peak nord | reverse complement strand
GTGGCCGTTGCCGTCCACGCGCTCAACCGCATGCTGGACTTTGGACGCCCAAGCTACGTCCGCGTCGCCTGATCCCAGATGCCGGCAGGGTTAGTGCGCCCGCGCACCTGATCCATGCACCACGCTCCCCTCCCCTCCTCTCCATCCTGATCCCCCACCGGCGACGGACGGCGCGGGACGTGGGGCAAGGGCGTGCGCAGCACGGGAGCGCGCCAGCGCGACGCACCCTTGCGGCACGGCACGCGGCGGCCGTAGGTGATCCATCCATCCCTCCTCCTGACATCTCCCCCCATCGTCGTCCGGCGTGGCGCGAATGGCGGGGTGGCAGGCGGGGCAGTGCCCGGGATCAGCGCCGCAGGCGCAGGCGGTGCAACAGGCGCTGCGCCAGCCCGGAGCGCCCCGGACCCGGACTGGCGGCCTGTCCTGGGTCAGGCCGCGGCGAGCTTGGTGTCCCAGGCGCTATGCTGGTCTGAGGGTAAGCAGGGCCAGGCGGCAGGGTGGCGGTTGGCGGCACCGGGCGGAGCGGCAGCGGGGCAGCGGCAGCCCGCGCAGGTTCGGGCTGGCCTGGGGTGAGCGTCGGGCAGCGTGCGGGTGCCGGGCTGTTGGCCATCGGCATAAGGGTGCGCGGGACCGCCAGGGGCTGGATCGGACGGTTCGGCATGGCTGGCGTGGCTGTCGGCATCAGGGTGGGACGGATCGGAGCAGCCGGCAGCGCCGGCACGTCCCGGGCCTTGCTGATGGCCCGCCGGCCGAGCTGGGTCAGGCTGGACCGGAAGGCGCGGTCGTGCTCCTCCATCCTGGCCGGGTCATGCGCCAGGTGTTCCAGGAAGTGGACCCGCTTGCCGGTGATGGCGGCCTTCACCCGGACCTTGCCGGCGCGATACTCCGGATGGTCGTAGCCCATCACCTCGACCGCGAAGGAGCGCAGGAAGCCGCCGTTGGCGGCTTGGATGGCGCCTTCGAAGTCCGGCTTGATCACCGCGTCCCCGGCCTCCTGGCCGAGGTAGTAGCCGGATCTGTCATACAGCGGCTTGGCGATCGCGACCTGGCAGCCCTCCGCTGCCATCCAGCCCTGGAAGCGGACCAGGATGTCGAGGCACCTGCGCTCGTGCGAGGAGTCCACCGGCAGCATGTCCGTCGCCGACCAGCACGGATGGGCGTAGGCCTCCGAGGGGGCGAGCGGCTGCTGGCCGTTCGGGGAGGCGACCAGCACGGCGATGACGAACGGGCCGCGCCGTTGCGCGCCCCGGCCAGGGCCGAACACGCTGATGGCGCCCCTGGTGCCGATGCGCCCGCCCCCGGCCAGGACCAGCGTGTCGCCCTCGATGCCCTCGGCGACCAAGGCCAGCACGCCGTGCGGGCGCCGCCCCTTTGGCCAGGTCCGCCGTGCGGCGATGCGCCGGACCAGCTCGCCCATCCCGGCCGGGTCGGTTCCCAGCACCTCCGCCAGCCGCAGGTTGCCGCCGAGTGAGATGCCGCGGGCAGCTCATCCGACGACGCGGCGGCGGAAGATGTCGAGGACAACGTAGAGGTAGAAGTAGAACCAAGTGGCCGGCCCCATGAGCTTGGTGATGTCCCAGGACCAGACCTGGTTGGGTGCCTTGGCGAGCAGCTTGAGCTTTTGGTAGGCGGGGTGGCGCGGCTACAGGCAGCGGGCGGGGACCTCGCTGTTGGCGCCGAGGATGCGATACATGCTCCTAATCGAGCAGTGGTAGGCGCCCCCATTGAGCAGGGTGGCGTAGACCTCGGCTGGCGCAAGGTCGGCGAAGCGGGGCGAACGGAGCAGGTCGAGTACAGCTTGGCGCGGTCCGGCCGGCAATGCCTTGGGTCAAGCCTATTCCTGCAACTCTGTCTCACCGACGGCGCTTACGCTGGACCGCGCGTGGCAGGGGCGATCTTCAGACAGCACTAGGACTGATTGACCGCTATGCACGTCAGCCAGCAAACGGTGCCGATCGTTTGTTCACAGGCCGGTCCCGGTTACAGAGTTAGTATAGACTCTAGAGTTAAACAGTTACGCTTAGACTTCTGCATGTGATTTCAGATGGTTAATTCCGATTCTCGTCCGCGATGTTCCGAAGTTCCGTCCGCGATGTTCCGAACTTGCGCGTCCGCGATGTTCCGATAGGGTGTCCGCGATGTTCCGATGCGACTCACAGGTTGTCCACAGGCACGCCGGGCAGGTTCGTCGCGACCGATACCTTGCCTCCTGCTGGCTTACGACGGATCTTGGGCTTCGGAACATCGCGGACATTGGACCCGGCTGGTTCGGAACATCGCGGACGCGGCTCAATGACGACGACGGGTCGTCCGCCGTCGGCAAGTGCTTCCACGCTCAAGCGGTAGTCCGGAATGCGGTCGAGCACGATAATTTTGAGTAGGTCGTGCTTGAAGCGTCGTAGGTCCCGGGTCGTACCGATTTTGCGGGCCAGCTTCTCCAGGCCGATTTTCCAGACAGTCTGTCCACCGAGATGCTTGCGAGCCAACTCATAGACCCGACGTTCCAGCCCGCCTTCCAGATCGAAGTAGGCCGGGTTGATCGTCAGCACCCTGCGTTCTTGCACCAAGGCACGAAACATCCAGTCATTCAGGGTTATCTCGATCGCTGCCATAATCTTCCGTCCAGACAGCGTCTTGCGCTCCACCACCCGCCAGGTTTCGATCCATCCGAAGCCTCGGCGGTCGCGCTGGTCTGCGGACTCGATCGATGTGACGATGTTGGTGGATCGCAAACGGTATAGTGCGTCCAGCAGAAGCTCATAGCTGCGCTTGCCGGTGCCGCGGCCAGTGACGCGCAGCAAGTCGTGAGCAGAAAACCTCACGGTGTGCTCGACCGCCACACCCCGCTCTATGCGTTCGTTCAAGAGGCTCACGACATAGAGCAGGATGTCTTTGTCCCAAATGGTGGCAAGACCCTTTGGCCCAGGCTCGATCTTGATCTGCGTCCGCCCGTCATCGTACACAAGCGGCTCCATGCGGGGCTGCTTTTGCAAGCTGAAGAACGGAAACTCCATTAAAGCCCTGTCGTCCTTCAAGGGCACCCCGACCAAGCTGTCGAGGAAGAGATCAACCTGCTGGTCGGCCATAGATGTGTCCGCGATGTTCCGAGTCCTTGGCACGATACTGCCCGCGATGTTCCGAATCCACTGCTGATATTTGTCCGCGATGTTCCGATCCTGCCATCAGGCGCAGCGGCCGGCAGCCGTGCCGTTCAGGGTGGCTCTGTGGCCGCCAGCACCTGGTCGATCTCGGCCCGAAGCTGCTTTAGCCGCTTGCGCTCTGGTGTCGTGATGCCTTGCCTGTGCTCGGTCAGGCGACGGAGGCCATCCCTGAACGAGTCTATGGTTTCGACGGACAAGTGCCGTAGATTCCGGGGCTGTCGCGCTGGCGCCGGCGCCGGCTCCACTGCCCCAGTTGCACGGGCCGCCCGGACCATCTTTTGGGTGAGGCTGCCGTCTCTGGCAGCCTGGATCAAGCGTTCCCGCACGGCGCCGGGTCCGATGCGGGCAAGCTCGGCAAGCACGTAGCGGGACGGTTCAGAACCTTTTGTCGCCAAAAGATCGTGTAGCAGGCTGTCCGGCAGGGTTAGGATGCGCAGGGTGGAACTAATCTCCGCTTCCGACTTTCCAAGTGCCTGCGCAGCTTGCGCCTGGGACCAACCTTTACCGCCGATCAGGCGTTGCAGCCCCCTCGCCTCCTCGATCACTCCCAGGTCCACTCGTTGCAAGTTTTCGACCAGCGTCGCAACCTCGGCGTCACCTGTGTGCTCGATGGCCAGGATGGTGGGCCAGCCTGCGGTGTTGGCTGCGCGCCAGCGGCGTTCACCCGCTACGATCAGCCATTGGCCACGCGATGCCGCATCCCGCCGCACCAGGATGGGTTGCAACTGCCCCTGCTCCGCCATTGTACCTGCTAGCGCCGCGATCTCGTCGGCATCGAACGTTTTCCGCGGCTGGTCCGGGTCGGGTCGGACGTGGCTCAACGCAAGTTCCATCGAGTGCTGAAAACGGCTCTCGTCGCGGACGATTGCATCCGAGACGCCCTCCAACATCGCCGTTGCCGCTCCCATCAGTGGCGATGCCTTGCGCCGTGCAGCCATTAGGCCAATTCCGGCCGCAACCGCACATCCGCCTCCCCTGGCCTTGCTGGGGCAGCCTGAGGCAGCGGCTGCTCGGCGACGAGAGCCGCCGCTAGTCTAACGTAGATTTGGACGACCTTCGAGCGCGGCGATGCCTCAAGGGTAATGCGCGACGCCCATGCAGCATGGGAGTAGACCGTGCTGTTCGGCACAGGTTCGATTACCGGTGCGATCCCGTCCATCGCCGTTATGAGATGGTTCAGCACCTCGCGATCAATTGCCAGGTGTGCGGAAAAGCGCGTCGGCAGAACGCCAGCAATGCGGAGGCTTGGGTTCAAGCGCCGTTGGACCTTGCGTATAGTGTCCAGGATCATTGAGACTCCCATCGCGTCATAAGGCTCGGTCTGGACCGGAACGATCACAAGATCCGCCGCCCCGAGCGCCATCCAAGTCAGCGTACCAAGGTTCGGCGGTGCGTCTACGATGATGTAATCATAGTGCCCTCTAACCCCCTCAAGTGCCTCTTGCAACGCGGCGTCGAACCCAGGTTCGCGCCGCATGTCTATGCCTGCAAGGTTGATATGACTGCCTACGAAGTCGAATGGCGACATACGGCCGCTGACGACCTCGCCGGCGCGTACGACGGCTTGTTGAAGCAGGCCGTCGTCAAGCAGCACATACGCGACCGTACGCCGTTGGCGAAATAGGTCAATGGACGCCTGGCCGAACAGTACAGAAGTCGCCGTGGCCTGTGGGTCGAGATCAATGAGCAGGACGCGCTGCCCGAACTGGCTAAGAGCATAAGCAAGATTGAGCGAACTGGTCGTCTTTCCCACGCCACCCTTCTGGTTAGCCATAGCGACCACGCGAGCGTGACGCGGTTGGCTCGCTATTAGAGCCTCCATCGTCTCGGCCACATCGTCCGGGATTGGATCGCGCCCAGACTCCCACTTGGACAGCTTCGGCCGGTCATAGCTGCGGCTCAGCCGTCGGTTCAAGTCTTCGGCCAACTCGATCTGACTCCTGCGCAGCTGGTGCCGCAGCGCGCGGAAAGCGCCACCATCCATACCTGCTCTCCCTCTGAAAACCCAGCAGTCATACCATCAACAACCAATAACACTGTTGATTGTTGTGCCGCTAGGATTTTGCTTCCGCTCCGCCTGTCTGGAGAGAAGAGAGGTTCCGACCCGGCGCTTGGATGGATGTTTTGGCGACAAAACTTCAACACCGTCAATGGCATCGTCAATTTGGCTGTCAGCCGGCTTGCGGGATGCGTCTGAGCCGGGGTGGGCGAGCGGGATGATGCCACCTGCCTGCCCGAGCTACGCCGGCTATCGGTTCCCAGCTGAGATCATCAGGCATGCGGTCTGGCTCTACTTCCGCGTTCCCCTAAGCCTGTGCATGGTGGACGAGCTGCTGGCCGCGCGCGGCATCACAGTCAGCCATGGTTGAGCTGCGAAGCGGATCAACGGGCGCCAGTAGGCGCTGAAGTTCGGCCAGGCGTTTGCCAACAAGGTCTGCCGCAGGCTGCCCGCGGCCTGCGACAAGTGGCACCTGAACGAGGTCTTGCTGACGATCTCCGGTGCAAGGCACTAGCTGTGGCGCGAAGTCGATCAGACTGGGATGTTGCTGGATGTCCTGGTGCAGAGCCAGCGCGACACGCGGCTGCTGCGTGGCTATGTCCATGAATTTTGGGTTCTCCGGCACTTCCGATACTGCTGGCGAATTCAGAGTTGGCCATTTGTTCACGCCACCTGGCATCCTGGCAGCCCCGCTCTGCCGGGGTTGCGGGTGGTCCGCAGCAGCTACTGAACGGGCGCTGCGGTGCGCCAGGCGAATTCGCCAGCAGTATCACTTCCTGTGCTGTTTACTTACCCGCGCTGAGGCCAAAACATTGAAGTTGCCTGACATTCTAGGCTGGAAGCCGCTCCTGCCGTAGCTCGCGGACTTCGCAAGCGAGGACTCCAACATTCCTAAGATTATTCAAATGTTTACTGGATATTTGGCGGCTTGTGCAGCACGGGAAATACGGAAGATCCAGAATTGCGGCGGCGACTACATCCACGTCCTCGCCGTTCTGGCAGGGGCGCAACACGGGGCTGGCCGGCTACCGCATGTCCGCCTTCTGCGAGATGCCCCGCACCGGCCTGCCGGACCTGTTCGTCAGCCGGGAAGAGTTCGAGCGCTACGTGGAGACCATGACCCGGGCAGGTGCGATTGCCGACGCAAGCTTCCTGTGGTGGACGCTGCGCCCCTCGGTCCGCTACCCCACGCTGGAGCTTCGCATCGCCGATAGCTGCACGCGCCTGGAGGACACGCTGGCCATCGCCGCCCTCTACCGCTGCCTCGTCCGCCTGGCCGACCGGCAGCCGGACCTGAACCGCGGCCTGACCGGCGCCTCGCGGGCCATCGCCGCGGAGAACCTGTGGCGCGCGCAACGCGACGGGGTGCGCGCCAGCATCATTGACGAGGGACCCGGCGTTGCCGTGCCGTTCGCGTCCCACCTCGATGCGACGCTCGCCCTCGTGGCCGAGGACGCGGATGCGTTGGGCTGCCAGCGCGAGGTGGCGAGGGCGCGCGGCATCGCGGCAGAGGGCACAAGCGCCGACCGGCAGCTTTCCACTTTCACCGAGGCGCGCGGGCGCGGACTTGCCGAGCGTGAAGCCGTTGGCGCGGTCGTGGACTGGCTCGCTGAAACCACGTCCGGGCGGCAGGCGTAGTCGTCGTCGCTGGACGAGGGCGGCCGGCAGGGGCCGCCAGGCGGCTGCGAAAGGGAGAAGCCGATGGACGAGGACCGTTTCAACATGGCTCTGCGCAAGTTCCTCAAGGAGGTCGGCGTGACCTCGCAGCGGGAGGTTGAGAAGCTGGCGCGCGAGCACGCGGGGCAGGGCGACGCGCTGCGGCTGCGCATGGTGCTCACGTCGCCGGACTCGCCGGCGCTGAACCACGTGGTCGAGCAAACCATCCCGCTCACCTGAGCTGGCGGCAGAAGCGGACCTGCTCGCAGCGGCCCGAGCGGGTCGGGCCGGAACATGGCTGGGGCAGGGCAGGGTGGTCTACGGCAGGTGCCGATCCCTGTTGCGCGCCCGATCGACCTCAGCTGCTTTCCCCGGGGTCAGCAGTTGGAGAACTGGATCCGCGAGGCCATGCCGTCACGTCCGGTAGCCTTCCCATTCCGGCTCGTTCTGGAACACCCAATCATAGTAGTCCCGCTGCGTCAGCGCGCTGGCCGCGGCCTCGTCCAGGATGACCTTGCAGCGCGGGTGCAGCTGCAGTGCTGACGCGCTGATCATCGCCGTGATCGGCCCCTCCACCGCCTTCGCCAGCACCGCGGCCTTGGCCGCCCCCGTCGCAAGCAGCAGCAGTTCGCGGCCATCCAGGATGGTGCCGACCCCCATGGTCAGCGCCCGCGCCGGCACGCGGCCCGCGTCGCCGCCGAACATCGCCGCGTTCTGCTGCCGGGTGGCAGGAGTGAGCGCCTTCTCGCGGGTGCGCGACATTAGCGCCGACAAGGGTTCGTTGAAGCCGATATGGCCGGCCTCGCCAATGCCGAGAAGCTGCAAGTCTATGCCCCCTGCCTCTCGGATCAGCCGTTCGTAGCGCGCCGCCTCGGCGCCGAGGTCGGCGGCCATGCCGTCCGGCACGTGGGTGTTGGCACGGAGGAAGTTGACCCGGCTGAACAGGTGCGCGTCCATGTAGCGGCGGTAGGAGTGCTCGTCGTCTGCGGGCAGGCCGATATACTCGTCGAGGTTGAAGCTGCGACAGGCCGAGAAGTCCAGCTTCATGGCGGCGAGCCGGTCATAAACACGCTCCATCGTGCGCCCGGTCGCCAAGCCCAGCACCAAGCCTGGCTTCTCGCGCACGCGGGCCGCAATGAGCCGTGCGGCCAGCATCGCCGCGGCGTCCGCGTTCGGTTGTATGATCACCTCCACCGTTCACCCCTCCTTGCTGATCGGGACAACCTTTCAAGGCCGCCCCCGTCGCCATGGCGCGCTTCTGCCCAATCATGACCGCACAGGCCGCATGGTGGCTGCAATGAGAAGCAGCCGGTCCCCGTCACGTTCGCGGCCGTGGTCGGACCGTAGCACCTTGGCTGGCATGATGATGTCGCCGGCGTTGCGGGCAGTGTGCCGGTCGCCGCGAGGCCGAGTGCCTGGGCAGTGGCGAGCAACTCCTCAATGACCCACCCGCAGCCTGAGTCCCGCAAGACTTGCCGCTGTGCGGCTAGGGCGTCCATGCCGTCTGTTCAGCTTCGGACGTAACCGATCAGCATGGGGCTACCCAAGCTGCCGCGGATCATGCTTGGACCATCCTGCCATCCCGACGTCCACCCGTTCCATGTCGCCGAGTCTTGGATACCGGGCAGGATGGCGCGCCTTGGCGATACCTGCAGCGGCCTGCTGCCGGGTCAACGAACACCCGCGCCCGGGCGCCGCGCCCGATCGGCACGCCAACGCCAATGCCGGGGCGAGCAGGGCAGGGCAGGGGGGTGATGCGGCTGGCGGCGGGGCGAGCGGCAGGCGGATCGGCCTGTCGCGTTTCCTTAATCGTGATCCATTGTTCCTCAGGAAATCAGTAGCTTGCGCGGGCCCTAATTCATAAGAATGTAGCCCAAATCGCAAGACCCAAATCGCAAGAAAGGTGCCCTACATCGTAAGCCAGGATCCGGGATGACGCGCATGGCGACCGAGATGAAGCCCAAGCCTCTCCTGCTGGCGGTCTCCAACGCCGATTGGGCCGAAGCCGTCCAGCGCGAGTTGGTCCTGCGCCCGCTGTCCACTCAGCTCCGTGTCGGCCTGCCCGCAGCTTTGGCAGCAGCGTCTGCCTTGGGCCTGAGCAAGCCGCGCATCTACGGCCTGCTGCGCAGCTTCCGTGCCAACCCGGTCACGGCCTCGCTGCTATCCCGCAAGTCTGGCCAGGCCCGGGGTGCGCGGCGTCTCGACGCGGCAGCCGAAAAGCAGGTGGAGACAGCTATCGAGGAGGTGTACCTCAAGCGGGAGCGCCCGACCCTCAAGGTGGTCTGGCGGCAGCTGAAGGCGAACTGCCGTATCGCCGGGCTGGCCCCACCGTCCATGAAGACGCTCCGGGCGCGGGTGTCGGCCCGCAGCCTGCGCGAGCGCGTCAAGGCCCGCGAGGGTGCCGTCGTGGCTGGAAACCAGTTCCGCCAGCTCAGCGGCAGCCTGCGGACGGAGCGGCCGTTGGAGGTGGTCCAGATCGACCACACCAAGGTGGACCTCATGCTGGTGGACGACGTGACCCGCGCCTGCATCGGCCGGCCATGGCTGACGCTGGCGCTGGACGTCCACACGCGCACGATGCTGGGCCTCCACCTGTCACTCGACGCCCCGAGCGCCACGGCGGCGGCGCTGGCGGTCGCGCAGGCGGTGCTGCCGAAGGCGGACTGGCTCAGCACGCACGACATCGACCTCGCCTGGCCGATGCACGGCCTGCCGGAGGCGGTCCATGTGGACAACGGCCGCGAGTTCCATTCCCGGGCTTTCGAGCGCGGCTGCGAGCAGCACGGCATCCGCATCGACTACCGCCCGCCGGCGACGCCGCACTTTGGCGGGCACATCGAGCGGCTGATGGGAACCTTGATGGGCCGTGTGCATGCGCTGCCCGGCTCCACCTCGTCCAACGTGGCGACGCGCGGCGACTATGACGCCGAAGCAGCGGCGGTGCTGACGTTCCGGGAGTTCGAGCGCATCCTGGTGCTTGGAGGTGCTCGGCCCCTACTACAACGAGGTGCATTCGGCGCTGGGCCGGCCGCCGGCCGCTGCCTGGACGGAGGGGACGGCCGGGAGGCAGGTGTGGATCGGCGCCCGCTGCCGCCCCGTCTTTAAGTGCTGCAAGTCCATGATTTGACACAAGGATCTCCCTAACGGATGGGGTTACGACCGGCGCCGGTGGTGACCCCAACGGCTATCCACATAGCCGAGCTATATCAGTATGCTAAGCGCCGAGTTAGGTAGGGTCACGGTTGGAGGCCGGTTCACAGGTGGCCTGTTGCGGCGGCCCGACCGGTGTGCCTGCTGGCAGCTCAGCCGCAACCGCCTGCCACGCAACCGTCATAAATTTACAATGTCTCCGTCGCGGGTGCGGACTAGGTTCCGGTCCGAAGCAGGCCGGGTCCTGCGCTTGGCGCGCGTGGCGTGCCCACGATGGAGGTCACATGAGACTCAGGAATGCGGCGCTGGCGGTTGTGCTGGCAGGGTTCGGGTCCGTGGCGGCGCTGCCTGCGGCGGCGCAGAACGGGATCACCGGCGCAGGCGCCACCTTCCCGGCGCCGGTCTATGCCAAGTGGGGCGAGGCGGCGAAGGCCGCCATCGGCGTCGAGCTGAACTACCAGGCCATCGGCTCCGGCGGCGGGCAGAACCAGATCACCAACCGCACCGTGGACTTCGGCGCCTCCGACGCGCCGATGGACGCGGCCAAGCTGCAA
>JAABUM010007117.1_pt1 | contig 10521 bp, 13 predicted proteins | sample 5559161 | NCBI WGS metagenome assembly JAABUM01 (sample SAMN10711868, study PRJNA513369) | rock metagenome | isolation source: Antarctica rocks | place: Antarctica: Victoria Land, Siegfried Peak nord | reverse complement strand
GAAAATTTGTTTGCAGAAGGTGCAAGTTGCTGGCCCGCTGGTGGTGTCTGAAGCGAAGTAATCTCTCACGAATGATTTCGGGCGGCCACCTGTGTTGCTCTGCTTGGCCGCCACGGGCTCGACGTCATCAATGCGCTCAGCAATCTCGATATCAGAGCTCATTGATGGTTGCAGCGAGACAGGCAAGGCAGGAAATCCAGTGCCAGAGCTGTCAAGAAGCGTCAGACCGGGGGCCTGCAAGCTAAAGACCGGCTGGATGCCATTGCCGGCCGTTGTCGGTGCCAAGATTGGCAGCGACCGCAGGCGTCGGCGGCGGGGCGTCTAGCAGCGGCGGCAGCGGCGGTGGAGCGCGACTGCGAAACCTCGGAGCCGTAGGCGAAACCTGCGAAACCCTATGCGAAACCTCGTACGGCGAAACCTTGAGGTTTAAGCACGAACCTTGATTCAAAGTTCGAAAGCAAACTGGCCAGGCGGTCAGAATCGGTCGCAGCGCGCTTTCGACAATTGGCCCGGCTTCTCCTCAGTCAGCAGCTGCTTGCGGCTCAGCGTATCGATTCTATTTCGTGCTGCGTGCTGCGGCGCGTGCATTGCAGCGCACTTGCAATTTGTCAGACAGACGACATCAGCTTCACGTATTTCAGCAGTGTGCAGACGGGTAGTGATGCAGGAAATCTAGTCGCCATGACAGGGGTGCTCGTCGGCAATTCGGCAGACTCGTCCGCACAGCAGCTTTTGTCGAAAGGATCGCAAACACCCGTTCAAGTTTCGACACGGGTCCCGGACAACAGCGAGCCGCGCACGCCTAACAACGAGCCGCCTTCGTCTGCGTCCAGGCTCAATGGAGGCAGCCCGACGAGCTCGCCGAGGCATGCTGCGGCTGAAGCCGCGAACCAGGCTGCCCCGGGTAGGCATTCGTCCTGGGGCCTTGGACTTGGCATCGCGCAGCAGGAACGCACTGACTGGAGCCGTGGTTTCTCAAGACTGTTCGAATTCTTTCTTGCAGGTGCAGCAGCGCCGGCGACGAGGCGGGGCTACGACAAGTGGAACGACACAGAGGAGGACCTTTTCTTTGCCGCGCTCAAGCCCACAGTCGGCTGCCTGCCCAATGTGGTGTGCACGGCGGCCTCCAAGCGCATCAGGACGAAGGACTACGTCCAGGTCTGCGCGCCTGACACTGCCTGCTGCCCCGCAGTCTGTGCTGCGACCGACAGAGTCTTGGGCATATTCACGGCCCGCACTCAGTGTCATGCCCAATACTCGTCCGCATGGCGCTCAAATGCTCATGCTGGTGTACTCGCAGACGCGTGCCTACTACGGCAGGCTGGTGAAGCGCCTGGACTCTGCGCTAACGTCGGCGTCGCAAGAGAGCGTGCACGAGGTGCAGACGTGCTGGCGCATTTCGTCGTTGCCATTGTCTACTCAATCTGCGCTCTACAGCACACATCACAAACCTGCCACAGCCCTGAGCGTATGTGTTGATATGCTTTGATTCTGAAGCCTGTTGCACTAAACACTTGTGAATTTCACGAGCGGGCACAAAACCCTTTTGTGCCCCGGCGCGCAGGACCTGAACCTGCTGCACAGGGCGATGCTCATCTACTGGAACCACGTAAGCACGCCTTCCATTACCTGGTGTTTCCGTCATGCCGCGTGCTCATCAGTGTGTCAGACTCCACTCCAGTCTTATGCCAGGCGCTGGAGCTGTAAGCTTCTTGTGGCGCTGCAGTGGGTGAACAAGGCGCCCAAGAACAACCATGGCAGCGACGCCTTCCGGTCCATGCTGACCAAGCCGCGGAAGACGAAGGACTTCCATGCGGCGGTGCAGCAGGCAAGCTCACCTGGACACCCAAGACTGCATGCCAGCGACATGTTCCGTCTCCTGCGTACCGGTGCAGCTGCAGATGCAGCTGCCAAAAGCAGCAAGATTGCAATGTGTGCAATGCGACTGGTCCGCCTGATTGAATCGCACCTCGGCTGGCTGCAGGGAGTGAACCGGCTCCTGCAGCAGGCCAGCAAGGTGCGCCCCTCGCCCGCGGCGCTCGCGGCGGCAGCTGCAGCGGCGGCGCAGCAGCAGCAGAAGAAGCCGTCGCCCGCCAAGCGGGCGCAGCAGGCACAGGCCGCGATGCAGCCAGTCGCTCCGCCGCCCGTGGCGCCGGCGGCCGCGCGGGCAGGCAGTGCAGCAGCGCCCCAGCTGGCCACCGCTGGGAGCTGCAGCAACTGCAAGGGCCATGGCCAGCCAGCCGCTGCAGCAGCCGCAGACCGCTCACAGGGCATCGCTGTCGCCTCGCCGCCCGCGCAGGCGGCGGGCTCCCCGCCATGCGCAAGCCCCACAGCAGCAGCGGGGGTGGCAGCGCGCAGCCCCAACGCTGCTCACCGAGGTTCAGCTCGGACGGCCGCAGCAGCGCCGCCGCCAGAAAGCGCAGACCAGGCGAAACATCTGCCGCGGCTGCTAACGGTGCAGATGCTGCCGTGGGGCGGCGCGGCAAAGGCGCGGGTGACGGGCGCCGGCGCCAACCCCTACCTTGAGCTGGCCAACCTCAAGTGAGTTCGCTGCACATTCCGGGCGCTGTCTTGTGAACTTGATTCTATTGTTGCGTTTCACCTGCACAAGTGGCACAGGATGCACTGAATGCGGTTAAGAGATGATGCGTTGCCCTGTGCGGCACATGCTACTGGATGCTGTTGGGAGATTGGGGAGCGGAACAAAACCAATGAGATTAAGAGATGTTTTGCGTGTCGGTGCAGGGCGGCAAAGCCGGTGCAGTTTCTGGCGAACCACCTGCAGAAGAAGTGGGGGGCACCGCAGCCGCCGCTCGTGCGGGTGGCGCGCCTCGGCGAGACCGCTGCAGCCGTCACCTCCGCGTCGCCAGACATGCAGGTGGGGCAGCACACTTGGCCCGCCTCGCGCGAGCACACCGCACATGCTCATGCAGCTTGCTCATCAGGGCCGACCAGCGTGCTTTTGCTTCCTGTTTGTGACTTCGTCACTGTGCCAGTCTAGCCAGGGCTGGAATGGTGTATAATATGAGGCGTTACAATGGCAGGATTCCTCTGTGCAGATGGGCGAGCTTTTCGTGGAGGCTGGGCTGCCGGATGTCTTCCAGCTCTACTACTTCTGGCCGGCAGACTGCGGCGAGAAGCCCCCCGCAGGCCAGCGGATGCCGCCAGCCGCGCTGCCGCCGCCGCCGCAGCAGCAGCAGCTTTCCAGCAGAGCGGCTTCCGCCGGTGTGCGGCCGACGGCGCCGCTCGTCCCCGTCAGACAGACAACGGGTGTTGCTGCTCCCTCAGCGCCCGCCTCGGCAGCGAAGTGCAGCTGGCAGCCGGTGGCTCCCGCAGCAGCCCCAGCGCGGCCGCCGCCGGCATTCAGCCACCCGGCGCAGCCCACGCTGAAGCGCGCCCTGGCCGACTCGCAGCAGCCTCCGGCAGCAAAGCGGGTGGCGTCGGCAGCAGCGTCGGCAGCGGCAACTTGCGCGGTGCCCAGGATTGTGCCGGAGGCAGTCGCCGGCAGGGTGCTGGCAGGGCAGCTGGCGAGCACGCGCCCGCCGCCGCTTCGGCCAGCGCAGCAGGCACCGGCAGGAGGCCGCGCGGTGGCACAGCACCAGCCTGCCACCGGCAACACTGCGGGGGCGCCTCACAACTCGGCGCCTGCCAGCAGCACGCCGGCGGCGCAGCTGCCGTGGGCACATGCCAGCGCCTCTGCAGCCGCAGCGCCGGCGCCGCCACCCGCCGCCGGCGAAGACAGCCTGTTCGGCGGCTCGCCGTCGCCGCCGCTGCCGCTGTCGCTGCTGGTGACGCCCTCGCTGCTGGCGCCGCCCGAGCCGGCCGACAGGCAGCAGCAGCACGGCGGGCCACCGCCGGCGGCGGCGGCCGCCTCAGGGGCGCCCGCCAGCTTTGCCTATGCGGGCCTGAGCCTGCCTGGCGGCAGCGGCGCTGCGGGCGGCGGCGCCGCAGAGCATTGCAACTGGGGCGGCTCGCTCGCCGGCCTGCTGTCCGGCCCGCGCCTAAATGAGTTTGGCATGGAGGAGAGCTGCGACGTATTTGCAGCCGGCTGGGGCACTGCCGGGCGCGCCTCAGGTGCTCACTTGATGCACCAGTGGTCCTTCATATGCAGCCCAAACCTCATCCACTATATGTAGAAACACCCCTTAGAAGCGTCCCCCGTCTCGTGGCTCGTTGACATAGAACGCTGACAGCCTGCATTTTGTTGCACAGGCTCGGTGGCAGCTCAGCAGGCAGCGCCTGCGTCACCGCTGCGCTACTTTGCAGACCTGGCTGACAGCCGGCTGCCAGGCGGCTTGCCCGTGGCCGCAGACAGCCAGCACGCGGCGGCTGAGCGACACCCCGGCAGCCTGCAAGACATGCTGGCGGCGCAGCTCAGCCAGGTGCTAGCTCAAACCCTCAATCCTGACAAATCTGCAATTTGCGCTGCACTCAAGCACTGTGTGCCTGTGCACAGAGCGGGGTATTGTTCCTGAACGAACAGTGCCTGGAGATGAGCGATGTCCTGTGCCATTGGAGCAAGATTGCTTGTTCTTCACTGAGGTGTTGTCCGAGACAATCTGTGTCTGTACGAATTGCAGGGCGGCAACGGCAACGCCGTCATGGCGGGCATCCTGGAGCGGCTGATGAGCAGGGAGGAGGGCTCCAACCTGACGCTGCCGCCGTCGCTGCTGGGCGATGCCGCGCCGGCGCGGCCCTTGGCCTGCGCCGCCGCCAGCCGGCTGGGGCCCTCGACCACTGCGGGGCCGGCCGCGGGCAGCTCTCCCCCGGCAACGCTCGCGGCGGCGGGCGGCGCCGCGGCTATAGGCAAGGGCGCGGACGCGGGCGGCGGTGGCGGCGACCTCGACGTGGGCGGCGCCTTTGCGAGCAGCCTGCTGGGCTGCGTCGGCCTGTCGCAACTGGAGATGGACGTCGGGTCGCTGCTGGGACTGGGCGACGGCGGCGGCAGCGACAGCTGGGACGCGCCCGCCTGCTGCGGCGGCTGCGACAGCAGCGGCGCCAGTGCCGGCTCTGCCAGCGGCAGCCAGGGCTGCGGCCTGAAGCCCTTCCACCAGCTGTTCCCCAGCAGCGAGGTCAAGGCGTGACTGGGCCCTAGCGGAGTAAATATTGGATTGACAGGATGCCGTGAACGTGGTTTTGCTGCACTGACTGACGGTTGATTGCACCGTCAAATTCCTACTCGCAATGATGTCCTGGTACACGATACTGTCTGGACTCCTCCAATATCGCATGTAACATTTCGTCGCGTACATTTTCGTACTGTTTCCCGAGTGACTGCAGCGTTCTTGTGTCGGGCTCAATGATGAAAAATGGTTTCGCCTACCTACAAGCTGGTCCGGTCGCCCGAGGCTGGGGCTCCTGCCTGTGCAGGGTTTTTGGAATCCCTTTCTGAACACCGCTCCGCTGATCCTGTTGGCGCAACAGTTGCCTCCGGCACGGCAGGCAGCCCCAGGTGGACCGTCATCGTGCCGCAGTTTCAGACTGCCCCGTTTCTCAGCCGGTAGACTACCCCAGGCATCCGGTTCTCAGCGCCTGCCTTCAGAACCAGACGCCCGCCCACCATGTCAGCGTGTTGATATTCGACCCGAATGCGATGTGGTCTTCTGTGCTGCGCAGCCGCTGATCGAAGTGCGCCGCCGTCTGCTCCATGGTTACTGGCTGCGTTGACCGCAGCCAGGTCGCAATCTGCAGGGCAGTCAAAATGTCACAAATAAAAATGCTTTGTGAGCAGCATAAATATGCATGCATTGCGCACACTACACACTCTCCCGGCGGGACGACCCAGTCGATCAGATGAGTGGTGCAGCAGTGACATCCCTGCAGCCGCCTTGCAAGATACAGGACTAAGTTGCCGGATCCGTAAGTGAATGCCGTGCAGCGTTGTAAGCGCAGGAATCCAAGGCACAGCTTTGACATCACCTCCGACATTGTGGGCGGCGGCTGCTGCGACGCGGCTGCAGCAGGCGGCACAGCAGCGGCAGTGGCTGCGGCGGGTAAAGAGCTGCCTCCAGCTGTAGACCCGCGCACCAAATGACGTTCTGGCGTTGGCTACATACAGCAGTCGCCGCGGCTCTTGGCCCCGCATCTTTGCAGCGTGGCATGATGCAAGCATGGTCAGGCAGCTCTGAGTCAAACTCCTATGAAACATGGCAATGCGCTGAGAACGGCAACTCATAAATGCCACACCTGACTCAGGCCATCAGGGTGCACCCGCCATCGAGAACCTCCGTCACCCACCCTGTCACCGCCGAGCCCACCTGCACTAGGGGCTACGGCGCCGCCTGTGCGGCACCCTGTGACGCCGACGCCGGCTGCTGCTGCGCCCGCCGCTGTGGTTGCTGCTGTGCCCGCTGCCGCTGCCGCTGCTGCTGCTGCTGCTGCTGCTGCTGCTGCTGCTGCCAGGCCTGTTGCTGCACAAGGGGGCCGCTGGCGCTGCCCGGCAGCCGCTGCTGCTGCTGCTGCTGCGGCGGCGGCGGCGGCAACTGCGACTGCGGCAGCGATGACTGCCTCTGTCGCAGCAGCTGGTGCTGCTGCTGCTGGTTGCCCGCCGCCGCCGCTCCGCTGGTGGCGGCAGCTGCCGCGACGACCAGCGCCGCCGTGGCAGCCGTCGCCGGCTGCGTGCCGGCAGCGTCAGGGGGAGGCGCAGGCGGCGGGAGGGCCTGCTGTGGCGCCGCTACAGCGCCCGCCGCCCGACGGTCCCCTGAGCTTCTGGTGGCCGCCATCAGAAGCGCCGCCGTTGCCGTTGCTGCAGCCTCGGGTGGTGCGCCGTCATCGCCGGCAGCCGCCGCGCCCTTCTGCCGCCCGCCGCCAGGCTGCCGCACCCCCGCCGGCTGCTCCGCCTGCCGCGGCGGTACCTGTGTGGACGTGTGCAGGAGCGCAACGCGCAGCAGCCACATGTCGCGCAAAAGCTCGCCCTCTGCGTCAACGCTGCCGAGGACGTACGGTCGCCCTCATCGTCCATCGCTGACAGGTGGTCGAACCGCGCGGCCGGTGGCCCCTCTGCGGTGACCCTGCGGACTCGCACCCAGGTGGAGATTGTCCGATCTGTATACGTTGCTCGCATAATGGTTTTGAGGAACTTCGTGGTGCACACATGGCGTCCCGGATCGTTCCTCTCACGCACCGCTGCAGCTGTGTGCAGCTCACCTGCAGGGCAGCCGCTGCCAGGCGACCTGACCGTCGCGAGGCCACGCGCGTCGTTTGGCCCCAAGTGCAGGATCCAGGTGTTGTCAAAGCAGTTCCCATGACCCTCGCCGCTGCCGCCAAACAGTATCGCAGCGCCTGTGGCGCGCATGAGGACGATTAGTCATCAGGTGCTGAATGGCCTCAAGACGCAGGGCCTTTCAGCACGCTCATGCGGCAAACACGAAAGTTGCAAACAAATAGAACCCATTCGATGCGAATCAATCAAATGAGCTTACGCTGCCGCCGCTGTCGCCGCCGAACACAGCATCAGGGCCTCCGACGGCAGCACCGCCGCGGCGAATGTGTTCCGCGCCGGCGGCAGCAGGCCCCGAGGGGCAACCAGCGCTGTCCACCTGTCGCACGCGAGCATGAGACTTGCCAGCGCAGTCCGTCAGGGAAAGACGACAAATATCTCTCTTGCGCATCCAGTGCTTACGTGTGTTCCCATACATGCCGGTGTGTGCGCTGCGGCGGTTGTGTGCACGGCAACATGCACTCATCTTCTGCGCCTGTTGTCGATTGCTGCCATGGCAGTGTCTTCGTGTGCCGTCAGAAGCAGACACCAGGCATTTCACATGCCAGGCATCATAGCAGTCGGTTTGCTCTGCTCGCGGAGCGCACTTGTGGCTTCGAAAGTCCAGGAGGTGCATGTCGTTGAGGTCGTTGCCGTCGCCCGCGCCGCCAAACACCAGCAGCGCGACGCTGTGCCCCCGCTAGTCGTGCAACACGATAGACGCGTGGCTATCCCTGCGTGCAATTGCATCAGGAATGCTTGGATGAAGATGGAGGCATGAATGAATAGAGGGTCATGGCGCATATGTGAGGCACCGGAGCACCTGCAGCACCTCATGGCATCAAAGCGGCCCAGCAACCCTTTGCATGATTTCGTGCAGCCACCGACACAAGGTCGTGTGCTGCTCGCTGCGCGCTTGGCTCATCTTCACTCCAGAGCTCGGCGCACTTGTCAGAAGCTGGCACGCTCAGGACTCGCCTGGCGGATGGCGGCATCCCGACGGTCTGTATCTGCTTCCAGATCCTGCTGCCTAGGTCGCAGACGTGCACTTTGTTGGAGCGCTGGTCCGACCCACCATCCGGCCCCGCCGCGGTGCCGCCAAACACCATCAGCTGCAAGCCTGCATCGGGGATGGCTTCCGTTTCGTCGGATCAGCAGACCGCAATGCATTCAGAACCTGATCATTCAGCATGGACGGCACAAACTCCTTGCCATGGAAAGGAGTCAGCAAACCACTCTTGCGGCATGCATCAGGGCAGTCAATCACCGTCAGACGACAGGAAACAGCTGTCTGTTGCTGGGGGCAGTGCGCCGCTCGCTGCGAGGATGGCGACATCGGCCATGCGCAACTGCCGACCGCCCAGGCGGCACAGCAGCAGCTGCCGCTCAGCCGGCCCGGCATCCTCGTCTAGTCGCCCACAGCTGTACAGGCTGGCGCCGCCGCTGGCGTCCGGCAGTACACGCAGCTGCAGACAACGATGAGTCGGATTACGGACGATGCTCAACTCCGCAGCGCTCACTTCCCACTCACATTGCATGGCAGGGTTCTGACGGTGCTTGAACTTACAAGGGATTGCACGCACCCACGGCTGTAGAGGTCCGGCAGTGGTTGCCGGACTTCCTGCCGAGTCTACAGCGCCTCAAATGTCGGCAGTGCCGCGCGCTTTGCATGCTGGCGCCAGGCGCGGTGCTGCCAAGGGCATCGAGCCCTGCCAGCTCCTTGTGATCTCGATGATTCAGCCGTTCATTCTGTCGTAATTTCATGCAATCCGTCCAATGCAGCGGATGTCCCGTCGGTCAGGTCTTGTGTCAAGAGTCGCATTCCAACTCGATCTCGATGACCGACCGCAGTGGACCGCCAGAGGACACCTTTTGGGATGGAGACTACTTGTGTGTCCAGTGAAGGCGTGTTATGTCTTCGGACCGGGAAATGGACACGAATCTTGTTCCTCGACCCTCAACATTCGAAAGGGCAAATGAGGTTTCGAAACAGCAGATGAGATCCACAATCAATTGGACCGTTAAATATCCGCTGAATACGGAGCAGCTTCCTTTTCATCACAACTCGATTTTGCGGCGCCCACGGGCTTCACCCGATAGCTAGCATCAAACAGTTGACGTCTGATTGCATGTTTTGACTTGGAGCAGCATCGAAGAGCGTGATCACGCTTCGTCAGTCTCGGGGATTGGCATGCCTTCTCTATTTCGTGCTCAAGGCTGCTCTGTGCACTCCAGATTTCATCATTGTGACAAAGCAATTTGGACGCTTCGAAATCGGTCACGTGGCACCAGACAATACCGTGCAGCGTGCAGCCGCCGGCCGTCTGCAGTGCGCCCAACGGCGGCAGCGGAACATGGTGACGAAGATTCCTCATGATCATCCGGAAACAGGCCCCGCTACAGCAGACTCAGAGGCCACTGCAATTGACACGCTCAGCCTGCTGGCGGTCTCTGGGCTCTGGGCGACGTACAGGCAAGTGGAGCGCACACACGTTGCCGGCAGATTGAATGTGTCTGCCAAGTCCAGCAGCGCCATACGGACAACAAACGACCGACCAGATGCCCTCTTTCAATGCAGTCCGGCGCTGCGCTATGTGTACATGCTGCCGGGCCCTCCGGTGCCGGCGGCACTGACCGCCAGCCGTGCCGTGCTGCAGGCCGCCTGCCTGCTGCCGCCGGTGCTGCTCACAGGCAAGCACACACCTCGACATCATGCGCATCTTCGTGATCTTCTGACACCAATGGAACACTTTCACGTCTCGACTTCGGTGGCACACAGTCCGACGGAGATGCTGCAATATTTGGGGCACTGCAGGTCGAGCTGGCAAGGCTACTGAGGACGGTGAAGGGCTTGCAACATCCAAGGAAACATTCACGCCGACTTTCTGGCGCGCAGCAGCTGAGCTGGGACTATTGAACTTCCTTGGCACGGTGCGGCTGCTGTGAAGACAGCTTTACTCGTCGGGAATGCTGCTGTGCGTCGCCACAATGCGTAGAAGAGCCGGCGAGCCGCTGGAAAGCGCCATTTCACCAACCTTGCTGGAGGCGCTGAGCCTGGCATCGGGCGTACTGCTGCAGGCGTGCCAGGCCGTCGGACTGGAGAGCACCACCGCCACGCAAGGCGCCTTCCTGATTCAGACGACCGCGCTGTTCACGCCGCTCATTGCGGGCGTCACCGGCAGCGCCATAAGCGGCACGGTGTGGCTGGCAACGGCACTGGTGCTGGTTTGACTGCTTCAGGTGCATGCGAGTTCGATGTGATTGCACTTGGGGATGACACTGGGAGCTCGGGTTTACGGTTTGCAGACATACATACCCTATGA
>JAABUM010007115.1_pt1 | contig 10522 bp, 8 predicted proteins | sample 5559161 | NCBI WGS metagenome assembly JAABUM01 (sample SAMN10711868, study PRJNA513369) | rock metagenome | isolation source: Antarctica rocks | place: Antarctica: Victoria Land, Siegfried Peak nord | reverse complement strand
GCGACCTGCTCGCCTGGACCCGCTTGCTGCTCCTCGATGGCGCCCTGGCCGTCGCCGAACCCAAGCAGCTGCGCTACCGGCTGCTGCACGTCGCCGCCCGCCTGGTCCGCAGCGGCCGACGACGCCAGCTCCGGATCGACCGCAACTGGCCATGGAAAGACACGATCGTCACCGCCTTCACCCGGCTCATCGCCCTGCCGCTGCCGACCTACTGACTGTGAACTCCCGCCCCTACGAACCCGACGGAGAAGCCGGCGATCAGGCCGGGCGCTTCCGCCTGCCCAGAGGCCACCAAAGATCAAATCAAGCCCGAGCGGCTAAACGATCTTCCACTCGGACGGCTACCGAAAGACCGGGGGTAAGGACCGGCCGCCGTACCCCGACGTGATTCACCTTGCGTTCAACGTCATGGTGGCGGTCGGTGTCGCCCTTGTCGTGCTCTCGGCATGGCAGGGGTGGGTCTACTGGTTTCGACGCACCATTCCCAACACCCGTTGGTTCTTGATCCCCGTCGCCCTGTCCGGAGTGGGGGCCGTGGCGGCGATGGAAAGCGGGTGGATCGTGACCGAGGTGGAGCGCCAGCCGTGGGTGGTGTACAAGTTGCTGCGCACCAGCGACGCCGTCACCAGCGCCGGCGGCGTCCCGGTCACGCTGATCGTCACACTCGACATCTACGCCGTGCTGACCGGGGTGACCATCTTCGGGCCGCTGCTGATGAGCCGGCGTTGGCGCAACCAGGATCCCGAGCTTCCCGCTGGTGAGCCGCTGCCCTACGCGCGGCCGATCCGTCGCGCAGCAAAGCAACCAGTCGGATGAGCACGCCCTGGGAGTCGGTCCTCGTCGGCGTCGCGTTGTTGGGCACCATGGCCGCGTACGCACTGTTCGCCACCGCTGACTTCGGCGGCGGCATCTGGGACCTGCTGGCCGGCGCGACCGAGCAAGGCAAAGCACCCGGGCCGCGATCGACCGTTCGGTGACCCCGGTGTGGGAGGGAAATCAGGTCTGGATCGTGCTCGGTTTCGTGTTCGTGTGGACCGCCTACCCGGGCGCCTTCGCCGCAATCATGACCTCGCCTTTCGTGCCGCTGTCGCTGTCCCTGCTCGGCATCCTGCTCCGCGGCATCGGCTTCGCGTTCCGCCATGAGGCCGAGCACTTACGCACTCAACAGCTGTCCGGTGTGCTCTTCGCGGCGTCGTCCTTCCTCTCCCCGTTCTTCCTCGGCGCAGTGGTCGGCGCCGTCGCAACCGGGAAGGTCCACACCGCCAGAGCCGGGAACGACGCCAGCGCCTGGCTGAACCCGACCGCGTTGGTCAGCGGCGCGCTGTTCGTTGCGACGTGCGCCTACATCGGCGGGGTCTACCTGATCGGCGATGCCAACCGCCGAGGCGAAGGCGACATGGTGCGCTACTTCTCGCATCGCACCGTGCTCGCGGGTGTCGTCACCGGCGCACTGGCTGGCCTGAACCTGTTCCTGATGCACCGCAGCGCCCGGTACGTCTTCCACCGACTGATGGGGCCGGCGCTGCCCTTGGTGATCCTTTCCGTCGCTGACGGCCTTACTGCGTTCGTGTTGATCGCCCTGCGCCGAACCTGGCTGCTGCGGATCTCGGCGGCGGTCGCGGTTGCGTCCGTCGTCGCCGCTTGGGGCATAGCCCAGTACCCGTACCTGTTGCCGACGTCGCTGTCCCTGAGCGAGGGCAGCGCGCCGCCGGCGTCGTTGATTGCGGAGTTCGTGGTCATCGGCATGGCCGCCGTCTTCGTGGCGCCGGCGTTCGCCTACCTGTACTACCTGCAACAGCAGGGGCGACTGCAAGTGACCGAGTCCTCCGATGAGCTTCGCCAGGCGGTCGCGGCCGACAAAGAGACGGCAGTCGGCGCAGGCGACGCGGCGAACCGGCACCGGGTGGTCACGGCTGTGTTCATTGGCGCCGCCGGCCTCGAACTCTCGCGCGAAGCCTTCGGTCAGCTTCGACGCATGCGCCGCGACCGGTCCTCCGGGCCCGGGGTGCGCAAGGGGGCGCGCAGACGACGATCACCCCGGCGCAGGGCCGCGTCGGGAACTCGGGTCCCTGCTCGATTTTCCGCAACACCATCAGGGTCGGGGAGCATGTCGACGCGCGGCACCACCCGACGATGGCGCCGTACCACCGGCAGCGGGACCCAGCCGGGGTCTCTGCCGATCGCGCGCAGCGGGTCGCTAGGCGAGAAGGCCGTCGCGCACCGCAACGATGAGGGGAGCGAGCAATGTCTTGGCTGACTAGTGGTCCCGCCGAGCTGTGCTACACGGCTGGCAAAGCCGCGCTGATGTATGCCACGGCGTTGACACAGGGCTGCGGCTGAGCGAACGGCGCACGCTCGCCCAGTGGTCCACCACCGACTTCGTGGCCGCGGTTGCCGTCGGAGCGTCGGCCGCACCGCGATTGCGTCGACCCAGAGCGTCGCCGCCGGTGCGGTGGCACTCGTCGTCCTACTGGCCTTGCACGCCTCGTCAGCGTCCCCCGATTCAACCGCCGGTTTGCTGCGCTCGTCGACCATCGAGTCCGACTCCTTGTTCGTGACGGGCGGCTGTGCCAACGCGAACTGCACCGGTGCGGCCTGACCGATGACGATCTGTTCGCCCAGCTCCGCCAGCGCGGTGTGACGTCGCTGGAGAGCGTGAAGTAGTGATCTACGAGGCGCAAGGCGGGCTCACCGTGGTCCCGCCGACCTTCCCGGACCGGCGGAGTTCGTGGACGCCGCGGTCTTGCCAGGGCCGGCAGGCGAGACGGCGAGCTGAGTCGCAGAGTCCGGTCGGTTGCGCGATCGGTAGGCCTGCTGAAAGAGGGGTGTGACAGGGCACCGACCAGCAGGTGCGCCGAGCTGCCCCATCCCCAGGCCGGGGGCGGGCGGGCAGCTCGAGCCAGTCCCACTGGCCGGACTTCCGCAGCTGGTAGGCACATCGGCGGCTCCCGGAGATTGTTTGGCAGGTGACAGGGTTGTGGGTAGGTCCTGGGCCCTGGTTGCTGTAGGCACACGACTGTGCGCGTGTCGTCTGACAGGGGGGGCCAGGGTGTGGTGGTGTTCGCGTGTACTTGCGGGGAGTCGCGGCGGACCAACCGAGATGGTTCGGTGGTGCGCTACCTGCAGCTGGCGCACAACGAGCGGCCTCCGACGGCCGGGCAGCCGGTCGCGAAGGTCATCCACTCGTTCGGTCGTGCGGAGCTGGTAGACCGGGCGGCACTGGCCCGCCTGGTCATCGTCGATCTCGAGGGTCCTCACTGCGGGGGAGGCCGCCGCGTCGGTCGCGGGACTGGCCGGGAAGCGGGGCGGTGCAGAGCAGCGCTAACCAGTGCTGCGGGGGGACCGGTGCCAACACGCGGGCCTGCATCGGAGTGTGACCGGTGGCCTGGCCCTGCTCTCCTCTGCAATCGCCGGCCGGGCATCCCTGCGCATGGAGGGCACGGGGCCCGAGTCTCTGGGCCGAAGGGTCTGTCAATGGCCAAGTGTCGATCTGGCTCGGCGCGGTACTTGCGATCTTGGCCCGTGACCGTGACCGCTAGTCGGATGTGCCACTGGCGGAAGGCGGCTCAAGGACGCGTGGCTACAGGCGTGGCTGCACAGACGTCTCAGGCCCGGCTCCCTGAGTGGGGTGCACGGGCCTGATCTGCGGCTTTGCGGTGCGCTCGGAGGGTCTCGAACCCCAACCTTCCGAACCGTAGGCATCCATGGGCGTCGATGTCATCCTTATGCGTCCATCAGGGGTCGCCACCTGCAGAGATGCGAGCTTGCCGTCCAGGATCGGTCGGGCTCCTGCGAGGCCGTGTGCTCGCTTGGCAGCATCCCCTCAGGGCTGAACCGATCAAGCCGCCGAGGCGACGCGGGGGCGGAGCAACAAGGGTCCGGGCCGAGCTCGATCGCCAGTATGAAGCTTCGGTCCGGCGCCGTCGACCGACTCGACGCCGGGAGCAGCCTTGCGCTGCCCGGCTGGCCTTCCTGAAGAGATGCAAAGGTTGCATCGGGATGGCGAAGTGCGCTCGGGACGTGCATGCTGACGGTGCTGCAGCGAAGCGAAGGAGTCGGCGATGGGTATCGCGGAGACGTTCTTGTCCTGGCCGGTTGCCCGGCAGCTGGCCGGAAGTGATGGGCTCGGCCGGGGGGCCGCTGTCCAGTCGCCGCGTACTGCCGCATTGACACCGCGAACCCGCACAGCGGATCGGGTCGTGGACAGCGTCTGCCCTTATTGCGCAGTGGGCTGCGGGCAGAAGGTGTATGTCAAGGACGAGAAGGTCGTGCAGATCGAGGGAGATCCGGCCTCGCCGGTGTCGCGGGGGCGGCTGTGCCCGAAGGGTTCGGCCAGCGAGCAGCTGGTGAACAGCCCGAGCCGGCACAGCAAGGTGCTGTACCGCGCGCCGTATGCGACCGAGTGGACCGAGCTCGACGTCGAAACTGCTACCAAGATGGTTGCCGACCGGGTGGTCGATACCCGGGCCCGGACCTGGCAGGAGCACGACGGGCACGGCAACCTGCTTCGCCGCACGCTCGGCTTCGCCAGCCTGGGGGGCGCCACGCTGGACAATGAAGAGAACTACCTGATGAAGAAGGTCTACACGGCGCTGGGAGCCATCCAGGTCGAGAACCAGGCCCGCATTTGACACAGCTCCACCGTCCCCGGTCTGGGGGCCTCGTTCGGTCGCGGCGGTGCGACCACCGCACAGCAGGACCTGCAGAACGCTGACTGCATCGTCATCCAGGGCTCGAACATGGCCGAGTGTCACCCGGTCGGCTTCCAGTGGGTGATGGAGGCCAAGGCCCGCGGCGCGAAGATCATTCACGTCGATCCGCGGTTCACCCGCACGTCGGCAGTCTCCGACCTGCACGTCCCCTTGCGGGCCGGCAGCGACATCGCCTTCCAAGGCGCCTTGATCAATTACATCCTGGCGAATGAGAAGTTCTTCCGCGAGTATGTCGTCGCGTACACCAACGCCGCCACGCTCGTCAGCGAGGACTTCCGCGACACCGAAGAGCTCGACGGGCTGTTCTCCGGGTTCGACGAAGCCAAGCGCAGCTATGACACGTCGTCGTGGAGCTATGAGGGGGTTGACGAGGAGGCTGCGGCCGGCGCCCGAGGCGGGCACGCCAGCGACAAGGAAAAGAGCAGCGGCGACGCCCACGGGGGGCAGGGGGCTTCGGTCTCAGGCGCGCACCAGGTGCAGCGAGATGAGACGCTGCAGCACCCGCGCTGCGTGTTCCAGATCTTGAAGCGGCACTACGCCCGCTACACCCCGCAAATGGTGCAGGAGATCTGCGGCGTGCCGCCGCAGATCTTCGAGCAGGTGTGTGAGGCGGTCACCGCCAACAGCGGCAGGGACCGAACGACCGCATGGGTGTATTCGGTGGGCTGGACTCACCATTCGGTCGGGGTGCAGTACATCCGCGGAGCCGCCATCGTCCAGCTGCTGCTGGGCAACATGGGGCGACCGGGTGGCGGGATCCTTGCGCTGCGCGGACATGCCAGCATCCAGGGCTCGACCGACATCCCCACGTTGTTCAACATCTTGCCGGGCTACCTGCCGATGCCCAATGCCGGAGCCTCGGCCGGGTTGCAGGACTATCTGGATGGGATCACCACTCCGAACCAGAAGGGGTTCTGGCCCGCGGCTGACTCCTACACCGTCAGCTTGCTCAAGGCGTGGTTCGGCGACGCTGCCAGTGCCGACAACGACTACGGCTTCGACTGGCTGCCTCGCCTCACCGGCGACCACGGCACCTACAACACGGTGCTCGCCATGGACGAGGGCCAGGTCGAGGGCTACTTCATCGTTGGCGAGAACCCGGCGGTCGGCTCGGCCCACGGCCGGCTGCAGCGCCTGGCGATGGCCAAGCTCAAGTGGCTGGTGGTCCGCGACTTCCAGCTCATCGAGTCGGCGACGTGGTGGAAGGACGGACCGGAGATCGCGACCGGTGAGCTACGCACCGAGGACATCGGCACCGAGATCTTCTTTTTCCCTGCGGCTGCGCACACCGAGAAGAACGGGTCGTTCACCCAGACGCAGCGGATGTTGCAGTGGCATCACAAAGCGGTCGAACCGCCGGGGGAGGCCCGCAGCGAGCTGGAGTTCTATTACCAGCTCGGCAAGCTGATCAAGGAGCGGCTCAAGGACAGCACCCTGGAGCGGGACATGCCAATTCAGGCGCTGACCTGGGACTATCCGATGGCCAGTGCGACCGAGCCGCAGGCCGACGCCGTACTGCAGGAGATCAATGGCCGCTTCCTGACCGGTGAGAAGGCCGGCGAGGCGCTGTCGAGCTACACCGACATGGCTGCGGACGGCTCCACCTCTGGTGGCTGCTGGATCTACACCGGGGTCTACGCCGGCGGGGTCAACCAGGCCGCGCGGCGGGTGCCGGACGCCGAGCAGAGCAGCTGGGTGGGACCGGAGTGGGGCTGGGCTTGGCCGAGCAACCGGCGGATCCTGTACAACCGGGCCTCAGCCGACCCGGACGGCAAGCCGTGGAGCGAGCGCAAGGCACTGATCTGGTGGGACCAGGCCAAGGGTGAATGGACCGGGCATGACGTGCCGGACTTTCAGAAGACCAAGGCGCCGTCCTACCGGCCACCGGAAGGGGCACGCGGGCCGGAGGCGCTATCGGGCGACGACCCGTTCATCATGCAGTCCGACGGCAAGGGCTGGCTGTATGCCCCGAGTGGCATCCTGGACGGGCCGCTGCCGGCGCACTACGAGCCGCAGGAGTCGCCGCTTCGCAACGCCATGTACACCCAGCAGAGCAACCCGGCCCGGGAGGTCTACGAGCAGCGCGGAATCCCGGCCAACCCGTCTCCGCCGTGGCCGCACAGCGACGTGTTCCCGTACGTGTTCACCACCTACCGGCTCACCGAGCACCACACGGCCGGCGGGATGAGCCGTTGGCTTCCCTACCTGTCGGAGCTGCAGCCGGAGATGTTCTGCGAAGTGTCGCCAGAGCTGGCACGCGAACGGGGCCTGAAACACCTTGGGTGGGCCACCATCGCGACCTCCCGGGCAGCGATCGAGGCCCGGGTACTGGTGACGGAGCGGATGGTCCCGCTGCCAGTCGGTGGCCGCACCATCCACCAGATCGGCCTGCCCTACCACTGGGGAGTGGGCGGCGACGCCCTCGTGCAGGGCGACTCGGCCAACGATCTGCTCGGAGTGGCGCTGGACCCGAACGTGCACATCCAGGAGTCGAAGGTCGCGACCTGCGACATCCAACCCGGCCGGCGACCCACCGGCCCGGAGTTGCGGCTCTACGTGCAGGACTACGTGCAGCGCGCCGGGATCACACCCGAGACCAGCAACGAGGCGCTGACGACAGGCGGTGGCGCATGAGCAACTCGCTGTCCGGTCCGCTCGACCCGGCTGCTGACGCGGGCTGGTCCGGGCACCCGCCCCGGAAAGGCTTCTTTACCGACACCTCGGTCTGTATCGGCTGCAAGGCCTGCGAGGTCGCGTGCAAGGAGTGGAACTCCGTCCCCGAGGACGGGCTGCAGCTGCTGGGCTCCTCCTATGACAACACCGGCGCCCTCGGGGCCAGCACGTGGCGCCACGTGGCCTTCATCGAACAACCCAAGTCCCTTGGTGGCCAGCAGTCTGGCCGGGAGCACAACACCACCACCGGGGTTTCTGTAGCCGACCAACTCAACGAGGCGAGCGGCACGGCGCTCGAGGGTGACCGGGCACTGCTCGGCACCGACACCGGCAGCGTCAGTTTGGGGATGCCGTCGTTCGAGCTGCCGGGCGGACGCGACGCGGACGGCAACCGGACCGACTTTCGCTGGTTGATGAGCTCAGACGTCTGCAAGCACTGCACCCACGCCGGTTGCCTGGACGTCTGCCCCACCGGGTCGCTGTTCCGTACTGAGTTCGGCACCGTCGTGGTGCAGGACGACATCTGCAACGGCTGCGGATACTGCGTGCCCGCGTGTCCCTACGGCGTCATCGACAAGCGGATCGGGGACAAGGACACGACACCGAAGGTGGGTGTCGCGCAGAAGTGCACCCTGTGCTACGACCGGCTCGGCGACGGGCTGACACCGGCGTGCGCCAAGGCATGCCCCACCGAGTCGATCCAGTTCGGCGACGTGGACGAGCTGCGAACCCGAGCCGAACGGCGCCTGGCGTCCCTGCACTCCGCCGGGGTCCCGGACGCGCAGCTCTACGGCAACGACCCCGAAGACGGGGTCGGTGGCGCGGGAGCCTTCTTCCTGCTGCTGGACAAGCCGGAGGTCTACGGACTGCCGCCCGACCCGGTCGTGCCCACCCGGGATCTACCGCAGATGTGGCGCACGGCGGGGATCGCCGCCCTGACGCTGCTAGCCGGGGCCGCTGCCGCCTTCGTCGGACGTAGCCGGTGAGTAACAGCAACGCAGTCAGCAGGGACGGCGTCGCGGCACCGGTCCCGGGCCGCGAGGCGACACCCGGCCAGAGCGGCGGCCGAAGGCGCCGCGGTCGGGGTCGGGGTCGCGGTGAGCGCACGATGGTCCCCGACGCTACGTTCACCTCCTACTACGGCCGGCCGGTCGTCAAGCCCTCGCCGTGGACCCGCGACATTCCGACCTACCTGTTCCTCGGCGGCCTCGCAGGCGGCTCGTCGCTGCTGGGCGCCGGCGCCGACCTGACCAGCCGGCCGGCGCTTCGCCGCACCGGCAGGCTCGGAGCGCTGGCTGCCATCAGCGTCAGCTTTGTCGCGTTGGTGCACGACCTGGGAAAGCCGTCCCGGTTCCACCACATGCTGCGCGTCGCCAAACCAACCTCGCCCATGTCGGTCGGGACCTGGATCTTGACCGCTTACGGCCCGCTGGCCGGGCTGGCCGGCGCCGCCGAGCTGCGGACCCTGCTGCCCAGCCGGTTACGCGGCGGAGCGGCCGGCGCCGCCCTGGGCCATGTGGGCAGGCCGGCAGGACTCGCGGCCGCCGCGTTAGGCCCTGCCGTCGCGGCTTACACAGCCGTGCTGCTCTCTGACACCTCCACCCCGTCCTGGCACGCCGCCCGGCGCCACTTGCCATATGTGTTCGTCGGCTCCGCGGCTGCCGCCGCCGGCGGCCTCGGCATGCTCGCCGCGCCGGGTGCTCAGGCCGGCCCGGCGCGCCGTCTCGCGATCGGCGGGGTGCTGCTCGAGGTCGCGATGCAGCACCAGATGGAAGCCGGCATGGGCATCACTGCACAGCCCCTGCACAGCGGCACAGCTGGCCAGCTGATGCAGGCGAGCAAGGTCCTGTCGCTGGCAGGGGCGCTGGGCGCCGGGCTGCTTGGCGGCCGCCGTCGGGGTCCGGCCGCCGGCTGCGGCGCGGCGCTACTGGCAGGGTCGGCCTGTACCCGTTTCGGGATATTCGAGGCGGGCCAGGCCTCGGCCCGCGACCCCAAGTACACGGTGCTACCCCAGCGTGCGCGGCTCGAGGGATCCGGCAGTAGCCGATGAGGCCGTTCTCGTGGGCTGAAGGACCTGGGTGCGGTGCAGCGGTGTCCCCGCCTCGGCCGCCCGGCTCCTGGCCGCAGAGGCGACACGTGCACGCCGGCCCGAAGGCAGAGTGCCGATGAGGCGCACCCGAGGTGACCGGCACGCCAGCAGGGGCGCAACGCCTCCGCGGCCTGCAGCGCCCCTGTGTGGTAAAAGCAGGCAGAAACCGTCGAGGTCGGACCACAGCAGGGACAGCTCATGACTCTCCTCCACGAACCCGCCCCCGCCGGGCTCGCCCCCGGCGCATTGCCCCGCAAGGCCCCGCAGCACACCCGGCTCCTGGGCTACGTCACCACGACGAACCACAAGACCATCGGCATCATGTACACCTGCACGGCGTTCTTCTTCTTCATCCTCGCCGGGATCATGGCGGAGTTCATGCGGGCCGAGCTCGCCCGGCCCGGCCTGCAGCTGGTGTCGAACGAGCAGTACAACCAGCTCGTCACGATGCACGGCACGGTCATGATGTTCCTGTTCGCACCGCCGCTCGCCTTCGGCTTCGCGAACTTCATCGTCCCGCTGCAGATCGGCGCGCCGGACGTCTCGTTCCCGCGGCTCAACGCGCTGGCCTACTGGTTCTACCTGTTCGGCGGCCTGATCGTCATCGGCGGGTTCTTGACCCCCGACGGCGCGGCCGACTTCGGCTGGTTCGCCTACGCCCCGCTCAACAGCGTCGTCTTCTCGCCGGGCGTCGGCGCCGACATGTGGATCCTCGGCCTTGCGCTGTCCGGCATCGGCACGGTGCTGGGCGGGGTCAACCTGATCACGACGATGCTCACGTTGCGCGCGCCCGGCATGACCATGTTCCGGATGTCGATCTTCTGCTGGGACATGCTCGTCACTGGCATCCTGATCCTCATCGCGTTCCCGGTGCTGGCAGCGGCGCTGCTCGCTCTCGAGGCCGACCGGCACCTCGGTGCCCACGTCTTCGACGCCTCCAACGGCGGCGCGATTCTCTGGCAGCACCTGTTCTGGTTCTTCGGGCACCCGGAGGTCTACATCGTCGCCCTGCCGTTCTTCGGCGTGGTGACCGAGGTCTTCGCAGTGT
>JAABUM010007112.1_pt1 | contig 10525 bp, 11 predicted proteins | sample 5559161 | NCBI WGS metagenome assembly JAABUM01 (sample SAMN10711868, study PRJNA513369) | rock metagenome | isolation source: Antarctica rocks | place: Antarctica: Victoria Land, Siegfried Peak nord | reverse complement strand
GCTGGATCCGCGGCAAGGACACGGCCAGCGACCGCTCCATCGTCCGGAGCGACTCCCCGCCCCGCCACATCCCCCACAGCTGGTCCTGCTGCTCGGCGCTGAACCCCACCGGACCGACACCCATCCCAACCTCCACCAGCACATCGTCGTCGACCTGCACTGATGCACTGACCGGTTGAGATCAGGATCGTTCGTTAAAGCAACACTCCTGCAGCCGGGACTGACGTGCACGTCGCTGTGCCGGCAGGGTGTTGCAGAAGTACTGTACGAAACCGGTGTATCATCGGATCGCTTGTTGGCGGGTTGTGCGACAGTGCGTGGTTATGAGCGAGTTTTTGGGCTACGCGAGGGTGTCCACCGCTGAGCAGACCGCGGCGTTGCAGGAGGACGCGCTGAGGGCCGCGGGGTGTTCCCGGATTTGGTCGGACACCGCCAGCGGTACTCGGACGGACCGTCCGCAGTTGGCGGCGGTGTTCGATCACCTGAGGGCGGGGGACACGGTGGCGGTTGGACCGGCTGGGTCGGTCGTTGCCGCACCTGATCGAGACCATCGGGCAGTTGCAGGTCAGGGGAGTGGGGTTCAAGTCGGTGCAGGAGCACATTGACACCACCACCCCCGGCGGGCGGTTGGTGTTCCATGTGTTCGGGCACTGGCCAGTTTCGAACGGGAACTCATCCAGGAGCGCACCCTCGCCGGGCTGGCTGCGGCGCGGGAACGCGGCCGCCTCGGCGGGCGGCCCACTGTGTTGAGCCCGGCGAAGTTGAAGCAGGCCCGGAAGATGATCGGGGAGAAGACCCCGGTCACCGAGGTCGCCCAGGTCCTCGGGGTCAGCCGGGCCACCCTGTACCGCAGGGTGCCTGAACTCGGCGTAGCACGCACCCGGCCGGACCGGTGATGAACGAGCCGGATGCTGGTGTCAGCTCGCCGCCGTAACTCACCGGCTTCGCAACCGAGGCCACGTGACGGGATGAACGCAGTTCGGTGGTGCAGCGGTTCGCTGGGGCAATCCCACGCGGGCGCCGCTTACTGTTCGTGAGGGTTGCAATCGGTGTGGGCCTGGGTACTGCAGCACCATCGGCTGAGGGGTCCGGTAGGGCCACGAGGAAACGGAGAGATTGAGCATGACCGAAGACGACGCATCGGGGGCGACCGCCCATGAGTGGCGGTCGGGTTCGTGGGCCGACAACTCTGGACAGGCCGGGTTTTCCCCTGGTGGACCCAGCTACCCGGCGACGGCCACCCCACCCGGGTACCGGCCGGCGGTGCCACCGACCAACGCTGGGTGGGCTGTCGCGGCGTCGGTGCTGTTCTTCCCGGTGGCGTTCTCGGCGTGGACGGCGGCGTTGAACGTCACCCGGCTCTGGGTGATGGACGATTTTTACGGCGCCCAGGCGGCGTCTGATAAGGCGAAGCGGCTCGGCAAGATCGCCCTCGGTATCGGGGTGACGATCTTCGTCCTCTACTTCGCGTTCATCATCACCATCGTCGCGGTCGGCGTCAGCACCGCCCCTACCCGCACCCGGTGACACGGTCCGGGCCGAGGACGGCAGCGAGACGACGGGGCGAGCAGGCGGAGATCAGGTGAGTACGAGCGCGCAGCCGGAGGGCCCTCCGAGTCCGGGGACCGGACACGGACCGTCGCCGGCGCCGCGCCGGTCGTTGCCGGGACGCCCGCCGCCGCGGGACGTGCGGTGGGCATTCTGGCTGGGGGTGGCCGCGATCGTGGTCGGGCTGGTGGGCAGCGTGGCCACGTCCATGGCGAACCCCGTCGACATGCTGCAGCAGACCTTGCAGCGCAACAGTGGCACCCGCCGGGGGGTCGACCCTTTCGCCTCGCCCACCGTCGTGACCATCTTTTACGTGGGCGGAGTGGTCTTCGCCGTGGTGTTTCTCGTCGTGCGGGTGTTCCTCCTGACGCGGATGCGAGGGGGTGCGAACTGGGCGCGGGTGACGCTGAGCGTGTTGTTCGGGATGAGCGTGTTCGGTGTCGGTCTCACCGCGGTCATTCCTGGTACCGGTGTCTCGGGGATCGCTCGAATCTCCGGCATTGTCGAGGTGGTGCTCGAGGCGGGCATGGTCGTGCTGATGTTCCGGTCTGCGGCCAGGAACTACTTCACCGCACCTCAACCGGCCGGGGTGGGGGGACCGCCGCTTACGCCGGGTTCGCCGGCCCCACAGAGGGTGTGGGCGCCCCCGGTCACGGCGCAGCCAGTGTTGCTGGCGCGGGAGCGGTACGTGTCGTGGCCGCACCGGATGGCCTCAGGACTCATTGACTACGGCGTTCCCATCGTGGTGTTCCTCGTGGTCTACGTGCCGTTCACCCAAGGCAGTCCGCGGGTGCTGCGGGGTGGGTCGGGGGCGTTGATCATGCTGTCGGTCATCGCTGTCTGCGTCGGCTATCAGGTGTGGAACAGCGCGATCCGGCAGGGCCGTACGGGGCAAAGCCTCGGCAAGTCCCTCGCCGGCACGAAGCTTGTCGACGAGCACAGCGGCCGCCCTCTCGGAGCTGGACGCGCGTTCGGCCGGCTCCTCGCCCACTTCCTGGACAGCCTGTTGTGCTACCTCGGGTGGCTGCTCCCACTCGTTGATCGACGCCGTCAGACCATCGCGGACAGCATCGTCCTCGCCCACGACGACGAGCCTGACGGGTGGAGCAGCGACCGCGGCCAAGGCAGCGGTGGACCCAGGAATGAGCGGTGACGCGTTCGTCTACGCAACGCAGCAGAACTCGGCGTAATTACCCGGTACGGCGCACCGGGTTTCGGTCCGTCTTCTGCGACGACCCCACCAGCTCGGATGCTGTACGGGTTGGTCTCAGGTGGTGTCGTCGCACAGCCTTGGAACTGAGACCTGGGGCGATGGGCCGCCTCCGCCGTGCGTCGTCCTAGCTTGAGGCGTTACGCCGTCGTCGGTGATTGATCTCGCTTCCCAGCCCCATGAGAAGTCCTCCCGCGATGAACAAGATGCCGGCAAACCTGGTGAGGCCATCACCGCCAGGTGCGAAGGCGATCCCCGCGATGAGCATCAGAATCGCGTACAAGCTCCAAACTCGAGCCCGCTGATGCCTCACAGCGAGAAGCATAGGCACGACCACCCGTTTCGTGACCGCTGCCGGTCTTTGGCATCAGCGACAGTGCCGGTCAGGTTGAGGGGTCGGCGCGGTCGTCCGGATGGTCGGGGCTGGGGGTGTTGGCGGTGAGGGCTGCGGCGGCGGCGCGCCGGCGGCGGCGGCGGGCGGCGATGCTGAGGGCGGCGACTGGCCCGTAGATGATCAGGTAGGCGATGGTGAGCTCTGATCCGAGTGCTGCTGCGTAGCCGAGGAAGGCGATGGCGGCGATCGCGAACACCAGCCATGCCCATCGCGCCGCCAGCGGGTAGGAGGTGAGGGGCCGGCCGCGGAACGTGGGCGGGGTGAGGGTGTGTTCGGCGAAGCCGCGGGCCGCCGGTTGCAGGTCGGGCCGGGTGGTGCGGCCCTCGCGGACGGCGGCTTCGACTTCGAGGGCGTCCTGCCAGGTGAGGTGGAATCTGCGGATGAGTTTCTCGCGGGTATCGGGTGCTGGGGGTGGACGTCGTCGCGGCGCTGGCAGGACCCGATCTGCGGCGAGGGCCAGCAGCGGCAGGCCGATGAGGAGCAGCCCGATGACGACGAGTAGCGCTTGGGTCACGCCGCACGATAGACACATCTGAGCGGTGACCGCCGGAGTCGGGTGACCCCGGCGGATCGGCCCCCGCGGGTCGGTCAGCCCGGTGCGCCGGGCCAACGCTGCGGCGTCGGTGCTCCCCGCAGCCGTGGTGGCAGGGGCATTACGTCGCCCGAAAAGAAATCCCTGCAGGCATCAATGATGCAAGAGGTGTGACCCGGTTCGTCGGTGCTTTTTTTGGGTGTTGGTAACCGTGCTGTTCTGAGTCCCACTGCACGGGTAGAAACCAGCGATGTGTGACGGCATGTGCGACAGCGCGCCGCGATGATGTCGATGCGAAGCCAGATCACGATCGGCGGTTCAGGGGGAGCGATCGGGTAGTCGGGAGAACCCGGCAGCTCGTAGCCGGGCGGTGTCGCTCTCGGAGCGGGAGACGCGGTCGAAGGAGACGTCAACGGCTCCTGCTTCAGCGAGGAGGGCGCTGATCACCAGCACGCCGATGCCGAGTGTCCGAGCGAACATTGCCCAACAGCTGGCCGGGAAACCGATGCGGCCGCTGTCGCGCAACCGAATGAGCCGGGTGCCGGTGAGCCACCCGCCCAGCGCTCGTCCGGAGGCATAGAACAGTCCGTAGATCAATGGCGCCACGATCAGCACCCCGATCCCGGCCGCGAGGGCCTCGATTTGGGCAGATCTTCGGGTGGCGTCGTCGACCAGGTCGCCGGCGGTTCGTGTCGCATAGAGGCCACTGGCCGCCACGGTGGCGGCGAGTGCGATGACCGCGGCGTCGATCAGCCAGGCACCGACGCCCGCCCACCCCGGCTCGACATACAGCTCGCCGTTCTCACACGCCCTCGTCCGCTTGGCGACACGGTGGCCGAGGACGGGCTCGATCTGTTGCTGCGCCTGGTCGAGGGCCGAGGTAGCGGTGGTGGGCTTCACGTGAGAAGGCATGTCTGTCCGTTCACCGGAAAGCGAGGAATCAGGAGCGCCACCCCCCGAAGATGCGGTCGCCGCGGTTGGGCTGGTGACAGCATTCTTACCGGCACCCCGATACGCCGCGGCCACGGTGCCTGCCCCTATCCCGTGTATTGCGTATACTAGGGACATTAACCGTTCAGTGCAAACAGATTGTTATGTGTAATCTGGGAGGGTGGCTCGCGAGGATCGCTTGGTGGCGGAGGGTGTCCGCGCGCTGAAAAGCTTCCTACCGGAGGGGTGGTTGAGCTGGCGGGTGGTCGAGCGTGCGGGTGGTGAGCGTCGGCTCGGCGGTGGGTTGGTGGACGCGCTGGTGCACGTCGGTGCCCCGGGGGGTCAGGGGGCGACGCTCCTGGTGAAGGCCAAGTCCGGGGTCGCGCCGCGGGATGTGGAGCTGGTGGTGGGGCGGCTGCGGCGGGCCGCGGATCAGCGGGACCGAACCGCGGGTGTGGTGTTCGCCCCGTGGTTGAGTGCCCGCACCCGGTCCTTGCTGGATGCCGCCGGGGTGGGGTATCTGGACCTGACGGGGAATGTGCACCTGCGGTTGGCTGAGCCGGCCCTGTTCATTCGGGTTTCCGGCGCGGAGCGTGACCCGGCTCCGGTCCGCCGTGCGTCGTTGTCGTTGCGGGGGGCCGGGGCCGGTCGGGTGGTGCGGTTCCTCGTTGACGTGGCACCGCCCTACACAGCCAGCTCGGTGGCGGAGTTCGCCGGGGTGAGCGTGCCGTATGTGTCTCGGCTGCTGAGCATGCTCGACCGGGAGGCGTTGGTGGAACGCGGTGAGCGGGGCCTGGTTGTGGGTGTGGACTGGCAGAACCTGCTCCGCGTGCGGGCCGAGTCATACCAGGTGTTCGGCACGAACGAGGCGCACGGCTTCATCTCGGGGCAAGGGGCCCGGGAGGTGGTCCGCAGGTTGCTTTCCGACCCGGCGACGATCTACCGGGCGGTGACGGGATCTTTCGCTGCTGCGCAGCGGGCGCCGATCGCGGCGACCAGCCAGCTCGCGGTGTACGTGGAGGACCCGGGCGCCACGGCGCGGGCTTTGGGATTGCTGCCCACCGATGAGGGCGCCGACGTCGTCCTGCTCACCCCCTATGACGACATCGTCGTCGACCGGTCGGAGTTCACCGAGGGGGTGTGGGTCGCCGCACCGAGTCAGGTGGTGTTGGACTGCCTCACCGGCAGCGGGCGGATGCCCGCCGAGGGGCAGGCGCTGCTGGAGTGGATGGCCGCCGATGAGGGCCGGTGGCGGCGGAAGAACACCGACGGCATGGAGCGCAGGGGCCAGGTGTATCGGTGACCGAGATGCCCACCGACCCGATTTATGTCGCCGCGCGGAGCGTGCTGCTCGATGCGCTGGGCGCCCTGGGGGACTACCGGTCGGCGGTGGTCATCGTGGGTGCGCAGGCGGTGTACCTGCAGACCGGTGACGCCGGCCTGTCGGTGGCCCCCTTCACCCGCGACGGTGACGTTGCGCTGGACCCCGGCCCACTCCTGGCCGTCGAGTCGCCCTTGCTGGGCGAGGTCATGGCCGCGGCTGGTTTCGCGTTGCGCATCAACACCCACGGCGGGGTCGATCCGGGAACCTGGATGAAGACCACCACGGTCGGTACAGCGGAGTTCTCGGTGCCTGTCGACCTGATCATCCCGCTCGGTGCCCTTCCGGCCCCGGGGAAGACGCGGGGTGCTCGACTCGGGGCGCACGGAAAGACCGCGGCGATGCAGACCCGCGGCCTCGAGGCCGCCCTGGTCGACCGGCAGGTCCTCACGGTGCAGGGTCTCGCTCCGGGTGACACCCGCAGCGCCACGGTGGCCGTGGCCGGGGTGGGCGCGTTGCTGGTGGCGAAGGTGATCAAGCTTCAGGAGCGGGTTGCGGGTGTCCGCCTGGACCGGCAGAGGGACAAGGACGCCGGGGACATCTATCGACTGATCCGGACGACACCGGTGGAGACCATGGCCGCACGTCTGGCCGGGCTGCGCCGGGACCGCATCGCCGGCGCCATCACCAGCGAGGCGGTAGCAGGGCTGGACTCGTTGTTCCGCACCCGCCGCTCACCGGGGGTTGTGATGGCCGGGCGGGCGGTCGAACAAGACGTCCCGGGCGCACGGGTCAGCGCCCAGCTGACGTCCTACGTCAGGCAACTACAGGAGCGCCTCGCCGACGCAGTGGTCGAGCAGTGACCAGTGCGGGCGGACGTCACTTCACGCCAGATGAAGGCAGGGGGATCTCGAGCAGCGTTGGCCCCGGGTTTGGGTGGGTCGTCCGGGCAGGTAGGGGTCCTCGTCGAACAGTGCGGCGATTAGGTGGCTGTTGTCGGCGGTCTAGCCTAGGAACCACCCATTATCGGCCCCAGCGCCGCCGAGGCAGAGGGTCGGAGGAGAGAGCCTTCGAGTGCCAGGTCGCTGATGTCTGCCCACGTCAGCTTGGGTCTGTTCTTGGCCACGACCCATTGAGGAATGGGTTCATGGCGCACGGCGAGAACTCGGGCAAACTTCGCACTCCTGCCGAGAGCGACTGCGTGCGGGAACAATCGGGCATCGACCTCACGAGGATGGTCATCCAGCGCATCCCGGAAGGCGAGTCCCCGTTCAGCGAGCTTCTCCCCGTCCTCGGTGCGGCGGGGGCGGCCCCTCCGCGTGGCCAGGAGCAAGGCCACGACCACCACCACCAGGAGGAACCCGTAGCCACCCCGGGCGAGGAACGCACTCAGAACAACGGCACCCACCAGCGCGGTGAGCGCAGCGGCCCCGCACCACAACAAGGCCGTACGACGGCGTCGGGCGGGGTCGTAGGCAAACCAGCCCCCGTTCGCCGCCTCTGCCACCAGTGCCGCGACAACCTAGTCGGCAGAGCGGTTCGTCAGATAAGGGAACCGCTCGGGTCCACTTCGAACCCCCAGCTCCTGCACCAGTACCTGCTCATAGCCGCGCAGCTCGTCGCGGCCACGCGTGGCCTCCAGCTCCCACCAGATGGGGTCCAGACGGGTAATTTTCAGGTGTCCCCGCGAGGCCAGGTCGAGCATCGTCGCCGTGACCTGCTCGTATCCCGCGTGTCCGAGCACGATGGTTCCGAGAACACCGGGGGACACACCCTGTGGGGGCTCCACCGATCGCCCCTCTGCCTCAGCACTAGACATCGTCATCGCTCCTAACACCCGATATCAGAACATGTTCTCCGCCAAGCTATTCCGTCGTTGGTGGTGTCTGATCGGTCGGGCGGGGTTCGCGGTGGCGTTCAGAGGTCTTCGTTGGTGGGGTCCATCTCGAAGTCGGACCACGGCGGGTAGCGGTAGCGCGGTGCGCGGCGGATGAATTCTCCTTGAGGACCCAGCTCGTTGTTGAGGTAGTCGAGGAGGTCCGCGCCGTACTGGACGACGTCGGTCTGCATGACGGAGAACACGGGGGAGCCCAGCGGTGCGGGGGCGGCAGGCAGGTAGCGGTGGCTGTAGAGCGGGATCAGCTTGGGCCAGTGGGCCATGTGGTGGCGGGCCTGGGCCTCGAGCGTGTCGTCGTCGACGGCGGGTCGTGGTCCCCAGGAGGCGGGCCAGAAGTCGTCGTGGAAGACGTCGAAGACCGCCCCGTCCAGGGGCTGGGCAAGTCGGCGGCGGATCTCGGTCTCCTCGCCGTGGCGCCAGTCGATCCACTTCGTGCTGAAGTACACGTCCTTCTTGCTGACCGGCACGGCGAGGCTGAGCAGCGCGCGGTGGTCGTCACCGAAGCTGATGCCGTACTTCTGCTCCACCGCGCTCATCTCGGCCTGATCGAGGCCGGGGTCCAGCTGGAGCCCGGCTTCGCGGAGCAGTGCCACCGACTGCTGAGCCAAGGTCGCCACAGCCGGCCTACCGTCCCTCGGCGGGGCCGCGGTGTCGCCAGCGGCCGGTGCAGAGCCACGCACGATCGGATTCGCCGGCCGGGTACCGCAGCAGGAGGCTCACCACCTCAGCGTGTCAGAACCCACCGCAACCCGTCACTCCCATTAGCCGGGCGGGCTCTGCTGAGGCGCCGCGCGAGGCGCGTCGTCCTGTGGCCTTCTCGCGATCACCGTCGAGCTTGCAGCAGGGTGATGCGGTGGTGGAGGCGGCGGGTTTCGGTCAGGTGGGTGAGTAGGAGGCCGGCGAACATGGCGGTGGAGGCCCACCACCAGGGGGAGGAGGCCAGGGCGGCGAGCGCGGAGGCGGCGGTGGCGGCGGCCAGGATCGTGGTGGGAGGACGCGTTGGGCGTGAATGCGGTCGCAGCGGTGGGCGGCCAGCCGCAGCGCGGCGTGGCGGACTTCCGGGTCGGTGGGTGCGGGCCCGCGGCGGGCGGCGCGCAGGGCGGTGCGTTGGTGGTGCACGGGGAGGGCGTCAAGTCCGGCTTCGGTTCGGGCGACGCGTCGTTTCTTCGCCGCGACGGGGCCCACGACAATGCCGTAGACGGCGGACGCGAGCACACCGGAGGCGAGGGTTTCACCCCAGTCGTGGGCGAAGAGGAGTTTTTGGCTCAGGACCCAGAATGCGTCGAAGGCGAGGCCGAGAGCCACGGACTGCACCCACGTGGGGGCCGTCTCGTAGGAGGTGCGCACGAGCATCAGTGTGCCTGCTTGGTCGAGGCGGTGATGCGGGTGTTGAACTCGCCGGCGGTGCGGGCGGGAGGGGGCCAAGGCGTCGAGGTAGCCGAGTCGGTCCGGCAGGTGATGGAGTCCTCGGGGGCGCACGCCGAGGCGCAACGGGCTGCGACGGCCGTGGCGGCAGCGGCTGCTCAGCTCGAGGTGCTCGGTAGGGCCGACGGCCGTTCTACCTCCTCGGCAGACGGCCGCACCTCGTGAGTGGTCCCGCCCGGCGGTACGCGACACCGGAGGCGTTTCGGCGGGGGTTGGATGACCGGTTGAAAACTGCCGCGGCCGCACATGGGCGCCGCACAGCACCGGTAGGCTCGGTCGGCGCGAGCGGTCGCCGGGCGTTATCGTGATCGATTGACGATTCCAGTGGGGAGGATGACCGAGCGTGGCACCCTCAGCGGGGCAGATCCGACCGGTGCGCTACCTGGCCACCTTCATGGTGATCGTTGCCGCCCTGTACCTGCTGGTGTTCTTCACCGGTAACCGCTCGCCCACCCCCAAGCTGGGCATCGAGTTGCAGGGCGGAACGCGGGTGACGCTGACCGCACGTACCCCCGACGGGGCGTCCCCGTCCGCGGAGAGCCTGAAGCTGGCTCGCACCATCATCGAGAACCGGGTCAACGGCATCGGCGTCGCGGGCTCCGAGGTGATCATCAACGGTCAGAACTTGGTGATCACCGTCCCCGGTAACAACGGTGGGCAGGCCAAGTCGCTCGGGCAGACCGCGCAGCTGTACTTCCGGGGCGTCGTCAACGAGGTCGCCGCCACGGCACCAGCAGCACCTGCGAGTCCGGTGCCCGCCACCCCGGCGCCGGGCACCGCAGCACCGGCCATCCCCCCGACTGCAACACCGCCCCCCGCGACACCATCCACCGCCACAAGCCCGGCCCCGGCCCCGGCGCCGACGGGCGCGGCACCCAAGCCGCAAGGCCGGGTGCTCCCGGCCCAGGCGCCGAGCACACCGGTGGCGCCGCCGCCAACCCCGACAGCACCCCCGGTGAGCGCTGTCCCACCGACCACTTCTGCGCCCGCCCCGGTTCCCGGAAGTGCCGCCGACCAGGTGGCCGCGGAGATCAATGCGGCCAAGGCCACCCGGCAGAGCACCGACCCCGCGGTGCAACAACAGGCGCTCGCGGCGCTGGACTGCAGCAAGCCCGACGTGCTGGCCGGCAACGACGACCCCAACCTGCCGCTGGTCACCTGCGGCACCGACGGCCAAGCCAAGTACGTGCTCAGCAAGTTTTTCCTGAAGGGCAGCGACATCGCCGACGCCAAGGCGTCCATTGCCCAGGGCGGTGTCGGCTTCGAGG
>JAABUM010007110.1_pt1 | contig 10528 bp, 7 predicted proteins | sample 5559161 | NCBI WGS metagenome assembly JAABUM01 (sample SAMN10711868, study PRJNA513369) | rock metagenome | isolation source: Antarctica rocks | place: Antarctica: Victoria Land, Siegfried Peak nord | reverse complement strand
GAGCAGGGCCTGGAGCAGGGCCTGGAGCAGGGCCGGGCAGAGGGTGAGATCAAGGGCAAGCGCGACGCGATTCGGACGTTTTTGCACGTGCGCTTCGGCGCGCTGCCCCAATCCGTCGAGCGCCGCGTCACCGACGCGGCGCTGGATGAGCTGGAAGCCTTGCTCCGTCGCGCGGGGACCGTCGAAAGCCTAAGCGCCTTTTAGACGTAGTACACTTCAGGGATGAAGCTTTCTATCCCCGACCTCTCGCTCGTCGTGCTCATCGGCGCGTCCGGCGCGGGTAAGAGTACCTTCGCGCGGGCGCACTTCAAGCCGACCGAGGTGGTGTCGTCGGACGCCTGCCGCGCGCTCGTCGCCGACGATGAGAACGACCAGTCGGCCACGGGGGACGCCTTCGAGGTGCTGCGCCTGATCGCGGCCAAGCACCTCGCCGCAGGGCGGCTGACCGTCGTCGACGCCACCAACGTGCAGGCCGCAGCGCGGGTCCCCCTCGTGGCGATCGCCCGGCAGTACCACTGCCTGCCGGTCGCCGTCGTCTTCGACCTGCCCGAGGAGGTGTGCCAGGAGCGCAACCGCGCGGCCCGACCGCGCCTTCGGACCCCACGTGGTGCGCCACCAGCGCCAGGACCTGCGCCGCTCGCTCAAGACGCTGGGGCGCGAGGGCTTCCGCCATGTCTTCGCGCTCCACTCACCCGAGGAGGTCGACGCGGCCACGATCGCCCGCGAGCCTCTCTACAGCAACCGTACATGGGACCACGGTCCCTTCGACATCGTCGGCGACACGCACGGCTGCTACGACGAGTTGGAGGAACTGCTGCAACAACTCGGCTACGAGGTCGTGGCCGATACGACGGGCGCATCCCTCTGGGACGGGCCGGTCTACGCGCACCCGCGCGGGCGCACGGCCGTCTTCGTGGGCGATCTCGTGGACCGCGGCCCACGCATCCTGGATACCGCGCGCCTCGTGCGTAACATGGTCGCGGCAGGCCACGCCCTGTGCGTCCCCGGCAACCACGACATGAAGCTCGTGCGCAAGCTGCGCGGCCGCGACGCGCAGCTTGCGCACGGGCTGGAGGATACGCTGGCCGAGCTCGCGGCGCTGCCGGGCGACCCGCGGGACCGATCGGAGTTCGAGCGCGAGCTGGCCGACTTCCTCGACGGCCTGCCCAGCCACTACGCGCTCGACGACGGCCGGTTCGTGGTGGCGCACGCGGGTATGAAGGAGTCGATGCAGGGGCGTGGCTCGCGCGCGGTGCGCGAGTTCGCGCTCTACGGCGAGACGACCGGCGAGACCGACGAGTGGGGCCTGCCTGTGCGCCACGATTGGGCGGCGGAGTACCACGGCAAGGCCACCGTCGTCTACGGCCACACGCCCGTGCCGCGCCCCGAGTGGCTCAACAACACGGTCAACATCGACACCGGCGTCGTCTACGGAGGCCGGCTGACCGCCCTGCGCTACCCCGAGCGGGAGTTCGTGTCCGTCCCCGCCCGCCGCGCCTACCAGGAGAGCAAGCGGCCGTTTCTGCCTGGCGCGGATGAGGGGACCGCAGGGCCGGGGCATAGGCTCACGGCGCAGCAGCGGCACGACGACCTGCTCGACATCGACGACGTACTGGGCAAGCGCCTCGTCGAGACGGGCTTGCAGCGCAATGTGACCATCCGCGAGGAGAACGCGGCCGCCGCGCTGGAGGTGATGAGTCGCTTCGCCGTCGGCCCCAGGTGGCTCGTCTACCTGCCGCCCACGATGTCGCCATGCGAGACCTCCAAAGAACCGGGCCTGCTCGAGCACCCCGCCGAGGCCTTCGCCTACTACCGGGCGCAGGGGATCGCGCGGGTGATCTGCGAGGAGAAGCACATGGGCTCGCGGGCCGTCGTCGTCGTGTGTAAGGACGCGGACGCCGCGCGGCGGCGCTTCGGCGTCGTGGGCGAGGGGGCGGGCGTCGTCTACACGCGCACGGGGCGGCGCTTCTTCGAGGACGCGGCGGTCGAGGAAGCCCTGCTGGGGCGGGTGCGCGCCGCGCTCGGCGTGACGAGTTTGTGGGAGGAGCTCGCCACCGACTGGGCTGTGCTCGACTGCGAGCTGTTGCCGTGGTCGGCCAAGGCGCAAGGGCTCGTGCGCGAGCAATACGCCGCCGTCGGCGCGGCCGCGCGCTCGGCGCTCGGCGCCGCCGTGGCGACCCTGCGGGAGGCGGTCGAGACCGGGAGCGCGGGCGCCCCACCTGCCCCCAGTGTGGACACGGGCGAGCAGCGTCGGGACGACCTCGCGGCGCTCCTGGATCGCTATCAAGGCCGCCTGGCGCTGGCCGAGGACTACGTCGCGGCCTACGGGCGCTACTGCTGGCCCGTCGCCTCGGTGGACGACCTGAAGCTGGCGCCGTTCCACCTGCTGGCGACCGAGGGCGCCGCGCACACCGATAAGAGCCACACGTGGCATTTGGAGACGCTGGCGCGGCTGTGCCACGCCGACAAGGGGGTGTTGCTGGCGACGCCGCACCGGCTGGTCGACGTGGAGGACGAGGGCAGCGTGGGCGAGGGCGTGCGCTGGTGGGAGGAACTGACGGGGCGAGGCGGCGAGGGCATGGTGGTCAAGCCGCTCGACTACATCGCGCGGGGAGGGCGCGGCCTCGCGCAGCCGGCCGTGAAGTGCCGCGGGCGCGAGTACCTGCGCATCATCTACGGACCCGAATACACCGAGCGGGCAAACCTGGAGCGGCTGCGTTCGCGCGGGCTGGGGACCAAGCGATCGCTGGCCTTGCGCGAGTTCGCCCTCGGCGTCGAGTCGCTGGATCGGTTCGCGCGCGGCGAGCCGCTGCGCCGCGTGCACGAGTGCGTCTTCGGGGTCCTCGCCCTGGAGAGCGAACCGGTCGACCCGCGGCTGTAACTTACTTCACCAATCCCATGCGGATGGCCTTGACGGCGGCCTGGGTGCGGTCGGTCACCTGCATCTTGTAGATGATGTTCTGCACGTGCTTCTTGGCAGTGTCCTCGGTGATGAATAACTTCGCGCCTATGTCTTTGTTGGTCATACCCTCGACGAGCAGGGACAGCACCTCGCGCTCGCGCGCGCTCAGGGCCTCGAAGTCGACGGTCGCGCCCCACGGCTTGCCGCGGAAGTCGAGCGTGGCCACGCCTCCACCCTCGATCGCGCCGGCCAGGGCCTTGCGCACCGTGGTCGTTTTGATCATGAGCCCGCCGCCGTTGACGTCGCGGATGGTGCGGCTGATCTCGTCGCGCCCCGCGTTTTTGAGCAGGTAGCCGGCCGCCCCGGCCTTGACCGCCTCGATGACGTACTGGTCGTTGTCGTAGAGCGTCAGCACGATCACGGAGGTGTGCGGATATTTCTCCTTGATGCGGCGCGTAGCGGTCAGGCCGTCCATCACCGGCATGTGCAGATCCATCAGCACCACCTGCGGCGCGTGCTGTCCCACCTTGCCCAGGGCGTCCTCGCCGTTGTCGGCCTCGCCCACGACGTTGAGGTGGATGTCCGTCTCGAGCATCGAGCGTAAGCCCTGGCGCACCACCGGGTGATCGTCCACCAACAGGACGCTGATCGGTTCCATCGTTCTCGGCCCTCCCCCGTTCGCCCTCCTCGACGCTATGTCACGACGGGAGTGTCCGCTGCCGCTGCCGCTGCCCCTACCCCTACCCTTCTCTGCTTCCTTGTGGCGCATGGTAGCCAGAGAACGCTCCCGCCGGCAACGGCCTAAACAGGGGGGGCCGACCAGGGGATACACTATAGGTACTCTACGTACTCGCCGCGCCGCGCGGGCGCCCCTCGGGATGCCTTCGCGCGGCGCGGTTGGGGACATCGCTGAAGGATGCCGCTGGAGGATTACCATGACCGACATGCCGCGCCGGCGCGTGACCATCGACGATTTGCTCGACCTGGACACGGTCGGGAGCCTGGCGCTCTCGCCCGACGGCGCACTGGCGCTCTTCGTGACCGGCAAGCACTACGACGAGGGCGAGAAGGATAAGCGCTCGCCGAAGACGATTATGGCCGCCTCCCTCGTCGAGGGGACCGTGCGCCCCTACTCGGCCGGCGCCGCGGTCGATAGCCAGCCGCGCTGGTCGCCCGACGGCGCGACCATCGCCTTCCTCTCCGACCGCCCGCACGACCTCCCCGCGGAGCGCCACGCGGCCCGCACGCAGCTCTATCTACTCCCGCGCGCCGGCGGCGAGGCGCGCCGGTTGACCGCCGCGGAAGGCGATATCGGCCTCTACGCCTGGCTGCCCGGCGGCGCTGGGCTGGTGGTGACGATGACGGACGCGCCCTCGGCCGAGGAGCGACAGCGCGAGGAGGAGCGCGGCGGGGCCGTCGACGTGGAGGAGCGCCCCCGCTACGCGCGCCTGTGGCGCGTGGACGCGGCGACAGGCGAGGCCACGGCGCTGACCCCCGCGGGCGCGCAGGTGTGGGACTTCGGGCTGGCCCCCGACGGCCGCTCGGCCGCCGTGGTCGTCTCCGACCACCCCTACGAGTGGTCGTGGTACGGGGCGCGCCTGGCCGTCGCGGACTTCGACGGCCCGTCCAGGCCGGGCTTGCGCACGATCTACACGACCTCGCGCCAGCTCGCGGGGCCGCGCTGGTCGCCCGACGGCGCGACCGTCGCCGTGACGTCGTGCGCCTGGAGTGACCGTGGCTACTACGGCGGGGATGTCGTGCTCGCGCCGGTCGACGGCGGCGAAGCGCGCACCCTCACCGCGGGGCGCCCGGTCTCCGTCACCTGGCTCGAGTGGGAGGGGGAGGGGGACGGCGCGTCGCTGCTGTGCGCGGGGTACGAGGAGGGCGAGATCGCCCTGTGGCGCCTGGGCCTCGACGGCGACCTGGGCCTGTTGTGGCGCGCCGAGGCGTGCTTCGCCGAGCCCGGGCAGGCCCGCTTCGCCCGCGCCGGCGACACGATCGCCGCGCTGCGCCAGGACACGGCGCACCCCGTCGATCTCTGGACGGCGCGGCTCAAGGGCGACCACCTGGGCGAGTGGCGCCGGGTGACCCATCTGCACCCGCGCTGCGACGCGTGGGACCTGCGCGAGGCGCGCACGCTGCGCTGGCGCGCGCCGGACGGGACCGCGATCCAGGGCCTGCTGGCGCTCCCGCCCGACGTCTCTTCGGAGGCGCCGCGGGGTCCCTTGCCGCTGGTCGTGCTCGTCCACGGCGGGCCGGCCGGGCTGACCGCGCACACGTTCGGGGCCGGCGGCCCCTGGACACGGCTGCTCACGGCGCGCGGCTTCGCCGTGCTCATGCCCAACCCGCGCGGCTCCGTGGGCTGGGGCACGGCCTACACGGAGGCGAACCTGGGCGACATGGGCGGGGCCGACTTCGGGGACATCATGGCCGGGGTCGACGCCGCCGTCGCGGCCGGCGTCGCCGACCCCGCGCGGCTCGGCATCGGGGGCTGGAGCTACGGGGGCTTCATGACCGCCTGGGCCGTGACGCAGACCGACCGCTTCAAGGCGGCGGTGATGGGCGCCGGGATCGCGGACTGGCGCTCGTTCCACGGCGTCAGCAACATCCCGACGTGGGACGCCCTCTTTTATGGCTCCCCCGGCCAACCGGCCGACCCCTACGAGCCCGCCGGCCCCTACGCGCGCTTCTCGCCGCTCGCCCATGTCGGTCGCGCGCGCACGCCGACACTGATCCTGCACGGGGAGAAGGATGAGTGCGTGCCGGTCGGGCAGGGCTACCAGTTCCTGCGCGCCCTGCGCGAGCGCGGCGTGCCGTCGGCGATGACGGTCTATCCACGGGCCGGCCACGGACCAAGAGAACGCGCCCATCAGAAGGATGCGGCTACGAAGGCCGTCGACTGGTTCGCGCGGTATGTGGTAGAGACGCAAGAGTAGGCGCCGATGCGGCTCGATGAGATAGTGACCGGCGCCGCGATAATTCATCGCACCCGAGGAGAACAGCGTATGCAAGTTGGCGTGGACAGTTTTGTGGCAGCGCTGCCTGACAGCGGCGCTGAGGCCATCAACGGGGCGGAGGCGATGCGCCATCTGCTCGAACGCGTCGAAAGGGCCGACCAGGTTGGCCTGGACGTGTTCGGGATCGGCGAGCACCACCGCAAGGAGTTCCTCGACTCCGCGCCCGCGGTCATCCTCGCGGCGGCGGCGGCCCGCACCCGGCGTATCCGCCTAACCAGCGCAGTGACGGTGCTCAGCGCCGCCGACCCGGTACGCGTCTTCCAACAGTTCGCCACCCTCGACCTGATCGCGCAGGGGCGCGCGGAAATGGTCGTGGGGCGCGGCTCTTTTATCGAAGCCTTCCCACTTTTTGGCTTCGATCTCCAGGACTACGACGAGTTGTTTGCCGAGAAGCTCGACTTGCTGCTCACTATTCGGGCGCACGAGCGCGTCCAGTGGGCGGGTACATTCCGGCCCGCCCTGACGGGTCAGGGCATTTACCCGCGGCCCCTGCAGCCGCTGTTGCCCATTTGGCTGGGCGTAGGTGGTACCCCGGAATCGTTCGCGCGGGCCGGGGCGCTGGGGCTGCCGCTGATGGTAGCCATCATCGGGGGAGAAACGCATCGTTTCCGCCCGTTGGTCGACCTCTATCGGGAAGCCGGCCGGCGGGCGGGACACCCGCCGGAGCAGCTGCAGGTGGGCCTCCACTCGCTTGGCTACGTGGCCGAGACCACGCGGGAGGCCGTTGAGGAGTATTATCCCGGCTATGCCCGCACCTTCACCATGATCGGCAAGGAGCGGGGCTGGCCCCCCGTCACGCGGGTCCAGTTCGACCCGTTGGTCGGGCCGCGCGGAGCATTGCTGCTCGGTAGCCCCAAGGACGTGGCCGCGAAGATCAAGCGCCACAGCCAGGCGCTGGGCGGCGTCTCCAGGGTTACCTTTCAAATGGACAACGCCGACCTGCCGCACGCGAAACTCCTGCGGTCCATCGAGTTGCTCGGCACGCGCGTCGCCCCGTTGCTTGCCGAATAAACGAAGGCGTCAAGCGGCCGTAGCGACTGACCCGGCGCGACTGCCGAGCAACGCGGCGGTATGATACCCCCGACTTTTTAGTGCTCGCGCGTCATGACGACCTTTTATCGCCGTCCACGGCCAGGCGGCGCAGCGCCGCGGCCGCGGGTAAGGCGACGGGTCCCGCGTCGATGGCGCGGCGGACGAGGGGGTGGTCGCGGGCGAGTTGATACACTTCCGTGCGCCGCATGCCCCCGCTGTCGTCGAGTTCACGGGTGACGAGGGGGGCGACGGCCCCGGCGTCGACGAGGTCACGCGTGATGAGACGCGTCGCCGCGCCCGTCCGCGCCATGGCGGCCGGGGCGCCGGCCCTCCCCCGGTCCTGCCCCCTGGGGTTGGGGCGCACGGCCGCGTCGACGAGTCCCTCGACCTGCGCCACCAGGCTGACCAACGGGGCGAGGCCGCCCACGCGGTCTTCGGCCGTGACCAGCGTGCGCAGGATCTGCTGGAGGCCCTCGTGGCCCAATGCGTACCACACCGCCCGGTGGTGGAGCGTGTCGTGGAGGGGGGGCAGGGGCGCGTGCGGCCCGGCGGCGAGCACCACGTCCGATCCGTCGTCGAGCCGCCGCCGTTGCACCAGGCCGTGCTGCTCGGCCGTGCGCAGGGCTACGGCCGCCTCGACGCGCCCATGGTCGCCGCGGTCGAGACGGCGTTCCAGCGCCGCGTGCGCCTCCTCGAAGCGGCCGAAGCGCACGCCGAGGCCCGACACGCCGCCGAGCTCCTCGACGACCGCCAGCGCCTCGGCGCAGGCCGGTTCCAGGACCCCGTCGTCGAGCGCGGGGAGCCCGAGCAAGGAGCGCACGAGTTGATGGCGGCCATTCAGCGTGAGGTGCGCATAGGTGAACGGGTCGCCGGTGTCGCGGTCGATTCCGGAGGCGGTGCTGCGCGCCAGGATGCCCTGTCGGTCGAGGTCGTCCACCAGGCTCCTGACCTGCTCCCGCGCCAACTGCGGGAGGACCGTGTGGTACATCACGTTGTCGACCAGATATTTGAACGTCATGAAAGGTGAGTTGTGGTCCAGCGCGCGCAGGAACTGAAGCAGCGCGCGCTGCTCCTCCCCCGAGAGCGCGTCGAGCGTGACCTCCGCGCGGCTCCCCCAGGGCTGGTCGGGGGCGACGGCGCGCGCCTCATCCCCCGGTTGAGGGGCGGCCTCGGGGGCGGGGACCGGGAGGGTCGGCAGCGACACATGGTCGACGTTCCCGATGACGCTGAGGTGGACCAGCCCCGCCGCCTGGGCGCGCAGGAGGAGGTCCTTCAGGCGCAGGCCGTACCATCGCCGCGCGTCGAGCCCATGGCGACGCCCGAGATGGCGCTGCGCCTCTTCCAGCGGATGCGGCCCGGTCGCGCCTCGCTCGCGCAGCCAATCCGCCACCCAGGCGAAGACCTGCTCGACCGCCGGCGCTCCGGCGTGCGCGCGGATGGGCCGGTCCAGGTCCGCCTCGAGCCCGTCCGGGGGCTCGATGTCGCGCTCGTACAGCAGGACGGTATCCGCGGCCGCGGAGAGCAGGGCGTTCATGGTATCGCCGACGCCGATCACGATCCCCCGGCGGCCGTTGAGGCGCAGGAAGTTCAAGGCGTGGATGAGGTCGCCGTCCCCGGTCACCAGCAAGTAGGCCCCGACGTGGGGGAGACGCCCGCACAGGTCGACGGCGTCCACGGCCAGGCGCACGTCGGCGCTGTTCTTGAGGGGGAGCCCTCCCGGCGTCAACGGGTGTCGCGACGGCACGTAGACCGGCTCGATCCCGGCGCGGTACAGGTTGGGGGCGTCCGGCGAGAGGCGGGGCAGGGTCCAGTCGGCGTAGGCGCGCGCGACGACGAGGCGGCCGTACTCGCGGGACGCCTCCACCAGCGCGCTGATGTTCGGGGTGGCGCGATAGCAGTTCTGCAGGCTCCACTTCAAGTTTTCCCAGTCGACCAGCAACGCCACGTCGCCGCCCGCCCGCGTGGGGTCGCCGGGCGGCCCGTCGGGGAGCGGGCCGGGGACGGGGACAGGGACAGGGGGGCGCGGCGTGTGGGCTGTGGAGGAAATCTTGTCCATGGCCTCTGGCTTCTGGTTTCCGGCTTCACGACGAAGGAGTGCGAGCCTAGGGATTGGGGTCCTCTTAGCAGCGTAGCACACCGGGCGCGCAGGTCCACGCGCGGACCCGGCGTATCATCACACGGGCGCAGGTGCCGCCAGCGGGTATGATTGAGTCAGCGGGGGATGAGCGAAAGAGCGCGAGGAGCAAGAGATGGACAGGGTTACCATGGGCATGGTCGTCCACGCGAGCGACGGCGTGGCCGGCCGGGTCGACGACGTGCTCGCCAACGCCGAAACAGGCCAACCGGCCTACCTCGTCGTCGACGCGGGCGGTTTCTTCAAAGGCGACGTCGTGGCGCCATACGCGAGCGTGCGCAGCGTCGATGACGCGGGCGTGTGGGTCGACATGACGCGCGACGAGGTGAAAAAGGCTCCCGCCTACGATCCCGTGCGCCACGGCTCGTCGGCGGGGCTGGTCAGCGGCGCGGCGGGGCGCTACGGCAAGAACGATAAGGATAAGCGATGACGGGGTCGATCAAGCGATTCGAGGGGCGCGCCGCGGACGCGCTGCGGCCCGTGCGCATCACGCCCGGCTTTTTCCCTTACGCCGAGGGCTCGGTGCTGATCGAAATGGGTAACACGCGCGTCGGCTGCGCCGTTTCGGTCGAGGAGCGGGTGCCGCCGTTCCTGTTCGGCAAGGGGCAGGGCTGGATCACGGCGGAGTACGCTATGCTGCCGCGCGCCACGCATCAGCGCACCACGCGCGAGTCCACGCGCGGCCACCCAAGCGGGCGCACGCAGGAGATCCAGCGCCTGATCGGCCGTTCGCTGCGCCCTGTCGTCGACCTCAAGCGGCTGGGCGAGCGCACCCTGACGGTCGACTGCGACGTGCTGCAGGCCGACGGGGGGACGCGCACCGCCGCCATTACCGGGGCGTGCGCGGCGCTGACCCTGGCGCTGGACAGCCTCGTGGCCGCGGGCAAGCTCAAAGTGTCGCCCCTGCGCACGCGCATCGCGGCGGTCAGCGTGGGCATCGTCGACGGCGTGCCGCTGCTCGACCTGGCCTACAGCGAAGACTCACGCGCCGACGTCGATTTCAACGTCGTGATGACCAACGCGGGTGAGTTCGTGGAGGTGCAGGGGACCGCCGAGAAGCAGCCTTTCTCGCTCGACCGCCTGCTTGACCTGCTGGGGCTGGCCGAGAAAGGCATCAACGAGTTGTTCGCGGCGCAAGACGCGGCGATCCAACGATAAAACGATAGGTAGTGTGGCGTGTAGTGTGGCGTGTAGTGTGACGTGGGGGAACAGCCCTCGCCGGCGGATCGGCGCATAGTCAGGCAGCCACTCGTCGATGTGTCTGGTCGTGTCGCGCTATAGATATGGGAGGAGTGGAGAAGAGTAATCGCCAACCTCCGTCCTATCCTCTTCCTCCCTCGAACGCGCCCGGGCTGTCCGTTGCACTCGCCCGCTAAACTGTTGCCCTCCGCGCCTCCCCGTCGAGCCCGTCGAGCCCGTCGAGCCCGTCGAGCCCGTCGAGCC
>JAABUM010007109.1_pt1 | contig 10529 bp, 7 predicted proteins | sample 5559161 | NCBI WGS metagenome assembly JAABUM01 (sample SAMN10711868, study PRJNA513369) | rock metagenome | isolation source: Antarctica rocks | place: Antarctica: Victoria Land, Siegfried Peak nord | reverse complement strand
CGTCGCCGCCGCCAGCACCCAGTGGCGGCGGCAGCGGCACCAGCTGCATTGCGGCCAAAGAGACCGTGTTCCTGAAAGGCGGCGCCACCGTGGCGCTTTCAGACCTCCGCATCGGATATCAAGTGCTGACGGACCGCGGCTACCAGGCATACATCGGCGACATCCACGGCGGCAGCACGCAGCCGACCGTCATAATCCGCACCGGCGGCAACACCAGCGTCGAGCTGACGGGGCACCACCTGGTCAAGACCGCCGGCGGCGGCTTTGTGCACGCCAAGGACATTGCTGTGGGTGACCGCCTCGCCGCACACACAGTCACGGGCGTCGACTCTGGGCACTCCTTTGTGGTGTCCCCGATGACCCGCTCGGGCACCATCGTCGTGAACGGCGTTGTGCTGTCGTGCTACGCCGACGTGCTGTCCCACACCGTGGCGAATCTGGCGCTGGCGCCCGCCCGGCTTGGCGTGGCCGGCGTCGATGTGGGCACAAACGTGAAGGGCCTGGCGCGGGTCTACAACAAGCTGCCGGCGTGGGCCAGGCGTCGCATCGCCATCAGTTCTGCGTTCGACATTTGACCGGCGGCGTGATGAACAACGGACAGCATCAGACGAGACCCGCTTTTGATTGGATTGCTGCCATGATGGGCACAAACCAGAGGCTGTCCTGTGTTGCGTCTTTGACACGCCGCAGGACAGGCAGTGTGCTGTCATGCATCCCGAAGTCAGCTGACAAATCGAAATCTGACGAAGGCTGAAGTGGTGCTAGGAAGAGATATTTGGCAGCACTTCAAACGAGGTTATCACCAAGTATGCCCATTCTCTTTATCGCAGCAGATTAAACCATCAAACGCCTACCATACACGCAACAGCTCACGTTCTGCCAAAATACTGATGAATGCACCAACGTTATTCACAGCTCGCACAAACTAGTGCCGAAATAAAATCAATCAGCAGTGCACTCCTGTTCTCTGATTTGCGAGATCGACAACCTTGCTCGAGGATCATGAGTTTCAAGCCGGGCGCATATGTGCACTGCCAGCCAATAGGTGCAGCCTTCGATGAATTCAGAGTAGTCCATCAGAAATGCAGCAGAAATCCCATCACACCATGAATGGGAGTCGAGCCGGAGTTTATGTTAGACCCTTGATCAAGTGATCTTTATCGTTGCCGCGTGGCTGGGCACACCACCGGAGCTCATCGCAAACAGCATCCAGTAGCCAGGCAGCATGATGCCGGGGTCGGACGGCAGCGGCAGCACATACACCGTGCCGAGCGGCACGGCGCTCAGCGCGATGCGCCACTGGTCGGTGTTGACGGTGTGCGTGGTCGTGCCGAAGCGGATCATGGAGAACGACGCCACTAGAGTGTCGGTCTTCACCGTCAGACGACCGCCGGGCGCCGCCTCGGAGGGCGACACGGAGGAGATGGCCGGCCGCGCGGCATTGAACAGGTAGGCGGGGCTGAAGATCTGGCCGTCAAAGTGGTTCTGCGCACACCCGGCGCCGCATAGGCCGCCGCCGCCGTCAAAGGACGGTGCCGTCCAGCATCAGCACGCCGACGGAGTGGTAGTTGCGCGGGATGGTGTGCGGCGCCTGCGGCACGAAATATGTCATTTTATCAGCTGTTGATACGGGCATTTTGGAAGCATAGCATGATGCCAAACTGGGACGTTAGCAGCATTAATTGCTGCCGGGCGGTGGACAGGACGCTAGGGCGGCGGACATCATGATCACTTGATGCTGCGAGCATGAAGCCAGGTGTGGGCAGGCTGCTGAGCAGCGAGGAAACTCTGCAATGGTGTGGGGCAACGCTGCGGCAAGGTGCAGTCCGGGTGGCCAAGGTTGCAGTCCTGCTGAAAGCACTTCCTTTGTTGAGCTGGTTTGACAACACATGAATTTGCTCAAGATTCTCTCACTTCACTGTTGGACATCCTTTCTAAATCACATCTTATCAAGACCTGGGAATGTAATCAAATCAGGTCAAGTCAAACTCGCATCAAGATTGAATCACAGTTCGGCGAGTTTTCGCTCGAGGTGAAGATTGCAGTACAATTCAGTACACCTTGCCGTCGGGCAGAATGATGCTGTTGTGGAAGGCGCGTGCGTAGGCCATGGAGCCGATCTTTCGGACCGTCGCCTTGCTGTTCGGGGCGTCGATGGTGACGATGTGCGCGTTGCGTGTGGCCGCAGAATTCACGTAATCGGGACCGCCGCCCAGCGTGAGGATCTTGCCCTGTTGATGAATTGCACAAGTCGAAGCGGAGAACCACGAGTACATAGGGTAAACAGCAGCGAGTGTGAGCAGCGACTGTGTAAGGAAAACTGACCAAGCTGCAGGGAATTCAAAGGCAAGCTCGAGAACAAGAGAAAATCTGAGAACATCATTTCAAGCTGTTATCAAGAGAAGTCCTGTGTTGAACACAAGCAGCTTTCGAGATGAGCCCCACATCACAAGAAAAATACTCGCCTGCAGCGCATCGTACATTACGGCGGTGCCGGACATTGAGTCGCCATCAGCGGCGCGGCTGCCGGCAGGCGAGACGCCGCCGCTGCCGCTCAGGCTGTACCTACGGATCCGTGAAAGTCCAAGTGCTGAGCCCGTGCCATGGCGTTGACACATCCGCTGCCACAGAAGACTCTCTGGAAAGGCACTGTTAAAGACTGCGCACGAGCTGTAAAAGCAGAACGGCGTGCAGACCATCCTGCTCAGTTGCCGAATCCTATCGCAATAATTCCAGGTGTGAAAGCACAACTCACCAGTTCATTGCCTTGCTCGGTCCCGCCTGGAACACGAAGCCACCCTTCCAGCCAAACAGCCATGCGTGATTGTCCGAGCGGTAGACGCCCTGGACGTCTGCCGTCAGCATCGGCGCGACGGCGGCGCCCGGCAGCGGCGTCCACTTTCCTGTGCTCGGCGACCAGACCTCGCCGTTCTTGCCGCCGCGCGGGCCGCTCCAGGAGCCGCCGATGGTGAAGACGCGCGCGTCGGAGGTGATCGCTGAGGACTGTGGCGGCGCCAATCCACGCATTTTGCGCAGGGTCGTAGATGCTGGTCCGCGGGTTGTCGTCGCCACCTGCAAGAAGTAGAGATCACGTTGTGATTGCGTCAGTCTAGAGGTTTCGCAGGCTTGTTGTTTTGCAAAATTGTCCCACTGGCGCATCGTGCAGCTGGGTAGACATGATGCACCAGTGACACATCACAAGCCGCCGCAGCAAAGCATTAGGGCGGCTCCGCACAGGTTTGAGCTAGGGAACACCGAGTCATGCGGATTTTTGTTCGTGTGCCATGCAGACGATCCAGTCAGCTGCACAACGATGAAACCAGCGATGAAAACATGGCAGAACGAAAAAGAACAGAGCAGAACCAAACAGAGCCCCACCGGTGACAAAGATGCGGCCGTCGCCCAGCGTGGAGATGCCGGGGCAGAACATGTCGTGGAGGGTGTTTGTGATCGTGCGCTGCGTCACGCTTCCATCTGCAGGGTCGAAGATCGCTGTCCCCGTCTTGCCGGTGCTGCCGCCATAGGAGGAGGCGGTGTTGGAGGACCAGGTCAGCAGCTTGCCCGTGGTGTGCAGCAGGCTGGCGGCAACGGGCACCAGCGGGAAGGTGATGGGCAGCTCGTACATTCCGCTCTTTGCGGTGACCGGGTGCGCCAGCTGGCGACACTGCAGTGGCGATTGCAACAACGATCCATCTGTTGTCAAGCTTTATATTCTGTGTTCGTGTCTTCAAGTTTCTATATTCCAGCTATATTATATGCATGCCAGGAGTTTTGTCAGGTCGGTCTAGGATCCGAAAGTGAATTGAAGTTCACCTGCAAGCTGATTTCGGCGGCGCTAGTCCAGGGCCCCCTTTTGCCGGCCTCCGATGTGGCGGTCAGCTTCACGTAGCGTGCTCCGATGCCTGCACATGCCGTATGTAGGTGTGCTCCTCACAACACCGCTCAGCAATATATGGGACCTTGATTAGACCGTGTCAAGTCACGATTAAATATAGTGGGAAGCGCAGCGCAGGCATTACAAGAAGCGGATACATTCCTCTTGTTATCGTCACACTTGCTGACGCTGCCGGCCGCATGATCACTGAAGCTGATGATGGATGCCGGCACAGCTGAACTGTGTGCGACTCAACTTTGTAGAATGATACACAAGCATGCATTCCTACCTGCGAATTTGATGGTTTTGAGGGCTAAGGTGTCAGGCAGCGTGCCGCTGGCCACCGGTATCCGATGGGGCTTTCATGAAACGCTGATTTCAACGCTGAAACGCTGATTTCAACGCTGATTTCGATCCTGCGACGGGTACAGTCTAACATGAGAGTGCTGCAATGTGGGTGCACACAATCTGCGCGTGCAGCCATGATCTGCGTGCGCCAAACATGAACATCTGATTGGACCTCATGCTGTTCGTCAGTGGACTTGACAACCATGCTGAACAACGTGTTCAGCGAATGCATGGCCTCGGCCATGTCGCCTGTGCAATCTTGACGTGGCAGGTAGCTGAGGCTGGTGATGATCGGCGGGCTGCCGGTGTCGATGGTGAAGGTGTGCGGGTGCGCTGGCCGGTTGGCACCGGCGTACGCCGTCATCCAGTAGGAGGTGGTGTCGCCATCGGTTGCCGCGGCGGCTGCGTGGCTGCCGCTGAGCGGCGGTCCGGCGGCGTTGTCCACGGTGACCTTCCAGCCGTCGCGCAGCAGCGAGGGGTCTGCGCCGCCGAGCAGCCCGATCTCGGCGGCGGAGCTCCAGGGGCCACGATCCGTGAATCGCCGTCAGCCGCACGTAGTGAGCTGGCGTGCGCTCAAAGTCCACCTGCTTGAGGTTGGCTTCGTCGGCAAAGGTGCCCGTCGCCACGGTCTGCCAGGTTCCAGGGTGAATTGTCCGATGCGGCCCTTGGCGCTACCGTCCTGTCGTGGCAGGTAGGTCAGCCCAGAAATCGTGGTGAGCGTCTTTGTGTCTATCATGATGCTGTGCGGCAGCGGCGCGGGCGCGGCGCCACTGTAGGCGGTGTGCCAGAAGGTGGCGGCGTTGCTGTCAATGGCCGCCGACGCCGGGTTGCATGCGGCCGACGTTTCCTGGCTATCGGCTTTTGCCGTCCACTGCGCATTGCTGAACGCGGTAAGGGGCTCCACCGCGGGCGCCCCAAGCGCTGGAGCGGTGAGCAGCGCGGCGGACAGGGCTCCCGTGCTGTCTGCGGCTTGGCCGCCGCTTGGGGCGCCGTGGCGGAAAGAAGCAGGCACACTGCGCATGCGGCTGCCGACCAACGCGTCATCTGGCTGAGCGGCGTCTGCTTGCCGATTTTTAAGGGCGGAGGCTGTAAGCTGTACCTATAGATCACAGCAGCACGTCTGACGTCGTGCACCTCGGTGAGTACGGCTTGCATGCATGCAGCTGCACTACCGTCTGAGACGTCGTATTTGCTCAAACTTTGAAAGACGATGCGGCAGCCGGTGCGCTCGCGACGGGAACGTTCATTCAATCACTTGATTCCTAAACATGTTGCATAAGGCGTTTCAGCCACACCTGCGGGCCGTGTATCGGTCTTCTTTTGACGGTAGCAAGTTCGCAGGTGAGACGCGGCGCAGGCCGTCTCGGAGTTGGCCCAGCGCGCCGCTGCTTTCACTGTGTGTGCATCAGATCCAAACACTATCAGACACCGTCGATATCTTTCGATGAACATGCTTCGTGCCGACCCCTGCTTCGTCAGATAGAGCGGCTCTATCTGGCAAGAACCTCCACTGTCTGATCAGTCATGACAGGCCGCTGACTGATCAGAAGCGAGTTCACTGTCTGCGAGCTGCCGAAGGGCTGCATTGAGATACCAGAATTTTCTTGCGTGTGCAAGTCTTCTGCGCAAACATACGCAGAAGACTTGCACACGCACAGAAGACTTGCGTGTGCAAGTCTTCTGCGCACCGTTGCACCAGATCGGCGGCGTGCACGTTTCCAGGCTTACCGTAGATACTGTTTGCAAAATACTCCGCCCACCTTGTCAGATCTCGCAGCGGGGTATTGTGGAAGGGACTTCCAGGCGTGTCGCGAGGCGATCTACCGATGTTGCACGGAACACTGCCCACAGCATGGAGACGCACTGCATCTGTTGAGCCAACGACACGTCATCATGATTCGCTCCTACTGAATTAGGGGGCGGACGGTGCAACAGCAGAGTGCCCACATGCATGTTCTTCCCCGGAAACCGAACGGTAAGAGACTCAACACCAAGAAGGAATGTGCAAGTGTTTTCAACGGCTCTGTGGGTGATCATTAGTAGTAGCCCTACTTTGATCATTAGTAGTAGCCTACCCATGATTTCTTTGCTGCCAATCTCACTAGGTCTCATAGCAACAGCTAGTCAAAAGTGAAGACGAGCCGGTTTACGTCTTCTGAATCTAGTTTTCCACGCATGCTGTCCTTCGAAATTGGCCAGAGACACTGTGTTTGCAGAGGAACTGCCGGGCGGATGGCAGACGCGTCGGAGTTTGTGGCACAAAGATGCGCGACGCTGGCGAGTGTTTCGGGTTGGGTTCACGGTACACTCAGCCCACAGGCGAGTGGTCATCTGCTGATACGCTCATCCACGATGCTGAGGTAAGCACGGCCGCAGCCTCGATCAACTGTGTTGCAAGCGTTTTCGTTAAAATCGCAGCGCATGCGCCCTGCAGCTACTGCCTTGTGTGTCGACGGCATCAGCGATGATCGGTTGGTATTCTAGCAGTACAAAGCTGGTCGAGCCTGCAATCGTCGGCATTTTGACGGATGTGGCAGTTCTGGCCGTCACATCCGCCAGCGCTGCATTCTCCGTGCCTCCCCATGAACTCGAACAGGAGCGTCTTAGAGGCGTGCATGCCCTGGTCGCGTCCTTTGATTCGACCGTCCCACTCTGCAACACAGCGGTGGCGCTGGCGGCGCGCACCATCGCCTGCAAATGTCGGCACATGCGGCGCCAGATCCTGGGATCAGGTAAAACTTTGATGGAAGTTGCGAAAATGCCAAAACACTCGTGGACAGCGCACGGCTCTGCAACATGCCCGCTCGTGTGCCAGGGCTGCATGGAGGCGGCGCATCCACGAGCATGCTGCCGTCACAAGCGAGAGTTCCTGCTGCGAGACTGAGAGTGCGGCTCTTATACTGCGCTGCTGAGTGGTGCAACGTGACCATGTGAAATTTTGTGGAGTGCAGGGTCGTCTTTTCTCGAGGAGCCGTGGCAGCACGACCCAGCTACGGAGCATCCTGAAGGGCGAAACCTAATGTCAGGCGTGCCGCGCAGCCAGTCGTCATCAAGGTCACCCTCCGCATTCATTCCTAAAAAATCTCCTCCCCATGTCATGCAGGTGGCCTTTTGCCTCCAAATCAAATTCTTTTCCCAGCCCGATCTGGTACATCAGTATGACCCGCAACCGGCAGCGCCAGCACCGATTTTCATGGGCAGCAAGTCGCTCCGAAATTCCTGGTGGCGCATTGCAGCTGTCCTAGCAGATGCTATCTTCGTCTTGTCGTTCGTGCGATCTGTTCTGCCTTTCATGCGAGCCTTTCTGTCTTTGATGCGAGCTTGAGTCCTGATGTCTGCATGTGAGCACGCCTGTCCGCTGTGCTGCATTTTGCTGTGCTGACCATTCGGGTGCAGACATGACTGCTTTGGACGGCGCCTCGTGTTGAAGTGTCACAAGCAGTTCCTCATCTTCCACCCCTGATGTGGACTGTGCCGGCACATACAGGCGATGAGTGATGACCCGCCGCTGCCGCGGCTCAGCGGCAGTAGGCGTTGCAGCAGGTGCGATTCTGCCGGAGGGGTACTTGCCGTGGTTCCGGTCTTTGCAGTGGCAGCCGCTTGAAGTTGCAACCGTGCCATTTTACGCAGTATAATGATATTACCACAATCAGCACAGTCTGCACGACTGCTGCTCCGCCGCAATAGATCACCGAGCCGTCTTATATCAACCGCACCGCATGCCCGCGCATACCCTAAACCCTATATCGCGTGCGCGTCCGCGCTGGGGGCCACGCAAGTGTTCTGAGTTTCGCACTGCAACATGCATCGTCCACCACTTGAGCGAGCTACAATCAGCCCTAGAGACTGCCGACTTCAGAGTCTTCTGATTTCGTCGCAGACCGAGGGCGCGCGCGCGCGCCGGGGCCAATGGAGGCGCATGCGGAACAGTGTAGGACACTCATAAGCTAGGTTCCTCCAAGACGCCAGCCCACCGGTTTGCGTCCGGTGGCTGCGAAAACACCGTCAAGGTCCGCGCTGGACGATCCTCACAGGTGAACAGCTTTGTGCATTGCTGTGCTCCGGGCGATGGGAACCCGGCAGCCATCAAGCGCTCATCGGACAGCAGTCGCGGTGATTGTGCCACCAGGTCGCTGCAGCGTCAAAAGCTGTGCTCGCGCATGCTGAATGCAGCCGCACCTGTTCCTGCACGGGTTGGAACAGCTCTGCCGCTTTCATGTGTATACCATCTTTTGAGCAATCATGCGCATGTTCCTCTGCAACCCTGCCCTTGACGCCTGGGCACCCAGGTTGCGAGCCATAGGGTTTTAGGGTTTAACCCGACGCATGCATGCGGCAGCGAGCAATCGCTGAGCGGGAAACGATTGGTTTGCACATACAGCAACCATTCTCTTGCCTCTCAGTCGCAGGTGTGCCATTGACGGAGGCCGGGCGGCGCCGGCAGCAAAAGTTCTGCATCGCGAGTGATTCAGAAAGCACGAGCGGGACGCTGCTGCGGGCAGCCACAACGGGCCGCACTCACCAACCCGGCAGCGGTCGCCAGCCGGTGCGTATAATATTGTAAGCTAGTATCACAATCATGCGCTCCTGGCAGCTGCTGCTGTTGCTTCCACCAGCATGCTGGTGGAAGCAGAGGTTGGGCTGCGCAGCCCAACCTCTGCGCACCTGAAGAAGAGCCGCTGGCGCCAGCTCTAGCAGGCTACAGCGCGCGCACCGGATGTCTTGACGTCTCTTGACAATGGACTGTCCAAAAACTGTTCTGACATGCCAAGTCCAGCGTTTGCTGTACATCGGGCCGTTCAGTCTTGACAATGTCAACCACATCTGTGGTACCCTTGCGCAGGGCATGCCTGGAGTCTTCATGGCGCGTTCACAGGATATCCTACCATAGGCAGGGCTCCGGACCCGCACCGCCGCTGCTGGTTCACAGCTCTGGAGTGACCAGCATGGCGTTGGCGCATCATTGGCGGCGGCTATGGGCGGTCTACCGGCGGCGGCGGAGTGGCCAGTCAAACGCTGAAAAAAAAAGCTCCACCGCATGGTAAGAAGCATACTGGAAGGCGGCAGCGACGGGCCGCAAGCGGCAGCAGGTTGGCAGAGGTGGAGGGTGTAGAGCTTCAGATAGTATGCGCGGAACAGCGTTTGAATCAAGTGGAGGCAAGGGACCGCATGTGGGCAGCAAATGGCGAGCAGCAGAAGGAAGGAGGCGCCTCAATGACGCCACGCCGCTTGACTTTTGTCTGTTTGGGAAATGGTAATGTTGACCTTGCGTGCGTCTTGTCTTGCGATTCCACTCTTGCAAGATCAGACCTGAAATTTACGACGCCCTGTACCGTCACTTCTGCTAGCTACTGAAATGAACACAGGCGCGCTAACTGGCAATTCAGCTCTGAACACCCTGTAGCTACAGATTGTCTTCCGAAACTACCAGAGCCAGCACCGAAGAGGGCCGGCACATCCAACAAACAAAGATATACAGAACCTCAACTTAGAATGTGTTGGCCGGTGTTTTTGCGTTCATATATAGGAGGTTACCCACGCAGCAACACTAACGTTTGCAGCACTCACAGGCGCGCATGCGGCTGTGCAGTATATTCAGTAACGGCCAGGTTCATTCGTCGACACAACGCCGGAGAGCCTCCCGTCATATTCTTGAGGGCTGTGTCCATAGCCGCTGCGTGCGGTACGCTAACGAAGGAATAAAACTCAGGGACGAAGGGCGGGATCTTTCGGGCGCTGCAGATGTTGCAGCGGACGGCGGTGCAGCAGGCGGCGGGTGGCATCCGTCGCACTTGGCGGTGGCGCAGCCGGAGCACCAGGCGGCAGTGCCGCAGGCGTCGCGTCTGGGGGCGGAATGCTGCAGGGAGGCGGCATTCCCAATGACGGCGGGGGAGGCGCCCCTGGCGGCGGAGCTTCGCCAGCCGCTGGTGGCGGCATCTTACCGCAGGGAGGCGGCGTTCCTTTCCACAACACAGGTGGGGGAGTCTGCGGCGGCGGTGCTGCATCTGTCGCATCTGGGGGCGGTGCACCGACCCAAGGCAGTGGGGCGGCTGGCGCAGCAGCTGGCGTAGCAAACGGCGGCGCTGTGGCTGTCACGTTGGGTGGTGGCGCATTTAGAAGTGGCGGCGGCATGGCGGGTGGCGGCACACCAGGCGGCGGCATGCCAGGTGGCGGTTTCTGCGGCAATGGGGGAGGTGGCTGGCTGGGCGGCGGCTGAGCGGGCGGCGGCTTCAGCGGTGGGGGCGACAGCTTCCTCGGGGGCGGCGCAGCGGGCTGCAGTGTCCGCGGCGGGGAGGAGAGCGTCTTC
>JAABUM010007105.1_pt1 | contig 10531 bp, 11 predicted proteins | sample 5559161 | NCBI WGS metagenome assembly JAABUM01 (sample SAMN10711868, study PRJNA513369) | rock metagenome | isolation source: Antarctica rocks | place: Antarctica: Victoria Land, Siegfried Peak nord | reverse complement strand
AAACGACCTCTCAAAATCGAGAAGTCGTTTGAATTGGGCGCACCTGGATTCGAACCAGGGACCTCAACATTATCAGTGTTGCGCTCTAACCAACTGAGCTATGCGCCCCTTTTACGAAACAGGCAACGGGAAATTCTAACACCCCTCGCCCGCTTTTGCAACTTTATTTTCGCCGTTCCGGTCGCACCTCGCGCACTAAATGCGCGATTTCGGGCACGATTAGTTTTTCCATCGCCAGTCGAACCGCGTTCGTCGAACCGGGCAACACAAAAACGAGGGTTCGTCCGGCGACTCCGGCGAAGGCGCGCGACAGCATCGTGGCGGCGCCGACTTCGCTAAACGACAAGACGCGGAACACTTCGCCAAAACCGGGCAACTCGCGCGTGAGCATCGGGCGAATCGCTTCGGGCGTCACGTCGCGCGGGCCGATGCCGCTTCCACCTGTGAGAATCACGACTTCGACATCGCCCCCAATGGCGTCACTCGCGGCGGTTTTGATGGCCTCGATTTCATCGCGCACGATCTGGCGCAGCGTGATCTCGTGACCCGCTTCGCCTAACAGTTCTTCGACCAACTGGCCGCCTTTGTCCGAGTCAAGCGTGCGCGTGTCGGACACCACTAAAACCGCGACGCGCACCGAGTCGGGCGCCTGCGCGCGATGCTCGTTGGTGGAAGCCGATTGGTCGCCCGCGCGCAGGGTTTCGTGTGCTTGGGGTTGATGAAGAGCCTGACCGTCGGGATGTTGCGCCATGTTTCTAAGCTTAGCGCCGCGCGCTTGGGCGTTGGTGAAAGCGCGTTTCAAAAAGATTGGCGCGGCGGGGTTTGCGCCCTCTTCCAAACAGAGGTTTTGGGTTTGGAAGAGGGCGCAAGCCCCGCTCAAGCGAAGTGGCGCATTGCAATTCAACCTTGTTCGAAACGCGCTTTAGCGATTGTTTCTCAGCCATTGGGCGACCTCCGGTGCGGGCAAAAAGCCGTCATGACGCCCGATTTCATCGCTCTCCGCGTTCATCCACACAAATGAAGGCAAGACGCGGATGTTGTAGCGCTTGGCCAGATCGGGCCGCGCGTCGGAGTTGACTTTGACCATCTCGAAACTCGCCGCTTCGCCCTGCACTTCGGGCCGCGAATAAACACTGGAACCCATCCAGCGACACGACGGGCACCAGTCGGCGTAAAACGCGACCACCATCTTTTTGCCGCTCGCACGGGCCAAATTCTGGCCGTCTTCAAAATTGAAAGTCCACGATACCCACGCCGGAGCGGGCGCAGACGTTGGGATGGGCGCCGCCGCAAGTGCCGACGCTACGGGAGGCGCGGGCGGGTGGGCGCGTTTCAGCATCATCCCGAACACGCCCACACACGCGACGCAACTCAAGGCAAACGCGACCACAACGGCTGGCGATTGGCTGGCGGGGCGCGCGTCCAGTTCGGCTTCCAGTTGTTGCAGGAGTTGCGCGTCGCTTTGGCCCGGTTTTTCGTCGGGCGCCGGAACGGGCAGTGGGGTTGGGTCGAACTGCATACAACTCGCGTTTTCGCGTTTTTGGCCATTGCCGTTTTGTCTGGAGATTCAGGATGGAAGTTCGAGGCGCTCACAACAGCGCTTTTCTTGCGACGAGTAGGGCCGCAGGCGCGGGATCCAGCAGCGAACCGCGTTTGTGTAACGCTGAAATTCCTCGCCAAAACGCGCTTCCATGTCGGCTTCCTCCCACGGTCTGGCGCCGAAGTTCCAAGCGAGGGCACCGCACAGCACATAGACCAAAACGAGGGGCGAACCCAACGCCAGTCCTACAGCCACACCTTGAATGAGAGACGCGCACGCCATCGGATTGCGAATCCATACGGCCCGCGCACCACCAAGTAGTTCGTCGCGTCGAGCGGCAAAGGCGCGCCTTCGCCCCAGCGAATCAACACCCACGCGATTTTCCACGCAATCTACCAACCCGCGCAAAACAACGGCGCCGCCAAGGTCAGAGAAACCGCAAAACGCGGAAGCGGCCATCCCCACAAGCGCAACTTCGATTCAACGGCCACCGCGTAAAACGGCCCGATTCCCAGAAAAACCAGCCACATCAGCAGCGATTGAACCAAAGTTTTGAAAGCGTTGAAGGAAACGCTCGCGGGCCGGGCGCGGCGCGCGGGAACCGCAAAATAAACGCGCTTCAGTCGCCGCCAGACATCGCTCGCCAACTCAAAAACGCGCCGCATAACGCGCCAAGTGTCATCAAAATCGCCGCGCCCATTGCCTGCCCGGTCAGGAGGGTTTGCCCGATGCAATACAACGCCGCGTAAACCGTCGCACCGATGTGCAGCGCGAGCGGCCAACGCGCTGCGTCGGGCCTTTTGACGAGCACCCAAGCCGACCACGCGCCTAATCCCAAAAACAAAATCGCGTCCGACAAAAAGAAGGCGAGAAGCGCCGAATCGGGCGTGTGCGTGGGGCGAAAAAGCGGGCGCACACGCGGCTCGAACGCAATCAACAACCACCACAACGCGCCGCACAGCGTTTGAAACGCGAAGTAGAACGCGGCCAGATGATGCCAAAAGGCGCGGGGAATCATGTGGGGATGGCTGGAAGAAGAACGCGCGCCCATTGCAATTCCCATCGCTCGTAGCCGCACACCGCCGCGAGAAATAAGATGTTTTGAGTCGAGGCGTCTTTTGGCCAACTGATTTCGCACAGCACGATGTCAGGATGAAAGGCGTGGTATTCAATGGAAGAAAGTTGGAGTTCCCCGCTACGAGCCAGCGCCACCAGTGCCCTGGCCGCTTTGGCGCGACCTTTGACGCGAGTCTGACCATCCACGACGAGAACATCTTCCTCCAAAAGAGCGGCAAAGCGCCGGAGGTCGGTTTCATTCCACGCGGCGATGAACTCTTGAATCAATTTGCTCACAGAACGTCTGTCAAAGGCGTAAGGCATGGGGTGTTCCTTTAGCGCATCGCGTATTCGCGCTCGAATTTCTTGTGCAATTCGTAAGTCGAAATTTTGATCAGAATCGGTTGGCCGTGCGGACAAATGCTCGGATTGGGAAGCTCCACCAAGTCATCAACCAACCCCTGCATCTGTTCTTGACCCAGCGCATCTCCCGCCTTGATGGCGTTTTTGCAACTCAGCATGGTGAGCAAAGCGCGGCGCCGCTCATCCAAATTGCGCCCGGCGTGCCCGGAAATCAGTTCGTCGAGCAAGTCGCCAAAGGCGCGTTCATAATCGGTTTGCGCCACCAATGCCGGAACCGCGCGAACCAAGAGCGAATTGCCGCCGAACGATTCGACTTCAAAGCCAAGTTCAGTCAAAAGCGCGCCGTGTTCTTCAACTGAGGCGAGGGCGCGCGGCCCGCATTCGACGGAAAAGGGAATGACGAGGCGCTGCGATTCGACGCGTTCGCGCTCGGCGCGGGCGATGGCGCGGTCGGCCAAAATGCGTTCGTGCGCGCGGTGTTGGTTGACGATGTAAAGTCCGTCTTCGCCCTCGCACAAGATGTAAGCGTTCTGAGAAATCTGGGCGAGCGGGCGCAAGTGCAACTTCGGCGGCGCCTCGTCCGGGAACAAATCGCGGTCGAAACCGGTTTTTCCCTCGCGGATGTCGTTCAGGTGCTGGCGAAATCGCTCGTTGGCATCGTCTGTTGGACTGTGCGTCAAGGGCCGCGAAAAATCTTCCGGCGAGGTGCCAAATCGCGCGTAGTTCGGCGTTGGCTGAACTTGGTTTTGCGGCATAAAACGTGACGATGACCCCGCGTTTGGATCAACTCGCGGCCCGCCAAAAGGCGCATACAAACCGCCGTCGCGCTCGCCTTCGAGGTTCCAACTGGGCGCGAGTTGCGCTCCGATCAAGGTGTCTCGAATGGCGACGCGCAGCGCGTGATGCGCTTCGCCTTCACGCGCGAATCGCACTTCCGATTTGGTGGGATGCACGTTGACATCCACCGAACCCGGCGCGACTTGCAGGAAAATCAAACCGACCGGATAACGGTCACGCCCGTGAATCAAGCCTTCATACGCCGCGCCAAAGGCGTGTTGAAGTGCCCTTGAAGTCACGGCGCGCCCGTTGACGAACACCAACTGCCCTTTGCGATTGGCGCGCGTGAGTTGCGGGCGCCCCGCGAATCCCGTCACCTTCATGTTCGGAAACTCTTCCGAAGTGGAAATCGGCATCATCGCTTTGGCCGTGTCGCGGCCCCACACGGAAACGAGCGCGTTGAACGCATCGCCGCCTGCTTCCACGCGCAGCGATTCGTTGCCGTTGTGCTTGAGCACGAACGCGACGTGCGGATAAGCGAGCGCGATGTGCCCGATCATTTCGGCGATGCGCGCCGCTTCTGCCGAATCCGACTTCAAAAACTTGAAGCGCGCGGGCGTGTTGAAAAACAAGCCGCGCACGCACACTTCGGTTCCCGGCGCGCAACCGATTTCTTCAACGCCCAGAACCTCGCCGCCTTCGACCACGATGCGCGTGCCGACTTCCGCCGATTCTTCGCGCGTGGTGATTTCCAAACGGGAAACGGCGGCTAAGCTCGGCATCGCTTCGCCCCGAAAACCCAAAGTCGAGATGCGCCATAAATCGTCGGCGTCTTGAATCTTTGAGGTCGCGTGACGTTGCAAACAGAGCACGGCGTCTTGCGCGCTCATGCCTGAGCCGTCGTCGCGCACGCGAATTAGTTTTTTGCCGCCTTCTTCAACTTCGATTGTGATGCGCCGCGCGCCCGCGTCGAGGGCGTTTTCGACGAGTTCTTTGACGGCGTTGGCGGGCCGCTCCACGACCTCGCCCGCCGCGATTTTGTTCGCCACATCGGGCGGCAATTGCCGGATTCGTTGTGCCATGATTTTCTTCTGAGTAGCAGTTTAACGCGCCGTTTCACTCGGTTTGATGAAAAGCGGTTCAAGCGTCTTCGCCCGTTCCGCGCCGTGCCGGGCCACAGTCGGGCGGAAGTTGCGCGGCGATGAAGTTGATGGCGTCTTCGAGAGAGCCTTGAAATTCGATTTTCATGTCAATTCCCCAAGCGTTCACCGAGTAGACGCCGGGTTCATCAAAACGCGAAACCCAAATTCCCGGACACGGGCAGTCAAATGGATAACCCGTGCATCGGGAGAATTGAACCGAATAGAGCGATGTGAACGGGTATAAAATGCCCAGTTGCGGATGAGCGCGCGCCGCGAGCAGAACGGGATGAAGTTGTTTCATGTGTGGGTCATCGCGCAGACACTCATCCAACTGTTGCCATTGTTTGTCCGTGTAGGCTTTGGCTCCATCGAAAAATGCCCGCGCTTTGTCGTCCAAACGAAACCACGAAAGTTCAGTTTCGAGTTCCAGCGGGTTTCGGTTCAGCGCGAGAAGTTGATGCAAAACGCGGGCGACTTCTTCGAGCGAAGGGATGAAAAAAGACGCCAGACAAACGCCGTCCTGCCAGAAGTCGAAATGAAAAAGCCGTTCTTTGGCCGCGAGGGAAAGTTGCGAGAAACTGTTGCCGCTTTCAACGCGCGCGCCGCACCTTCCGAAAAGCGGCGATTCTTGGCAGTGCAAAGGTGAACCCAACTCAACGAAGAGGAAGTCCAACAGGCGCGCCAAACTTCCGTGTCGCTCAATGTCTGGATACAAAGGCAAGTCGGAAGAAGGTTTTTGGATTTCGAGGTAGCGCATAAATTCAGTGTGCCGCCGCTAAACTTCGCGCGCTTCAAATTCAGTTTCATGCCCGAAAAACTCGCCGCTTCCTCTTCGCGCGACATCGCGCCCTCAAACGATGAACTCGCGCCGCCAACGCCACAACCGCCGACCGAATACGCGCTCGAACGCCGCTCGGCGCGGCGCGCGGGCGTGCGCTGGCGGCGCGCTTCGCGCTGGACGGGCCTCCTCATCTTCGCGTTTGGCGTGGCGTTGCTCGCCTACGTGTTTTCCAACGCGCTCGGCGCGCTTCAGCAGTTTTCGCAACCCGATTACCTGAGCCGCCAGTTCAACCGCATCGCGGGCGACACCATTCAAAGTTCGATTCAGGCGGCGGTCGTTGTGTTTGGCAGTGAGTTTTTGCGCGTGTTGTATTTGCTGATTCTGGGCTTCATCGCCTCGGCTCTGGCCGCGCGCGGCATTCAATTCTTCGCCGCATCGGAATCGGTCATAGATGAAGCCGTTGTGCCGGAAGATTGATTCTTAGCGGGAATAAACACAGAGGACACAGATGATTGTTAGATGATTATCTGGATATGTTGTCCGTGTTTTTAGTGTTTATCCCCGCTAAAAATGTTTGTCTTTATGCGTCGTTTTTTTTTGTTTTTCGTGCTTTGCTTGGTGGCCGTCAAAGCCCGCGCTGATTTTCCCGTTTTAGACCCGAACTCAACCCCGTTTCCGCGTGCCTCGCTGGTTGATTTTTCCGACCGTGTGCCCGCGCCCGCCGGAACCAAAGGGTTTTTGCGAACCGTCGGCTCGCACTTTCAATGGAGCGATGGCACGCGCGCGCGCTTTTGGGGCATCAACGTCGCCAACACTTCGCTTCAGGAATCGGATGAGCGCATCGTCGCCATGCTGCGCAACTTTCGCGCGGCGGGGTTCAACCTGGTTCGCCTCCATCACTTCGATGAGCGCGGCGGCATCATCGACCAGACGCGCGGGGATTCGCGGCATTTCAACGCGGCGCGGCTCAAAAAACTCGATTTCTGGATCGCCAAGGCGCGCGAAAACGGACTCTATGTTTATCTCGACTTGCTCGATTATCGCCAGTTCAAAGCGGGCGATGGCGTCGAAAACGCCGGGGCCATTGGTCGCTCGGCCAAGCCCTATGCCGTTTTTGATCCGAAGTTGCTCGAACTGCAAAAAGAATATGCGCGCGCCTTGATGCGAACGCATCGCAACGCTTACACGGGCTTGAGTTACGCCGATGATCCGGCGATCGTGATGCTCGAAATCTACGACGAAAACGGCCTGTTCATGCGGCGCGGGTTGTGGCGGACGATGCCCCAGCCGTATGCGACGCGCTTCAAATCGCTGTGGAGCGATTGGCTGAGGCGCACCTACGGCACAACGCAAAAGCTGCGCGCGGCGTGGACAAAAGACGGGCAAAGCGCGCTGCTGCCCGGCGAATCCCTCGAAAAAAGCACCGTTGAAATCCCGGCAATGACGTGGACGCCGGAACAACTCAAGCCCACCGACCGGCCATATGCTGCGAGTGCGCGCAAGTTCGACGGGGCGCGCTTCGCGTATGAAATTCACCGGCGCTATTTCGCCCAGATGAAGGCGTTTTTGCGCGATGAGTTGAAGATCAAAGTTCCCTTGTGCGCGACGGGGCGCTACGACGATTTGCCCGACCTGGCCTCGCAAAGTCAGGAACTCGATTTCATCGGTTGCAACTTCTACTACGACCATCCCTACTGGGGCACGGGCCAACCCGCGTGGAAGTTGCCCTCGTATTATCACGGCAAGAATCCGCTGTCCGATTTGGGCGAACAATCTATGGCGGCGACCTTAGGTTTGGCTCATGTGGGCGGCAAGCCGTTTGTGGTGCGCGAGTGGAATTATTGCTGGCCCAACACGCACCGCGCGGCGGGCGTGCTCGAAGCGGCGACTTTTGGCGCGATGCAGGACATAGACGCGATGATCCTGTTCGTGTATGAAACGGACAAGTCGCCGCGTCTGGGCTATTTCAACGTGCGAAGCGACCCGGCGAGGTGGGGCATGGCGGCGCTGGGCGGGCGGATTTTCATGGACGGCGCCGTCGCGCCGCTTCGCAATCGCGTGGTCGTGCCCTATTCGAGCGTGGATTTGTTCACCTACGAAAAGCCGTATAACCCGCTTTACAACCTCGGTTGGACGAGCCGCATGGAAAACGCGTTTTTCCCCGGCGATGTGTTTCGTGCGCCGCGCGGCACCGATTTGATTTTGCCGACCGGACGCAGCGCGACGGGCGAGTTTTCCGGCGCGCCGATGATGCTTTACGGGCGCGATTTGCGGCGTGACGGCGCGGGCAATCTCGCGCTTTTGCCGCGCTTCTGGCGCGATTTGAACATCGAGCCGAGCGCCACGCCCGCGCTGCGATTTTCGTCGGGCGCATCTTCCACCGGCGCTTCCTCATCGGATACGGAGGTTCCCGCGGCGCTTCGGTTGAGCGCGCTCGAAACCTCGAAAATCCGCGCGCGCGGTTGGGCGGCGGTCAATCCGGTGGAAGACGGCTCGCTTGCGCACGGTTTGTGGGACGGCGAGAACAATCGGCTCGCGTTCACCGAACTTCAGCGCAGCGAAGTGGTGAGCGCGGCTCTGGTGGCGCTCAGGTTGTCGGGCAAAATCACCAGCGACCCGCGCGAAACGGATCGCGGATTTTTTCGCTCGGACACCGGCCAGTCGCGCCGCGACGCCGTCAAAGGGCGCTTCGATGTGCTCAGCCCAATGGTGCAACTGCTGGCGGGCAACCTCGAAGGCGCGCGCGGTTTCGCGGGCGCGCTGGGGTTGAGCGGCGCGGGACAGGGCGCCATTGTGGCGATGTCGCTCGATGGTCGCCCGCTCGTGTCGAGCCGCCGTTTTCTGGTGAAGATGGCCTCGGACGCGCACAACCGCGACGAAGTGGCGGGCCGCGACCCGCGCTTTCAAAACGGTCAGTTTCGCCTCGATGCCATTGGTCAAGGGCCGGTCGTTAGCGGCGCCGTTGCGAGCGACCAGCCGCTCGAAGTGAGGTTGGGAAACAGGCGTTTGCTGCAAATCCGGGAAAACGGCGGTTCGTGGGAACTACTCGTTGAAGGCGGGCGGATGACGTTTTGGTGCGACACGCCGGGCGCGAAGTTTTCGCTGGGCAACGAAAAAATGCCGTTGCCGTGGCGCCTCATCGGGCGGGGCACGGGTGTCCAATTCTCGAATTCCCCGTTTTATCCGGCAGGGGCTTTAGCGGTGGAAAGCGGGAGTTGAGCGCAGGTGCTTTCGATGCTTTATGTGAGTTGAAAAGTGGTTTTTAGGTGTTCAAGAAAGATTGGAAGAGGGCGCAAGCCCCGCTCTCAGTTCAGTGGGAGCAGGGCTTGCGCCCTCTTCCAATCAAAATATTTCCTCTTTTAAGGCACTTTGCAAAGCGACTCCGGCAACCACTTTCAAGCGTCATGATCCTGAGAATCTGGATGGAAAAACTCGTCGCGTGCGGCTCGTAAAAGGCGCGACGCGACAAAGTGGACAGAAACGGCTAAAATTGACCGAACCAACGATGAAACCAAACCTTCTTCGCTTTGCTCTGGTGGGCGCGGCCCTTTTCGCTCCGGTGGCTTTGGCTTCGCCGCGCTCGCACCGCGCTAAAGCGACCAAACAAAGCGCCGCCAAACGCACCGTTTTGCGCGCCCAGATGGCGCCTCGCCCGCTCGACCAGTCGAAGTTGCCGCGCTACGTGTCGCTTTCGACCATCGAACGTTTGCAGCGCGAATATCGCGGCGTGCCGCTTCCGGCGCTACAACCGTTCTGGCAAGGTCACGCCATCAAGCGCCCGATGAGCAACTTGCTCGACGGCCCCGTTTTCGATGAACCCGCCAAACCCGTGACGAGGGCTAACGCCAAAGTCGCCCCGAAAAAGTCCGCCAAAGTTGCTAAAGCGGCCAAGAACGGAAAGCGCGAATTGCCGCGTTTCGCGCAAGGTTTTCCGCGTCCCATTCCACCAGCGGCTGTGCCTTCCTACCCACGCACGCCGCGTGGCGGTGCGGCGCGAACCGTCGTTCCCAACTGGGTGCGCTATCCGTTGGAATTCCAGTTGGCGGGCATCGGGCTTGGCTCGAAAGCCGTTGACAAAGACCGTTTCAACCGCATTGATCGCTACGGACTGTTCGCGCTTCACGGCAACCCGACGGCGGTTGTTGTTCCCATCATTACTGCTGCCGCGGGCGGCGCGGCAGGCGCCCCCGGTGCGGCGCCCGGCGGAGCACCGGGGGCGGGCGCACCGGGCGGCGCCGCTCCGGGAGGAGCGCCGGGTGGCGGCGCTCCGGGAGGAGCGCCGGGTGGCGGCGCTGCTGCCGGGCCACAAATCGCCAACTTGACGCTCAACCAACAGCCTCCGGGCGTGGCGGCGCTGTTTCCGCAATCCTCGCAGTTCGGCGGTTTGCCCGACTGGGCGCTGGCCGTTACGGTTGATCTCAAAGCGGGCGAAGTCGAGTGGCTTTACAAGCGCGAAACGTATGCGATGGGTTTTGTGGTGGACAGACTGGGCTTTTGCGAGGCCATCATCGTGGCGGGCATTCAATCGCCCATCGCGCGCACGCAACAGGAAGACCCGATTCACACGGTGAAACTGGGCGACGATTTTCGCAAAGTGCAGTTTCGCTACGGTTATCCCGATGATGTCGTGCCTCTTGGACCCGATCCGGTCGCCAGTGCCAACTCGGTGACCGGAACTCCCGGCGGTGGTGCAGGCGGAGCGGGCGCGGGCGGAGCAGGCGCAGGTGCGGCGCCAGGCGGTGCCCTGGGTGGAGGCGCGGCAGGTGGAGCAGGCGCCACAACGCAGGTCATCAACGGCGCGTTTCGCACCTACGATTTGCGCTACGATCAGACCTACAATACGGTCTTCACTATTCGCAACAACCGTGTGGT
>JAABUM010007102.1_pt1 | contig 10536 bp, 9 predicted proteins | sample 5559161 | NCBI WGS metagenome assembly JAABUM01 (sample SAMN10711868, study PRJNA513369) | rock metagenome | isolation source: Antarctica rocks | place: Antarctica: Victoria Land, Siegfried Peak nord | reverse complement strand
CGTCCCCGGCTGGTCTATGCGCACAGCCATCCGCAACCCGACGAGGTCCTCGATGGCGTCGCTTCGACGCCGACCCTGGGCGGCGGCCAGGAGGCCGACGACACCGGACTTGGTGGGTTGGTCGTCGACGGCTGCCTCCCACGTGTAGGGGAGCCTTGCGTCCATGGCATACGCCGCCTCGACGAGATTCGGGACCTGAGAGGGGATGCCCCACGTGACCGGTCCGCCATCGAGGCGGGCCGCACTGCGCAAGAGCGACAGACGCGAGTAGACGTAGGGAAAACTCGGACAGAACTCGGGCGGACCGTCGGTCCGGAAGTTCACGCCGGTGACGACGACCCGAGGTCGAGCCAGCCCCGACGGCCGATCCTCGACCGGCCGATCGTGACGATGCAGGCGACCGATCCGTTGCAGGAGGAGGTCCATCGGCGCCAAGTCGGTGATGAGCACGTCGGCGTCGACATCGAAGCTCTGCTCGGCGATCTGGGTCGCTACCACGACGAGCCGTTGTGGTCGGCCCGTATGTCGGGTCGTCTCACCTCCCAGCACGGAGACCAACTCTGCCGTGTGATCGGCTCTGGCCGCAGCCGTGAGGCGGCCGTGGAGCAGTCGGGCCCCGACCCCGCGACCCTTCAGCGCGGCATACGTCCGCTGGGCTCTGGCGACCGTGTTGAGGATGACGAGGGCGCAGCCACCGGCGGCCAACTCGCGTTCGGCGCGGTCTGCAATGGCGTCCACGGAAGCAAGCGAGTCCTCGGACAGGACCTCAACCAGGATCGGGAGATCGGGTCGGCGTTGGGTCACCGATGCGACCCGCACCTCGCGTGCGGCGGGGTCCACCGTGGTGACTAGCGGATAGCCATCAGCAGCCGCCGGGACGACGGCATACGGCGTCGCCACGTCGGGATCCGCCGCATCGCGGCCGCGCTGATACGCCGCGAGGAGCTCGGCGCGAAGTCGGGGCGGCAGCGTCGCTGACATGAGGACGACCGGCACGCCGGCGCTGCCGCACCACGTCAGCAGGGTGTGGAGGAACCGGCCCATGTAGACGTCGTAGCTGTGCACCTCGTCGACGATGACAACCTTCCCGGCGAGGCCCGCGTGGCGAAGCGAGACGTACTTGGTGCGGGACCCCGCATAGAGGATCTGGTCGACGGTGCCGACGACCCCGGCGCTCAGCAGTCCGCGATGGCGACCCAGCAACCATTCGGCGAACCGAGGTTGCGCGCGGCCCTCGGAGCCCAAGCCGTAAGGGTCGTCATCATCCAGGTCGATGTCGTGGATGAACTCGTCCTCAAGCTGGGATCGCCAATCCTCGTTGAGCATCGCCTTGCCATGCATGAGCGAGATCGGCAGTCCCGGCGCCACACTCGCGGCCCACCGGGTGCATCGCGCATACATGGCGTCGGTCGTCCCCTGTGTGGGCATCGCAAAGACGAATCCATTGCAGCCGAAGGATTTCGCGAGGATCTCGGCGGCGGCGAGTGCGGCCTCTGTTTTGCCCTCGCCCATGGGCGCCTCGACGACCATAAGACCGGGCTGGGTCAGGGCACGCGCGGACTTCATGACGAGCAGTTGGAGCGGCCGCGGATCCAAGCCGAAGCGATCTGCGAAGAGGGCATCGTCGTTTCGCAAGATGGTCGGATCCCAGCCGGGTCCGAGGCCAAGTTTCTTCCACGCGCGGCGAGCCCGCTGCCGGGCCTGATACATGGTCACCACCGTGCCCGTGCCCGTGCCCGTGCCGGGAAAGGCCGACGAGCTGGCGATCCAGTCAGCCATGGTGACGAACCCCGCGAGGGCGATCTGAATCCCGAGAGCGGGTGGACGGCATGCGAGGTCTTCGAGTGTGAGGTCGAGGTCGTCGAGGACCCGCTGAGCTAGGGCCGCCTGCGCGGTGCGCCACGCCGGTTCCCTGCCGTGAGCTCTGGGTTCGTCCTTGTAGGTCTTCGTCGGGGAGAACCTGCCGTGGTGGCCGTCGATGAGCGGGACGATCCATCGCAACTGACGTGCGCCCGCGTGCTCGAGCACGCCCCTGACGATGACTGCGCCGGCCTTGGTGTGGTGCCAGCTGCCGCCCACCTCCGTCATCGGGTAGCCGGCGGCGGCGACAGTGGCGGCGAGGGGAGGGGCCTTGGCCTGGAAGAGGGGGCTGGCCTTGCCGAGGTCGTGCCACCCAGCCACCAGCCGCAGGATGTCCCGACCGTGGCGATCACAGGCTTCGTCGAGCCCGGCACGGGTGATCGGAGCCATGAACTCGTCCCAGATGAGCTCGGCGACAGCCGCCGCGTCGAGGAGGTGCCCGACGAGGGAGTGGGGCCGCCCACCGGCGTCGGACTTGGCCCACAACACGCCGAGGGGAATTGCTGATGACTTCTGCTGACGGCGCGCATCACCCCCTGTTGTCGACATCAGTCGCGGCGTCCCGGTCGCATGCTCGGGAGTCTGCCCGAAGAGAATGAGTGGGGCCACTCATAGTCATACCGGCCGCCGAAAGTCTTCGTCGCCCCGGTTGCTCGTCAGGACACACCTTTGGGGGGGTGCGCTCGTCAGCAACTTCAGAGTTGAGGCTAGCCCGGAGATTTCATGGCGGGGTTGGTTTGGGCCGGTGTGGGAAGACTGAAAAGTGCTCCTGACCTGCGAGGATGTGGATTGTCGAAGACCACAACTCGCATGTTCAAGGAGCACCTTCCAGGTGGTGCGACACGAGGTCGCATGCGTCGAGTGGCGCGTTGATTGGAGGTCGGCGGTGACGTTGATGACGTAGCCCGGGTGAGTGTTCGATGGCCCGTCCCCACCTTGACGTGCTGCAGGGGAACAAGACGACGCAGCAGCAGATCGTGCACTCGACCTTGAGTCAGTTCCCGGTGATCGGGACGCAGATCACGGCGCCGTCCGGACTGCACGGAAGTGGCGTCGCGCTGGTCGTCGGTGCGCTGGGAGTCGTCTACGGCAGCATCGGCGTGGCGCAAGCGGTCCAGAACGCGATGAACGTGGCCTGGGCCGTCCCCCGCGACAGCCGACCCAACCCGCTCAAGGCACGCCTGCGAAGCCTGATGCTGCTGGCCACCGCGGGCCTGGCCGTGGTGGGGGCGACGGTGCTGACAGGGTTGAGCACCAATGCCGGCGCAGCAGGAGCACAGCTCGGCGCGTTCACCACGATCTTGGCGACCCTGGCGTCCGTTGCTCTCAACGCTGGCGTGTTCTTCATGGCCTTCCGAGTATCGACCGCAAGGCCGGTGTCGTGGCGGGATGCCGCACCCGGCGCGGTCACCGCGCTGTGCTGTGGCAGCTGCTGCAGAGTCTCGGCACGGCATACGTCCAACACGTGCTGAAGAACGCCGAGGTGACCACCGGCGCCTTCGCCTTCGTCCTAGCGCTGATCGCCTGGCTCTACCTTGCCTCGGTCGCGCTCGTGATCTCCGTGGAGATCAACGTCGTGCGGAACAAGAAGCTGTACCCCCGAGCCCTGCTGACCCCGTTCACCGACAACGTCGACCTCACCCACGGCGACCAGCGCGCATACACCGACGCAGCCCGCGCCCAACGCAGCAAGGGCTTCGAGAAGGTCGACGTCAGCTTCGAGCACGACTCCCGCAACGAGTCCAACCAGCCTGACGCCGACACCTCCGGCCACTAGCTGCGCGGTCCCAGGCGCGCGTCGGCTGGTTGGCCCGGGGTCGGCTTCGTCAGCTGGTAGACCGCAAACCCCAGCAGCAGCAAGAGGCTGGCCATCCCTATGCTGGCACCAGCCCCGTGCCGGATGTTCTCGTCGTAGACGACCACGCCGATCACGATGCTCAACAGCGGGTTCACGATCGTGATCGCCGGCAGACTCGCAGCCAGCGGCCCGGACTGGTATGCCAGCTGGGTCAGCACGACGCCGGCCGCGCCCACCGCCACCACGGCATACAGCTGCCAGCTACCCAGCACCGCACCAACGCCGCGGGGCCAGATGCGAGTGAGGGCCTTGAGCAGCGCGGCGGTTGCCGCGTAGGTGATGCCCGCAGCGATCCCGTACATCGCTGCTGCCGCGCCCCCGGAGAACTGCACGCGAGCCGCAACGACACACCCGGCGGCCAGCGCCACGCCGACGATGGCGACCGCCACCGCAGGTCCGCGGTCCACATCGCTAGGAGCAGCCGAGTCCGCCGTACCGGCGATCGTCAGGAACCCGGCCAGAGCTGCGGTGAGGACGGCGGCCCACAGCAGCTCCCGGCGAGGAATCCCGCCTTGGCCGACCGAGCGCACCGCCAGACCGAAAACCAGCACGGTCACCAAAAGCGGTTGCACGACCGCCAGCGCGCCTCGATGCAGGGCCAGGATGTGCAGCGAGACAGCCACCACATCCACTGCCGTACCAGCCCACCACAGTCTCTGACGAACAGTTGCCGAGACGAACCGGCCGACAGCGGCAAGCCTCAGCTCACCCAGCTCAGGCAGGGCCGCCGCACTCGCATGCTTCAACGCCGCCGCCACCGCGAACGCGAGGGCAGCCCCGATGGTCAGTGCAACAACCAGCCCGTCCATCGGGTGACCTCCTCCGCCACAGTGGCTCGTCAGGACGGGCGGCCACGGGAAACCATGGATCCGAGATCCTGAGGCTTCTCATTCTGGGCTACACCACTCGGCGCCCGTCCAGCCAGACCTGCTCGATGCCGTCGCGCAGTGTGCCGAGGTCGTCGATGGCGCCGCGCAGAACGACCACGTCGGCACGGCGGCACGGCGACCCGGCGACCCGGCGACCCGGCGACCCGGCGACCCGGCGCGAGGATGCCCAGGTCGTCGCGGCCAAGCAGGTCGGCGGCTCGGCCGGTGGCCGCCGCGAGCGCCTCTTCCGGCGACATCCCGAGCTCTTGCAACAGCGCCAGCTCGCCCAGGTTGGTGCCGTGCGGCGACACGGGGCAGTCGGTGCCCATCGCGATCGGGACACCGGCGGCGATGGTCCGACGCACCGAGTCACGGTGCGCCTCCCGGACGGCCTGGGCCTTGAGGAGCACCCGCTCGGGCAGGGTGCCGGCGCCAGGGAGAGCTCCCTCGACTGCCGGGAGCGTGGGGATCAACCACGTCCCCCGATCCAGCATCAGCTCGATGGTGGCGTCGTCAAGGTAGACGCCGTGCTCGAGCGAGCGGACGCCGGCCTCCACCGCATTGCTGATACCGGCCGTGGACTGGGCATGCGCCATCACCCAGCGCCCGGCAGCCGCGGCTCGGCGACCATCACGGCGAGCTCATCCCGTCCGAACTGGGCGTGGTGGGGCTGGTCGTCGTAGGAGAGGACACCTCCAGACGTCGCGACCTTGATCACGTCGGCGCCCACACGCACGAGCTCGCGGACCGTGCGCCGGACCTCTTCCGGCCCGTCGGCAAGTCCAGACGGCGATCCCGGCGTCACCGGAAACGGGTCCTAGCGGTGACCGGCCCGGTACCGGCCCGGGTCGACGGGCAGGTCAAGGACGTGCTGCTGGGCCTAGTCGACCACGCCGTCGGCGAGGGCTGGCCCCTCTCCAAGGCCTGCCAGGTGTTGGATGTGGACCCTCGTCGCGAGCCTGCGCCACGATCGGTCACGTTGCGCCAGCCACGTCCCGAGCGACGAACCAGTCCGTCCCGCAACGAGATCCAGCAGCCGGTCGGCCCGGGGTGATGTCCACGATCCTGGTCGCGAAGTTCGTCTTCGAGTAGGGGCCGGTGTGGCCCCAGTTGGGTCGGCCCGGGGCGCGGTGGCGACATTGCTGCCGCTCCGTTTCCCCGGACCGCCCGCCGAACCCGGCGTGCGACTCTCACCGCACCGGGCTCTCCGCGTGAGGTTGCTGTTCAACCAGCAGTGGCGCTGGTTGACGGTGTCCACGGGGTCGGGATCCGGTAGCCGCGGTAGCGGTATCGGACCACAGGGACGCTGGCGGCGCCCTTGAACCGTTTCCCGTCGACGGCGAGCCGCCAGGTGCCTGGCAGGCAGAACCTGCGCCGGAGTTCTGGCCATCCGATCCGGTGTTTCTTCCGTAGCCACGTCGTGATCCGCTCCCACGCGTAGGAGTCGATCGCGGAGAAGGTCGCTTTGGACACTCCGTGTCGGAAGTAGTTGGCCCACCCTCGCAGCACCCGGCCCAGGTAGTCCATCAGGTACCCGGGCTCGCGGTGCAGGGTCGCTCTGTACGTCATGGTCTTCACCCGGCCCTTGATCGAGGCGATCGCCTTGGTCGAGGGCCTGGTGTACACGAACCACTTGTTGCTTCCTCGCCTGCGCATCCTGCGGATGTTGAAGCCGAGAAAGTCGAACCCGTCGTCGATGTGGACCACACGGGTCTTCTCCGGCGACAACCGCAGGCCCATCGGGGCGAGCACGGTTGCCGCCTCCGCTCGCAACCGCTCGGCGTGCTCCCGCTGGCCGGTGACGAGGACGACGAAGTCGTCGGCGTACCGGACCAGACGGTAGTTGGCCTTCCCTTGTCGCTTGCGGCGCTGCCGTTGGACCTCGGTCGCCATCTGTTGGTTCCACGCGGAGATGAAGTGGTCATCGAGCGTGGACAGGGCGATGTTGGCCAGCAGCGGGGACAAGATCCCGCCCTGCGGGGTGCCGGTGTGCGTCGCCTCGCGTGAACCGGTGGTGGTCATCACCCCGGCCTTGAGGAACGCCTTGACCAGTCTCAGCACACGCTTGTCGCCGATCCGTTGCCGGACCCGGTCCATCAACGCGACGTGGTCGATCATGTCGAAACACGCCTCGATGTCGGCCTCCAGCACCCACTTGTACGCCTTCGACGTGAAGTGGTGGATTTCGGCGACCGCGTCCTGCGCGCGCCGGTTCGGGCGGAACCCGTACGAGCACGGTTGGAAGTCCGCCTCGAAGATCGGTTCCAGCACCAGCTTGAGGGCTGCCTGCACCACCCGGTCGGTCACGGTCGGGACGGTGTCTTCATACTGCCTCTCCTGCAGTCAGGGTTTGGGGTTGTGCGACGAGGTGAATGGAGTTGGTGATGCGCTGGCGGCAGGCGGCCTCGATTGCCGGGGTCCACGGTATGCGGTGTTGGTGTCCGCTGCCGCGGTATGTGCTGAGCTGGCCGGTGTCGATCCAGTAGTAGACGACGTTGACGCTGACCGCGAGTCGTGCCGCGGCGGCGCGAACGCTGATTTCGCCTGGTGCGTAAGGCGATGGTGTCTTGACGTGGTGAACGTGACGGACCCATTGGACGGCTTTGACATCGAAGAGATTGCCGTGACCGGTGCGCAGGCCGGCGGCGGTGAGTTCGATGACGAGCTGCTCGTTGGTGCGGTCGGGTCCGAGCCGAATGATCATCTCGGTTGCGGCGGACGGGGTTCGCTTCGCCGGCCCGGGCGGCAGCGGCCGTTCGGTGATCACCTCGTCGGTGGCGCCGGTGTGCCAGCGGATCCCTATGGCGAGCTTGTCGGGACCGGGTTCGGGTAGCAGTGTGATGTCGGCGATCAGGGTGCGCAGCAGCCGTTTGCGGTCACGGGCCGTGGTGCTGGACGCCGACCAGAGTCCGGGCACGTCGGTGAGCAGGGCCTGCAGCTCGGGCCGGGCGGGTAGTGGCGGGATCGCGGCTCGGGCCTGGGCCATAGCGGATTCGGCTTCGACCAGCGCCGCCAGTTTCGTCTCCCAGCGTGCTTCCAGGCTACGCACGACGAGCCGGTTCTCCGGCTCGGCCGCGTGGAAGGCCCGCTCGGCACGATCGGCGTCGTAGCGGGCGCGCTCGACCGCCAGTTCCGCCGCACGGCTGGCGCGGTCGCGGCGCCCGGTGAGTTCGTCGGCGGCGGCGAAGGCCAGGACGAGCTCTTCGGGGTTCAGCGCGGCAAGCAGCCGTTGCGTGACCGCGTCATCCACGGTGTGCGCGCTGATCGAGCGGCAGGTGGACGTGGCCTGCTGGTCTTTGCGGGAATGACACTCGTAGGCGCCTGGCCCATCTCGGTGATAGCGGGTCGACATCGGCCGCCCGCAGCTGCCGCAGTTGATGATCCCCTGGCAAAGGGCGTGGCCTTCGCGGACCGGGCGGGCGCCGGTGTTGGTGCGGTTCGCGGCCAGTTTCGACTTGTTGCTCAGGTAGGTGTCCCAGGTGATGTAGCCGGGATGGTGCTCCGGGATGAGGACCTGCCATTGCTCCATCGGCTGCTGGCTGATGCCGGAATGGATGCCGCCGTCCGGGTCGACGGTGCGGCGGGAGGCATAGCGGCCGAACACGTACGCGCCGGCGTAGCAAGGGTTGTTCAGGATGCCCAACACCCGGGCGTGGTTGAGCTGGCCCCAGCGCAGCTGCCCTGCCCAGGCCCCGCCGTAGGCGCGCAGCGGGAATCGGCGTTCGGAGAACGCGGCGACCGCGCCGTAGGCGGATCCCGTCGCGGTGAATGCGGCGAACACGTCGGCCACTGCGGTCGCGACCTCCTCGTCCGGGTCGATCACGGTGAGCCCGTCCTGCTCGTGCAGGTAGCCGACCGGCAGCGGGGTGCGCAGCTCGCCGCGGCCGGCCGCGGCTCGCTTCGCGCCCTGCAGACGTCCTGCGAGAAGGTGCAGCTCTGCCTCGCTCATCGTGCCTTTCAGGCCGAGCAGCAGCCGGTCGTTGAAATCGGCCAGGTCGTAGATGCCGTCGCTGTCGATCAGCAGAGTGTCGGTCAGGCGGGCCAGTTCCAGCAGCCGGGACAGGTCTGCCGAGGAACGAGCCAGCCGGGAGATCTCCAACCCGAAGATCGCGCCGATTTCGCCGAGACAGACCTTCGACACCAGCCCGCGGAATCCGTCGCGGCCCTCGGTGGAGCGGCCCGAGATACCCAGATCGGTGTCGATGACCTCGATACTGTCGCGGTCCCAGCCCAGCGCGACGGCATGGTCGACCAGGCCGTACTGGCGGGCGGTGGATTCGGTGTGCTCGCGGACCTGCGCCAGGCTGGATTGCCGGACGTAGATCACCGCCGCTCGCTCCAGGTGGCTGCGGCCGATCTTGGCTTGCCCGGTCATGATCGGCCGCCAACGCCGAGGCGGCCATGTTCGCCAGCACCGCCACCATCTCGCCCACCGGCCGCACCGGGATCGCGATGACAGCCGCAGCCATGACTCAGTCCAACGCCCGGCGAGCCAGCAGTTCGGTGTTGATCGCGGTGATCTCGGCCAAGGCCACCTCGACCCGCGCCGCCGCCGCGACATGCTCGGTCACCGTCTCGGTCAGCTCCGCCGGCACGTAGACCATCCGCGGTCGACGACCAGGCCGGGTCACGCTCAAATACACATACGGGCCGTGCAGCTCCCCATGTGCGCATCGGCAACTCTCCTTTCCGCACCGTCGCCCCTGGGTCATCAGCGTCCCTCGCAGCAGCGCCTCTACCCGGTTCAGGCTCGAGGCCAGCCGGCGTCGCCGCCCCCGCAACTGCCGGACGGTCAACCCACTGAGCTCGATTGTCTTGTGCTCCATATACACACAAGAATAGCCACGTGATCATCGGTCCTCCAGCATCTTGGCCAGCGTGTCGAGCTCCGCCAAACCCTCGACAGTCAATCGATTCGCAGAGGGTTTCGGGCCGCGGTCAGTCCACGACACCGGAACCGTCACCCGGCCCGCCGGACCGCCCTCACAGACGAACACCAACCGGCCGGCGCGCCGCTTGGACAACAACACCGTCACCCGGCAGCCAGACAACACGTGGAACGGATGGGTGATCAGCAGAGAATCTGACGACGCACTGGGACCGGTCGCACTATGCCGCGACCGTGGGAATCCCCAGCTTGCGCAGTTTCCCGCTCGCCTTGGGGATCTCGACCTGACGTACCTCGACCGGCTGGAACGTCCGCGCCCGTAACCGGTCACGCACGTCCTGCAGGAACTCCTCGACCCCGACCCGGGACGCGATCCAGGCCACCGTGGCCCGGTCCACCCCCGGCGTCCGCGACCCCGCGTTCCCCGCGACGCGTTGCCACGCCACCACCAAGAACGCCGGGTCACAGACCAGGTTGTACAGATCGTCAAACCGGCGACCGGGATCCCCGGCCGCCCAGCAATGCAGCTTGGTCTGCATCCTCCGTACCGTCACCTGCGCCCAGTCTTCCCCAGGCCAGCAGACGGCGCCGGTGTTCACCGACGCATCTTCGAAGATCACAGTCCCTCCTTGCTTCCTCTCGCTGCCGCCCTTCCCCATGTGACCGGCTCTCCCGGCCTCGGAGTACTACGACGACTCCGCCCCACCCGCACCCTTCAGCCGGCAACGGACCTATCCCCGCACGAGGCGAGGAACGAACTGCGGATGGTTCCCACGTTCACTGCGCTTCGGTCAACGGGCGAGGCGCCCGGCTTTGCCCCTGCGGTCTCGTCGTGGCTACGCCGTAGACCTTCACCACGACCTGCCAGGCCCGACACATACCACCGTCCCGACAGTTCCCCACCCCCGCGGCCCCCTGACTGGCGACCCGACAGAGGGTGGGTACGCACCGCACACCAGCCCAGATCCACCGGGTTCGAGCTGGTCGACGATGAAGAGGCTTCACGACACCGGTTCCTTGCGTACACCTTCCCGTCTTGCTCACCAGGCACGGCCCGTCCG
>JAABUM010007100.1_pt1 | contig 10539 bp, 7 predicted proteins | sample 5559161 | NCBI WGS metagenome assembly JAABUM01 (sample SAMN10711868, study PRJNA513369) | rock metagenome | isolation source: Antarctica rocks | place: Antarctica: Victoria Land, Siegfried Peak nord | reverse complement strand
CCGATCATGAAGCGTCCCAACCTGAGTGTGCTCACTCGCGCCTACACCACCAAGATCCTGTTCGAGGGCAAGCGGGCCGTGGGCCTGACCTACGACCGCGGACGTCGTCGCGGGATCCAGGTGCGCGCGCAGCGGATCATCCTCTGCGCCGGCGCCATCAACTCCCCGCAGCTGCTCCAACTCTCCGGTGTCGGAAATGCCGATGAACTAGCCGCACTCGGCATCCGGGTCGTCCATGACCTGCCCGGTGTCGGGGAGAATCTGCAGGATCACCTCGAGGTGTACATCCAGCACGCAGCCAAGCAGCCGGTCACCATGCAGCGTTACCTCAAGCACCGGTACAAGCCGTGGATCGGTGCTCAATGGCTGTTCCTGCGCAAGGGTCCCGGTGCCACCAACCACTTCGAGGGAGGGGGTTTCGCCCGCAGCAACAACGAGGTCGCCTACCCCAATCTGATGTTCCACTTCCTGCCGATCGCAGTGCGCTACGACGGCTCCGCACCCGAGGGCGGCGAGGGTTATCAGGTGCATGTCGGGCCGATGTACGCCGACACGATCGGTTCGGTGAAGATCACCAGCCGCGATCCGTACGTCAAACCGGCGCTGCGGTTCAACTACCTGAGCACGCAGGGTGACCAGCGTGAGTGGACCGAGGCCGTCCGGACAGCGCGGTTGATTCTCGGCCAGCCTGCACTCGCGCCGTTCAGTGCAGGCGAGATCTCTCCGGGGCCGCAGGTCGAGACCGACGAGCAGATTCTCGAATGGGTCGCCAAGGACGCCGAGACTGCCCTGCATCCCGCCTGCACGCTGCGTATGGGCACCGACGAGATGTCCGTGGTCGACCCGGCCACCATGGGTGTGCACGGGCTGGAGGGGATCCACGTCGCCGATGCTTCGGTGATGCCGTTCGTCACGAACGGTAACATTTATGCCCCGGTGGTAATGCTCGCTGAGAAGACCGCGGACTTGTTACGAGGAAAGACTCCACTACCCGCGCAGCACACCGCTTTCTACAAAGCCGGAACAGATATGCCTCTCAGCCCGGAATACAAGGACGACCTCCCCGTCTGATTGTTTCGTCGCATTTGAGGCAGCACGAATACCCCCACAGCATTCACCCAGTGGGGGTATTCGTGTCCGTTCACATATCTACAGAAATAACGTTTCAGGCAGGAGCCTCCGAGGGTGCCGAAGAGATAATGGGAGGGGTGACCCAGATCGGCGATGACCACGCCATTTCGCCGTCGATCTGGAATACGCGGACGTAATAGAAGGCTTCGTCCGTGTTGTGTTCGTCGCTCCAGGTGAAGTCCACTGAATCCTTGCCCAAACTCGACAGCCCGCCCGCACCCGGCTGCAGGGCGAAGGTGCCCACCTGTCCGGGAACGTCGAAGGGTTCTTCCATTGCGGCGAGCTGCGCCAGCGAGCGCACCGTCGTCCGGTCCCCCACCCGGATCTCGACGCTCGCGTCCGACGGACCGACCAGCGTGCACTCGATACCGCCGCGCTGGGCCCCGTAGGGCTCACCGAAACTGCGGGTCGAATTGCGCCACGAAATGCGCCCGTCGTCAGCGGTGACGACCTCGGGGCTCCAGAACGGTGTCTGCACCACGCGCCCACCGGTGATGCTCAGGTCGCCGTTCCAGGACGTCAGCTGCTCGGCGCCGCCCCACTCCAGCCGCAGCGGAACGGTGATCCAGCCTTCGGGCAGATCGAGGTCGGGCAGTACCTCGTGCACGACGGCCCCGTTGCGCAGGATGTCTACCCGTGCGAGGTCGGTGTACCCATGGGCATGCACGGTGAACTCGCGCGGGCCGGATTGAACGGTCTCCTCGCCGAGGAAGGTGTCGCCCATCCGGACGTCGATGACCACGTCGCGTGTCGTCGCAGCGAAGGTGCGTCGCGACTGCAGCGCCTCGAAGATCGAGCCGCGCTCCAGCGAGGTGGAATAGGCACCGACGTAACTGGCGCCGAACCCGTGATCCGAGGATGCGATGAGACCGAACTTGTGACCCCGGAGCAGCCCGTCGATCGTGAACGTGCCGGTTGCGGTCGCGTCGGAGTACTGCCGGAAACCGCCCGGTGCCTCGTAGTTGCCGCGGCAGGCCTGGAAGATCTCGACCAGCCGGCTGTACTGCGGGTGGTGGTAGTCCCAGTCGTTGTAGACCATGGCCGAGCCGGGGTGGTGCGGGATGGTGATCGCCGGGAAGTCCGGGAACTTCTCCAGACCCTTCCAGAGACCGTCGGGGGTGTCCGAGCCGTCGGCGAACGCCGAATAGATCGGGGCGCCACGGCTGACGTCGCCGTAGATCACGTTCTGGTGTCCGGAACCTGGCGAGGTCCATTCGAAGCCGTAGAACGGTACGAACCGTCCGGGGATGTGGAACAGGTCGGCGATCTTCTGGATCGACCACCACTGGTACTCACTGGAGTTCTCTGAGTGGTCGGTGACTGCCCAGAAGTCGTACTCGCACACGTCCCAGGCGTACCGGTAGAAGTCCTCGAGGTTGGGTTCGTCGCCGGCGGTGCAGCGGCTGACCAGGGAGTGGCGATGCAGGTCGCCCCAGTACAGCGTGTACTCGCGGTCGCCGACAGATGCCACGTGGCGCGGCGCATCAGCTCCCAACCAGCGGCGAGCCTCGATGCGGTCGTCCGCGTGCACGGTCGGCATCGAGGAGTCGATGAGCAGGTCGGCGTTTCCGGGATCTGCGCCGAGCTGGGCCGTTGTGAAGGCCGGTGCTGCCACGTGCGCCGTGACGATCGCGCCGACGTCCTGCAGGCTGTGCCAGATGATCGAGCCCTGGTGATCGGTCAGGTAGAGGCACTCACGACCGCCGAACCCCTCGGTCCACTGAAGTGCACGCGGCAACCGGTCGTCGCACTGCGCAGCCAGCATCACTCCTTCTGCGGTTGCCGCGGTGCTGACCTCTTCCAGCGTTCCGTCCGACCCCGAGTAGGTGATCGGCGACTGCCAGGCGCCCGCCGTCAGGAACTGCGTCGCGATCTCCCAGTAGAAGGTCATCAGCGGCAGCCGCCGGTGGATGCGGTAGGTCACCGACAATCCACCGTCCGGCATCGCCGTCAGCTTCGGTAGCCCGGCGGGCACGACGTCGAGCGCCTCACCCAACTCACCTGTTGGTCGGTACAACCCGTGCTCGTCGACACGGACGACCTCGATCCGAGCGGTGATCTCCGGCAGCAGGTCGGAGGGGACGCTGTCGCCTGCAGAACGTGCACCGGACACGACCGATGGGTCGGCGCCCACCTCGGCTGCGGGGCGCAGGCGGGTGGGTCCGCTACCCCCGTGCCCCGCGGCGACGATCAGGTCGAACGCGCACCACAGCGACTGGTCTGTCGTCACAGCGAGACTCGGGTGCAGGGCGTAGTCCTGACCCGAGGTCAGCGTCCGCGGGTCCTGCAACACGCCGTCGGTGTCGCGCATCCGGGTGACCACCCGGTAGGTGCCTTCGCTGTACTCCGACCACGCGTAGGCCACCGATCCGTCCAGGAATACAGCGACGGCCGGGTCCCAGACGTTGGCGTCGACGTCGACGCTGATCAGGTCGACCTCACCCCAGCCGCCCGCCGCGTCCCAGGTGCGCGAATAGATGCCGAACCGGTCCCTTCTACGGCCCTGCCAGCACACCTCGACCCGGCCGTCAGGGTGTGCGACGACCTCCTGGTTGAACTCCGGGTGATCTCCGACGCTCAGCTGCTGCGGCTCACCCCAGCCGCCGTCCACCCGATGCATCGCCCATACGGCCACCTCGTTGCGCGCCTGCACCGAACCCCGACCGAAGAAGACCCAGGCGGATCCGTCGGCCGCGAGTAGAGCGCTGGGGCGATAGATGTCGGCTACGTCACTGAGCAGCTCTTCGACCGGCGCGTCGGACAACAGCTCACCGGAGGTCGCCATCGACGCACGCAGTACGTCTCCCGCATTCGGCACCCATTCGGTCCAGCAGCACAAGGCGCTGCCGTCGGCTCCCGTGCTGATCGCAGGTCGCGACGCACGCCTGCTGGAGGTGATGCGCTGCATGGGCAGCCGTTGATGACCAGGGAGCACCGTGGCCGCATCGAGCACCTTCTGGGCGCGCCCCATGATCTCGGGGATACGACCCTGTCCCTCATCGACCCACATGTAGCGCATCGGATCGGGGTCCAGCAGAGCCTCGGTGGGACGGGTGTCGAGTACCTGATCGATGGCTTCAGCGAACCGGGCGTTGAATGCCAGGACAAGATCGAGATCGGCACGCTGCTGGTCGGAGTAGGACCCACGGTGGTGGTCCAGGCCGCCGCAGCCGTGCGAATGATCGTGGTCGTGAGCCAAGGGGTTCCTCCAGGAGCGCACACATGATGCGGCCCTACCGCGCCGAATCTGCGATAGCGACCGCTTCCCTTCAGGATCGGTTGCTGAGCGTGTCCAGTCCAGTCCTAGGGCACTTTCGAGTTAGACATCCTTACTACCGGACCCATAGGGATCAGCTATTCCTGAGGACTTCGGTCGATACGTCTGCGGCGACGTTCAGGAAGTGCTCGGTCAGCGGACTCAGCCCACCCGGCCGCCAGATGATGTGCGCCGAGAACTGGGCCGGAGGTTCCAGGTGAGCAACCCGGGCACCCTCGGACGCCGCACCCGAAGCGAGTCCGATCGGTAGCACTGCTGCGCCGGCACCCGCCAGCACCAACGGGATCACTGCCGCCAGGTGTGACGTCTGCACGGCCACCTCTTGGCGCTGCCCCACAGCCTCCAGGCGCGCGTCGAGGATCGCGCGCATCTCGGTGCCCCTGCCCGTGCAGACGAGACCCAGCGGGATCAGGTCCTCGATGGTGACCGGCCCATACCCCGGCAACGCGCGCGGCGGGATGACCGCGACGAGTTCCTGGTCGACCAGCCACCGGCTGGAGAAGTTCCCCGAAGGAGCGATTGCCTCCAGCAGCCCGAAGTCGACCGCGCCGGTACGGACGCTCTCGATGACGTCGGTACGACGCGTCGGGTCCAGGATCGTGAACTGCGCCGAGGGGTGCAGTGAGCGGAACGCGCCGATGATCCGCACCAGCGGCTCGATCACCCACACCGTGCTGGACATGATGCTGATCTGACCGAACCCCGCCTCGCTCGCGCTGCGCGCCGCACCCTGCACGAGCGAGAAAGAGCGCAACGTGCGTCTGGTCGGTTCCAGCATGGCGGTGCCTGCTTCGGTCAACCGGATTCCGCGCCCCAGGCGTTGGAACAGCAGCACCCCCAGCTCGCGTTCGAGTGCCGCGATGGACTGCGACAGCGACGGTTGTGCGATGTGCAGCGCTCTGGCGGCACTGGTGAAGCTCCCGGCCTCGGCGACCGCGAGGAAGTGCTCCAGGTGTCGTCGATCCATGTGCCGACGATAGGGCCAACTCAGCGATCTGCCCGCCGCACTGTCAATCAACCCTGGCTATTTACTTTCTATCAGAGCTATTCTGTGGCAGATCCATCGGTGGATCGGTCCCGGAGGAGGTGGGTCACGGAAAATGGTCGGAGTGATCGCAGCCGTTCTTCGGGAACACCCCCGCCCGGACTGGGTGCGCCGCCGCCCGGGGTCGTGGTGGTATGCCGTCGCCACCGTCTGCTTCGGCGCCTTCATGGGGCAACTCGATGCCAGCATCGTGACGCTGACCTACCACCCTTTGCAGCGTCAGTTCGGGGCCTCGCTCGCCGCAGTGCAGTGGGTGTCACTGGTCTACCTGCTGGCGTTGGCCGCGCTGCTGGTGCCCATCGGACGCGTCTCTGATGCCCACGGCCGCAAACTCCTCTACCTCTGGGGATTCGCCATCTTCACAGCGGCGTCGGCAGCGTGCTGCTTCGCGCCGTCCCTGCAGTTCCTGCTTGCCGCACGAGTGGTTCAGGCCATCGGCGCGGCGCTGCTGCAGGCGAACAGCGTCGCTCTCGTGGTGACCAGTGCGCCGCAGGAGAAGGCCCGCACCGCGCTGGGAGTTCAAGCCGGGGCCCAGGCCATCGGCCTCGCCCTCGGCCCGACCATCGGTGGGTTGATGGTGTCCACCATCGGTTGGCGCTGGGTGTTCGGGGTCAATATCCCGATCGGCATCGTGGCCGTTGTGGCCGGCTACTACCTCCTGCCGCGCACCGCCGAGCGCAGCGCCGCCCACCGCCTCGACTGGCCAAGCGTGGGTCTGCTGGCTGCATCGACGAGCGCTCTCCTGCTGGCACTGTCGGTACTGTCCGGCCTGTCCTGGCCGTGGTGGACGGCCTGCCTACTGCTGCTCCTTTCCGCGGCAACCGGACTGCTGATGGCCAAGAGGCAGACGCAGGTCGCACACCCCCTCATCGATCCCGTCGTGCTAAAAACCCCCGGTCTGCTGCCGGGGCTGGCCGGTGCACTCGGTGGGTATCTCGTCCTGTTCGGACCGCTGGTGCTGGTTCCCGTCGCCCTCACAGCCCGCGGCACCTCGGCGCTCACGGCAGGACTTATCCTCACCTCGCTGCCCGTCGGGTTCGCGATTGCGGCAACCGGACTGGACAAGCTTCTGCCCAGCGCCTGGGCCAATTCCTTCCGAGCCCGGGTCGGTTCGATCATCTGCGTGCTCGCCTTGGTCGGCATGCTCGTCATTCCTCTGGCCACCAGCTTCCTGGTTCCACTGCTTGGTCTGCTGGGCCTGGGCCTCGGCCTGTTCCTGCCCGCCAACAACGCAATGGTCATGACCTCGTTGCCGCATCGCGCCGCAGCCACCGGCGGCGGACTGATCAACATGGCCCGTAGCCTCGGCACGGCGTTGGGAGTAGCGCTGGTCACCCTCGCATGGCACGTCGCTTCGCCCAGCGGCGAAACTGCCGGATTTCGAGCCCCCACAGCGTTACTCCTGCTGGCTACCGCAGCCACGGCCTTTTCGACGCGGGAGAGGCCGGGCCCCGTTAGGGTCCGCTCATGACTTCGAACGTCCTACCCCCGGTCGCGGGCGAAAGCAGTGATGCCCAGCGCCTGACGGAGACGGTCACTCGGTTGCGTCGAGCATTGCGCGCCACCGTGCGGACCGACCATCCGTGGGAGCTGCTACCGATGGCACAGGTCGAACTCCTGCAGGTGTTGGCCGAGGAATCGCCCCTGCGCATCCGCGACATCGCGGAGCGGCGGAACCTGGCGACCAACACCGTCAGCAACCTCGTCGGTCAGATGACCACCGACGGCATGGTGGAACGCGCCACCAGCACCACCGACCGTCGCGTCGCAGCCGTGACACTCACCCCGGCGGGCGCCGAGAAGCTGCAGTCCTGGATCGCCACGAATGAGCGACAGATCGACGCCGCGCTGGCAACGCTCGACGAGCAGGACCGGGCAGCAGTTCGGGCTGCGCTACCCGCCTTGGAGAGATTGGCGGACGCGCTCGCCCTACCTTCGGACGCCTGACCGACCTCACGCCAGGCGGGGCGGGGCGAGCGGTAGGTCGACGGCGTGGACCTCGTTGGTCAGAACGATGCCGCCCCAGCCGTCCATCGCAGTCACGTCGACAACGATCGCCGTCTGAACGTCGAGCCGGACGAGGTACGTCTGAGGCACATCGCCGAAATGCATTGCCGCATCGGCTGTTCCGTACTCGAGCAGTCTGCTCGCCGCACTGTCCAGCAGGGGACAGCAACCACAACGCGGGTCGTAGCCGCCCTCCCAGTCCGCTCCCTCACCCACCATCGGGATGCAGATCGCGGACCAGGTCGAGCGACCTCGCAGCATGCCGGTTGTCACCTCCTGGATCTGCACACCGCTGCTGAGCTCGACCGGATCGAGCATCGCCGTCCATCGGTAGTCGCGCCAGATCGGGTCGCCATAGAGGAAATGCCAGTTATCGGGCCGGTGAGTGACCAGGCCGTCGGTTCGTCTTACAAGATCGGCGTCATGGCGCGAGGGCCCGGCGTCCATTCCGGACGTTGAGTCCGGCACGCCCTGCTCGACGTGCACACCGTCGGCCGCCCGCACGGTCACGCGCCGGGCATCGCGATCGAGCCACGCCTGGGCCGTGTCGCCGGTCTCCCCGCCAGCATCACGTGGTCCCCGATGGGTGAAGTGGACGGTGGTGAACAGCCACGGCGAACTGCGCGCCAGCGCCCGGAAATCGTCCGGTCCGGGCGCCACGGGCAGGGACTCGCTACTCATTCGCCCGAGTATGGCCGCCCCCGGATTACGCCACGGTGGTGTTCGTCTGCCTGCGCAGTCGTGGCATCGGCAGTGCCTGCAGGAGCACCTTGTTCTCACCCGGGTCGAGCACGCTGTGCTGCACGCACGCGGGCACCAGCGTGCCGGTCTCCGGATGCGCCATCGCATACGAGCAGGCCGCCAGCCGTTCCTGGGTGGCCGCGATACGCGGGTCTGCGCTGGTTTCGCCGGCAAGCGTCGCTTCCCAGGCCGGCACTACGTCGGCGGCATCCATGAACGAGTGCATCACGAACGTCACCGACCGCGGGCGATGCGTGATCAGGCGTCCGATTCCGACGGTGCACACCATCCGTGCGGCCCAGCCGATAGCCACGACGGCAACCTGCGGGTGGCCCACGACGACCCGAAGGATCTTCACCGCAAGCAGCGGCACCGGGGTTCCCGAGAAGCTCATACCGCCGAATCGCCGATAGAACAGATCGCGTACCCGCAGGTCGCGCGGGTCCTCGTCCTGCAGATACGGGAAGTAGTCGGGGCCGACGAAGAAGCCATAGGTGGTGCGATTGCAGCGCACATCGCCGGTCTGCATCACCGCGTACGGCAACCGGGTGCCGACGCCGGCTTCGATCTGCGCCCACACGTCGTCGCCGGTCGTGTCACCGTAGGTCTCATGCCAGCGCCGGTCGTCGCCCACAAAAGCGGCCGGTTGGAAGGAGAACAGTCCGAACCCAGGTGAGGGCAGGTCGCGGCATTCTCTGATCACGTCCGCGAGCTGCCCCAGGTTCGTGGGCGTGACCGTCATGTTGTGCGCAAGGAAGGTGCGCACACCGTGCTCCTCTCGCAACCGCTGGAACATCGCGATGAACTGCGCACGGTAGGGGTTGAGGGATGCCTCATCCCGCGGGCGCTCGATGCCCCTTCGACCGAACATCAGCATGTCGAAGTGCGCTGCGAACGACAGCTTGGGCAACCGCCGGGTACCGTCCGGAGCTAGCGCCAGAGCCTCCAGATAGGGGTAGTCGAAGTCGCCGTGCGTCATGCTCATCGGTTCGCGGCCGTGCGCGCGCATCTGAGTGAGCACCTCGGCGTGATCCGCCGGCGGGAGCAGTGAGACCTCGCCGCCGATCAGCTGGGCGTGCGCCCGCGGTCCACGGATCTTTCGCAACAGCGCCATCTGCCGTACGACCTCGGTAACGGTGTGCTGTCCGTCGACGCGCACCCGGTTGGCGTCACGCGAGTGGTAACAGGGCGTGCAGGCCAGGTTGCAGCGCGGGAACACACCATGGGTTCCCTCGCAACCGATCGCGTGCTGGCCGAGGTTCTGTGCGGGCGTGCGCACCGCCTTCGGCAGCGCGTCCCAACGGCTGCGCAAGGCGGCGACCGTCTCGGGGTGGACGGGACGGGTGGCCCATTCCGCTCGTCGTACCCATTGCCGGAATTTCACCGGGATACCGGTCTCGTCATCACCACGCAAGTCTGGCATTGCCAACTGACAGCCGTAGCTGCCGGAGAGAAGGAACTGCAGCCCAGGAGATAATAATATGAGATGTTAATCTCGCATTTTGAGAACGCGCGGAAGCTGGAGGCGTGGATATCTACACGCACGGTCACGCGGACGCCGTCCTGCAGTCGCATCGTCGGCGCACCGCCGGGTACCTGCTGCCCTCGCTCCGATCAGGGCAGGACCTGGTCGACATCGGGTGTGGGCCGGGCACCATCACAGTGGATCTCGCGCGCCTCGTTGCGCCCGGCTCGGTCCTCGGGATCGATATCGTCCAAGCGCCGCTGGGCGAGGCCCCCAGCTCGCCGAACATCTCGCAGTGGAGGTCGAGTTCCGTGTCGGAGACGTCTACAGCCTTGCGCTGCCTGACAATGCAGTCGACGTGGTGCATGCCCACCAGGTGCTGCAACACCTGACCGATCCGGTGGCTGCGCTGCGCGAGATGGCACGGGTGTGCCGATCCGGTGGAGTGCTCGCGGTGCGCGACGTCGACTACGCAGCGATGACCTGGTTTCCGGCCGACGAGGGTTTGGACCGCTGGTTGCAGCTGTACTCCGAGGTCGCCCGGCGTAACGAGGCGGAGCCCGATGCCGGTCGACGACTGCGTTCCTGGGCCCACGCGGCAGGGCTGCGCGACATCACCGCGACCACCTCGTCATGGTGCTACAGCACCGATGCCGAACGTGACTGGTGGGGCAACTCCTGGGCCCAGCGAGCAACGGCCTCATCCTTCGCCGAGCAGGCAGTCAGCTATGAACTAGCCACCCCCGCCGACCTCGACGAGGTCGCTGCCGCGTGGCTTCGATGGGCCGCAGCCGATGACGGCTGGCTGGGAATGATGCACGGTGAGCTACTGATTCGCGTCTGAGCTGCACCTGCTCTCGGTGGCTCTGCACG
>JAABUM010007099.1_pt1 | contig 10539 bp, 12 predicted proteins | sample 5559161 | NCBI WGS metagenome assembly JAABUM01 (sample SAMN10711868, study PRJNA513369) | rock metagenome | isolation source: Antarctica rocks | place: Antarctica: Victoria Land, Siegfried Peak nord | reverse complement strand
CGTCCGCGTCGCCGCTGAGCGAAAGGGCGCTCTACGCGCTGCAAGCAGCACGCAAGGCTGCGGTGACAGGCGCCGGCCGCGGCCGCCGGGTGCCAACGCTGCCCGACGTTGCAGCAGCGTTGCTGACCCCGACCGCAGCTGCTGCTGCCTACGCCTTCCCGGACTACCCGCCGCAGGAGGGGGTCCGCCAGCTCGTCGAGGTCGGCCGCGACGTGGCGCTTGCCTTGGGCCGGCTGTGCGACCCTGCCGGTGAACTGGCTGGCATGGTCGATGGCCCGACCCGCATCGTGCTTGCCGGCGGCGTGCGCGGCGGGCTGCCTGCGCTGCTTGCCGCCCCGGCCGTCGACATGGACCTGTCCCGGGTGAACGCGAACAGCGCAGCTCTGCCGGTCGTCATGTCGGTGCTGGGGACCTGGCTGACCCACGCCTGGCTCCGGGCGGACGGCGTCAAGCGGCTGCTGGTCGTCGAGGAAGCGTGGTACCTGCTCGACTCGCCGTCAATGAGCGCACTGTTCGAGCAGCTGCTCAAGTTCGCCCGTGGTCTCGGGTTGTCGATGGTGGCCGTGATTCACCACCTCAGTGACCTGTCGGCATCGGTCGAGAGCGAGGCGCTGCTGAAGATGGCCTCGACGCGGGTCCTCTATCAGCAGAAGGCCGGTGAGGCGCAGGAGACCGGCCGGCGCCTGGGGCTACCGGTCTGGGCGGTGGAGACGATCCCGCTGCTTCAGCGCGGCTGCGCCGTCTGGGACGTGGCCGGCGCCGTCTCGGTGGTCCAGCACGTGACGACGGCTGCGGAGCGTCAGGTGGTCTTCAGCGACTCGGCGATGACCGCGTGAGCAGCGGGCAAGCCCGGGCCGGCGCGTCCGGCACGGCGTCCTGGTGGCCGCTGGTCGTCATCGCGGCGGCGATGGCTACGGCCGGCTTCGTCTGGCTCACCGCCGGCCTGGCGGGGTTGCTGCTGGGCGCCGGCTGGCCCACTGGCGGCCTGGGACAGTCGGGCCTGGTGCTGCGTCACCTGCCGGCGAACATGGCTGACCCGCGTCGTGCTTGGCCGGCAAGAGCACAGGCCGGTCTGCCGGGTCCGGTTGGCTTCTACGCCGTCGCTAGTGTCCTGCTCGCCTTGGTCGTCGCCGTCACCCTCGCGGTTGCCGTGCGCCAATCCCGTCACCGCGAGCAGCCCGCTGGCCGGGCCCGGTGGGCGACGAAGCGTGACCTGCGGCCCCTGGTCGTCGACGAGGACCCGGCGACCCGGCCGGGTCGGATCGCCCTCGGCCGAGCCGACCTGGTACGGCGAAGACAGCTTCGTCTCCAGCTATCCCGAACCTCGTGAGATCTTCATCCAGAGCGCACACCTGATGACCGAAGACGGCACCATCGGCGCCGAGTTGCCCGGAAGCAACGGCCTGTACGTCCGTTGCGACGATGTGCGAGCCGTCGAGTTCGTCGACGGAACAGATCAGGTGCACACTGGAGATGGCAAGGGCGGCGCCAGCCGTAGTGGCAACGCCGAGAAGGAGGTCAGCCGTGGCGACGACGCGCAGTAAAGCCCCCTGGGTCGCTCCTCGCAGCGGCGGCTACAGCGCCGTCCCGAGCGGGACAACCAAGAACGGCAGCGTCCAGCCAGCCTCCGCCACGTGGAGCAGCAAGAACGCCAACGGCCACAGCACCGCCAAGCCCTCACCTCCGGCCGGCCGGGCCTCCGCCAGCGCTGCGCACAACAGCGCCGCCGCATGACGGGCCAGCGCGATAACTACGGCTACCCGTCAAGGTCCTTCGCGGCAGCACGTCCCGTGAGCGAAGATAGAGGGCTGCGGCCACAGCCAGCTACAGGTGCCAAGCCCCCTCCCCCACCCGGACCCGCCAGCCCCTCCCCCGCCAGCAACCGTCCTAAGCAGTAGCAGCCGCAAGCTGTAGGTCACAACCTGAGTCCGCGTCTCACGGGATTCCCTGCATTATCCCGTGTGATCTGGCGGTGCTAAGACTTCCGGGCTTGGGACGGCGCTCTGCGTTAGCCGCGGGTCATTTTGATGACATGGGCGTAGCCGTAGGGGTCGACCCGGGCGTCGACCAGTTGCGGCCCGGCACTGCCGGTTGTCAGGGCAGCACGAAGCGAGTCAATATCGGTCGCGACGCGGCCTGGCACTCCCATGGCCGTGGCGATGCCTGCGAAGTCGACAGTGCGGTAGCCAATTGCTCCTGCGCCGCCCTGCCCGGCGCCCTGCTTGAGCTTGATGAGCGTCAGCGTCGCGTCGTTGAAGACGACCACGGTGACGGGCAGCCGCAGCCGGGCGAGGGTCTCGAGCTCCGCCAAAGTCATTGCGAGTCCGCCATCGCCCACGAAGCACACCACCCGATCGTCCGGCCGGGCGAGGGCCGCAGCAATAGCGGCGGGTAGCGAGAAGCCCATCGTGGCGAGGCCGTTGGAGATCAGAACCGAGTCGGCGTTGTCGGTCTGCCATAACGGCATGGCGACGAGCATGTGCGCACCGGCGTCGACGGTGAGGGTCGTCGCCTGGGTCATTTCCTGGGTGGTGCGGACGACCTCGTGCGGGGTCAGCAGCTCGTTGGAAGCGCTGGGTGCTACCTCCAAGCGAGCCAGGTCGCGGCGGCGGATCTCCGCTCCGGCACCGGACGACCACTGCGATCGCACGGCCTCGACCAGCGGACCCAGGTGCTCGCGGTAAGGACCGACGATCGTGAGCGGCGACCCGAAGTATCGCGTCTCTACGGGGTGGCTGTGCACGAGCACGACCGCAGCGGGGTAGCGCCACTGAGCCGGTACGGGCTCGACGGGGTCGAGCCCGATCGCCAGGATGACGTCTGCCTGTTCCAGGACGGGCCGTTCCATGCTGGCGCCGGTGAACAGTCCGGCGAACGACGGCCACGATTCGGGAATGAGGCCCTTCGCCTGGTAGGTCACCAGCATGGGGCAGTTGAGTCCGGCGAGCGCCGCACGCACTGTGTCGGCGTGACGTACAGCGTCGAGGCCCAGGAGCACGACCGGGCGCCGGGCGGTGGCTAGCAGAACGCGTGCCTGCTCGAGCGCTGCCGGGTCCGGGTGACCGCCATCGGACTCGGGGGCTAGCTCGTCACCAGGCAGGGTCGCGTCGAAGCACAGGTGCACCGCCCCCGCCGGAGCCTGCATTGCAAAGGCGGCAGCGCTGGCGACCAGCGCGACTGGATCAGCTGTGCCGAGAATGCCGCTCCACTTCGTCATCGGCAAGGTCGCTGCCACCTGGTCGAGCCGCTGATGGGCGACGCGCCCCGCGCTGGCACTCGGGACGGAGTCGCTGATCAGCAGCAGGGGGGAGCGGTCGAGCGTCGCATGCGCCAGTCCGTTGACCGCGCTGGTCAGTCCAGGCCCGCGCGTCACGATGGCCACTCCCGGCGTGCTGGTGAGCCTGCCGTAGGTCGCGGCCATGATGCAGGCGGCCGTCTCGCCGTGGGCTAGCACGAAGTCGATCCCGAGCTCGGCCGCGCACCCGATCATGTCAAGGTTGGGGCCACCGCCGGGCATTCCGAACATCGTCCGGACGCTGGCAGCGTGCAGCCCCTCGGCGAGCGAGCGGGCCAGGTCGCGCGGCAGGTAGTCGGGCACGGAACGCTCAGCCGAGCAGCTCGACTGTTACGAAGCGGATGTCGGTGTCGCCCGCGTTCTCGAAGTCGTGCAGTGTCGGGTCCTCCGGGCTGTGCTCGGAGTAGTTGGTGTCGCCCACTGCGTACTCGCGTGTGATCATCGTGCCGTCTGCGGTGCGTTGACGTCCGACGCCGGCATCGACGACGGTCCAAAAGTAGCGACGGGTGTGGGCGTGGAACGGGCCGCGCTCCCCCGGCTTGAGCCGCACCTCCCACACGCGGATCACGCTGTTCTCGAACCACAGCCTTGTGCCAACGTCGAGGTTGGCCGGCGCGGCCCGGAGCTCGTCGGCGAAACTCGCCGGGTCGAAGGTGGTGGTCTGAAGGACCCGAGCGGTCATGGCTGCCTCCTGGCCGGCGAGAGGGAACGTTGGGCTGACAATGACGTGTTCGTCGCGGTCGACGCGCTCCCGGTCAGCTCGCTCAGCACCTCGCTGGTGTGCTCACCCCGCAGCGGTGCGCGTTTGAAAGCCACACCCGGCGTGCCCGAGAACTTGATCGGGCATCCGGCGACCCTGATGGTCGCGCCGTCCGGGTGCTCGAGCTCGACGTTCATCTCGCGGACCGCGACATGGGGGTCGCTCGCGATGTCGGCGGCCGTGTTGACCGGCCCGCAGGGGATGCGGCCGGCCAGCAGCTCGACGACCTCCGGCGTGCTCAGCAGGCTCGACCACTGCTCGACGAGGCCGTACGTCAGGTTCGCGTGCGCGAGGCGCGCCGCGTTGGTCGCGAGGCGGTCGTCGGTGCCGAGCTCTGGCCTTCCGATGAGCTCGGCGAGCAGCCGCCAATGGTGGTCGGACGGGGCGGCGAGAGCGACGAAGCCCGTCCGGGTCCGGACCATGCCGTAGGGGCACAGCAGCGGATGGGTGTTGCCCTGCGGCACCGGGCTCACCCCCGTGATGGAGTGCTGGTAGACGATGCGCTCGCTGAGCGCCAGCACGGCGTCGTACATGGCGACGTCGACGAACTGCCCCTGTCCGGTGGCATCGGCGTGCCGGACGGCGGCGAGCAGGCCGACGGCCGCGAGCACGGCCGGGAAGATGTCGCCGATGCCGGGTCCCACCTTGACCGGGTGCGCGGGATCCATGCCCGTCACTCCCATGACGCCGCCCATCGCCTGCGCCACGATGTCGAAGGCGGGCCAGTCGGCGTAGGGGCTGCCGCCTGTTCGCGGGTCACCGAAGCCGCGGATGCTGGCATAGACCAGCCGGGGAAAGCGCTTGTGCAGCATCTCGTAGGACAGCGCAAAGCGGTCCATCACTCCGACCCGGAAGTTCTCCACCAGCACGTCGGCGTCCGTCAGCAGGTCGAGCAAGGACTGGCGGTCGGCCGGGGCCTTGAGGTCGAGGCAGATGCTGCGCTTGTTGCGGTTGATGCTCGCGAAGTACCCGCCGTACGAGCCGTCGGCCTCGGGCGCGCCGACCGACCCGGGCGAGACGAACGGGCCCCACAGCCTGGACACGTCGCCTGACGGCGGCTCCACCTTGACGACGTCGGCTCCGAGGTCGGCCAGCAGCATGGTGCAGAACGGCCCCGACAACACCTGCGTGAGGTCGATGATGCGCAGACCCGCCAAGGGACCAGGCAACGCCCCTCCAACTGTCGACACCTGTGGTGGCTGAGAGGCAGATTAGTGGGTGAATGAGCCTCGCGTCACCCCTAGACGCAGCCGAGTAACGCCCTTAGGCTCCGCAGACTGTCAGCACTAGCGCCAGGAGAAGCGCATGACGATCACAGTTGCCAAGTTCCGTGACGTCGCCGAGGGCACCCAGCCCGGGCAGTTCATGGTCGGCGATCACGACGCCGTCGACAGCCTTAATGCGCTCGACCCGACGTACAAGATGCTGCTCGACGAGCCGGTCACCGCCACTATCGCCGTGATCGGCAAGACAGGACGCGCGAACCTCACCCCGGTCTGGTTCGACTACGAGGACAACATCGTCCTGCTCAACCTCGCCACCCACCGCAAGAAGGTCGAGTGGCTGCGCGCGACCCCGCAGGCCACCTTCCTGCTGATGAACCCGAAGAACGCCTACCACTGGATCAGCATCAAGACGACGGTGAACCGGGAAGTGTCCGAGGACGACCCCGCCGAGGGCCAGCGGGTCACCGCCCAGCTCAACCGGATCTTCCACAAGTACACCGGCGGCGAGACGTACAGCCTGCGCGACCCGGGGCGCGATGAGAAGCGCGTGCTGTTCGAGCTCGGCGTCGACTCCATCGCCACCTTCGGGCGCCCGTAGGCCTCGCCCTCAGCCGCTCCCAGAAATTATCTGCGTCTTGCTCGCCGGACCGAAGGAGGGGCTGAGTGGACGCCGAGCCCCGCGTTGCAGTTGTCGGAGGGTCGCTCGGTGGGCTGACCGCAGCCCTGTTCCTACGCGACATCGGATGCGACGTGCAGGTGTACGAGCGCTCGTCGGGGCAGCTCAACGGGCGCGGCGCCGGCATCGCGGTGCTCGACGAAACCCTGCGCTACCCGGTTGAGCGGCAGGGCGTGCCGCCCGAGCGGTTTTGCTCTAGCACCGACTGGATTCGCTTCGTCGAGCAGGACGGTTCGGTGCACCACAAGCAGAAGCACCGGTACCGCTTCTCCTCCTGGAACGCCGTCTACCGCACCCTGCTTGCCGCGTTCGGCACCGAGCGCTACCAGCTGGGGTGCGAGGTTAGCTCGTTCGACAGCGACGCCGACGGGGTATCGATCAGTTTCGCCGGCGGCGGTACCGCGCGCGTCGACCTGCTGGTCTGCGCCGACGGCATCAACTCTGCCTCCCGCCAGAAGTTGCTGCCACAGGTCGCGCCGCGCTACGCCGGGTACGTCGCCTGGCGCGGCACGATGCGCGAGCAGGATCTCACCCCCGCTGCCTACGCCGCGCTGTCCGACGCCCTGACCTACCAGCTGCTGGCAAGCAGCCACATCCTCGTCTACCCCATCCCGGGTCTGGACGGGCAAGTCGAGCCGGGTCGCCGGCTGATGAACATCGTCTGGTACCGCAACGTCGCCGAGGACGCGCTGCCCGAGTTCCTCACCGACCGCACCGGCCGTCGGCGCTCGGTCTCCCTGCCGCCGGGCACCGCCCGCGACGAGGTCATCGCCGAGATGCACGACGCAGCCCTGCGTGACCTCGCCCCGCTCGTCGCCGAGGTCGTGACCGGCGTCGCCGAGCCGTTCGTCCAGGCGGTGTTCGACGTCGACGTCCCGCGCATGGTCGTCGGCCGCAGCGCCCTGATCGGTGATGCCGCCTTCGCCGTCCGTCCCCACGCTGCGGCAGGCACCGCGAAGGCTGCCGAGGACGGCTACGTCCTGGCCCAGGAGCTCCAGGCAGCAGGCGGTTACATTCCCGCCGCACTCGCCAGCTGGGAGGCCAAGCAGCTCGCGCTCGGCGATGCCCTGCTGGCCCGCACCCGCGAGATCGGTGACAGCTCGCAGTTCACCGGAGCCTTCCGGCCGGGAGACCCACGGCTGCTGTTCGGCCTGTACGGCCCAGGCCAATGAGCAGCGAAAGTCCGACCCGAAGGAGCGGTGCTATGGAGCGGTACGGCGCTGTCGTTGGCGGCGAGGACATCGCCGGCGACGAGTGGATCGACGTGCTCGACCCGGCCACGGGCCAGGCATTCGCCCAGGTCGTCGCGGGTGCGGCAACAGAGATCGAGGCTGCTGTAGCAGCGGCCCGGGGAGCGTTCGGCGAGTGGTCGACGACCACGCCGGCCGTGCGCGGGCGGGTGCTGCGCCGGCTCGCCGCGCTCGTCACCGCTCAACGCGACTCCCTCGCCGCCGTTGAGAGCGGCGACACCGGCAAGCCGATGAAGCAGGCATACGCCGACGTGGACGTCGCCGCCCGCTACTTCGAGTTCTATGCGGGGGCGGCTGAAGTGCTCTACGGGGACACCGTAACGAGCTCGGCCGACCACTTCGCCTACACGCTGCGGCAACCGCTCGGCGTCACCGGCCACATCGTGCCGTGGAACTACCCGCTGCAGATCAGCGCCCGCACCGTCGCCCCCGCCATCGCGGCGGGCAACTGCAGTGTGCTTAAAGCAGCCGAGCAGGCTCCCCTCGGGCCTGTCCTGCTGGCGCGCCTGGCACTCGACGCTGGCCTGCCCGACGGCGTGCTCAACGTCGTCCCCGGCTACGGACCGGAGGCAGGTGCCGCGCTGGCCAGGCACCCGGGAATCTCGCATTTGTCGTTCACCGGCTCCGAGCAGGTCGGGCAGGTCGTCACGGTCGCAGCGGCAGCGAACCACGTACCGGTCGTGCTCGAGCTCGGCGGCAAGTCACCCAACATCGTCTGGCCCGACGCCGACCTCGACGCGGCCGTTCCGGCCATCACCAACGCCATCTTGCAGAACGCCGGACAGACGTGTTCGGCCGGCTCTCGACTGCTGGTCCACCACGACGTGCACGCCGAGCTGGTCGACCGGTTGGCGGAGCGCTTCGCCGGCGTACGGATCGGTCGGGGCAGCAGCGACCCCGACCTCGGCCCGCTGATCTCCGCCGGGCAGCGCGAGCGGGTCGCCTCGCTCGTCGCAGGTGCTGTCCACGCCGGCGAGGGTAAGCTCGTCACCGGCGGTGCGGTCCCGGAGGACCTCGCCGGCAGCGGGTTTTTCTACGCGCCGACACTGCTCGACGCCGTCGATGCAGGCTCGGCCATTGCCCAGCAGGAGGTCTTCGGACCGGTCCTGGTGGCAACCCCCTTCGAAAGCGAGGACGAGGCACTTCAGCTGGCCAACGGCACGCCGTACGGGCTGATCGCTGCTGTGTGGACCCAGGACCTGGGCCGCGCCCACCGGCTCGCACGCGACATCCAGGCCGGGCAGATCTACGTCAACACCTACGGTGCAGGAGGCGGCGTCGAGCTGCCCTTCGGCGGCGTGAAGAAGTCCGGGCACGGGCGCGAGAAAGGCTTCGAGGGCCTGCTGGCCTACACCCAGCTGAAGTCGGTAGTGGTGCGAATCTGATGCTGTGCGCGCCTTCAACGGTCCGGTGACGGGAGAGAGCCGTGCCAGGAGCAGAGCTAGTGCTCGCTCTCGTTGACGACGCCGGTCCCCTCGTTGCTCCCGGCAGCCGGTTCTCCACGCAGATCGTGCACGATCGCCTGCGGGCACGCATCCTCTCGGGTGACATCTCGGCCGGCGCCGAGCTTTCCCAGTCGCTGGTCGCCAAGGAGTTCGGGGTAAGCCGCGGTCCGGTGCGCGAAGCGTTCCGTCTGCTGCAGCGCGAGGGCCTCATCGAGGCCGAGACCAACCACCGAGCGCGCATCACCGCGCTCTCGCCGCAGGACGTCGAGCACATCTACGCGCTGCGCGTCGTCAACGAAGCCCTGGCCCTCGGCGTCAGCATCGATCGCTTCTCTGCAGCTGACCTTGAGCAGATGGACGAGCTGGTGCAGGCCGTCGTGGAATCCGGCGGCCGCGACTTCGCGACGTGGGAGCAGCAGCACCAGCAGTTCCACGCACTGCTCCTCAAGCATGCGGGCGAGGGGATGCGGGGTTCGCTCGCCCTGTGGGCCGAGCACACCGAGCGCTACCGGCGGGTCTACGTCATCAACGAAGCAGGCGGGTTCGCCACAGGCCTGACCGAGCACGAGCAGCTGGCCCGCGCCTGCCGCGAGCGGGATGCGGACACCGCGACCCGCCTGCTCGCCCAACACCTGTCCCGCGCAGCACTCGTACTCATTGCGACCATTGACCCGGCGCACGACCCCGCCCTACTAAGGGCCGCCATCCGGCAGGTCGCAGGTACGGGCCCTGGCGTGGGCGACAGTCCAGAACGACGGTCGCGGCCGGCCAAGCCGTGAAAGTGGTCGGCCAGGCCCAGCCCCGCCCTCGTGCTCAAGACACCGGCGCAGGCGGCGATGGGTTCGTCTTCCCGCGACCGGTCGCCGCGGGCAGCTGGTCGCCAGCGAGACGTCGCGCACGATGGGCTACGAGGTCACCGCGCCCGACGAGCCACGTTCTGCCAACACTTTCTGCTTCTATTTGGTCTCCCCGTCGCCGCCCTTGTGGCAGCGCGAAAGCTGCCGTCGCCGAAGCGTCGGCCGGTCCGGGGAGATCGTTCGTGGGAGCTGGCTCAGGAGTTCCATCTCCTCGGCGCCGACTTCACAGAGGTGCAGCTCGCCGTGCAGCAGGGCCGAGCTGCCACACCGAGCCGGCTTCACCGGCTGCCTACGTTTTCGCCGAGTACGCATTGGGCGTCAACGCTCTCGGGCCGCTCGGGCGGGCACCGACTGTCTCGACGCACAGCCCGCCTGCTGCTAGTCGCCTACGTCGCGGCCGTCGTCGTGACGCTCGCCGTCGCGGTCGCCAATCACTTATAGGGCTCTCCGCACTTGACGGGGGTGTCGCGAGGTAGCTGAGGCTCGTGGCCTCGCCATGCTGGTCGTTCTTCAGGCATCCAGTAGATGAGGCCACGAGCATGAAGGACCGCACGACAGTGATGAAGAACCTGGCACCGACCGCCAGGCCTGACCCTGCTTTTTCAGGAACTCGGTCTCTATCCGCAGCCGGCGGATCTCGCCTTCCATCTCGTTCATGCGGATTTTCTCCGTCGGGCTCAGGGGTTGATCGGGTTCGGGATGGTCATGGCGCCAGGTATTTACCCAATTGCCGAGCGTCCCTTCGTTGATCTGCAGGTCCCTGGCGACCTCGGCAATGGGCTTGCCGGTCTCCAGGACGATCTGCACGGCCTCAGCCCTGAACCGTCGGCGCTGCTCGGGCACAGGCGCATCCTCTCAGGAAGGAGGCCCTGCCTAAGATCCTTAGACTTGGTCTCATAACGCGTTGACTTTCGCAAGGCGCCGGAAGTTGATCAGGGTGATGGCCAGGGTGAGCAGTGGCCTGAGGGTCCGTTCGGTGCGGTCATAACGCAGGCCGAGGCGCTTGAAGCGCAGCAGCCATGAGATGGTG
>JAABUM010007098.1_pt1 | contig 10540 bp, 7 predicted proteins | sample 5559161 | NCBI WGS metagenome assembly JAABUM01 (sample SAMN10711868, study PRJNA513369) | rock metagenome | isolation source: Antarctica rocks | place: Antarctica: Victoria Land, Siegfried Peak nord | reverse complement strand
TCTTTCAAAACGCGGAAAGCGTGCGAGCGGTTTAGCACATCGCTCCAAAGCGCGCGAGGCGACCACCATTTTTATTCTTCGCCAAAACCGATGAAGGTTTTAAAGCGCAGCCACCAGTGCATCGCTGGCGAATCGGCGCTTGCTGAGGCCTTTGATGGCGACGCCGGAGCCACCCTTTTTTCTGCCGTGCGGGTTTCTTTGGCCTTAGCAGACGCCGCGGAGTCGTCGAGCGCTGCGCCCGCCAGAGCCAGAAGATTTTGCAACCGCGACCGCACGGTTTTTTCTTCGCGCGGCGCGGGAAGCCCCAGCGACTTTGGCCTTGGCACATCAACAGGCGCGCTCGCCTTCGATTCCGGTGGCGCCGCGTTTTTGCTTGGCGAGGCCTTGGATTTTGGCGCGGGCGAATCGGACGACGCACCGGTTCTCCCCGAAGACGATGCCATCGCTTTGGGCACGACGGTTTCGCGCGGCGCTGCGGCTTCGACTGGACGGGGCGCGGGCGCCGGTTCGCGCGCCGCAACGTCTGGTGCGGGTTCGCTTTTCGCTTCGGCTTTCATCGCCAGCAGAGGAACCGAGTCCAAATCTGCGGTCGTTGAAGCGGATTCCACCTTCAAAGGCGCAACTGGCGCGGCCACAGGCGCAACCGGTGGGGTCAGTTCAGGTTCGGGTGCGGGCGCGGCTAAAACGGGTTCTGGCTCCGGTTTCGATTCCCGTTCTGCTTCCACTGCGGAGGGTGCTTCCACTTCCTCTAGTCGTTGAATCGTCGTTGAAGGAGTGAACGATTCTTGCGCGGGCGCGAACCGCATTTGCGCCGGAAATTCCTCGAAGACAACCGGATCGAGTTTGGTTTGAGTTTGGATTTCCGGCGAATCGTCCGCAACCGGATCGGGCGCGACCGAACGGGCCATCACGACGCCGGGCGGCAACTGGCTCCACACGCGGCGCGTGTGCGGCAACAGCATCGCCGCGCGCAGTGCTTCGGGGCCTTGTTGCGCCAAAGCGATGCGGCACAGCCCGACGGCGGTGGCGAATTGGGGAGACGCGACCTGTTCGCTCCAGCCGGTGATGCCTTCGGGGACGCCCAGTCGCACTGGCAATCCGAAAATCTTGCCCGCCAACTCGATGGCTCCCGGCATCAGCGCGCCGCCGCCTGACAGAATCAGACCGCCCGGAACGCGTCCCGCGAGGCCGCTGTGAACCGCCATCGCGAGGGTGAGTTCAAACAGTTCGCGCATCCGCGCTTCGATGATTTCGCCGAGCAGCGCGCGCGGAATGCGCAAACGCGAGGCGCCGCCCGCCGTCATCACTTCGAGCGCTTCGCCGTGCGGAATCATTTCGCGCGTCGCCGCGCCCGACGCGACTTTGAGCGATTCGGCGAACTCAAAAGGCGTCGAAAGACCGATGGAAATATCGCGCGTGACGTGGTTGCCGCCCACCGGAAGCGCTGCCGAATAGACCGCGCTTCCGTCCACAAACGCCGCCAGATCGCTCGTGCCGCCACCGATGTCGAGAATCAACACGCCCATTTCGCGCTCGGTTCGCGTCGAAACCGCTTCCGCCGTGGCGATTGGCTCCAACACGAGCGCGTCGGAGCGCACGTCCGCGCCCGCGACACAACTGAAGGTGTTGCGCAAAAGCGCGTTTTGGCCCATCACGACGTGCGCTTCGACTTCGAGGCGTGAGCCGACCAGACCGATGGGTTTGCGCAGTCCTCTTTGCCCGTCGAGCGAAAACGAACGCGGCAAGCAGTGAATGACTTCGACATCGCGCCCGACTTCGAGCAAGGTCGCGGCGAGCGCGCGTTCCACATCGAACGAACCGATCTCCCGGCCCTGAGACGCGACGGTCACGCTGCCCATGCGGTTTTCCGAAACGACGTGATCGCCGGTGACGCCCGCGACCACGCCTTCGATTTCGACGCCCGCCATGTGCGCCGCACGTGACAGCGTGTCTTTGATGGCGGCAACCGTGTCGGGCACGTCCACGACGATGCCGCGCCGCACGCCGCCGGAGGGACGTGAACTGATGCCCAGCACGGCCAGAGCGCCGTGTTCATCTTCGCCAGCCACGATAGCACAAATTTTCGTCGTGCCAATATCGAGGCCCACGACCAGAGGAGAAGGCGCAGAAGAAGGGGACATAAAAAGCGCAAAAAGGGGCGACGCGCGGCGGCGTCCCCTTCCATTTTAGCGAAGCATTCGCCAACCGGTTTCATCGCGCCGTCGAGAAATGGGCGCGTTCAGGTGGTTGTCACAAAGAACTGAAGCGGTTCCTGAGAAGGCCGCAGACGGAGTTGCTATTCCGTTCTGAGTTGCGCCGAGGCGAGCGGAGCTTTTCGATTCGTGCGCCGCGCGCGCAAGCGTTCGATGATGAGGCGCCGTAGCGCCGCGAGGTTGTTGAGGATGCGCCCTGAAAACAGCACGACGGCGCCGATCATCATCATCGAAATGCGCGACTCGCCAAAGCCCACTTCCAAGCCCAAGCGTTCGCCCAGCACAACCAAACCCACCGCTAAAAGCGCGTTGAGGAAAAAGCCGGAAATGAAAATGGCGTCGTCAAAGGTGTCGCTCAGCCACGCCCGCACGCCGCCCAACACGGTGTCGAGTCCGGCTAAAAGGGCGATAGCCGCATAACGCGCGAAGGTTTCGCTCGCGGGCGGAATGGTGCCAGCCAAGCCCCAAAATACAGCGAAGCCCAAAGCAACTGCGACAAAAGGAAGTAAAAACATGAAATCACTCTTTCTTTGATCAACTGATCAACTTGAGGAGAATAGCTTAAGACTCAGTGAGGGAAACCATGAGATGTCGCTCGGCAACTTTATATATCTCGAAGCGCAGACATTAGAATATTGAGAAAGTATCGTTAGCACCGCCAGCTAATGAGCCGGACGCGTCAGCGACGGGTAATAACGGCTCGGTAATTGTTTGAACTGAACTCGAAATACCTGTCGCTGACGCATCCGGCTCATTAGCTGGCGGTGCTAACGCTACTTTCTCAATATTCTAAACCCATTGTTCTATTCGCTTGGAGTGGCTCTTAAGTCGGCTTATTACCCGAACGCTGTTCTTTGAGCACTCGCCCACACCCGTTCACTTTCACTTCACTCGAACTTCAAAATTCAGGCGCCTTTAGGCGCAAGCGAAGTGATTCCGGGAATCGAAGCCGAAATGGTGGTGGTGTTCGAGTCGCTGTCGGCGGGCGGAAGAGTCAGTTGGTCGAGGCCGGCGACTTTCACGCCGACGGCGCCTTGAGTTCGCATATTTTCAACGATGCCGCCGGGCATTTCGACCGCCGATTTGAGCGTGTTCGTGTCGCCAGTGGCTTCGATGGAAAACGGCGCGGCCACGGGTTTCCAGTTGATAAAAATCACCGGGCCGACGCAGCGAATGGGGGTGGTGCCGGTGATGCGAATCGGTTTTCCGCCCGCGCCGCGCACGGCGATGGCGTCGGCTTTGGCGGCGCGCAGTTCGTTGACGACTTGCAACACGTCGTAGTCGTGAACCAAACCGGGGAGGGGAATCGACGAGTTGACGCCCGCGGCGGCGGCTTGCGGATTGTCGCTCAAGACAATGCGCAGACCCGGCCCGGTCACTGGCGTTAAGCACGCGAGCGATTGCAATTCTCGGATTTGCGAGGTGAGCGCCTTGACCTGCGCGCCCGTCACACCGTTGGTCGTGCGCAAGGCGTTGACGATTTTGACCAGTTCCGCACGCTTGTGTTCGGCGGTGCGAGCGGCTTTTTCGGCGTCCATGCGGTTGCGTTCGGCGATGTGGACTTGAAGCACGTCGTTTTGCTTTTTGTTCTCGCGCTCCAATTGGATGTTTTTGATGGTGCGCAACTGAACCGCCAAAAGTCCGCCGAAAATAAAACAAATGCCCGTGATCGTGCCCAGCAACGAGCGAAGCGAGCGACGCCGCCTGGACACAGCGACGGGAACCGCCGCTGTGCTGGCGGGCGCATCGGAAGAGGAAACGGGCATGGAAGGTGAAGACGACAAGTTCATGAGGAAGCGCGCTTTGCGCGCGCGGCTATTATCAGAACGCGCCAAAGTTAATACGTTTCCTCCTGTTTTTCCTTTCTTTTGAAGAGAGTTGGAAAAAGGCAGTGCAAGGTGTTCCGCTTGTGCTTCAGAGCGTGTTATGAACTTCCCGAAGTTTCCTTGCTGCTTGGACGAGGCCGAGGGATTGGAAGGAGGCGTCAGCCCCGCTCCTACTCTTGCGGAGCGGGGCGGGGCTGACGCCTCCTTCCAATCCTCTTTTCACGCTCGGTTGACTCGGTTAGAAGTTCACAACACGCACTCGGAACCACAACTTTTCTCGTGTAGCTTCTATTCCGGTTGACGCTATATCACTTAAGTCAGCAGGCGCCTCTTCAACCGGTTCGCTCTTCTGGCTCCGACGCGGCTGGATTGGGCACCGCTACCGGTTGTGGTCGCGGCGTCCAGCGCGGCAACTTCAACGACACGAGGTTGAGTTCCTTCGCATCGCGCCGCGTGCGCTCGAAATAGGCGAGCGCGACGCGGGCGCGGGCCAGTTTTTCGTTCCAACCATCGTTGCCCAGACGCAGCGTCAAGTCAGGTTTGCCGGGCGCCTGCGGCACTTCGAGCGTCGCGTCGCCGCCTTCGTCGAGCGTCATCTGGCGCACTTGCAACGGCGCACCGGCGCTTCGCGCCAATTGAACGGCCTTGACCAGACGCTCGGCGTCGCTCCACCTCGCGCCCTCGAACGGCTTCAGGGTTTGGATTTCGCCGCTCCAACGCAAGGTCGGAAGCGCTTCATCGCGCGCGTTGGCGCGGCGATACGGCAGGCCTTCGGCATCGGCAACCCACCAGTTCGCGCCGTCGCCCACGCGCACAATCGGCACGCGTTCGCGCACCTGAAGCACCACGCGCGGTGGGAATCCCGGGCGCAACACAACGCGCGCTTTGGCGACCGTTGGAAGGCGTTCAACGGCTTGAGCGATTTGATTTGTGGGCGCGCGAAACACGTTGAGGCCGAGCAACCTCCGCGCGATAGGCGTAACCAACACCGGCGAAGTCGCGTGCAAACCGGTGATCGTCACGGTTGCGATGTTGAAACGCGGCGCGAACAGCGCCGCCGCGACCGCGCCGCCCAACGAAAGAGCGCAAAAGAAAACCGTGAAGCGGCGCCAGAACCGCCGGCGCGCCGCCTGAATGCGCGCAAGCGTTGGCGAGGGCGGGCCTGAGGGCGTTCGCGGCGCGCTTGTTCTGCTTGTGGAGCCGGAAGTTTGGTCGCGCGGGACACGCGTTTCGTTGGCGGAAAGCGTCTGGACTTTGCGACGCGCAGCGCGGCGTGGCTCGAACCGGTGTTCTTCGCGTTCAAAACGATGGCGTTCGTGACGATGTTTACGCGCGCGCGCCGCTGAAACGGCTTGGGTTGCGGGCGCTTGAGGCGCTTGCGCTTCGGTTGCGGGCGTTTCTGGCGCTTGCGCTTGGGTTGCGGGCGTTTCTGGCGCTTGATCGGGTTCGGGTTCTTGGGGCGCAGAGCCGAATCGTTCAGACGGCGAACGCAAGCGGCGCGGTGATGAGGAAGGCTGGTCGAATGGCCCGGGCTGCGATGAAGACGGCATGAGTTAGGTTGTGCGCAGAGAATGTTAGGAAACCCGGTCGAGAACGCGAAGCGTGAGCGAGTGCATTTGTCCAGAGCGCATAGCGCCTCATTTAGAATGATGTGCCTTCGGCACGCTGGACAAATGCACTCGCTGACGCTTCGCGTTCTCGACCGGGTTCCGAACACCCTTTAAGAAAGAAGAAAGCAGTGGAATTAGAACCGTAAAACTTCATTGGAAAGTAGTTCCACGCGCCGCTTCCTATCTTAAACCAAAAAGTCGCGCAAAGGTCTTTTAATTATCGCGTGTTTTTTCGGGGTGCGCACCTCTTTTCTTGAGCGCGAACTCAATCCCGGGTCAAACTGACGTTCCTTCTTTATGTTGCTTGCCGTGAAAGGTTCGCCCGTCGCCGCCTTCGTCATCGCGCTGTTGGTCGCCCTCGTTTGCACGCCGCTGGCGCGCGCCCTCGCGTGGAAGATGGGCGCTCTGGCGCATCCGGGCGGGCGGCGCCAACATCTCGAACCCGTCGCGCAGTGGGGCGGGCTGGCGGTTTTTGGCGCGGTGTTGGCGGCGGCGTTGGTGTGGCGCCAACCGCAAAGCGTCGATTTTCGCCAACTCGCGTCTTCGCCCGCCCAAACCGGGCAAATCGCGCAAACGCTGCATCTGACCTCGACCTTTTTGGGCTGCGGTTTTTTGATGCTGTTGCTCGGCATGGCCGATGACAAATGGGAATTGCCGCCCCTCGCCAAGTTCGGCGGTCAACTGCTCATCGCCTCGCTCCTGTGGTTTTTGGGCGTCAAAATCACCGCGCTTCCGTTCACTTCGGGCACGCAGTTGCTCCCCGACGCGACTTCTTACGCGCTCACCCTCTTGTGGGTGCTTGGCCTGACCAACGGCGTCAACTTCATCGATGGCGTGGACGGTTTGGCGGCGGGCGTGTGTGCCATTGCGGCGGGCAGTTTGTGTTTGATCGAAGCCTCTAAAGCGCCGTGGGCAGCTGCCGCGAGCGCCGCTCTTTGCGGCGCGTGTCTGGGTTTTTTGCGCTTCAATTTTCATCCGGCCAAAATTTATCTCGGCGATGCGGGCGCGCTACTCCTTGGCTTTTGGCTGGCCACGATTTCCCTCGCGGCTGCCGCCAAAACAGCAGCCGCCACGACGCTTTTGCTGCCTCTTTTGGTGATGGGCATTCCGGTGTTGGACACCTTGTGGGCCGTGTGGCGCCGCACGCGCGCGCGCCAACCGTTCTGGCGCGCCGACCGGGGCCACCTTCATCATCGCTTGCAGGAACGCGGCTTGTCGCCCGTCAAAACCGTGCTGGTTTTGTATGCGCTGGGCCTGTTGCTGGGCGGCGTCGCGTGGATCTGGGCCAAATGAAACGCGCCGTTTTTATCGCGCTTTTAGTTTTAGGCGCGCTCGTTTTCTGGACATCGCAAACCGGCGGCTTGCCCGAACCGTGGGGAACACGCGTCGGCCAAACCCTGTCGCGTCCCGCGAACTTCGCGTTCGAAGCTTTAGGTGCGGGCTTCCTGCTTTTCGGCCCGCTTTGGGCGGGCGAAACGCGCCCGTTTCGATTCGGTTGGACACTCGGCGCACTCGCGCTTTACGCTTTGGTGGTCGAGTCGCTCAAGCGTTTGGTGTTTTGGCCGCGTCCCATTGATGTCGGACAAACGGCGCTTTCGGCTTCGCGCGGTTCGGGTTTTCCCTCTGGTCACACGGTTCCGGCGTTTCTGGTCGCCGTTCTGGTGGGCGAACTCGAACCGAGACTGCGCGTTCCGGCGCTGGGGATGGCGGTGCTCATCGGTTACTCGCGCGTCGAAGTGACGGCGCACTTCGCCTCGCAGGTGTGGCTGTCGGCGCTGATCGGCGTTGGATTGGGTTTAGGGTGGCGCGAGGTGAGGCGAAAGTTGTTGAAAAGCGCGTTGTCCCAAGGTGAATGAAGAAGGGTGTTCATTTGTTGGACTTTCTCTTTGGAATAGGTTTCAATATGGTTGTAGAAACATGGCTTGCCATGTCCGCTTCTGGCGTCGAATGCTGTCCGCTTCCATCGAGCGCGATGGCGCCGAAACACTTGTCATGTCCGCTTCTGGCGTCGAATGTTTGGCTTTGTAATAACGAAATGTTCTCGCGCGGACATGGCAAGCCAGTCCCTACAACCACATCCTAATTGCCCTTAAACCTTTCGCTGCCTCAACGCCGTTCCAACTTCATCCACAACGGCCCGCGCGGGCGAAGCGTCACGCTGGGTTCCAGTTCAAGCCTTCCCACCGGTGTCGCGCGAAATTCCTGCGCGAGCGTGGCTAAACCCAGTGTCGCTTCCATCCACGCGAAATTTTCGGCCAAACACGAGCGGTAGCCCGCGCCAAAGGGAATGAACGTCCATTTGTGCGGCGAGAAATCGGGGTCGAGCCAGCGCGCCGGATAGAAGCTGCGCGGGTTTTCCCAGAACCGCGCATCGCGGTGCAACACGAACGAACTCACCAAAACCGTTGCGCCTTGCGGCACTTGAAAACACTCGCCTCGAAACTCGATGTCAACCGGTTCGAGCGCGCGCCGCGCGACCATCCACGCGGGCGGAAGCAAGCGCATCGTTTCCGCTAACACGGCGCGCGTCCACTTGAGTCGCGCTAAATCAGCGTAAGTCGCGCGGCACCCGCCGAGTTCTCGCTCGACTTCGCGTTCCAACTCTTCGCGGGCTTGTGGATGGCGCCCCAGAAAACTCCACGCGAACGCCAAAGCGTTGGCCGTTGTCTCGTGGCCCGCCAACAGTAGCGTCATCGCCTCGTCGCGGATGCCCTCGTTGGGCAGCGCCTCGCCGTTTTCGTCGCGGCTCCGCAAAAGCACGCTGATGACATCTTCGCCGCGCGCGCCTTCACTTCGGCGCAGGTTGATCAAGCTGTAAACAACGGAATCGAGGTCGGCACGCGCTTCGGCGAGGCGCCGTGTGATCCACGGCAAACGCTCGAAGAGGTCGCCCAGTGGCGTCATCGCGCCGTTGAACAAACGCATCGCCTCATCAAGGGCGCGCGCGACTTTGGCCGAATCGCTCGCCGCGCACGAGCCAAACACGCTGCGCGACACAATCGCGAGGGCTAAATGCGACATCGCGGCGCTTATGTCAACGACTTGCCCATCGCTCCAACTCGCGCGCGTTTCAAGTGCGCAATCCACGATGGTGTCGGCGTAAAGCGGCATCCGGGCGGCCGAAAAAAGCGGTTGCAACACGCGCCGCCGCGAGCGGTGCAAATCGCCGCTCGATCCCAGAATGCCCTCGCCGAGCATCTTTTTGGTTTTGTCCACGCCGCGCGCTTTGCTCCATTTATGGGGATTGGCGACGAGCACTTGCTGAACCAAATCGGGATGCGAAAACAACCAGATCGGATGGCGCCAGCCGCGCAGTTCGAGGGCGTCGCCGTGGCGTTTGGCCGAGCGCACGAGGAAAAAAGGCAGAGAGCGGCGCCCCCAGACCGCGCGCAAAAGAGCGGGCGAGGGACGAAGACGAGTCGGACGGAACATGAAGAGGTTGTGGTTGAGGGGAAGGATTTTGGAGTTGAGCTTCAAGTTGCTTTAGAGCGTGCGGAGGACATCTACAGCCCCGCAGGGGCTTGCTCCTGAGTAGCGCGGACGTTTACGTCCGTGACCATGACAAGAGGCTCTTGAACTGCAATGCGCGCCTCGTTTTCACGGACGTAAACGTCCGCGCTACTCAGGAGCAAGCCCTTGCGGGGCTGTAGATGTCCTCCGCACGCTCCGAGACCCTTCTTTCCTCATAACATCGAAAGCGCGTCCACATCCAAAATCAGCCCTTCTTTGTCTTGGCTCGACAGCGCGTCATAGGCGCCGAGCACCGTGTGCAAGCGCGGGCGCGACTTGTCGCGCAGCAAAAGATGAAAGCGAAATTTGTTTTTCACGCGCGCGAGGGGACACGAAACCGGGCCAAGCAAATCGGTTCCGCCGCCGCTTTGCGCGATGAGATCATTGAACTTCGCCGCCAATCGTTCGAGTTTGTGGCGCGCGATGGCTTCGTCTTCGTGCGACGAAATCACGTTCACGGCGTGCGAAAACGGCGGGTTGGGAATCTGCATCCGCGCCTCGATTTCGCCTTGAACAAAGGTTGGGAAATCGTGGTTGGCCGCCGCGATGATGGCCGGGTCGGTCGCGGCGAGCGTTTGGATGAGCACGCGTCCCGCCACGTCTCCGCGACCCGCGCGTCCCGCGACCTGAGCTAAAAGCTGAAACGTGCGCTCCGACGCGCGAAAATCGGGAACATTCAAGGCCGTGTCCGCTGAGATCACGCCCACCAAAGTCACGCGTGGAAAATCCAGTCCCTTCGTCACCATCTGAGTCCCGATGAGAATCGGGGCGCGTCCCGCGCGAAATTCGCCCAAAATCTGCGCGTGCGCGCCCTTGGTCATCGTCGTGTCGCGGTCGAGGCGCAAGATGTTGACCTTACCCAAACCGCGTTCGGAAAACAGTTGTTCGACTTCCCACGCGACTTTTTCAGTTCCCGAACCGTTGAAGCCGAGCATCCAGCCGTCGCATTCGGGGCAGCGACCGGGGACAGGTTTGCCGAAGTCGCAGTGATGGCAACGCAGCGTGCCCTCGTTTTTGTGGTGCGTGAGCGACACGTCGCAGTTCGGGCAACCTTCGGCATGACCGCAAGCCAAGCATTGAACATAAGTCGCAAAGCCGCGCCGGTTGAGGAACAAAATCGCCTGTTCGCCGCGCTCGACGCATGCAACCAAATCGTTGGCTAAACGCGTTGACAAAACCGGCAATTTGCCCGCTTTGGTTTCGCTCGTCATGTCCACGATTTCCACTTCGGGCAAAGGTCGTCCCGTGGCGCGACGCAGCATCAACAGGTGGCCGTATTCGCCGCGCGTGGCGCGCGAATACGATTCGAGGCTGGGCGTCGCCGAGCCAAGCACCAGCACCGCGTTTTCCATCGCGCACCGTTTGAGCGCGACTTCACGCG
>JAABUM010007097.1_pt1 | contig 10543 bp, 12 predicted proteins | sample 5559161 | NCBI WGS metagenome assembly JAABUM01 (sample SAMN10711868, study PRJNA513369) | rock metagenome | isolation source: Antarctica rocks | place: Antarctica: Victoria Land, Siegfried Peak nord | reverse complement strand
ACAAGACTGGTCTTGCAGGCAAGTCCTGCAGAGCTGCAGCAAGCTCTGACTGACCGACATGCAGTTGAGCTTGATGGTGCATGGCGCACCGTTGACAAAACCTACATGGACAGCTTGTTGGAAACTGCCCTGTTCCTGGCTATCCAGCAGGGCTGGTCTACCACGGCCCTGCCCCAACAGGACCTTATAGAGGGCCTTCAGGCAAATGGTCATGATGCAAGGTACGTGGCTTGTTGTTGGCTGTGGTGCGGCATGGCACCATTGAGGTCATTTGTATGGTCATTGAAGACTCTGCTGCTTCTTCACCTGCCTTCAACAAGCATCATCAGCATTCTTGTGATGTGGTCGTTTGCGCGCTAAGCAAGCGTCATTGCTTTACATCTTGAGTCAGAACATCTGCTGGTATGTCACATTGTGCTGTGTACACCTACACTCATCTGTGCATCTACTGTTGTAGCTCTGCCTTCCTCGGATGTGACAACGCTGTATGCCATACGACAGGCTGGTGCACCATTTCCTGTCTGTGTATGCCCAGCAGCAGAGCGAAGGCATCTGGAGTCTGAAGGAGCCTATGGTAAGCATGACTTAATTTTTTGCATCCGATGTTTCTCATGTGCTTCTGGCATGTGTTGTCTGTGGAATGCACAGTGTAATCTACATCTATCCTTTGTTATGCCCATGATGGGCAGGGGTTTTTTGTTTGGTCCTCATGACCAAAGGTCACCAGCTAACACCGATTGAACTAAACGTGTTTGTTCCATATCTGACACATCAATGTCACCTGGACAACGTCAGAATGAAACAAACCATGAGAGCTGTTGTAAGCAAGACAGCAGACATGTGCTCCATGAAGGGCTCAAGAACTGCCGTGAATTGTCATGTTGTGAACTGCTATGTCAATGGCACTGTTCACCCATCTGACAGCTCTCATGCCACAAGTGCATCTAGCTAAAAGATGAAGCTGCTCATATTCACGCTCGTTCAGAGTCAAGCTCAAGGCTGTTGCCACAGGTGTGCACAGTGTTTGCTGAGAGCTTGTTGCAGTCCAAGCCAAAATGGCAGCAAGAGGAGTTCATGGATGCTTGGCTCAACTCTGTCCCTCAGGTAACTGCCTGTCTGACTGGACATCCCAATCCAGCTTGCTGTTTTGCAGATGAATGTCAACTTGCCTGAACTTTTTCTGCTTTGCTTTCTGAGTGCCTGCATGGCACTAGTCTTAGTTGACAAACATTGCCTGGGGGCAGGTCTATCAGATTGAATCTGTTGCCTGATTTGCTGTGGTCTGATATTTCACAATATAGACTGGGCCAGCATAAGCTGACTAGGACAGGCCATCCTCAGCACCGTTTTCAGCACGTTTCTTCAGCATGACAATATGGTTTGCAGCAAAATGCTTGCTGCTGAAAGCACAACCTCCAAGGCTCAGCTTGCAGCTGCGTCTGCACATCTTCTTCCCGCCAGACAAGCCCAAAGACCCATCAAGCATCAACACACCCTGAGTTGCTCTGCCACTAAAAACAGCGTGCCAGAAGATGACTACAACACATGTTTCATTGACTATGTCCAGTCTCGCAGTGACGCACAAGGCAGGACTTGCATGGATAGACCTCTTGTGAAAAATGTACGTCTTTGCAATGAAGACAATGATGGTTTCTTGAATGATCAAATGTTCAAGAAATGATGGACGAGTGAGTTACTGTATTTGTATGCTAGGAACGCAAAAGATCATCACGCATCTGATTAATATGCTAAACTGTTATATATACATGCCAATTTAAGGCAGCCCATGTGAACATGATCTAACGATCACGGTCAGATGTCCAAGAAACAAACTGATGGAGATATAAGTCAAGCTATGGCAATACTGGTCGGGACTCACAGTCCAAACCTCTAAACATGTGAGCATGATCTAACAATCACACTCAGGTGTCCAAAAATAAAACAAACAGATGGTGATATCAGTCAGCTGTTTGCCATCGCCGGTCTGGGCTCAAAGTCCAAAGATCCAAGCATGATCTAGCAATCATGCTGAGATACCCAAGAAACAAACAAATGGCGAGATGGGTCAGCTATGCCAACATTGGTTGAATCCATGTCAGCATAAACTAAGGATCACACCCAGATGTCCAGGAAACAAACATATGGAGGTATGAGTCAGCATTTTGCCATTGCTGGTCTGTGTAACGTTTGTAACGGTCTTACACAATATTTGCATTGCCCTACCATGTGACTGATTCAGTCAGCAGCTATCAATACTGTTGTAGCTGATTACATTGTATCATAGCCGCAGCACGATCAGCACTGCTGGGGAGTGTCATTGACTAAGACTAGATATCTAGCGCAAGGTGTGATTGTTGGCTGTACAGACGTGGCTGTGTCACCCTATCTCGATATTGCCTCTCTGTGGCTCTGATTAAGTCATCATATTCCGTCTATTAATATGGCAATCTTTGCCAGTACCTTATACTCTTCGCTAACTTCTATAGCGCTATCTTGGTGCTCCCGATCTCGGAGTTAGACACCTAAGCTTTGTTACAGTCTGGACTCACAGTCCAAACATGTGAACATGATCCAACGATCCAGCCTCGGCTGTCCAGGAAACAAATCGATGGAGATATAAGTTAAGCTATGCCAACACTGGTCTGGAATCATAGAATCAAACCTTTAAACATGTGGGCATGATCCAACAATCACACTCAAGATGTCTAGAAAACAAACAGATGGAGGCATGAGTCAGCTATTGGCCATTGCTGGTCTGGACTCACATTCCAAACCTCCAAACATGTAAGCATGATTTAACAATTACACTCAGATGTCCAGAAACTAAACAGATGGAGGTATGAGTCAGCTCTTTGCCATCGCTGGTCTGGACTCACAGTCCAAAGATGCAAACATGTGAGCATGATCTCACAATCACAGTAAGATGTCCAGAAAACAAACGGTTGGAGGTATAAGTCAGCTATTGGCCATCGCTGGTCGGACTCACAGTCCAAAGCTCCAAACATGTTAGCATGATCTAACAATCACACTCAAGATGTCCAAAAAACAAACAGATGGAGGTATGAGTCAGCTATTGGCCATTGCTGGTCTGGATTCACATTCCAAACCTCCAAACATGTGAGCATGATCTAACAATTACACTCAGATGTCCAGAAATCAAACAGATGGAGGTATAAGTCAAGCTATGCCAACGCTGGTCTGGACTCACAGTTCAAACCTCCAAACATGTGAGCATGATCCAACAATCACACTCAATTGTTCAGGAAACAAACAGATGGAGGTATGAGTCAGCTATTGGCCACGCTGGTCTGGTCTCACAGTCCAAAGATGCAAAAATGTGATCATGATCTAACAATCACACTCAGATGTCCAGAAATCAAACAGATGGAGGTATGAGTCAGCTGTTTGCCATCGGTGGTCTGCACTCGGCTGCTTCCCATTGCTGTTCTGGAATCACAGTGCAAAGATGCAAACATGTGAACATGATCCAACGACCATGCTCGGCTGTCCAGGAAACAAACCGATGGAGCTGGCCTGTGCTGTTGCCATACCAGTTGCCTGCGCAGGCAGGCTGCGAGAACCATTCCTACAATAGCTGTCAAAGCTTGCTGCATAAATCATTCCCATGCCTCAACAGTCAGGGCACATAAAGTGATTCACTTTTTGTTCAGTGGTTTTCCAACTTTTCAATATCCCATGCAGCAGTGTTCACTAGGCATCTGCTCTTTGTTCAATCATTATGTAACTCTCGTTACCCCAAGCAACATTGTTCACTAGGCATGAACAGTCCAATAGGCATCACCATAAGACCAAAATAGTTCAGACTCGGCATTCTTGTGTGGCGGAGCTTCATCACTGTACACAGCCTTCACATGCTCAGTCATCAACATGAACCCTTCCAGATCTACCAGTGAGTTGTTCTCCATTGGTGTATTCCTGGCATCATTAGCCATGAAGTGGTACATGCCAGGGTGTGGCCAGTCTTTGGGGTCTTGCAGCACCACCCCAAAATCTGCAAGCTGCTCAGCAGGTGACTGAAGGGGCTGTGCACCATCCACAACAATCCCTGACATTGTCAGTAGCTTGTTGCTGCTGTTGCTCAGGCTGGCTGCATCTTGCTCATGCGCGACAAGCCTGCCTGTGTAGCGCCCTATGTACTCGCCCTGCTTGAAACTTCGCAAGGCATACAAGCCTTTGCCCTTTTGTTGCAGATGCTTTTGCATCATGAGCGAGTCTCTGACAGCTAGCCAAGGAATGCACTTACCATCACACACTCTGTAGATGTTCACGTCACCATTGCCCAAACAGACGACTGCAATAGTGACACAGACTGCAGTGCTTACCAGCAATGATCCTTGCATTCTTTTTGCCACTCGGTTAGGGAGAATTCGTCTTGGGCTGGTGATTGCAATCCTTGGTTGCTGCGCCTGCTGCAACTTGCCCTCGGCAACTGCCAGGTTAGCTGGTACTTCAAGCGTAACTGCTTCTGCGACTACCATGCGGTCAAACAAGTGCTGCTGCTCAATAGCTTTTGCTCTGCGCTGTCTGTCAGCAAGGGTGTCCCTGCGTGTCCATGTGCTGATGTTGCAGCAAAAGACTGTTCAGCTGAGCACAAACGTATCTATAGCTGGTGCACAGATGACTCGCCAGACTGCTGGGTCATCTGCAGGCAGTGCTTTCACTTGATTTGCTGTGATGCTTCCTGCCTCAAACAGCTGATACTGTGAGGTTGAACACAGCAGGCCTAGTGAACATACGCCAGCTCGCGTCACTGAACAGTTGGGGCTGGCTCCAAGGAATTCTGCCTTTCGGCTGTCGTCGAACAACTGCTGGTGTCCAGCCAAGGATGTGGCACGCGCACTGTTTGGTAAGACGATACGCTTGGTTGTACAGTGCTGTCGGATGTGCTTGCCCAGCGTTTCGAGGTTGCTGAACCCATTGCTGCGGCATACCTGGCCTGTAGCAGTCTCTTGCAATGCTAGAGGACATAACAAAGTGTACTCGTCCTTCACGCAAGTACCACCCATCGTTAAACAAACGCCAAGCACGCTCTGGCTCGTCACACAAGCGCAGATATCTGCTGGTTGGTGACGAAGCAAGGGCTTCAAGACGAACGACAGCACCCTCTTGTATTTGGACAAAAGGACCATGTGCAGGTTTTCAACTTTATACTTGATTGTTTTTATTTTCTTGAGGTACGATCAGGTTTCTCTGACACACGTGATCAGACTTGTTGGCTGGCCAAAGAGTGTAATCTCCTCTCTGTCTCTCTCTATAGCAGCACAACAGTTTCAAAGGGGATGGAGCTAGCCTTGTCATGTGGAGCATGTCAGTGGCCTAGCAAGACAGTTATGCATGGCTTAGCACTTGTTTAGCAAATTTGTCAAGCACTGTTTGTGTGTATGGCTCTGTTAGCATGCAAGTGCAACCACTCCTGTCATGCAAAGCTTGCTAGTGGTGCTAGAAGATACCAAAATATGGCTCTATTACCTATACAACTTCCTAGTAGCATTGTTGCAAAACAATAATTCCACACCATGTAAGTGGGTCATGCAGCGCCCTGCCCTCACACATCAAGGGTGTGAACTGATGTGTGGCAGCTTTGCCCATGATTTACACTATCCAGGGCTCAAAAGCATTTTTATACATTTTTATACCAAAAGCCATATAAAGATTGTATGAAAACCCAGTCGTCAGGCACCATGACGTTGACTGATGAAGAAATTAAGAGATACAGTTGAGCAATATAAGCACCATCAGTATAATAATAATGATAATCATAATATCAACACTAGTCACACGCCCTCATACTGCAAAATCGTTACTCAAATCTCATACATGAGCAAGCACCATCAGACACAAGGGTCGAGGCGGTTTGATTTTTGACTGCAAGGCTAGTTTACCAACTTTGCTTTGCCAAAGACCAAGGGAGCTTCAATGATGCTTCAGTAGCCAATGTGCTGTCTGTACCAGTCTCTAGTCACCAGGATTTAACATTGCATGCACTTGTGTTGCATTTGGCTGAAAAAGAATATATGAAGATGTACTGTACTGTATGCTGTGCCTCATGCACACAGTACCGCAAGTAGTGCATGCGTCTACTTGGTGGTCACAAGTTTGTCTCAGGCATATGGTGTTTCCGTCACTGAGTCAATGTCTACCTGTTGACATACAACAATGTGTGATTATCTCACAATCTGTATTTCTTGATGTTGTACCCTTTTCAAAAAACAGCGCAGCCCTTTGCAAGAACTGCTACAGCCTGTCAGCTTGCAGACACTCAATGCAAGCTCATCACATGGTGGCACAGCATGCCATAGTCAACCAGCCTGGCATGCAGAAAATCTCACCTGCTCACTGCTGGTGCTGCTTGCTGCATTGGACTGAGCCGCATTAGCTCCTGGTGGATTGCTTATGCTGCAACCAAAGCACCACAAGGTCATATGTGCAACGTGAACAACACAGCAACTATGTGATACCAGCACAAGCTGGTGTGAACAGGACAGTAGCTGAAAAGATGCACATTCAGCCTCAAAATCTTGTGAGGAGCAAGAAAGTGTGTGTGTAAAGATGGCATGATTTGGCTTTACATTGCTATGAAGCAGAAACATATGCTATCAAAGCTACAACTTCACAAGCTCTGCAACATGATTCAGGTAGAAAGCTGGACTACAGCATATGCCAGGTCATGTGGAGGTGATGATCCAGGTAACATGTTGGTGCAATTTTTGTAGCCTGGTCCCATGCACCACATATCTGCAACATTAATATCTCAACAGAGGATGATGTATTTCAGGTTGAGATGGTAATCTGCAAGAGGTGCTCAAAAGTCACACCTTTGAAGCTTGGTATTGCCCGTTCCTTTCTCCTTGTTAATTTGCTCCCATTTCAGCTTCCAGGCACTCACAAATTGGACAACACTAGTACACTGCTCCCCATTGTGCAGCTTCAGCAGGAACTCAGTCGGACGCTTTTTGCAGTTCGCCAGCCTAGTCCACATGGCATCCAGCTGTTCCTTGTCGCTGATCCCATACTTTTTCCCAAGCCTTTCGCACAAGATGTCAAAGCTCTTCTTGTCTTTCTCAATATATCCACCACTGCATCACAAGACATTGGTTGTTGCTTAACCAACAAGCAGTTTGACAAAAGCAGGAGAAGCTATGCAGGGTGCCTCCTGCTGGCAAGGCGTGATCACCAACGCAATTGCAAGCTTGGATGGAAAGCTTGACACTGACAACCTGACAGACTGATTTCACAAGATGGCAGCCGTTGCACTACGCCCCATGCACATCCTCCTCAGCATCACAATAGTTATTGTGACTGCTTGCATGTCACAATCAAGCGGCTGGTGATAAAACTTGCGCACCTACCATACTGTTCATCCAAACTGTCCAACAAACAAAAGAGCCCCGCATTTTCTCTTAGGTTATTGATGTGAACATGGGCATCAGCAATCCAGACAGTTGACAATGCATGATGCTGCTGACAGGCCTGCACCTCAGTATGCAAAAAAATTGGTATCAGATTTCTATTCCTTTCTAGGCCTGCCTCGCTTTTTCTTCGGATTTTGTGTGTCTACAGCTGGGTCCTGGAAGGATGTTAGTGAAGCTGCTGCAGGCCCCTCAAGGAGCTTGTGCGAAGGCCTGGGAGATGAGCAAGAAGAGGCCGGGTCTTTGTTGCAGCGCTGTTGAGACCCATCCCTACATCACAAGCCAGTGAACCATTGTCATATAGTCAGAGAGCCAAGACATAAAGGTGGACATCAATGCAGACTAAGCTGATGGAGCGCAAGAAAAAATCAGGGATCCCTACCCCTGGTTACTCAATTGTCTATGCAGGTGTCTATGCATCCACAGACATCCTTCTTTTCAACATGCACCATCCCTGCATTACTGTTGACTGATCCTTTTGGTGACTGAACGCCATCCAAGCCACCATTTAACAACAATGCCACACATATTTCAGCTCTCTGGTTTTATTAGCTGAGCAGGTTGGCATGCACTGACCTGCTGAGGTGTGCAACATCAGACCTGCCTCTCTTCTTGTGCGCCTGCGCTTGTGCCGAAGCTACACCCAATCCATTTTCAGCAGGAAGTTGACACAAGTGCGCAGGTTCCTGTATGTTGTCTGGCTCAGACAGCTGAGGATTGACAGGTGCTGGAAACGAAAGATGTTTTGCGCAGGTATCAGCATTGTACGCAGATTCAGCGCACTGGGGTGCAGGGGTCGAGGTGCCAGGAAAGTAGTTGGTGATCCCCTTCCTGCACACAGAAGGCACTGTTGGACTGCCAGCATAATAGCATGAGACCATGAGGACACAGCATTCCTCAACTGGTGCACAAGCCGATCATGGATGTTGGCTGACGTTGCGGATGTCAGCAGACATTTACTCAGGCGGACATTGCAACATCAATCTTTGCGGTGAGCAAGGCTACGACTGCTGCAGAACTAAAGGCACCTGGCATGGGCAAGCTGCAGTGCTTTCGCAGGGTCCTGCCCTGGCGCCAACAGCAGCTCTCTCATCACCTCGCCCACAAGTTGATCTGTAGCCCATACACTTGTATACATAAGCTTTGCAATGGGCAAATTGCAAGGCATCAAGTATAAGCAACTACCGCTCAAAAAGCTGATTCCAAACAAATGACAGCATGCTTGTCTTCTGCTCTGCTGCCAATAACATGCACGGTTTGTCTAAGCAATAAATCCCAGGACTGTGCAACATCACAAAGACTAACGCACCTGCTGCCTACAGCTCCATACATAGGGTTCCAAAGTGACTGCTGAAATGCTGTACACAATATCATCATACCTATCATCATGCCGATTTGCATCAAAAATTGATGGCAACACTGGCCAGCACACACATGTGCCATGCTAGCTTACGGGCAGTGATTCATAAAGCTTACCTGCACCAGTTGGCGTAAATGGCTTCACTACATTCATGGCTCGCTGCAGATTGTCACAACACGCTGTCTGGAATGCTGTGTAAACGGCCTGTACTGCCTTTGGAACGTCTGCAGTGCACACCAAGTGATGCAGTCAGTACACATGCTAATACATACCAAGCTGCCGGGCAAGATGAGGCACACAGAGTTTTGTCCTACATTGTGCAGCACATCATGCCTGCTCAGCAATCGCTCGTCACCATGAAACGTGCTGATGTACAACAGCACTGTGTCCGGACCTCAACAACACCAGGTATGATAAGAAAATTGGACATCACCACAGTCTTAGCTTTGTAGAATCTGGAGGCTCAAATTTCCTTGTTTGAGCAGCACAAATGTGCATGATGTCAACAGGCACGCAACTGAACCTACCAATTCCTGTGTCTGCACTAGCACTGCTGGCAATACGCTGCCCAGCATACTCCAGCATCTGTTCCAGGTCCGTCATCATCTGATACTGACTAGCATATTTCCGCCGGTGCACCCCCTCAATGATCTGATCAAGATAGCTTTTATGAGGAGAGCATGCGTTGTGGTTCTGATCATGCAAAGCGAGGTTGTTATTTGGTGCCTGCAGCACAAACTATATCTGTTGGAAGAGCAGAGAAGGACAAAAAGTGTCAAGATTCAGTCAGGACTTCAGCAGTGACACAGGCATGCAGTAGCTTGGCTTTGCGGCTTGCAGCCTCTCTTGTTTTCCCAACCACTTGCCTTGAAGAGCTTGAGCAACTCCTCACCAATTGCAGCTTCGAAGAACGGGAACGTGGATTCCAGCAAGATGTTAAGCAGCTCAAGGTGAGGAGGGATGCTTGTCGGTTGCTGTGCAGGCAAAGCTGAAGCAGGATGTGCTCTGGCAGAAGGCAAGGACGCCTGAGCGTCGTTGCTGGCCATTACGCTTACGAAACCAGGGACACTTGCCTAACAGGGAGGCCGTTGCCTGCAGGGAGTTTGTAGTGGACAGTAAGCAGCAAGGGTTTACCGCCAAATTGTCGTGACAGGGTTTTGAGGTTCTGTGTATTTTTCATCTTCATCGATATTATTGTGACCAAGTCTAACTCTAGACTTACTTCTATCATGAACCTACAGTTCATAAGTTGCAAGACAGGTAAAGCAGGAAAGTACTTTTAGCAATAGATTTTCCCTGTTTGATATACGAGAAGAAGGACATTTGTAAAACCATCATCCTGCTAGTACATCAAGTTACCAACAAATGACAATTGACAGCTCAGGTAACATGTTGCTGCTGAGCTGACAGCCGAGCTTACACTTTGCAGCTGAGCTGACTACGTAGCTGCCATATTGCAGCTGAGCTGACAAACTGCACCTGAGCCGACACATTGTAGCTGAGCTGGGCTGCACATGGCAATTGAGCTGAGCTGACAGATTGCACCTGAGTCGACACAGTGCAGCTGAGCTGAGCTGACATATTGCAATTGAGCTGAGATGACATATTGCAGCTGAGCTGACACGCCACTGTGACATATTGCAGCTGAGCTGACACGCCACATATTGCATGGTGACTGACATATTGCAGCCACGCCAGCTCAGCTTTGGAAACTCCTGAAAACTGCGCATTTTGCCTGCCTTTAGCTTTTGGT
>JAABUM010007096.1_pt1 | contig 10544 bp, 16 predicted proteins | sample 5559161 | NCBI WGS metagenome assembly JAABUM01 (sample SAMN10711868, study PRJNA513369) | rock metagenome | isolation source: Antarctica rocks | place: Antarctica: Victoria Land, Siegfried Peak nord | reverse complement strand
CTCCCCCTCCCTCTATCTCTCCCTCTCTCTCTGGCAGAAGAGCGGATGCAGAATACGTGTGTTGCAAGACATCAGCATGCTCCGACACCTGCAGCAGCTTGGGAGGAGTGGAAGCGCCTTCGTCAACAAACAAACCGCTGCCCTGGCACGCACGATATTTCGTCAGTGTGCACCTGGAGCAACTTCGCAGAATACGAGGTGGAGTTGACGGACACTCCCATGGGCAGCCGCTGCTGGTCCTCGAACCGCGTGGGCAGCCCGCCCACCGTCAAGCGCTCACAGACGATGTTGATGTCGGGGCAGCCCTCCTCCTGTGGATGAGCGCACTTCTCAGGATCGGCGGCCTAGACTGGCTCCAACGACAACAGCGGCTCGAGAGTGCAGTATGCATCGCTTCACAGCGCAGCCGGGCATCACATGGTGTTTCCAAATGCAGGTGCGAAGCAAGCACTGGCTGACATCCTGGGCGCCTCGGGCGCAGCGCGCACCTGCAGCAGCTTGCGGATGCTGAGCTGCACTGTCATGATCAGGCTGTCCAGCAGCCGCACGTCCGACCGCCTGTGCCGAGGGCATACCCACCAGTTGGAAAGTCAGCCTGCCAGCGTGCAGCATTGACGTGATGTCTCTCGCAAGTTGCTCGGCATGCAGAGCTCTGCCGCGCTGTGAGGCTTCAGAGTCCTGCCGGCGCCGGGCCAACAAGAGGCAGCATGACAGATTTTGTGAACGATAACGGATCGGCAATTCGAAGGACATTCCTGACGAGGCACCTGTCGATCTCGTCGACGCCGTCGTAAGGGTCGGGGTCGGTCCACGACACGTCGCACAGCACGATGGCGGAGGAGAAGGCGGCCAGGCGCAGGCGGGAGCGCAGGTGCGCCGGCGAGCGCGGGTCGCCCGACACGTGGCCGACGCTGATGTTGGAGGTGTTGACGCGGCCCTCCAGGAAGCCTGGGCGACAGCACCGAAAAAGTGAGAATTGGCCGAAACAAGACGTGTGGGGGCGGGCTGGTGTGCCGGCGAGCGCGGGTCGCCTAATACGTGGCCGGCGCTGATGTTGGAAGTGTTGACGCGGCCCTCCAGGAAGCCTGGGCGACAGTGACGCTGGCGGGTGTCGGCAGCGGCAAGGACAGCATCTTTGGGAGCGCAGGTGAGTCAGCACCTGCGGGTAGCCCAACACGTGGCCGGCGCCGATGTTGGAGGTGTGGACGCGGCGCTCCAGGAAGCCTCAATGTCAGCAAGTGTCACGGTTGCGGAGGCTTGTTCAATCGCCGCCGGCGGCTGCCTGGCGCCAGGCAGGGCATGCAGGCAGTGTGCAGCAGGACAAAGGGCCTATATGGCGATTCAAGCGCTATGCCGGTGGAGACGCGCTGCGGTAGAAGTACCTGGCCGGTGCCTGGTCCAAACCACGGCGCAAGATATTATATTAAAATGTGATAATTAAATATTATTATTAAATATGATAATTTAAATATTAAAATTAAGTATTATAATGAAATGTTATAATTAAATATTATAATTAAATACTGTACACGCAGGTCAACAGCGCTGCTCTGAGGCCAGGCTGCGTTGGCCCGGCGCTGCTGTGAGCCGAGTGACCCGCGCCGCGCAGGTGCCGAGCTGCTGCACTCGTAGAGAAGAAAACGGACAACAGACGCGACTGTCCACTTCGTGCAGGTTGTGCTGATGCGCACCCATCATGTGGCTGGTGAGCCGGCTACTGGAGCAGCATCACAGAGAAGTCCTGCAGCGTCGCCGATGGAATGTGGTCCAGCTTTCGAACCTGAATGTCTTTCTGCACGATTTGTGTTGCAGCCCTCACCCATTATGTGGCTGGTCGGACGGCTGTTGAGCAGGGTGACGGATGAGCCCGGCGGCAGCGCCGATGGCCCGTGGTCCAACTCTGCCAGCAGGTCCGCCATGAACTGCGTCTCGCCCCACCCGCACAGCAGCACCCGCTGCGGCAGCAAGGCGACGACATTTACTAAAGCGAGCCTTGATTCAAAACCTACATTTTTAAGTACGCTAGCTTGTAGATAAATTTTAATCTAATTGGATTTTATTTACCATTCAAGCAAGCCTGATTTAGAAATTCTCTATTTATTAGAGCGAGCGTTAATGAAAAATCTCGTCTTTTCATAAGCTAGCTCGTCATGTGGATCCCCGATGTGCATGCAGGCTATGCAGTCTCCCCCAGGATGCAGTGTGATTAATGGAGAATATTAGCCGTGGGGGTGCAGCATTTCAGGCAGCCACTCCCAGATGGACCCACTCTCAAATGCATTTGACTTAGTTTTTGACCCACCTCGGTGAACGACCAGCCAGTGTACTGCCGCGGCAGGATGAACAGCATGTAGTCGTACGTCCAAGGCATCGCCGCCGACATGCTGCCGGCCGCGCCGGCGCCCGGCTGCGTCTTGGCGCCGTTTGCGCCACCGCCGCCGCTGTTGCCGCTGCCATTGCCGCTGCCGTTGGCATTGCTGCCGCTGGCGCTGCTGGGCATGCCGCCGTAGCCGCTGGCGTTGGCCATGACGAGCGTGTTGACGGGCTGAGCACTTGGCGAGTGCGGCCCGCCGCTGGGATTGGCAAAGCTGCTGGCGCCAAAGGCCGCGTCGCCGACGCCGTTGCCGCTGCCGCCGCCAAAGACGCTCTGCGCGCCGCCGCCGCCGCCGCCACCGTCCACGCTGGCGGCCGCCGCTGACTGCCGGGCGTTTGTCACCGCGTCTGCAGCACAGCTCGTGTGCGCCGCCTGCTCGAGCTCAGCCCTGCTCGACGCACCGTCCACGCTGGCGGCCGCCGCGGACTGCTGCGCGTTTGCCACCGCATCCGCAGCGCAGCTCGTGTGCGCCGCTTCCTCTAGCGCCGCCCTGCTCGCGGGCCTGACGCCTGCAACGATCGAGGCGGGTCAAGACTGTCATGTGGCGAGGAAAGCTATCCGAGACGCACTTTGGTCCTGACAGCAACGCCTACAGGCAAGCGCATGAACAGAGCATACTTAATGCTGCTCTTGTCTCCTTCGTTCTGCAAGACGCCATGCGCCTCCTGGTATGTGACTCAACATTGAACCAGCCGCAGCTGAAGAGCAGCAGAGCGCCGTCGCCTGAAATGCTGGACGCAAGAAGGGGCAGCCGCACCGCTGGCGGGCTGCGCCGGCAGGTTGCGCGTTGGCTGCTGCCGCTCCTCCGCCAGGCGCGATGGCGCCGCGCCGATGAGCGACGCCCACCGCTCCTCGGGGCTGCGGCTGGGGCTGGACCGCTGCGCCGCCGCCTTTTCGGCGGCGGCCGCCTTTTCGGCGGCGGCGCGAGGAGACCCCGGCCGCGGGCCGATACCGGACCAGGTCGGGTCGTCCGAGTCGTACCTGCAACCGAGGGTCGTCTCGAGTCATTCAATGTGTCTTGCAGCTTGCGAAAGCATGCAGGGTACACGAGTGCGGGCTCATCTGCATGTTGCTGCGCTTGCAGATGGCCGCTGCAGCGGGCGCCCTCAGCGCGCTCGGTGTTCTGGCTTCGCAGGGTTGGTTTTCAAAGGGACTTGAGAAAATGGCACCCGCATGTGCAGCAGCAGCCATGCACGCTTGCCCCTATATCCTGATTACGCCTTCCCTTGCTGGCACCCCCACACGCCGTGCCTTGTCGCATAGAGTACGTCCAGCAAGACTTATTCCTTGACAACACTTGACAATAAGCTGGGAGAAAGATCAGGAGCAGCTGACCCGGAAGTCTGCGAGGGCCAGCGTTGGGCTGGGCTTTCGGGGTCAGTGCCCGGGCGCGGGCCGAAGCCGGACCAGGTGGGGTCCTCCCACGGCGCCGCTTCCTGCTTCCGCTGCATCGCCGATGGCGGCGGCGGCGGCGCTGCGGCCAGCTGCTGCACGCGCGACTGCTGCTCCGCCTGTATGTAGCGGAACAGGTGCGGCTGCCCATCCTCGTCCGGCGCCCCCGATGGAGACACCATCTGCAGGTGGTACAAGCGCCTTTCATTGATTTTGCCATTGGGGTTTCCCCTTCTGTTGGTGAATGACTGCTGCTCCGCCTTTCAGTAGCTTGACAGGCGGGGCTGCACGCCATCCTTGTCAGCCAGTGACACCATCTGCCGGCGAGGAGGTGGGGTCGGGAGGGGATTTCAATACTGGGCTGACCTAATTTGCAAACGTGGTGCAACATGAGATATACCAGGCGAGGGCTTGTTGCATTGCAGATAGGAGTAAGTGGCCAACCTTCATGGGGATTCTCTGGTTGTTTTACACGCACCTGCGTGTGGCCAGAGTGCCCGACGATGCTTTGCACAGCGAGCATTGCCATCTGAGCAGCATGACTTCCATGTCGCTGCATGAAGCGGGCGAGTGTCGCACCGGCCAGGTGCTGTGGCGGTGGCTTCCCGGCGCTGCCGCCTGGCCGTCCTGCTGCCGCAACTCAGCATCCTCTGTTGCCTGCCGCTTCTGCGCCTGCACAGCCAGAGAGCCACTCCAACAAGTTCTGATAGATGTGGATCATATCTGACCTCGCCGCAAGTGCTTTGTAGGCCCCTCGTCAGCGTGGTCGCGGGAAGCACCGATGGCATCGGGACTGGCCTGAGAGAGCCTGAGAAGGAAGTTAGAAAATGACAAGATTGCATCGCATGGTGTGCAGCACGCATGCATCTACTGCGCCCCACCCGGGCTTGCTGGACAGCGTCCTGCGCTGAGAGGTGCCCATGTCCCTCTGCAGCTGCATCGACTAGTACAGCGCCGTTTCACATATGACAGACCCACCTGGGCTGCCTGCAGGGCGGCGTCCTGCGCCGCAAGCCGCTGCTGCAGCTCCGCCTGCTTTTGTTGCAGCGCCTGCTGCCGCGCCGGCAGCGGCCGCTGCGACTGCGATCGTGGGTTTACGGTGACATGGATGTTTGAAACCTGAAGACGCCTCCAGTGACGGATCGTGGCAGCTATGCGGGTCTTGCTGCACTGGCGCATGCTGCTGCAATGCAATCATCAAACAGCCGCCACAGCAGGTGACATGTCACTTCCAGCTGCGTGTTGCGTGGGTGGAATGTTGTGCCCAGACGTCTGCAGCTGGGCAGCCTGTGAGTGCTGTGCAGCAGCGGCCTGTGTGCTGCACGTGTCGCACAGCATTACGGTGTTGCACAGGGCGTCTGCAGGCTGGGTTGCATCGAGAGATGAGAAGGGAGATGAGGGGTGATGCATTTCTAGCGCAGGCAGCTGCTGCCGCGTCGGCGCCCGCAGCCAGAGAAGACCTGTACTGCATATCCCGGGCACTCGAAGCCAGAGAGGGCACAGCACCGACACACCTGCCGTGCGGGCAGCCGCTGCCGTGTCGGCGCCCGCAACTGGACACTGCTCTCGTCGTCGATACTGCTCTGCGACGCAAAGTGCTCCTGTCCGTTGTGCTGCGCCCAGTGCCGCCGGTTCCAATTGCCTGTGCCAGCAAGCTATCGGGTGTGGACAGGGCGCCTCAACAGAACACGCACTTGGTGGCAGCAGCTGACGGTCCGCTCTGCTCTTGACCCCATGCAGGCGGCGGATTGCAGGTGGCGGGTCGCAGGCAGCACAACGGTCACGATGCAGGGGCGTCCGCAGCACCTTTCTCACAGTGAAGGCAGGGTCAGGCCTAGAAAACGATACGATTTTCCAGCTCCATAGAGAAAGGCGCTGCCCACCGAGGTCGATGACGATGGGCTTCTACAGTGGCTCAATGGAAAGGACTCGAGCATAGAAAGGCAAGAATTCGCTCTTCCAAAGAAAGGCATTCGAAGAGGGGCGATTCCCACCCAGATCGATGGCGATGGGCTCCTCCAGCGGCTGGTAGTCCGTCTTACCGTAGCGCGAAGGTCTGTGCATCACCACCAGGTCATCTGCAGCAAGCGGGAATCGAGCAAAGGGTTCTCACTCACGTATTGATCGTGACTCGATGTTCGTGTTTCTGTCATAGTCAGCTGCCCCGCCCTCGCTGTAGATCGTCTAGAGTGCCCACAAGACAGCATCCTTGCAGCCGCTAATATGTTCTAACGCGTGTAGGGTAGCCAAAAGGCCACGAAAGTGTGGGCACAGCAAGCATGCGCCGATACTACATTAAGGCCGCAGCATCAGCGGCAAGGAGCGAAAGCTGCTCAGCCGGATCAGACACTTTCGGCATTCGGTCTGCGCTGTTGCACATGGAGCGGGGAGGCACACTCCGCCTGATAGGCACACTCCGCCTGATAGGCACACTCCGCCTGATTGACATCGTGACACGACAGCGTGCAGAACACCGCACCAGCTGTGACGGCGACCTTGTTGCTGGGGTTGAAGCTGCAGGCGCCGGTGCGGGAGTTGAGCAGGCCGAAGGGCGTCCCATCTGCAAAGTAGCGGTGCAGTTCGCCAAAGCAGACGCCCTGCGTCGTGCCACAGCTGCGTCAGCCGACGCCAGCGCAGGCTCCCGACTGGCTCAGCACCATGGCTGTGCTGCAGGTCGCCTTTTGCTGCGCACACTGCTACGCGTCCTTTCGCCACAAAGCATGCAGAGGTCCAAGATGTGTCCGTCAGGACTGTGCGAAACCTGGTGATGGAGACACGCACACGCCTTCTGGATGCACACCGGGAAGGGAAACGCTGGCAGGGTCAAGAGCGTACACAATCGTGATCCTCATTGTTACATGACGTTCTTTCAAATTTGCGCACCACGAGCTGGGGAAAGTGCTGCAGGTAGGTCTGCGCGTGCGACTTGTAGTTCCAGATGCTGCGCGACACAGTGGCGCTGATGGGGCTCGTCACCATGCGCGCCACCCTGTATCGGAATGTGGGACGGTCATCAGCACCACGCAGTGGGACTGTGGCACCTTTCATTCGTTCGCCTGCGATGCATTGCACCTGAAATTGCAGCACCCAGTCCGCTCTCAGCGCTGCCGTGGCTGACTTGTAACGACATGCCTTGACAGCGCATTGCCATCTGCCGCTGGAGCAGCAGGAATAGTGTGCTGTTGTTGATCTCAGCGAGGCAGTTGATCTCAACGAGTGAAAACAGAAGACCTTGCGCAACAGCCACAGCACCTGCGCGCGTTGAGCATCGAGGTGGGCACCGCCAGGATGCGCTTGCTGGTGCTGTAACGCAGCAGCGGCACCGCCGCCGGTGTCTTCAGCTCCACGACGATGGCAGCCGACCGCGGATCTGGCATGCCCCACCCCGGAAAGTCCAGCTCGTCAAGAATCACAGCGGCGCGCAGCGCCTGCGCGTCTGCATCCTCGGGGCTCCTGCGGAACATAAGCTAAACCCTAAACCCTAAACCCTAACACCTAACATGAGCCTGCGCATCCGCGTGCTTGGGGCGCCTGGCAGCACAGGAAGCATGCCCGAATCAATCTGCCACACTTTATGACCAGCGTGTGCGGCAGTGGCGCAGGCAGATGGCGTCAAGGCAGCCCGACTGGACGTCCCCTGGCAAACACCCTGAAGGTTTCAAGCAGACCTGGAGTTGTCGGCGAGCACGATGACGGCGGCGGCGGACGAGACGGAGACGCCACGCAGGTCGGTGATGTCCAGCGGGCTACCCTGCCGAAAGACGAAGCTGCTGCCGTGCCGCTGCTCCGGCGGGATCTGCCGCCTGAGGGACAAAACATTAACTCTAGGAAATGCCGTCCACCTTATTCATCGGCAGTCAAGCACATCGGCAGCGGTGCCTGACCACCCTGTGTGCCTCAATGCAGGCGAACTGCCAGCGACACCCAGTTGCCCCGCTTCAACCACTGGCGGTGCAGGACGCTGCAGGGCGCGGGAGCCCACCTGTACAGCGACTCCATGTCCAGCTTTTCCCGCTGCGACATGACGACCACCACCCTGCCGCCATCCGCCCGATGCGCCGCGCACACCTGCATTCCCACACAGCCCCACATGCTAAGACATGAAAAAGGAGGTCGGGAAAGAGGATGACAAAAGAGGTCGGGAAAGAGGACAAAAGAGGTCGGGAAACAGACTCTCCAGGAATACTCAATATGCCACACACATGCCCTCCGCCGCCGTCAGGCACCGCCTGCTGCAGGAGTGGCGTGCTGCGCATGGCGCTGTTGAGGCGATCTCGCAGCAGGAGCGTTCCAGAAGTATCGCCGGAAGCAGGCACCTGGCTGGGAATGCGGCACCTGGCTGGGAATGCGGTTCACGGCCTCAAGGTCGCAGTGACCGCTGCTTCAGCGTGCAACGATTTTCTTGTTACACATGCCATTACTGGATGTGGCTCCAGAGGGACGTGCAACGCGCCTGGCTGAGGATGCGCTCCACGGCCTCCAGGTCGCGCTGACTGTTTCCCCACACCAGCACAACAAAGTGGCCAGACTCGTAGATTCTCGAACCGCGCGCCACCTGCTCCTCTATCACCTCCAGCACCACCTGCGGCGTCGATTCCAGGGTGTGAGACGTCTTTTTCGAGAGGCTCTGAGATGCGTCATTCTTCGAGGTTGAGGTGTCGAAGCCACCTGCTCCTCTGTTACAAGCAGTACCCGCGGTGGCATATTCAGAATTCAGGTATCTGCCGCCACTCGCTTCCTCATCAAGTCGTGCTCCACTGCAGGGCGTGAGGCGTGGCGTCGCGTCATGCAAGGACGGCAACGCTGCATGACTAGAAACTTCACGGCACGCAACAGCTGATGTCCTCTGTCTGTTTGTTCCAACATGAAAAACCACTGAAGCTGGGACCCGCCGTCGCATGAGTGGCTAAGTGAGCGCAAAGCGCCTGCCCCACAGAGGCGGCAACTAAGCTTGGAGCATCGTCAATATCATCAGGGCGCAAGGCCAGAAGCAGGTGACAGCTGTGACCCACCTGTTCCACCAGCGCCAGGATAAGTGCAAAAGACGCCACCCCGCGGGGGCGGTCACCCAGCGTAACTGTTCATTTCAGCAGGGCTCAACGCCAGAAACGAACAGAAATATGGCCCACCTGCTCGACAAGCGTCAGGATGAGCGCGAACGTCGCCAGCCCCACGGGGGCGGGTCACAAGGCCTTCATCGAGTTCGACATCTCACAGGCAGCGAACAGATCGAACACGTGGCCCACCTGCTCCACCAGCGCCAGGATGAGGGCGAAAGACGCCAGCCCTACGGAGGCGGTTACAAGGCTGAAGACCTGCTCCGCCGGGGGGTCCGTCGCTGGCGGGAAATTCTCTCCGAACAGCAGCAGCCCCACCTGCGGGAGGCGAGGGGTGGGATAGGTAAAGCATATACCGCTGCACGACCAGGCTTTTGGCAGATGAGGATCCTATCCGAACAGGCAGAGAGATTGTCGCAGCATGTTGAGGCAGCATGTTGAGGCGCCAACATGTGCGGTACACACGAGGGGGCCAGCATGTGCGGTACACAAGGGAGCAACAGATCGTCCCGTCGCACGCGTCTTGCCTGGTAGAAGTTGCGCCACCAGGCGTCGTGCGTACTGGGGTCGTTCAGCGGCAGCAGTGCGTCCAGAAACTTGACGGCGGTGCCTTTGAGTACGCCGCCAAAGACCACCAGGGTGATGGACAGAATGGCGAAGAGCTGCAGGTCGCTGCTGGTGTCCTGCACAAGGTCCACAGACCGCGGGTCATGGAGGAGCTCCCGGGAGATCCACGCTGCACCAAACATGGACCGAAAATGCCCCTGGCAGCCGAAACGCCGTCTTCGAGAACCACAGGGGCTGATACAGCTGGCAACGCCACGCATCCAGCATGCGCCAGCAACGACATCAAGCTTTGCGTGTGTGTGAAAGCCAGGCCCGCACGTCACGGATGAGGAGCAGAGCGCACCTGGCGCCAGTTGAAATAGCTGTACAGCAGCTTGCCATTCAGCTCACGCAGCTTCTCCAGCAGGCCGTATCGACCCCAGGGCCTGCGGTGTCAGGCGGCGCTGTCTCAGCCAGCTGTGCATGGCACCATTCCTTGTTGATGATTGGTATGTCACGTTTGCCTTGCCGGCAACACAGCATGCGGCTCTGCCAGCGCGCCACGATTCATTGAGTCAGCGGCGACAGGAAAGCAGCGCCTGCGACATCGGGACCTTGTCGTGCGAAACTGGCAGCCTGCCAAGCCCACAACCGCTGCACATGCCAGATGGCTCCAGCACGCAGAATGTATGCCAGTGCCGAACTCGATGTGCCACTGAATACACAATGTCTACAACGCTGACGTCAAGCTGCTGCATGTGCTGAAGCAGGCATCCAGGTAGTTCGCACCACAGCTGTGTCAGCCAGCCGCCGGAGGCCTGGTGCGGCTGCGGCGGCAGCGGCGTGTCGCCTGGGCCCTGCCCGTCCAGCCGCTTCTGGCTCAGCTCCAGCGCGTTGCGGGAGAACTGCTGCAGCGACCGCCATGTTTCTGCCTCCTGACGCGCCGAGTCCCTGAGCACATGTACATGCAGCTCGGCGAGCGGTTTTGGCGCTCGGGGGCGTGACGCGTCGCCGCAAGCATTGCAAGTGCCCGTCGGGCATCGCCTCTTATCAAATTTTCGGATGCTGCGGGCGAGTCGCTGAAATGCATCGCATCTCGCATCTGATCGATTGAGAAGTCAAATACAAAACCCACCCGGCTTCGACATCGACCAGCGTGTCGAGAACGCTCTGGC
>JAABUM010007094.1_pt1 | contig 10546 bp, 13 predicted proteins | sample 5559161 | NCBI WGS metagenome assembly JAABUM01 (sample SAMN10711868, study PRJNA513369) | rock metagenome | isolation source: Antarctica rocks | place: Antarctica: Victoria Land, Siegfried Peak nord | reverse complement strand
TCTTTCTCAAACGGTCGAGCCGCTAGGAGAGGGTATCCTTTCCTCCCTCGCCCACCATCCGGCGGCTGTACGGTCCGCCGTGTCCCTCCATTGAGGGGGGACAATCTTAGTTTAATGTATAAGGAGTCAGGTCATGTTACGACGCGCGCTGATTGTTTACGGCGTGCTCTGTCTCGTCGTCGCGGTCGCCCTATTCGTGGCGGGCGCCGTCATCCCGCTGGCTATCGACCTCGCCATCGGCGGCGTGATAGTCATCGCGGCCCTGCTCTTCGAGCGGCAGCGCTACCGTCCACGTATTGACTCATCGCTGGGCCGCTGGCAGGTGACGAGCGAGCGCTTCGTGGACCCCACGAGCGGGCGCCTCATCGAGGTGCACTACAACCCCGACACGGGCCAGCGCGATTATGTCGACGCCAGCGGGGAGTCGATAGTTGACAGGCGATAATCCTGGACCGGCTATCGACTATCGCTTGCCGTTGATCTCGTGCGTGTCCTCCTCGCGCATGACGCGCAGGAGGAAGGCGCCCCACGTACGGTAGGGGCGCCAGTTGTCAGCGATCCCCTGCATCTCTTCAGTAGTAGGGATCGATGGCAATCCGTAGGCGGCGGCGAAGGCTTTGGGCACGCGCGGCTCGCGCCAGGGCAGGTAGTCCGGCTCGCCGGCTCCGCGCAATAGAATGTGCTCCGAGGCAAAGGCGCCGATGCCTGCCAGTTCGCGCAACTCGGCCAGCGCCTGTTCGGCCGGCAATGCACGCAGGCGCGCCGCGTCGAGCCGCCCCTCCATCGTGGCCTCGGTCAGCGCGTGCAGCCACTCCACCTTGCGCCCGAACAGCCCCTGGAAGCCGTCGAGTTCGCGCAGGCGTGCAGGACCGGGGAACGCGTGCAGCAATTCGCCGTGGACCTCGACGGCCGGCCCCAACTCACGGGCCATACGGTCCTTGACGCGCGCCGCCTGGACGATGCGGATGCGCTGCGAAATGATGGCCCAGGCTCCGGCTTCGTAGGGTGAATAGAAGTTGACCGGGCGCAGGCCGGGGTAGCGCGCCTGCAACCGTCCCACCACGGGATCGCGCCGCCCGACCTTGGGGAAAAGGCTGCCATCGACGTCCAGGGACAAGATGCGTGCGACCTGCGCCGCCACCGCCGCAGGGCCGGCGGCGCCGAACACTTCCCCGACGACCCACCCGCCCTCGCCGCGCAGACACACCCCCGCGATGTCCTCGCCGCCATCGGCCACGAAGGCCAGGTGCAGGTGGTCCCTGTTGGCGGGGTTGCCGGCCCCTTGATAGGCGGCGGGCGCGAAGCCTTCCAGGAACTCCCGGCTCGCCACGAACGAATAGGGGCCGCGCGGCGTCAACTCGAACGTATGGGCCACCGGACGTGTCGCCATCTCCATCTGTGTCATACCGGCATCTCCTTCGATTTTCACCGACTCCCAACACCCCCATCATACGACGAGCCTCTGACAGCCCTATGTCAGTAGCAAACAGCCTGGGCCATGTAGTTTTCCCGTCGTCGCGAGAACTACATGGCTCAGAGGTAAGCGTCGTAGACGTTGACAACAGCGAAGTTAGCACTATAATGTAGGTGTTAATGGGCGTTAATTTAATGGCGACGGTGAATGGCGATGAATGAAGAGGCGCGGGTACGGATCGAGCGTCGCGAGGACAGTTCGTCGACCAGGATTATGTTCACGGATCAGCCGGACGATTCACGGGTCTCAGCCGTTCCCCTTGGCGCCACGTCCACGGTCTACATAGTCTACCCTAAATCGGCCGCGCCATCCTCCACTTTAACGGGGCCATGGCGGCGTGCGCATCGGGTCGTCCAGCGGCGCCCCGCCGTCACATCCTGGCGCGCCCCAATCGCTCGAGCGATCAAAGAGCCGGAGCAGAGCGAGGATGTGGCGCTGGTCTGGCGTAGCTTTCTGCGTTTTCTGGGACGTACGGTACCGGCGGGCCGGCCGGTAGAGCCAGGCGCCGACCTCTCCGTTGCGGAGGCTGCCGTGCTCGCTCGCGGCAGCACGGGCCTTGACGTTTCATCAGCGACGACGGCGCGCGCGCTAGGGCGAACGGCCGCCCGATGGGCTGGTCTCTTGACGGATAGCGCCAATGCTGCTGAGGCCGCGCGCCTGCTCGGTGTGCAGGAGAGCCGTGTGCGCCAGCGCTTGGCCGATCGCACGCTCTATGGATTCAAGCACGAGGGCGCGTGGCGCGTCCCGCGCTTTCAGTTCTACCACGATCGGCCCGTGCCCGGCGTCGCGGCGGTATTTCCGCGCCTACCCGATACGGTCACGCCCATTGCCGTTGAGACGTGGTTCACGACGCCGACGATGGAACTTGTGTCGGGAGACCACGCCCTGAGCCCGCGCGAGTGGCTGATTACCGGTGGCGACCCGACCGCGGTAGCCACCTTGGCGGCTTTCCTCTAATCACCATGGACGCCATCCATGGATGAGTTGTCCGGCTACACCCCCGAGGAGTTGGCGACTAAACTCCCGTCGCCGCCGGCCACAGATGTTCTTCAGGCACGCTTGCGCCCCGAGGATCTCGCCACCGTACCGCTCGGGACGGAACTCTGGCATATCTACAAGCGTGGCGGTGACTACCCGGTCGATTGGGACGGCCTCCGGCACTTCGGGCCGATCGATGCGCGCTACGACCACCACCGACCGCCGCCGCGACCGCAGGACCGTGGCATCCTGTATCTTGCGACCCTTATCGGCACATGCGCCGCCGAAGTTTTCCAGGCGACGCGCGAGATCGACCGCACCTGCAACCAACCGTGGCTCGTCGCCCATGCGGCGACACGCGACCTGACTTTGCTCGACCTGACCGGGGCATGGACAACCCGCGTCGGGGCCTCGATGGTCATCAACGACGGTCCTCGTGCGCTCACGCGCCGCTGGTCGTCCGCGGTTTACGACGCCTATCCCGAGATCGACGGCCTCCTATACACCTCGTCGATGTACAAGCACGAACGTTGCGTCGCCCTCTACGAGCGCGGGCGCGACTCACTGCCGCGACATCCCTCCTTCAATCGCCCGCTCACCGATCCCGGCCTGTTCGACGTCCTGGCCGCCGTCGCCGATGAGGTCGCGTATACTATAGCCTGAGCGCGACGGCGGCCGCTGCTCTCCTCCATGCCGGCGAGCCTCTGAGTCAAGCGCGTCCAAGGCGCTGAAGCCAATGTCGAGATGATGTGAGCTTTCGCCTAAAAGCCATTTTCGCTGTACAGCAAATGTAGCTCATTTTTACGAAAATAGTCCGGGACCGCATGAACTCGACGCAGCGCACCATCCTTTCCCCCCTCCGCCCATGGCTAACTGGTCCCTCGGCTGCGGCCGACGGCCCAGGCGCCAAGGGGGAACCTGGGGAGATACCTCCCCCCAGCCCCCTGCCAATAGGGCCTGGAGATGGACGGGCGCGGCCATACCCCGACAACACGCGGACTTCGCGCTAGCCGGTCGCGCCGCCGGTCGGTCTCCGCGCCGTCCCGCCCCCCAGCAATGCGTTCGTTTTACTCCAAGCTTGTCCTTTTCAGCTTCAGCCTTGTCTGCTTATCCTTCAACAACTCTACAATATCATCGCTGCTCGTCACGGCTTCCATTTCTCGCCTGGTAACGACGATGATTTCCCGTCCGTCGCGTAGCGCGTCCGCTATAACATGATTAGCGCTCATCAATAGATTTGGAATACCCGTGATACCATTGGCCGCGACTAAGATCCCAAAGTCGATGTGGCGATCTTGCAACTTTCGGTCAAACCAAGCGACCTCTTGGCTACCCACTGGTCGGGACCAGTTTTTACATTCGACCAGGATGAAGCGCGGATTGAGGAACCATAATCCGTCAGGATCGTGGTCATTGGTCACCATCAAGTCTATCTCTTCGGACTCAAAGAAATCCACTTCATCGCGGGCTACCACGCGTAAGCCTGGAACAGATCCTAACAAATAGCAGCAGAGAATTTCAAAAGCCCGGCCTCGCGTATCCGCGACGTTCGTCGTATCCGCTATCCGTAGTAGCGTTCGTACACGCGGCTGATATATCCGCTTCACCCTTGTCCGGTTCCGTGAACCGCACTGTTGCGCAAAACGCGTACGATGGAGCCGAAATTCGAGTGAGCAAGTTGCGAGAGCAACTCACGAACGCCCAGGAAAAGGACTTGAGGAGAAGATGGCTCGTCAAGGCTTCGCGTGGAGGGTCCAAACAGGTATAAAACTAATCCCAACCGCGAATTACTATCGCTCAAGTACCGTGCGGCTTGGCTACGCGCTTGGTCTATGTCTCGCCGAGACTGCAACTCTCTCTTGATCTCTATTATGACGGGGCTCCCGCCCCAAGATATAAGCTCATCAACCCAAACGGCGATGTCCGCTCGGCGAGCGGTCCCGGCTATGTCATCGGACGTTGGGTGTTCGGCCACGACATGCGTCTCGCCGCTGGCTTTCAGCGCTCGGACCACGATATCCACGATCGCGGGCGTCGTGGCTTGGTCCCCTAATTGAGTTAGTTCGTCAAGATACATGTTCGCCATCTGGCCGAGTGGTTTAGACACGCTAACCACATCGCGGACAACATGCCGGGTTGGCACAGGCGCGATAAGGATCTGATCAATAGCAAACCCGATGGCGTCGCGGTCTTCAACCGATGCCTTAAATAGGGGCAAGTCACTGATGTCCGCCGGCACAGTTGCTCTCGGCGGCGCCAATACTAAGACAGTCTTCCCAAGCGCGCGCGCATACCCTATCTCGAAATAAATGTTCGCATTTGATATCTTCGGGTCGAGCACGGCAACAACAAAGTCGGCATGCTCAATGGCGCTAGCAACCTGCTCAAAAATCGACGCGCGTTTCGCCGGACGCTCATTCAGGATGATAGGCTCTATACCACGCTCACCCAGTAAATCCTTAAGGGTATGCAGCCGTACGGTATCTGGCGCGGCGATATAGCAAGAGTACCATTGGTGTGGCTCCCTTGTTGTTTGGATCGTAGAGTTCAGTGTTGAAACGCTCATTGATACTCCTGTTGTTTGGACAAGGGTGTATGGTTTAGGACGCGAATCGTCCCTCGTGCTAAACGGATGACAGGTAGGTGAGTCTTTCTTCTCTCGTCATTCTACGCCTATCTGGCGCCTGGCAGTGATGAATATGGAACGTGCCGCTTGCCGGCACGCCTCGTGAAAAGCCGCTTCCTTCCCCCCTCCGCCCATGGCTAACTGGCCCCCCCAGCTGCGGCCAGCGGTCCAGCGCGCCTCGGGGAACCTGGGGAGACGCCTCCCCTCGCCAAGAGGCGCGTGGGGATGGACGGGCACGGCCATACCCCGACAACGCATGAACCCCGCGCCAGCCGGTCGCGCCGCCGGTCGGTCTCCGCGCCGTCCCGCTCGCCCATCAACACGTCCGCGACACAGTCCTGGATCGTGCCACCTTGATCGCGGACACGGGCCACGTTCAGGCCCCCGCTACAGCAGACGACCGTCGCGATCGACCGCCTGTAGCGCTTGTAGAGATAACCGTTATAGGCGAGGTAGCGTGGCAGCGTCGCACCATAGTACTCGGTCTGGAATTCGAGGTGGAATAGACGCTCGTCGGCCAGCCCGAAGTAAGCATCAATAGTCACCGGGCGCGCCCCACGATGATAAGACGCGACCGGCCGTGCGCCCGTGGCGCTAGACGCGCGCCGCACGGGCGGTCCGCACGGGCCACGCGCCCGTGCACCGCGCTCAGCCCCCCGACCATTTCTCGTGCAACGCCGTGCGTCCGCGCCTCCCCCCGGCACCCCGCCTGCGGAGGATGCGCGTCCTCCTCCCAGGACCATTGTCGCATGGATGGTGGGGGTGTCAAGGAACACGCGCGCCGCCCCCCCGCGCGTCCTCGTCCACACCGGCGGCACGGCGACACGGACAGGACCTTGGGGCAGGCCCGGCGGGGCGGGCCAGCGGTCGCGCCTGGCCCCCGCACAATCGTGGGGCGCGCCCGTAACACACCGCTTACCGGCACACCCCGTAAAAAGCTGTCTTCTCTGCCCCCCTCCGTGGGATCCCCGCCGCGGCCGACGGTCCAGGCGCCAAGGGGGAACCTAGGGAGACGCCTCCGAACACCCGCCAAGAGGCGCGTGGGGATCGACGGGCACGGTCATACCCACCAACATGCGCTCCCGACCGTAGGCATTACCACCAAGATTTAATGGTACAATGCTAGTGTACGTTTGCTCTTGCAAATAGGAGGGAGCATCATGGGGGCGATACCGCCGGGGCTAACAACGCAAGAGAGGGCCGCGCGTCGCCTCGCGATGACCCCAAGACAGTTCCGTGGCTACGCGGAGCGAACCTCACTCGCGCGCCAACGTCCCGTCGCGCTCGGGCGCGGGCGGGGTACCTATCGCTTCATCCCGCAGATTGGGGTGATCGTCCTCCGGCAAATACGGGCGCGCACGCCCTGGCGTCTCGACGCCTGGTTGTTAGCGCTCGACGACATCCTGGGCTCGGATGAGTGGCGCGCCGCCGTCCAGGGGGTGGCCGATCAGTTGGCCAAGGGGACGCCCTCGCGCGCCGGCGACGTGGTAGAGCGCGTGGCGCTGGCGGCGACGCAACGGGCGCGCATGGCCGACCTCTATGTGCGTGGCATGGCGACGATCGAGCGGTATGGCTTGACGCCCTATATTCAGGTCGAGGACATCATCGTGGACCGCTTCGAGGATGACGACGATGCGGTGGTCTTGATCGGCCGGACGCAGCGGCCATTCCTCCTGCCTCGGGCGCGCTTGGTGGAGGCCAGCGTCACGCGGGAGAAACAGCGTGGCGTCCTGTTCTTGACGCGGACGGGCGACGGAGTTGTCTACGACATCTGGGCCACCGGCGAGGACGATGAGGCGAACTGGCGGCCCGATCCCGATCTGCTCACTCTCATGACGGACGTGTCGCGCGCGGACGCTCTGACTCGATGACGGAACTCGTGGAAGCTGCTAATGCGCGGGGCGGAGGCACGCCCCTTCGCGTGCATGCCCTCGCGATCGGCAAGGCTGATGCGTTGGTGCTCGAATTGCCATCGGGGCGATTGGCCGTCGTTGATTTCGGCCATACGTCATTGCTGGCCTACCTCGACGCACTGGATCCGGCGCGCCGCCGTCGCTATGCCTTCGCCCTCCTCACGCATGCGCATGACGACCACTACCTCTGTGTCGCGGACTTCATTGAGCGACATGACGCGCGGGTCGAGCAGTATTGGTTTGGGTTTGCCGACGCCGCAGGAATCGTGGCCCTGGAAGCACTGAAGAGGGTGGCGCTCGCGCGGCGCGGGAAAGGGCGCCTGCTGATCCAGGATGGGACAATCCCCGCCCTCCTCGCGCTTGAGCCCGGAGTCGACCTGCGTATCTTCGCGGCGACGAGCTATGAGACATTCCGTGCCCCGGCCACCAATGCGATGACCGAGAATAACCGGGGAATCGTCCTACTCATCCACTACGGAGCCGCGGCATGTCTGCTGGGCGCCGACGTAGAGGAGGCGCGATGGCGGAGAATCTCCGAGCAAGCCGAGGCGGCGGGGCTGTTGCTCCGTGCGGATGTCGTCAAGGCGCCCCACCATGGCGCCGCGCCGCCACACGGAATGCCCGACGATGTATGGGATCATGTGCTGCGCGACACGGGGACGGCGGTTATCATGACGGTTGGGCGCTCACCCAGACATCCCGCCCGCGCGACCATCGATCGGATCAAGGGACGGGCTGTGGTCCGCTGCACCGGGCGCGCGTCCACCTGCACAGCGATTGAGTCTCCCACTCTTCTAACAGCAAATTCTCCAACCGATCTCGTCGCGCAAGCATTCCCCCCAGCCCCGGAACTCGTCCCCACGCCCTCCTGCTTTGGCACGCAGATCTACGACCTCTGGTCCACCGGTCAGGTGACGATGAGTGCGTCCCACATGGCGCCGCCGCTCGACGCGTGCCTGTAACTGAAACATACCCACAGCAATCGCGTGATCATCCTACGCAAACAGCTGGGTAACAAGACTCTCGATGTCCCGATAGCACTTATCGAAAGAGTCTGCCGAACGAGCAGCTGTGATGTCGAAATACTCGGTTAGAGAGGCCTGATCCACCGTGGGGCTGTAGCTTTTGCTACGCATCATTGTACGGACCTGCCCCTTGGCGTCCCGATAGCTCTCGGGTGGATTGGGCGGAGGCGAACAGTTGGGATCGATCTTGCGATGGCCGCGCAGCGACTCGGCCGCCGCTAGAAACCACGCCTCGTACTCACGGTGAGCCAGGACGACGGATATCGGAACATCGCCGCGCTGCCGCCGCGCACGGCGGAGCAACTCCGGCCCCAACGTGGCGGGACAATCGTCGTCGCTATCGAGCAACACGAGGACGGCCCCACGACCGCTAATCCTGCGCGCGGCAGCCTCGATGGCATGTTCAAGTTGTCCCGGCCTCACTACTTTAGTCCTATGCACCCGAAAGATACGCGGGACCTCGATATACATATTTGGGTCGATGTCCGCGATGATGCGCCGCACGAGCGACCTGACCGCCGCATCCTCCCCAGCGCCTTCCACGATACACATGATGGAGGGGACGCTATAGCTCTCGCTCATCCTCTGTCGAAGAGCGCGACGCCACCGTCGCCTTGTCGATGCGTTTGTAGCGCCTCGGGCTCTAGCTGGCGCATACGCAGCAACTCGCCCGCTGTGTAGAGGTGATCACGAATAGCGGAGCGCCCAAAGTCGTTCAGGTGGCCGATCCTGGTCGAGTTCTCCTCGAACGTGACGGCGAGTATGGAATCCTCATCCAACTGTTCATATTCGAGGAGATCGGGGCTGTGACTAGTGGCAATGACCTGCGAGGACGCGCTGGCCTCATGCATAGCGTCGACCAGCACCCGCACCGCCGCCGGATGTATCGCCGTCTCCGGTTCCTCGATTGCCACCAACGATGTCGACGTCGTGGCATCGTACGCCGATTGGAAGAGAGCGACAAGGACGCCAAGGGCGCGCAACGTGCCGTTTGACATGGCGGGTCCTAAGAATGGCGCCCCTGCCCCATGGCCGTTGTGACGGAACTGCAGTATGGCCCGATCAACGATCGGCCGCGCCTGTATCGCATGGACATTGGGCGCGATCCGCGCCATGTACTCGTCGATACGCTCTTTCGCGGCCTCATTGTCCATAGTCAAATTCTGGAGCACATCAACAACGTTGCCGCCGTCTGGCCACAGGATCGTATCGGCCCCTAGCTCAATATCTTTCAAACCCCTCATCCCGGCTGGATTGATGTCGTAGAACCGCATCGACGTAAGCGCCTCGCTCACTGGCGCGAATGGCGTACCGTCAAAGTCGTTCGAGAAGATCGATGCTAAACAGAGGTCGCTCGGATTCAGCGAACGCGCCGCCAAGTGAGGCCATGCCAGGGTAATGTTGGTGTCGTACTGTCCGTCCCTAAACGTGAAACGCGCCGGGGCATACCCATCCTTGTGCTCATCAACGACGCACTCCTCCTCCAGGACGCTGAACCCGCCCGATGGACGGACGTGTATCCGGAAAGCGTAGTGCCCTGTTACCCCATGCGGTAAGTGAAACTCGAAGCGCAGGCCGACAAACCCTTCGGGACTACTTGGTCGATAGCGGATGTCGTCGATGCCGCCCCTTGCCTGCACAGCCGTCGTGAGCGAGGAATGACACGCATCGCGCACGAAGCGCAGGGCGTCGAGGAAGTTGCTCTTGCCCGAGCCATTGAGCCCGACCAGGACGTTCAACGGCGCCAGGCGAACATCACAAAACGCAATGCTCTTATAGTTCTCTATGACAACCCGCGTGATGAAAGGCGAAACGGTAGGCGGTACCATGAACGCGTCCTTGTATCTAAGATGAGATTAGCGTCAGTGTAACACGAGCGCTAGTCAACCATTGCCACTGCCCCACCTTCGTCCGTCGAGCTATCACGAGATCAACGTACGGCGTCGTCCCGTAAGAGGGCTAGCAAAGCCGTAATTTCCTTGTAGCATTTACGGAACGACCGCGCCGACTGAGCGGCATAGACATCGAATACTCCGGTGAGCGCGGCTTGATCGCGGGTCTCAGAATAGTTGCCGCCTGCCATGTGTCGTGATAGCCATCCTTTGGCGTCTTGAACGTTTTCCGGATTGGCGGGCGGTCGCAGGTCCATCGCAAGCCCGCGCTTTCCTTGCAATGACGCTGCGGCGGCGAGAAACCATGCCTCGTACTCCCATTTTGCCACAACAACGGCTATAGGCACGTCGCCGCGCGTGCGGTTCGCGCGTTCATAAAGCTGTCGCCCCAACTACACAGGACAGGCCTCGTCGCTATCTACAATGATGAAGACGCCGCCTTCGCCAACAACGCTCTCCGCTGCTAACTCGACCGCCTTCTCCAGCACATCGGCCTTGTGAACAAGCGCGCTCTTAGCTAGACTTTGGCCATTCATGCCGCGTAACAGAGCATCTCGCTCAGGTGATCGACCAGGGCGCGGGGGACTTTAATGATGTCCTCCGCTGGGGGTGACATGCAAAAAGTGGTTGTGGCCCAG
>JAABUM010007091.1_pt1 | contig 10551 bp, 8 predicted proteins | sample 5559161 | NCBI WGS metagenome assembly JAABUM01 (sample SAMN10711868, study PRJNA513369) | rock metagenome | isolation source: Antarctica rocks | place: Antarctica: Victoria Land, Siegfried Peak nord | reverse complement strand
TTCGTTCCCGCCTCAATGAAGGGCAGCTCTTGGGAGAGCTGCGGGCAGGACCGCGGCGCCCGGTGCCTCGCTATTGGACACGCCTCAATGAAGGGCAGCTCTTGGGAGAGCTGCGGGTGCGGGCCCGAGGCGGGCAGCTACACCGCCCTGAATGCGATGCCTCAATGAAGGGCAGCTCTTGGGAGAGCTGCGGGGGAGCTGTGGAGGACCGCGCCACCGTTGCTGTCGACGCCTCAATGAAGGGCAGCTCTTGGGAGAGCTGCGGGCCGCTCTCCCCCCGGCCGGGCGTGTTCGGCAGCCAGCCTCAATGAAGGGCAGCTCTTGGGAGAGCTGCGGGCGCCCCCGCCATGTCCGTGACCGTCACAACCACCGTGCCTCAATGAAGGGCAGCTCTTGGGAGAGCTGCGGGCTTGATAGCCTCGCCGGACGGGAACGCGCCACCCAAGCCTCAATGAAGGGCAGCTCTTGGGAGAGCTGCGGGAGGGTGCGTTCGCGACCCGCGATCACCTGGCAGAATACCGTCCACGGCGAGCGGTCGGAAGGTTCGACCGGGTGGGGGGCCGCTGGCCGTGGAGCCAGACAGTCGGCAGTCCGCTGACCTGCGCGTTGACCAGACGAGCGCTCGCGGGCATTGACCCGGTCCGCGGAGCGCTCGCCGTCGTGAGCGACGGGCCGTCACAAGACGATCGGGCCTGAGCCCCGTAGGTCGCGCCGCCGTCCGAGGAACTCGAAGCGCCTGGCGTCCAGCGTCGCCAGGACGCCCAGGTCGGCGATGAGGATCGAGTCGTCGGCCTTCATCAGCTGCTCCAGCTCGGTCCGGAGGCGAACGAGTTTGGCCGGGCGGACGTCGACAACGAAGACGCTGTACTGGACCCGGTCGCCAAACCGTTCCAGTGTCTTGGCGATACGACCTCGCCGGAGGTCAACGGAGACGTCGTACGCGACGAGGTAGCGCCGCGCGGACTCCATGTCATCGCACCCTGATTCCGACGTAGCGTGACTGTGACCCGTCGAGCACGCCGAGGATCAATCGCGCCTGCACCTCGATCGCCCGCCGCCAGGTCACCCGGTACCCGAACAGCGGATGCGTGAACGATTCGGTCACCCGACGCTCGTAGGCTTCGATCAACGATTTCCGGCCGCCCTCGCGCAGCGACACGGAGCCGAGGGCAACCGTGAAGTCACCGTTGTTCAGTTCGCCATTATTGACAGCTCGAAGGACCACCGACTCGGCAATCGGCGTTCGGAACTCCTCCATGAGGTCCAAGGCCAGGGCGGGCTTGTTCCGCGTCGAGCTGTGCAGGAAGCCGGCGTGCGGATCCAATCCGCACGCGACGAGGGCGCGGACGGCGTCGGCGGTGAGCATGGCGTAGGCGTAGTTCAGCGCCGCATTGAACGGGTCCGTGGCCGGTCGGCGACTGCGCTCGACGACGCCGGACGACAGGAGACCCCCGTTTGCGGCGTCCATCAGCATGGCCGGCCACTGCTTGAAGTACCTGGCGGCAGAGTCACCCTCGACCCCGAGCAGCTCTTCGAGACTCTTGGCCGACCCGGCCTGTAGCTGGAGGGCACGCAGTTTCCGGACAACCTCTCTTGGAGCACCGTGCCGACGGACGAACGTCGCCTGGTTGGACACCTTGGCCGCGACGAACTCCCGAGCCAGGTCTAGGCGGCCGCACGCCGACGCAGCGTGCTGAAGTACCCGCGCCGATCCGTTGGGTGAGTGCCCCGAGTGCGACCAGCCGATGAACCGGCCGCGGCTCGAACACCAAACAACAGTCAGGTCCCGCCACATGAGCTCCCTGAGCAGGGCCGCCGACATGTCGACGTTGCCGTGCACCACGACCCCGAGAACGCGCTCGAGCGGCACGGTCGTCTTCTCGGCGTCGTGCCGTTCCACCACCAACCTGCCCCCGCGCACCGACGCCCGTGACCCGGGCGTGGCCACGTGGACAATCTGGGAGTCCGGGTCGGCGACCCGGATCTGTCGGGTGACCGGAGAGAGAGCGCGCTCGTCCGGTAGGCAGACACCGATATGTGAGCACCGCGTGCACCGGGGGTCGTCCTCGAGCGGCGCGGGAGCTTGCGCTCCGGCCACCGTCGCCCGGGTCGCCTCGACAGCCGCCCGAGCGGTCTGCTCGTCCGCCGACGTCACGGGGACCACGACGCGCTCCGAGTGCGACGAAAACCACACGGCGCTGCCACTCACGACGTGGCCCATCTCGCGCAGAGCGATGACCTGCAGCGTCAGCTGGACCTTCGTCGGTTCGGTGACCTCGGGACGTCGGCGCACAGGTGTGGATTTGTGCTCGACGACGGTGAGCGCCCCGGACCTCGCGACCTCGACCGTGTCACAGCGCCCGGTGATCCCGAGGCTGTCGCTGCGGACGTCAACAGCCCGGCGGACGTCCCGCCGTGATGCTCCGCTGTCGTCACTTGCCTGGTGTTCTCGAACTCCGACAGCTACCTGTCGGGTGTCCGTCTGCTCGCCCTGGACCTCGAGCCAGGCGCGCCGTGGGCAGAACACGTGGTGGGCGACGAGGCTGATCGGCAGCTGGTCGTCCATGTCAGGTTGTCGCAATCCTGACCGGCATGCCGGTCACCGCCCGCCGTTCCGGTGCACTGCTCGAACCGGACACGTTGACGTTCATCTCGACCAGGCCGCGCACTCCATGCTGAACAAGCCATTCCCGACTCGTTGCGTCGACTTGCTCCTCGCCTGTCCCTGAGACGAGAGCCTTGCTCGCGAGAACGGTCCGCAGCCGCGCAGGGGTCCACCAACCACGCCAAACCGGAACCCGGAACGACCCAGCTCCCGATGCGGCAGGCACGTGCGTCGCAGTCCGCGTCATCCTTCTCGCGAGGTGGGCGACGGGCGCAGTGGACAGGCCCCACAGGGCAACCCACGCCGCGGCGTCGTCCGTGGCTCCCAATGGCCGCAGGTTCGTCGCCGTCCGGCTGTCCGGCCGGTCCCGCCCCATCTCGTCACGCACGGCCCGGCCGGTCAGGCCGGCGGCGATCTCGGTCACCATCCGCCTGGCGACGATCGACGCGAGTGGCCGCAACCGGGAGCCCACGAACTCGCTCCCGTTATTCCGCGGCTGCATCTCCAGTCGACTGGCGCCCTCGTATTCCGCCACTCGCTGCGTTACCGTCCGTGCCCAGTACGCCGGCTCACCGAGTGCCCCGATGAGGCGGAGGTCCAGAGTTGCGCCAAGCAACCTGTCCAGAGCCGCCTCTCGCGTGTCGTGGAGCAACCGCCAGGCGGCTCCGTCGGCACCAAGAGCTCCGACTCGTGGGCTGAAGAGCCCCCGCTTCTGCTCGCTGGGCAGTGCCGCTGCAATCCACGACTCGGCCGCGCAGTGGGCGGCAGCATGATTCCGGACAATCGCGGCGAGCCGCTGCTCCTCGAGGTCGTCGCCCACCAGTTGGGGCGTCGGGCTCATGCCCGACCCAGTCCACCCGACGCGGACCGCTGGGACGCCCGCGTCCTCGGCTATCGCAGAGGCACCCCACAGCAGGGCGTGGGTGAAGAGCTCGCGAACGTCGAATCCGTTCAAGACGACCGTCACGACAGCGCCTCCGAGCTACCGGCTCCCGCGCTGACCGCCCCGTCCGCGGCCCGGAGGACCGCCTCCAGGTAGGCCGTCCCCCACACCCCGAATTCCAGATCGGTGCTCTCGACCACGTCGTCCCAGCGCCCGACGTCAAACAGCTCCACTGCCGCCTCCGCTCCAGCTTCGCCCGCTCGGACCAACGTTGTTGCGCCATGCGGGAACGCGCTCCTGCCGTGACCGTGGGTCGTCCCGACCAGCCGGGTGACCAACGCCCGGTCATCCGTCGGATCCAAAGGCGTGGCCCGTTGGTCGAGCGCAGACCACACGAGCGCAGCAGACAGTTGCTCGTGGCGCCATCGTGGGACGACTTCGCTCATGGCTCGTGCGCGTTGTTCCTCCAGGACAGTGCGGCGTGTGCTCTTCGCCAACAGCCCGGCTCTCAGCGGAGGTCCGTCGGTCGCGCTGGTCCAGCGCAGCATCGCCTGGAATCGCGGGTCGGCCTTGCCGTCGTCGTGGTGCAGACCGCTGTCGAGCAAGACCTGAGCGAACGGCCCGGCGAGGTCGAGCGCCAGCGCCAGGCCGTGGGCCCGGCGACCCACCTCTGCCTGGTGTTCGTCCAGTGAAATCGCGTGCCCCGTGCCGCTCCAGGTCTGCCGGAGATCGTCATCGGCGGTTGCCCGCCGCCGGTCGACGATTACCAACCCCGCCAGCGCACCGTCCACTACGGTCGGCACCACGTCGGCGTCGGTCAGCCGACCCCGGAGCAGCGCGGTGCTCGCGGTGACCACGTCGCGCAGCGGGCCGGGGTCCACCTCGTGGACGAGCGCGACCAGTGCGTCCGAGAGCAGCGTACGTTGGGCGCGCGTCGGCTTTCCCAGATCCAGTCCGCGGCTGAGCTCGACCACCGCGCGAATCGCCGAGTGTTGGGCGGAAGAGCCCGGCCCGTCCGGCTCCAGGTGGCTGAACGCCCCGACTCGTAGCGTCGCCGAGCCGCTCGCCGAAGACCCCGTCGTCGTGTCCGCAGACGACCGGCGACCGACCTCGAACACGTCGTCGGCGCACTCCTCCCCAGCCACGGAGGGCACTCCCGCGCGGACCAACAACTCTCCGGCTCGCAGCACCACCACGTCGCCCGGGCGCACGTCGCTCAAATCAGCGAGCGCAGAGACCTCGCCCTCCCGAGCCACGAGCGGCCGACTCACCCCCCTCGAAGCGTCTGCGGCTTCCTGCTCAGCCAACCGTTCGACGAGCCCCCGCGCGTAGGCGATCGTCACCGCAAAGACCTCGTGCGGCTCCGGAGGGGTGAGCCGCAGGACGCTGATCGCGTCCAGTTCCTCCGGCGGCAGCAGCCGGGCGACGAGGCCAACGTCAGTCTCCGCCTGGAGGTCGTCGGACAGCCAAAGGTCCAGATCGGGGTCGGCGAACTGCTCGCCGGAGGTGCGGGCAAGCTGCCAGGTATCGGCCAGCTCGAGGCGCTGGTAAACGATGCGTCTCGGGGTGGCTGCCGGCGGCGGAACCAGCCGGACCGTCCAAGGGGCAAGTCCGGTCTCCACCCCGCCGAGATCGCCGAGCCACCGCGCGGCCGCAGCCAGGTCCGCGGCGACGTACGGTCCGGGCACCTGAAGCGTCTCGTCCACCTGCGCGGGACCGACGACGGCAACTGGGCCGAACTCCCGTCGGCCGACCCGGTTGACTCGCCCGGCCCGTTGAGCAACTGCTGTTCCGGGTGCCAGCTCGGTCACCAGGGCCGACAGGTCGAGGTCGATGCCGACCTCGACGGTCTGGGTGGCCACCAAGACGTCGACGTCCGGGTTTCCTCGGAGATCGAGCAACCCGGGACGCTCCCGCCGGAGGCGGTCGACGTCCGCAGGCCGGAGCCTGCCGACGAGCAGTTCGACCGATCGTCCCCGTCGGCGCAGCTCGTGGGCGACGTCGACAGCCAAGGCCACGGTGTTCACCACGCAGCCGACGGTCGGGCCCCGCTCGTCCCGGAGGCGCACGGTCAGGTCCACGATGTCCCGGACGGCCGCCATCCGACCGACGCCTCGATCCGGGATAGGCCACACCGTCATTGAGTGCGCGCTGACCGGTTTCGGCCGGGTCATCCGCGGGGTCAGGGGGTCATCGGGTGTCAGGTCACTGTCCTCGACCCCGACTTCGGTCCGGCCCGGAGCAGGATCCGGCGTCGCCGTCGTCTCCACGACCTGCAGGTTGGGCACACCGAGGGGACGTCGCACCCCCGTCTGCAGGTCGGCGACGCGACGTGCGGTGAGTAGCAGCTGCCTGGACAGGTGGGCTTCGTCCACTACCACCGCGGCGTCCATCGCCAACAGGGCGGCGTCCCGGGACCGGGCGCCACGAGCCGAGCCGTAACCCCGCATCAGCACCCGACTGCCCCACATGTCCGGGGTGCACGAGAGCACCGCGCATGCATCGACCTCGTCCCGCCACCGACGCGGGGCTGGGGAGCCGCCACGCAGCCGCACGGTGGTCACCGGGCGGCGGTCGCTGTCGGCCCCTTCGACGGTCAACAGGTGCAGTGCTCTCGCGACTTCTGCGCAGATGCCGGATGCAGACGAAGCCACTCGGTCCGCGATCCGGAGCGCGTGTTGGTAGTGGCTGTCGACGACGACCCGGCGATCAACGACGAGCGCGAGCCGTCGCGGTATCCGAGGCGCTCGGTCCACGCCGCGCAGGGCGTTCGCGAAGACGTGCACGTCGACGACCGCCGTCTTCCCGGCACCGGTGGGGGCCACGATCCGATCCGGCCAGCGCCCGTGCTCGAGCAGGTGGTCGAGCAGGCGCTCCTGCCAGGCGAACGGCCGCTGACCGTCCCGGACCGCCGCGAAGAAATCGGCGAAGTCCACTCTGGACAATGTCACGACAGGTCCCCGGCCACGTCCACCGGCACCAGCAGGCCGCCGCCAAGGTGCCGACTCTGGCCGATGGCCATGAATGCACGCGGTCCGCCGAGCGTGCCGAGGCTGAGCTCGGCTCGGTAGGGCTGGATGACCGTTCCCTCGTGGCCCTTGTGAACCCACCGTCCGGGGCGGCTGTCGGTCATCCGACTCGCGGAGTGGACGACGACCCCGGCCTCGGTGGCGGCGTCTGCCAAGCGACGGTAACGGGTGTCGCCCCGGTCAACCGTCCGGGGCCAGTCGTCGCGGAAGACGAGGGCGACGGACAACGCGACGGCGTCGGCGAGACTCCAGGGCTGCCGTCGGAGCGGGCGGGTGTCCGGGACCGCGACGGGCGCCGTCCGCCAGCGACGGTCCACTTCCCCCGCAGGCCAGAACCGGGCGGCCGTTCGACCCCCGAGGTGCCGCAACTGCCGCGACTGCTTGTCTCGACGCAGCGAGCGGAGGTTCCCGAAGGCTGTGGCCACCGAGGCCGCGTCGACCGCGTCGACGCCCCGGGGGATGGCGACGACCACAGTCGTACGGTCCCCGTCGAGGCCGATGCCGGTCGCCGTCGCTCCGGTAAGGAACTGAACGGCGACCCGGTTCGGTGGCTTCGGCGCGCCGTCGGCGTAGATCCCGGTCAGGACGGCCGGAGCGCCGAAGCCGATCACCGCAATGAGCGCGCGGTGCATTGCGACCGCCCAGCCCACCTGGTCTGCGGCTCCGAGGGGCGGTCCGCTGAGTTCCGCGAGCAGGGCGACGTCCCACGGTCCAGGCGGTGCCGGGTCGGGGTCGGCCTCGACGTAGCGCACGGGCATGCGAGCGAACGGGACATAGGCAGGCCGGACCTCGTCCTCACTGGTCCTCGTGGCGTCCAGCTTGACCTTGGGACTGGCGCCGTTCTCGGCGACGTAGGAGGCCTGCAGCGCAGATGCCCGCCCGGGACCGGCGACGTCAAGGTCGAGTCCGTCCCCGCTGAACAGGTCGGCATCGGGCGACCGGCGGTGCGTCGGCGTCGCCGTGCCAACCCGCAGTCGAGCCGGGGTTTCCGACGTCCCCAGGTGGGACACGTCATGGACGAGTGCCTCGAGACTGTCGACGACCCCCTGCGGTGGTGGCTGGTCCCACGTCCACCCGACCGGCCCGGCGACGGCCACGGACCGCCCTGCGTTCTTCGGAACGACGGCAATTGCACGGGCTGATGACCCGGGACCCCACAGGCCGAGGTTTCGGTAGGCCAGGACCTGCGCGTCGACGCGACGGTGCCGGGGCACGATGACCCCGTCCGGCGGGTGATGCTCCAGCCAATCGAGCGCGGCCACGTCAGCTCGGGACGGCGCGAGGACAGCTCCGTCGCCGACCGCGCGGGGCCCCTGAGCGGCCGCGCAGAGCAGTGCTCCATGCAGTCGCGCGGGAGCCGGGAGGGGGTCGGCAGCACCACCGGGGTCGCGTCCCCGGTACGCCCCGAGCGGCAGGTCGGCGATGATGGCGAAGTTCACGGACCCCGGCATCAGCCCGCCTCGTCCTCGACCTCGACGGCCCCGCCCCTGATCGCCGGGTTGCCCACGACATCGAGAACCACACCGTTCCACCGGACGTCCGCCATGCGTTCGGCCTGCTTCAGCGCATCGGCGAGCAGCGTCTCGGCCGATCCGACGTCGAGCGGCTCGAGGTCGGCTAGTTCACCGTGCCGGCGGTCGACCTGGACACTCGACGGACCCGCCTCGACCAGGTCGCAGTTGGCACGCAGGTACAGCTCCGCGTCCGATCGGGCGAGGCCCGTCAGCGCCAATGCCGCCAGCAAGGCCCGGCAGGCTGCGTCGCCCTCCGGTCCGGCGCCGAACCTCATCTGGCGGAGGGTGGCGAAGGAGAGCACATGACTTCGGATGATCTGGTCACAGGCCACGCCGGCTAGCGATTCGAGGGTCGGTGGGATACCGCCGAGCCCGAGCGCAGAGGCGCTGACGACCTGACCGGGCTTCTGCAGTTTGCCGGCTTCTTTGAGCAGGCCATCAACGGTCTTCGGGCTCATCTCGGCTCGCTGGTCCTCGGTGAGCGACCGGAGCGTCGGGCCGTCCACCTGGATCTGCATGCCGACCGGGTCGACCCGGGCACCACCGCGCAGGGCGGCTTCCGGCCGTTGGTCGGTCATCCCGTCCCCCGCCAGGAACCCGGTGATCTCCCCGACGAGGGCACTGCGCCACCGGCCCTGTCGACTGCGGCGGCTGGAGTCCCATCCCCCGAAGATCAGCGTCGCCGGACTCGCCTCGAACAGTGCGCGAGCGTTGACCGGACCGGCGTCCCGGAGCGCTCGGTAGGCGTCGGTCTGCGTGGTCGGGGTGCCGTCGAGCGTTCCGGCGCGGATGTGCCCGTCGAAGGCACGGTGGGGAAGCGTGAGGTCGAGGTAGGTGTCGCCCTCGGCGTAGCGGACCAGGATGCGCGGGACCCTTGTCAGCAGCTCGTCGCCGTCCTCGATCCCCTGGACCAGGGCGGCTTCCGCCCGGTTCAGTTGCGACTGCTTGGAGTCGATGACCACCGTGTGCCGCAACCGGCCGTCCAGGAACCGCTTCTCGTAGGCGTATGCGCCGCCGTCGCGGCCTCTTACCGCGAACTTCGCGGGGGCGACCGAGGCGTGTGGGCCTGCTGCCGGCCGTAAGTGGGTCGTCGACGACAGGCAACTCGGTCCTCCGGCGGCAGACGCCGCCGTCAACAGTTCGAGGTTCAGGGACTCCATGGCAGACCTCCGGGTCGCGGACTGGACAGTGGGCGCAGGACAGAAGGGGAAGGCGGTTTACGGACTCTGACGGCGGGCTCTACGGACATCGCCTCAATGAAGGACCACCCCTGTCCCGGCCGCCTGACTATCTCCGTTTCGATACTGAGGGCGGAAGGACACGTCTGATACGTGAGCCGCCTCTTCGTGGGCGACCAGCTGAACGGTCGCGTCAGCCCGCGGCCATGCGTCTCGGTCTGCGGGCGACCGCGTCAGTCTCCGCGGGCGTCGGCCACGCGGTGTCGCGCGCGCAGCAGCCTGATCGCGGTGACCAGCCCGACACCGCCCAGCAGATTGCCGAGGACGGACCAGCCGAGCCGGGGCAGCCAGTCGCCGTACCCGTAGTCGGCGCCGTAGTGGATCCCCGTGAAGATCAGCATAGAGTCGAGCACCGAGTGGAACAGCTGCGCTCCCACGAGCAACGCCCCGAACAGCAGCGCCGGCACGAGCTTGACCCCGAGGCTGTCCGTGGCGTGCTGCATCCGCGTGAGCAGCGTGATCACCAGGCCCGCCAGCACGGCCAGGGTGAGGGAGTGCCCGTCGACCGGGAGCTCCGCGTAGTGCCGGGCGGCCTCGATGCCCGTCTCGCGCAGGTCCGGCCGCGCGAACACGATCAGCCAGGTGATCCCCCAGCCGGCGACCAGGTTCGCCGCGAGACTGACGCCCCACAGCGCCAGCAGCTGTCCGACGGTGCCCGCGCGGGCGACCACGGCGGCCACGGGGACGAGGAAGTTCTCGGTGAACAGCTCCGAGTGCGCCAGCAACAGCGCGACGAATCCGATGCTGAACGCCAACGAGGCCAGCAGCGGGTTGCCGGTCTGGTTCTCGACCACCAGGTAGGCCAGCAGACCCGTTCCGATGTCGATCCCGCCGAGTAGCCCGGTCCCGATCTGGGTGAGCAGTGGTCGCGCGAGCCGGACCCTGCCCTCGTCGACGAGCCGGTCGAACGAGTCCTCGACCTCCTGCTCCGGCTCGGCTGGGGTCTGGGCCACGCGCCCATCGTGGGGTACGGCGTGGGGTCAGGCCGGGAGCGCGAACTCCCCGTACGTCGGACCCGGCTTCCACGTGGCGAGGTACTGGTCCCACACGGGTTCCCGGCGGGCGACGCCGACCAGCAGCGCCACCGTCGGCGGCGGCGGCTTCGGGGTGAACGGCAGCGTCCAGCCGAGCTCGGCCAACAGGTGGCTGGCCTTGCGGTGGTTGCAGCGGAAGCACGCCGCGACGACGTTGTCCCAGGCGTGGCGACCACCGCGCGCCCGCGGGATCACGTGGTCCACCGAGTCCGCCCGCCGGTCGCAGTAGGCGCACTGGTGGCCGTCGC
>JAABUM010007090.1_pt1 | contig 10551 bp, 14 predicted proteins | sample 5559161 | NCBI WGS metagenome assembly JAABUM01 (sample SAMN10711868, study PRJNA513369) | rock metagenome | isolation source: Antarctica rocks | place: Antarctica: Victoria Land, Siegfried Peak nord | reverse complement strand
TTCCAAACGCCGATTCAATCTCGCGCCTAACGCTTATCAAAAATCCCGCGACATCCAATTCTTCGCGCATCGGCAACGACGAACTCAACCGAACCCGCGCCCGCGTGTATTGCCGACACGCGCCGACGAAATTGCCGCGCCGAAATTGAAAAACCGCGACGGCGCCGTGAATCAAACCTTGCAAAAACTGCTTGCGCTTCGCGTCGGTTTCGATTTTCCAAACATCTTCGAGCGCCTCGTGACACGCCCAGAATTTTTCTTCGCGCCACAAATCCCAGAACTCGGCTAAATCGGGCGGGAACTGTTGCGGCGGCTCGAACGGAAGATGGCCGGTTGGCGGATTTTCAGGAAGTGGCATCGTCTTCATCCATCTTTTGCAACGTGCGCAGAGATTCTTCGATTGCTTTGACGTATTGTTCTTTGTTGAACTCGAACCAAGTCACACCGCTTACTTCATACAAGGCATCGTCGTAGTTGTTTTGATACCCGAAGTCGCGCCAGACAATCGTCTGCGGTTCCTCCTTTTCTTCGATGATTAAAGAAACGGCCCCACAATCCAAACCGCCGCATTCACCACACACATACAATGACCTTCGATTATTTGGAAAATCGGCTTCTTCTCGGAGAACCAGTCGGGCAACATCGTGCTTCACCTCATCCACGTTCGGCCACACAGCCAAGCATGACACCGTGTCGAATTGGCGTCCAACCAATTCATAAAGCGACTGGCCGTCTATAACAAAATCTAAAAATTTGCCACCTCTACCGCCTCGTCGTGCGGCAGGTTTGAGTTCCAAAGTGTTCATTGTTGACATCAGCCGTTTATGCTCAAACGAGTTCACTGAGTAATTTAAGGATAATGTTTTCGCCCTTCCTCCTCATGCTGGGAATTTCCTTCTTCAAAGGTTTGCCGACCGAATACATTTTGCGCTATCGTTCGGGCCGCGTGGTTTCGCGCGGCAACGGCCTCGCGTTTTACTACGCGCCGCACAACACGCAAATCGTCGCCGTTCCGACGGCTTCTTCGGATGGCAACTTCATCTTCAACGAAGTGACGCGCGATTTTCAAAGTCTCGCGCTTCAAGGCCAGTTCACCTATCGCATCAACGAACCGGAAGTTGCGGCGCAATTGCTCAACTTTTCGCTCAACCCGCGCACGCGCGCCTTTTTAGCGGGCGATCCCGAAGCTTGGCCAATCGTGTGGCCAACGTCATCCAAACCCAAACGCGCGCCTTGATTGGCGCCCGAACTCTGGGCGAAGTGTTGGCTGACGCACAAAACATGGCGGGACAGGTTCTCGAATCGGTGCGCGCCAACAACTTGCTCGCGGCGCTTGGAGTTGAGCTGCTCGGCGTGTTTTTCGTGGGCGTCAAACCCACGCCCGAAGTTTCCAAAGCGCTCGAAGCGCCCTTTCGAGAATCTCTGCTACGCGCCGCCGACGAAGCCGTTTACGCAAGACGCGGCGCCGCCGTCGAAGAAGAACGCAAAATCAAGCAAAGCGAACTCGAAACCGACGTGACGCTGGAAAACAATCGCCGCGAACTCATCGAGCGCAAAGGTCAAAACGCGACGCAAGAAGCCGAGTTTCGCGGGCGTGCCCTCGAACTCGAAGCCGGTTTTCGTGCCCGTGCTTTGCAATCTGAAACGGATGTCTTCGCGGGGTTGGAGCCGAGGTTGGTGCTGGCTTTGGCGATGCGGGAACTGGGAACAAACGCCAAGCGCATCGGCAATTTGAACATCACGCCGGAGATTTTGGCATCGCTGTTGGATGGCCGGGCGGCGCCAAAAGGAAATGGCCCAGTTTAGAGCGGAACATGGGTCATAGATACTGATGCCAATAGTTTGTGAAAGCGCGTTCTATGCAAACTTTATCTTCATGCCACCTTATTTCAACCAGGTCAGGTAAAGAGTAAAGGAATTGCGCGATTGTGGAGCGTTGATGAAGGTTCAATAAAGAGAACTGACTCATTTTGTAATTCCATAAGTCGCCCGGCCTGGCATCGAGTGCAAAGATGGTTTCTGTTACTAAATCCCCCCTGTTCAAGCAGCTAATCATGAATGTAGGGATGTAGTATCGAAAACCTTTATCATCGAGATACGCCGTATACAGCAGCGTTTCTTCTGGAACTGCTGCCCAATCGTTCGTGATCTCCTTTTGCGGAAGTCTCAGAAACTCTTCATTCGTCACGCCTTCGCCGTAATTGTCCATGACTTCGCACTGAAGTTGGCTGGCGCCTCCATCAAGAATCACGTTCTTGAAAGCGGCTTCAATCAAAGCCTTCATCGTTGATGAATCCATGAACATCAGTTTGCCTTTGGCAAGCGATTTCACTCCAAATGTTTCCGCCTCCCGAAAAAATCGTCGTCGTGACGCGCAAAACTTCTCTTGAAGAACTCGTCGAGCGCCACAATTCGCGCGAACAGGCGCGTTTTTATGTCGAAGCGCGCGGCGCCACTTTCGCCGATTACGAAGCGGAGCACGACTCGTATCAACGAGCGTTGGGCACCTTGCGAGGGGCGCTGGCAACGGCGCTTCCGGCATCGGTTCGGGTTCAATGGATCGAGCGCGACTTTTTGCCGCAGTTCGTCTTTGGTGAACGCGATTTGATCGTCGCGTTGGGGCCGGACGGTCTGGTTGTCAACATCGCCAAATATCTCGACACGCAGGTCTTGGTCGCCTTCAATCCCGATCCGGCGCGCTATGACGGCGTTTTGCTGCCCTTCGCCGTGTGGCTGGCCGAACCAGTTTTGCGTCGCGCGTCGCGCGGGCAGGGCATGGTTTCGCGGCTCACGATGGCGCGCTGCGTTCTCAATGATGGGCAGGAAATGTTGGCGCTCAACGATTTGTTTCTCGGTCGGCGCGGCCACGCTTCGGCGCGTTATGGACTCAAGCTGAACGGACAAAGCGAAAATCAATCGTCGTCGGGCTTGATCGTTTCAACCGGCGCGGGTTCGACGGGTTGGCTGCGCTCGATTGTGACGGGCGCGGCGCGCGTGATGCAGGGTTTTGGCGACGCAGCCGTTGCGCCCGATGAAGAGAACGGTGAACGCGCGCGTTTCGGTTGGGACGAAGAGCGGTTGCAGTTTTCGGTGCGCGAACCGTTCGTGTCGAAAACATCGGGTGCGCAGTTGGTCTGGGGACGAATCGAATCAGGCGAGCATCTCGAAGTGACCTCGCAAATCCCGCAGGACGGCGCGATTTTTTCGGATGGAATCGAAAGCGACTTTTTGGAATGGAACATCGGCTCGATTGCCCGCGTGGAAGTCGCCGGAAGGAAATTGCATTTGCTGACGGGCAGTTGAATTGGCCGCAAAGACGCGGCGGATTTCGAGAGAAGTTTGTCCTCTTCCTTAAATCTTCTCTGCGGTCAATCTTCAAACAACCGGAAACGCCTGTTGCAACGCCGCGAACTCGTCTTCCGTCACCTCGAACGCAGCGCCATGACGTGCGGCGAGCGGAAATGCTACCTCATTCGCGGGTAGTTCACGCCAGTTGAACAGGTCGCTCGAATGCGAAGCGCCGTAGCCGTCGGCCATGCAAAAGTCGTAAAGCAACAGCCACCCCTCACCTGTTGGGTCGCGCAGAACGGACGGGCCTTCGGTGATGATCGGCACGATCTGGCCACCGTTCAGCGGGCCTTCGACAATCGAATACGGGCCGTCGGGCGAGTTCGATGTCGCCAATCGAATCGCGCGCCGCTCGCCTTTGAGTGCGCCGAACTCTTCTTCTTTGTGGAATAGGAAGTAGGTTCCGCCGTGTTCGACCAGCGTGCCGTCGATGACAGAATAGGGCGGATCGAACAAAACGCGCACAGGGGAAAACGTCGTCCAGTCGCGTGTGCGGCAACTCCACAAGCGCGATTCTTTCCAACCCGCATCGCGGAACGACGACGACCAGATGAGCAGATACTCTGCGCGCGGCGCATCGTAAAACCATTCCGGCGCCCACACGTTTTGCGCTTGCGGAACCGACTTCATCAAAGGAATTGAGCGCGCGTCCCACGAAATCAAATCATCCGACACGGCGTAAACGCACGAACGCTGCACGCCATCTTCATCGCGCGGCCCGGTCGCCACGAGATGAAACCGTCCATCGGCGCCGCGATTGATGAACGGGTCGCGCAACCACTGGTCGGGCCACGTCGGGCGATTGTTGTTCAGCGCCTCGAAGTGGCGACCGTCGCGGCTCCACGCGAGATGAAGATGTTCGCGCTCCATTGCCTGGCGCACTTCGACGACGTATTCGCGGCCTTGTGCGTCAATCTCGACGCGCCCGCCGTAATGCTGGCCAAAATAGGCCAACATACCAGATTGAATCTTTCATCGAAACGAGTGTGACCGTCTTTCGCTTTCGTCAAAACGACGACTTAAACTCGAATCACCATGACCGCACAACCCGAACACCTTCTCGACTTCGACGAACTGTTGGCGATGGAAGAAGCCTCGCCCGTTCGCCACGAATACATCGGCGGCAGGCTTTACGCGATGGCGGGCGCAACACCCGATCACGCCGATCTGACAACGAACATTAATATCGCTGTGGGCGGGCGTTTGCGCGGCAAACCATGTCGCGGGACGAGCAACGACCAGCGCGTGGGAACGAGCGACAAAGCGACGAATTGGTATTATCCCGACTTCCTCATCAAATGCCCGCCGTATCGTTTTCATCCGCGCGACAAAAATGCTTTGTTGAACCCGCGCGCCGTGTTTGAAGTTCTCTCGCCTGGAACCGCCGAGTTCGACCGGACGGGAAAATTCGATGAATACGCGCTCATCCCCGAACTGAGCGACTACATCTTGATTTCATCAGACAAAGTGCGCGTCGAACATTATCACCGCACGGGCGACCAAGAATGGACGCGGCGTGTTTACCGCGATTTGACGCTTGAGTTGCGCCTCGAATCGTTCGACATCCGCGTGCCCCTTGGCGAAATTTACGAGGACATCGAAATCGGCGAGCAGAGCGTTTTGCCGGGAATGGAAGAAGGCTAAAGTCCGCAGGGAAAAACTATGGCCAAGCCGATCAGCTTGTTGCAACGCGGGTTGTTGCTCGAATACCTCACTCTGGGCTGGAATGTGGTTGGTGTCGTCGTTGTGCTACTGGCCGCGTTCGCGTCGCGTTCGGTGGCGCTGATGGGCTTCGGCTTGGATTCCCTGATTGAAATTGGCGCGTCGACGGTTGTGATCTGGGAACTTTCCGGCGCCCATCAAGAGCGCCAGAAACCGGCGCTTCGGTTTTTGGGCGCCTCGTTTCTTTGTCTGGCGCTTTACATCCTGATTCAGTCCCTACGCACGTTGTGGCTTCACGAGCACCCGCGAACTTCTGTTGTGGGCGTCGTCTGGTTAATTGTCACATTTTTGGTGATGATGGCGCTTGCCAGCGGGAAGCAGCGCATCGGAACTCAACTGAACAACCCGGTTCTGTTGACCGAAGGCCGTGTGACGCGTGTCGATGCTTATTTGGCGGCGTCCGTGCTGGTCGGTTTGGTGTTGAACGCGGCCTTAGGTTGGTGGTGGGCCGACCCGCTCGCTGGGCTGGTCATCGTTTTTTACGGGTTCAAGGAAGGTTTGCACGCTTGGAGGGAAAGTTCTTCGTGAGGTTTGCGGGGACATCGAAATCGGCGAGTGGGACATTTTGGTGAGATGGAAGAAGGTTGATGTTTATGCAATTTAAACCCGTCTGGATAAGTTCTCCTGAGCATTTAGCTCTTTTTGGAGACATTTTTAAGAAAACATCCTGGCTCCGTCGCGTTATTGGTGCTTATAAATCGCCCCTTGATTTCCCTTGTATTCAAATAAAAGGGATGTTCGGGCCTGCTCGTATTCCAATCATTATGTTCTCGCAAGGTCAACTTGAAGTAGAGAACCAGTTGATTCGCTTCCGCTCTGCAAATTGGCCTTCTCCTGCTGGAGAGAGGTTCAACTTGATCAATGATTGGGAATTCCAGTTACACAAGAGCGACATCCGTTTAGTCGAGAAGTTCGAGCAACAGTCACCAGTGCTCAAATACTACAACATGAACTTCACCAGAGTGCAAACCAACAAGCCGGATGTGTTGGGAGATTTGTTGTTGTGCGTGGGTGGTTCAGGGCCATCAATGAAAAACATTCGCCGTCGCAGCGAGGAACTTCAACAGGAATTGCTCAAGTTGAAATTCTGAGTGCGCCTCTTTTACCGTTGGCTTTCATACTACGGGCATCAAATGTGAACACCTTCGCGGGCGCGGCGTCGAAGGGACACCAATCTCGAAGCAGGTGCCGCGCAATGGAAATTTCTCTTTCAATGGCCAACTCCAACGCCTGGGCTTCCCCCGGTGAACTCGAAAGCGATGTTTATTTGGTCGAGCGGGCGCTCGATGGGGACATCGTGGGCTTTGAAAAACTCGTCGCCCGCTATCAAAACAAGCTCATCGGCTACGTCGCGCGCATGACCAACGGCGACCGCGACGAAGCCGAAGACATCGTGCAGGAAACCTTCATCAAAGCCTACCGCTCGCTCGATGGCTTTCGCGGGCAGTCGAGTTTTTCGACGTGGATTTACAAAATTTCCACCAACCTGTGCATCGACCACGCCCGCGCCCGCAAGCGGCGCCCGCAAAGCGCCTACTCCCTGGACGAACCCTTCGACAAAGACGGCGACGACAAAGGCGGGCGCGAAATCGCCGATGATCGTTATGAGCCGGGCAAAGGCGTCGAACGCGACGAGATGCGCCAAATGGTGCGTGAAACCGTCGCCGCGATGCCCGAAAAACAGCGGCAGGTTCTGGTGATGTGCGATTTGCAAGGCATGGCCTATGAAGAAATCGCTGCCAACCTCGACATTCCGCTTGGCACCGTGAAAAGCCGCATCTTTCACGCCCGCGCCGATTTAGCCCGCCGCTTGCGGCCTTACATGAGCGGAGCGAAGTAAAAGGGCCGTTGGTTTGAAGCGATGAGTAACGCTTCTGAACTTCGCGCCCAAGACCGACGCCTAAGGATGATACAAATGACCCGCCTTTCCAACGAACAGATCATGGATTACCTCGATGGCACGCTTTCTCCCCAGGAGGCCGTGCGCATCGAGTCACATTTACAGGCCAGCGCCGAAGACCGCGAGTTGGTGGACGAACTGCGTTTTGCCACGCAGTCGCTCCACGAGTTCAATGCCCTTGAATACGGAGCCGAGCCGATGCGCGTTTCAGACAACTTCTGGCCCGAACTGCGGGGCAAACTCGGCCCGGCGCCCAAGCGCGGGTTTTTCAGCCAACTGTCGAAGTCGCTGAGCGGCGCAGGCGCGAAGAAACCGGCGGTTCGCTATTCGTTCGGCGCGGCGTTCGCGGCTCTGGTGTTGGCGCTTGGCGCGCTGTTCTTTGCTCCGAAGAACGCGCAAAATCCGGCTCAGGCGCTGACGACAGCCGATCAGACGTTCATTCAGCAGTCGCTCAAGCAGCACGAAACCTACGTTCAAACAGCGCCCGTCGCGGGCGACAAAGCGGCGATGGACACCATCACCGACGAAGGCGATGACGATGCCAATCCTCAATAAGAAGCAAGAGCCAAGAAGCAAGAGGCAAGAGGTGAGAACCGGAAGTGTTCTTGCTTCTTGCCTTTTGCTTCTTGCTTCCGTCACCCACGCGCAAGACGCGCAAACGCTCGTGTCGCAAATGCAAGGGGCCGAGCGTTCGGTTTCTTATGCAGCGGTTCGCAAAAGCGGTGGCGACACGATCCGCGTTTTTCGGTCGGGCTTGAAACAGCGACTCGAATGGTTGTCGCCCGATGTCCGGCGCGGAGACGTGCAGGTGGACGATGGGCAGCACGTCACGCTTTATCATCGCGCCGAAAAAAGCGCGACACAAACCGATTCTCCTTCGCGTGCGCTGGCTTTTGCCGCGACGGGAACACCGGCTAAAACCACCTTCGCCGGAAGAAGTGCGTTCTCAGTTCAAGTCGGCGCCAAACGAACCCTCGTCATTGACGCGCAAACCAAAGCGCTTTTGGCGGTTCGCGGCGGGGTTGGCAACGGCGGGTTCGCGCTATCTGACATTCGATTCGCGCCCGTCCCGGCTTCCAAATTCGAGTTCGTCGCTCCCTCCGGCGTTTCTGTGCAAAAGTTTCCGGGTGCGCTTTATAATAACGTGAAGATCGCTAAAAGAGCGGCGCGCTGGCTGCAAACGCCGTTCAAACCGCCCGCCGGTTTCAGTTTTGAAAGCGCGATTGTGAGCAATGACTCGGCGTGGCTTCGCTACTCGAACCGCCAGAACCGCATCTCTTTGTTCGAGCAGCCGACCACTGCTGGCGATTTGCCGCCGCAAAAAGTCAAAGGCGGCACGTTCTGGCGCAAAAACGGCGTGCGGTTTTTAGCGACCGGTTCGCCCGGATCGGCTTTGGGTCAAGTGGTCAACGACCTCAAATAAAAAACTCCGCCTTCACTTGAAGGCGGAGTTTTTTGTGGCGTGTGTTCAAGGTAAGGGCACATCTTTCCATTCAAAGATGGCTTCCATTGTTTGAAAACGGGTGGGCAGCGTCCAATTGAGCTTCAAAGGTGCGACAAAGGTATCGCCGGGGCGTCCGAACAGCAGACTCGCTTCGTATTTGCGCACAAGGGACGGGTTGGAAACGCCGGAACGATCCGTAACCGAGCCAGCGAGTCCGCGCCACTCTTTGCCCGTTGCGTCCACCAGACGCACGTTTTCAAAGAAGGCATCATCCGCCACACGAAACTCAAGGCCATCGGTTGGACGATACGCGTGAAGCGTGAGGCGAAAGCCCGCAGGCGTTGTTTTGGGGTTGAGCACCTCGTAATTCTCGACTCCATCGCCGCGCGGCCCGATCTTGGGCGCGGCTTTCTCGACATCTTCCCACGTCAAAGTCTGCGAAGCGAGCGCGACCGAGGCGCTGTATTTCAATCGCAGTCGCGCCAGTTTGCGCCCGGCTTTGGCGTCGGGCGAGGTGGACAGACGCGCGTCGGTTTTCCAATCGCCGCCCACAGAAGTCTGGCCGGGCGGGAAAATGGCGAGGCCGTTCTCGTCCACGCCTTCCAATAGTTCGACGCGCGGCGAACCGGCCACCACCGGCACGGCGGGATCGACATAAACGGTCGCCGAAAGTTTCAACACGTCGCTTGTGGCGCCGTTGGCCTCGGCGCGACTTGATCTGGGGTTGGCTCCGGCGAAAGTCACGGCGCGCGTCGAAGTCTGGGTGCGCGTCAGGCCGGAAATAAAAGCGTCGCACGGGCCTTGGGATTGCCTCAACCCGTCTCCGGCGTTGGGGTAGATGGCGAGCGAGTAGGTTGGCAAGTCGCCGCGCCCGCTCGAACCGTGAAAAAGACCCCAGCCCGAAGCCTTTTGCAACTTCAAAACGGTGTCCCAGAACGGCTGGTTTTGCGCATCAAAGGTCACTTTTTCGCGCGAGGCGCTGTCCATATTGGACGAGGGCGGCAGATGGGCTTGATTGAGCAACGACACAAAGGCTTCCGACACAGGCGAATCGTTGGCCGAAACCGACACGCGCGTGGGTGTTTTAAAAAGTGTTGCGGCCTCTGCCGGAGTCAAAGACTTCGGAGCCTCCGCTTCTTGAGCCAGTGCCGCGAAGGGCAAAACGCACAGCGAAATCGCCGCAAAAAGAACAGGTTTCATCGGGATTAGAACACCCATCGGGGTTGGAACACCCCAAGGATAACGTTTTGGCTTCTTTGGAAGGCGCTCCGACCGCGAAGCGCATCTTCGGGCGAACAAGCAGTTCAAAAGCGAATCAAAATCGCGCTCCAATCGTCGAACAAATCGCCGTTTGCGCTCCGCTTTTGAAGTTCGAGAAAACGCGCCATCACTTCGGAATCGCTCGATTCGCGGCACGTTCGCGCCAGTTGCTCGCTTCCAACAAATCGAAAAACGCCGTCGCTCATGAGCAAGGTTTGCTCGTCCAAACGCACCTGATATTCAAACGGTGTTCCGAGACACGCGCCCGAACCGAGCGGCGGGTTTTTGCGTTGCCGTTCGCTGGGTTCCAGTTCGCCATTTGAAGAGATGTGAAGCGCCATCGAATCGCCAACCGAGGCGCCCGCCACGCGCTTTTCGTGGCACGCGAGGACGATGAGCGTTGAAAACCCGGCTTCGGGATGCGCTTCGACCGCTTCATCGGCGAGCGAAACGGCGGTTCGCAGTTGAGTTGAGTTGAACGGGTCGCGCGCGGTTTCAAGAAAATCAAGCGCCGTTCGAATGGCGATGCGCGCGGCCAAAGCGCCGCCCGCTTGTCCGCCTTGTCCATCAGCGAGCGCGATGAGACACGCGTTTTGCAAACGGCGAATCTCGATGGCGTCTTGATTTTCGCGGTTTGGGTGTGACGGTTGAGAGTGGGAGAGAACGCGCATCTAATTTGTCCTCTGGTGGCTTCAAACAAGAGGCTCATTTTAGTTTTGATTCCTCGTTTACATTGTTGCTGGCAGTCTGAGAAGCGGTTTGAAAAGTAGTTGACGGGAGGCCAGGGGGATACTTGAGCGGCATGAACTACCAATTCAACCACCGGTATCCGAGCAACCTGACCCACCGCCAATGGAAGCATATCGCACCTTTCATT